>Ga0207967_1000027_pt1 | contig 119339 bp, 120 predicted proteins | sample LakWasMet20_HOW5_2_FD_183866 | JGI IMG/M metagenome (GOLD analysis project Ga0207967, IMG submission 183866) | Freshwater sediment methanotrophic microbial communities from Lake Washington under simulated oxygen tension - Sediment Metagenome... | ecosystem: Environmental > Aquatic > Freshwater...
CTGTACTGCGCCACGTTCTTTGGTGTAGGAAATGCCGCGGAACGTGTAGTCGGTGAAGAAGCCGATGTTGGTTGATAAGGTATGCGGTGAGGCTGGTGCCGCTGCCGGTGCGGCAGCTTCCTCTGCAGCATAAGCAAAAGGCACGCTCAATACAGATGACAATAAACCGGCAACTAAAACTGGCTTGATAAAAGTACTCATTAGACCCCCTTAAGTTAATCAATTATTAATAATATTTACCCATATTAAACAATAACATAATAATTTAATTTATTCATTAAATTAAATTATATTTAACATGGTGAAATTTACTGCCAATACACCTCTTGGATAGAGCCTGCACTCAGCGCACACGTGTAGCCAGGCCACCAGCCATTGAATCTGCCCTGAATTCTACAAATTCACTGACTTCCAATCCGAAGCCAGCCATACTTGGCATCTTGCGCGGTTCAGCCATCAGCCGCATTCTGACTACCCCCAGGTCACGGAGTATCTGCGCACCGATGCCGTAATCCTTTAATGTGTGCTTATGGCTCACTGCCTGATCTGCTGCTTTGATCGCATGAACAACATCTTGGCTTTTTTCTTCACGCCGCAGCATGACAATGATGCCGGCACCTTCTTCGCTGATCAGATGCATTGCGTGTGACAAGCTCCAGCTGTGCCCTTTACTGCTTGCATCAAGCAGATCAAATACCGATAAAGGCTCATGCACACGAACCAGCAGGTTGTGATTGGCGGAGATTTCTCCTTTTACCAGTGCAAGATGCGTTTCGCCGGTAGTGGAATCATGAAACGCGATTAAGTTAAACGATCCATAAGCTGTTTCAATAACACGCTCCGCAACACGTTCGACCAGGCACTCGGTCTGATTGCGATAATTGATAAGATCGGCAATCGTACCGACCTTCAGATCATGCTCCACCGCAAATTCCAGCAAATCCGGCAAACGCGCCATTTCGCCATTATCTTTCAGAATCTCGCAAATCACGGATGCCGGCTCCAGCCCAGCCAGTTTTGCAATGTCACAACCGGCTTCAGTATGTCCGGCCCTGACCATAACCCCACCGTTCTGCGCAATTAAGGGAAACACGTGGCCCGGGCTGACGATGTCCACAGACCTAGCATTGGCACTTACCGCCACCTGTATCGTATGCGCCCTGTCTGCGGCTGAAATGCCGGTAGTCACACCTTCAGCAGCTTCTATCGATACGGTGAAATTAGTTCCCATCTGCGTACCGTTCTTTAACACCATAGGTTTCAGGTTAAGCTGTTTTCCGCGCTCTTCAGTTAGCGTCAGGCAGATCAGGCCCCTGCCATGTTTCGCCATAAAGTTAATGTCAGCCGGCGTTGCGAACTGTGCAGCCATGACAAGGTCTCCCTCGTTTTCGCGGTCTTCATCGTCAAGCAGAACAACCATACGGCCTTGCCGCATTTCTTCGATAATGTCGGCAATCGGGCTTATCCTGACAGATGCGGTCGCTGGCAAGCTGAATGCTGCCATTGCCTGGGATGGCTCTGTTAACATGAAATCAACAATGTTATTCATGATTTACTCACTATAGATGCATGCGTATGCTGAATGATTATGAATGGACTCGAAGTTCTCGCATTCAACTATGTAGTGCTTGATGCGCGGCTCGCGATTAAACGCACCTGCGATATCCCGCACCATGTCCTCAACAAATTTCGGGTTATCGTAAGCGCGCTCGGTCACATATTTCTCGTCAGGCCGTTTAAGCAGGCCGTAAAGCTCCGATGATGCCTGTGCCTCGACCATCGCAATGATGTCTTCTATCCACATAAATTCCTGCATCGAGACAGTTACCGTTACATGGGAGCGCTGGTTATGCGCGCCATAGGCAGAGATTTTCTTTGAGCATGGACAAAGGCTGGTAACCGGTATCAGCACTTTCACTTTGATATCATGCTGCCCATGCTTGATTTCGCAGATAAAAGTAACTTCGTAATCCAGCAGGCTCTTTACCCCGGAAACGGGTGCGGATTTATTGATAAAGTACGGAAATGTCATTTCAATATGACCGGACTCGGCTTCAAGCCGGCTAGCCACTTCATTCAATATGACTTGAATGTTTTCTACTGAAACTTCCAGCTCGTTCTCGTTTAATATCTCGATAAAGCGCGACATGTGCGTGCCTTTTAAATGCTGCGGCAAATGCACATACATATTAAATATGGCAACCGTATGCTGAACCCCACCAGTTCTATCTTTGACTGTAACCGGGTGTCGTATTGCCTTAATACCAACCCTGTCTATGGCAATCTGGCGCGTATCAGCCAGGTTTTGTACATCAAGAATTGAGAGATTCACTGGCAAATTCATATTGTTAATCCATTAATTAGTGATTCAGTTTTTACAGCATTAAAATGATACTGCTGCATTGAATGATCATTCCGTTTAAGTAAACAAGTGTTAACCATGCAGCCTGGCATTGGCTATCCATCGCTGATAAACATTTTTCGCCAGTTGATTCAAGCAGGCAATTCGATTACCGATATCTGACAGAATTTGCTGTTTAGTCATGACTGATTCCGACATCGACATTGCATCCAGATCATCCTTGCTGCCTTCACACCATTTGCTGACCATTGCCTGTGTCATTTCAATATGGCATTGAAAGCCGATGTGCAGGCCATTGAAAACATAAGCCTGATTTGCACAATATTGACTGCTCATGACGCGCTTGGCACCGGCAGGAAGACCGAAAGTTTGATAATGCCAATGAAAAACATCAAATTTTTTCAGCCCGCCGAACCATTCGGCAGCAGCGGCATCGTCAACTGCCACCTCACCCCAGCCGACTTCCCAGCATGCGTTATCAGTGACTTCAGCGCCTAAGGCTTTTGCCAGGAACTGCCCGCCCAGGCAATGGCCGATGACGGGGACATCAGTAGCAACGGCTTCCTGAATAAAACTGATGATCGGGTCACGCCAGCTGAGGTCATCATTGACGCTCATCGGCCCACCCATAAGCGCTACAGCAGCTACTTCCTGATTAAATGCAGGTACTGTCTCGCCTTCATCCAGCTTGATTAATTGCCAGTGGATTCCGCGTTCATTCAAAAACGTTTCCAGGTAGCCTGGCTGCTCTGTGGGTGAAAATCTAAATACTAAAACTGATTTCATTTGAAATTTAACGCTTCACTAATGGCTGACCATCACGCTTGAATATTTCCTGGCGGTATTTAGCCCAGTAATAAGCATCGATGACGGAGATTGCATAAATAAAAACGCCGCCAGCCAGCTTGCCCACCCAGGATCGTTCTGGCTCAGCCAAGTTGAAGGTGATTAAACCCAGAATGATCATGAAACACGCCATCAGGAAACCTTTTTTAGGCGTGTTGTTGACCACTTGCCCCATGCCTGGTAAAAAAATGGCAATCAACAATACATAAATAGGGCCAAGCGGCCTGTCGTTTTGCGGTGTATTACTTACAATAGTTTTCATCATTGACCTTATTAAATGACAGCATTTTCCATATTGCGCCGGATAGCGACAGCCTTCTTTAACAGGCTCTCTACAACATCTTTGCTCACAGGCGAATTGTTATACACAGCATTGCGCATGAGCAGATATTCACCGCGCTCGCCCTGTTTAATCATATAAGTTAATCTGGTCATGACTGGCGTGACCAGTAACTCTTTCATTTTTGTATCTGCAAATAGCTCAGGTACATCATTATCCAGCAATGCTAAATCAACCGGCTGTTTCAGATATTTCAAAATGGCATGCTGCGGCCATGCTGCCGGTATCGCCATACTGCCATCCCACTGCCAGGAAGGACTGTAAAACTCGTTATTGGCGGGTCTTGCAATAAAATCCAAAGTGCCATGGCTTGGATTATTGGCAATGACTTTAATCAACAGCCATAACGGTGGAATCTTTCTCCAGCCCAAGGTATCTTCAACCACACTCAGATGTACTTTAAAACCGGCATAATCTCCGTACAAAACCGGCAGGTTTGCCTTATCCAGACTGGCTAGCGGTTGTTGCAGCAGCGAATTGCATTCATCAAACACACAGCTACGCGCCTGCTTTTTATCATTCACATCTTTTTTATATTTACGGGTCATGATGACAATCATCATGAAGAGCAAAACTAATACCGCGATATTCATTTGAACCTCACATATGGCAGCGGCCTGAAGCCGCTGCCAGTCTTGTTTAAAAGCTCAATATTATTAAACTAATATTCCTGCTTACATCACTACTAATACCCTTTAGGACGCGGCCAAGGCATTGTGAACTGATCTGCGCGTTTCACAAATTTGTATCTGCGTAATACAAACCAGACTGAAGCCAAAATATAGAACGCCATAATAGATAACAGTGAAGCACCGTAACCGAGGAAGGTCGCAAAATAAGTTGCACAGCATAAGGTCAGCAATGTAATCGCCGGAATCGGATGGAAAGGATGGATGTAACCTCTATGTATCGTGCCCAATGGCCACATTTTTCTGAACTTGATCATATTGAATGTCATGAATGTGTAGCCAAGTAAACCTGACAGAATAGAGAATGTAATCACCTGATCCAGCAAACCGGTGAACGCAAACGAAATCGCAATTGGCACTAAAAACAATACTGAGCGATAAGGCGTGCGGTATTTAGGATGGATTGCGCCAAAGAACACCGGCATATAGCGGTCACGTGCCAGAGAGAACCAGGCGCGTGATGCATCATTGATACAGCCGTTTGCTGAAGCGGTTGCAGCAAAAGCCGTGGCAATAAACAGCATTAACTGCAATTGCGTACTGCCGAGCAGAGTTGCCGCGTCATACATTGGTGTTACAGCCTGACCCAGGTACTGCCAAGGCATTAAACCGGTAGCCACAAACCAGGTAATCGTTGCCGCTACCAGCAAGGTCATGATACCGCCCATGGTGCCTAACGGAATAGAACGACCGGCAGAGCGCACTTCTTCAGCAGCCTGACATGTACCTTCAATACCAAGGTAGTACCACATACCGAATTGCAGCGAAGCAATGACACCGATCCAGCCATAAGGCAGGTCAGTAAGCAAACCGGCATGCTGCAGTACCACACCTTGATTGAGTGGATCAACCGCAAAAAACAGTACGATCAATGATAAGAATGCCAGAAAAGTAATGACCAGATTAAGCGTCAGTGTTGCAAATACGCCCCGGTAGTTGAGCCAGGCCAGAAATGCAACGGTCAGCACCACAAAGGGCTTGGTATCCAGATTGGCATACCCCATGACCTCAGCCCCCGACTTCATCAGGTCGCCGACCACCAGCGCATCGGCCGCACACAGCATGGTATAGGCCATGACCAGGTACAAACCTACGTTAAAAGCCATGAGCGGCCCCACAATATGCTTGGCCTGCGTGTATTGCCCGCCTGCTGCTGCTACGGTGGATGTCACTTCAGAGTCGATCATCGCGACACAGGTATAAAGCAAACCAATGACCCAGCAGGCAATCAGCGAGGCATAAGCGCCGCCCTTGCCTACCGTAAAGTTCCAGCCCATGAACTCGCCAACCAGCACGATACCTACACCCAGCGCCCAGATATGAAAGGGGTTGAGTACCTTCAGCATGGCAATTGGTTTATTGCCGACGCCCGTTATTTTTTCGGTTGCCATTATACGTTCCCCTCTTCAAGATGGGTGCCGTGAACAACGTCATCCTCACCACCTTCGCGTGAACTCATTAAATACTCTTCGTCATACTGTGAAGAGATCATAAATGCATCTACCACCATCCAGACCAGCATAATTGCTGACCCACTCCAGGCGGCATATACCAAAATATCCCAGAACTCCATAGTTGATCTCCTTTGCTTGTAAGCAATATCTATTTATTTATTATCAAACTTCTCTGCGATGACTTCACGATATTGCTTATCTGACACTTTCAGCATGAAGATGAAATAGCCAGCGACAACAGCAATCGTTATCAGCAGCATCAGGGGGTCTATCGTGTAGTCAAAACGACTGTTGATTAAAGTGGCTGCTTTTTCCGGGTCATAACCTAGCTTTACCCATTGCGCCTGCTGAACTGCATTTTGCCCCAGTGATTCCCAGGTAGATTTCGCAACGTGAGTTGCGGCTTCAGCTGCGGCCTCGGCTTTCTCCTCAGCCTTGAACAGCAATGGAATCATCAGGCTGGCATACACCAGAACCAACACCAGTATCGTGTCGAACATCTGGCCAAACATGCTCTGATTGGGCGGGGTATAGTTTTTTTTCATAATATTGTCCTAGCGATTATTTTTGGCAGCTCGATTGATATCGAGGTGTTTGATATCCAGACCGTAGATGAACTCTTTATCTTCTTTAAAGTGTCTGGTCATGGCAAAAACGGAAGCTGTGTTGAAGAGTATCAACATAGCGCTGGCGATATAAAGCACAAGACGAATATTGGGTTCTTGCACTATGCTGAGGATAGCGACTAGCACAAAAACAACAGCCCCGAATAACAGTACGACGTCAAACCAAGCCATAAAACAATCACGCAGATACATCTCGTTCATTCTTTTATTTATATTATTTCTCATTACGCTGCTCCTATCCCTTAGAAAATGGAAAATCAGTGTACCGGTGTGACTAGTCACCAGAATGGAAGGCATAAAAAATAACGAAGTGGCGATGCCGGGAGCGTGGTTCTTACAAACCCTTGTTTTGACAGCAAGCGTTTTAGCAGTAAGAATTTCGAAAGTTCAGTGGTCGCAGTGACTGCATTAAGACAGCTGCGGGAATATAACTTCTGCAGATAAAAATAGAGGGTATGCGCATTGAGTATGAATGTCTTTCTTACGTTATTCCGGTCGTTGGAAGTGAAACCCGTCTTCAAGCAAAATAAACTATTCATTGCGCATACCCTCATAAAACCCAAAGATATTTGGGGGGGAAATACTTAGAACTATTTTAGAATTTTGTAACTCCTGGAATCCAGCTAGTACCAGCAAGCGGCACTTGTGCCATTGCTGAAGCTTCTATCGTCAGCGCTACCAAATCTTCAGGTTCAAGATTATGCAGGTGTGACTTGCCGCAAGCACGTGCAACCACTTGTGCTTCCATCGTCATCACTGCAATGTAGTTAGCCAGGCGGTGACCTGCCTTGATAGGGTCTAGGCGTTTCATCAACTCAGGGTCTTGCGTAGTGATACCGGCAGGATCTTTACCTTCATGCCAGTCATCATAAGCACCCGCTGTTGTACCCAATTTCTTGTACTCGTCTTCAAGGTGCGGATCATTATCACCAAGCGCGATTAAAGCTGCTGTACCGATCGCAACAGCATCAGCACCCAGGGCAATAGCCTTAGCTACGTCAGCACCGTTACGGATACCTCCAGAAACAATCAACTGGACGCTGTCTTTACCGTTACGGTAAACACCTAAATCCTGTAATGCTTTAACAGCAGGACGGATCGCAGACAGGATAGGCAGGCCTACATGCTCAATGAACACCTCTTGCGTAGCGGCAGTACCGCCTTGCATGCCGTCAAGCACAACCACGTCAGCGCCGGCTTTCACTGCAAGCGCTACGTCAAAATACGGACGGGTCGCACCGATTTTTACGTAAATCGGTTTTTCCCAATCAGTGATTTCACGGATTTCCGCAATCTTGATTTCCAGGTCATCCGGGCCAGTCCAGTCTGGATGGCGGCATGATGAACGCTGGTCGATACCTTCTGGCAGGCAGCGCATTTTTGCTACACGTTTAGTGATTTTCTGACCAAGCAACATACCGCCGCCGCCTGGTTTAGCTCCTTGACCAACCACTAATTCAATAGCATCGGCCTTGCGCAAGTCATCAGGGTTCATACCGTAACGTGATGGCAGGTATTGATACACCAATGTAGTCGAATGACCGCGCTCTTCCGGTGTCATACCGCCGTCACCTGTAGTGGTGCTGGTACCGGCTGCTGTAGCGCCACGGCCTAATGACTCTTTAGCCGGGCCTGATAATGAGCCGAAACTCATGCCTGCAATCGTGACCGGTGTTTTCAGATGAATCGGTTTTTTAGCATGGCGTGTACCCAGTACCACATCGGTACCGCATTTTTCACGGTAACCCTCTAACGGGTAGCGGCTCACGGATGCCCCTAAAAATAACAGGTCATCAAAATGTGGCAATTTGCGTTTAGAGCCTGCACCGCGGATATCATAAATACCCGTCGCTGCTGCACGCCTGATTTCTGAATTGGTGTACTCATCAAACGTAGCCGAGTAACGCGGTGTAGTTTGCGGAGTTTTATGTACTGTTTCTTTTGATTTATCGTCACTCATTTTAATAAGCTCCTGCGTTATCGACATGGAAGTGGTACAGCGTGCGTGCAGAACCGTATTGTTTAAAGCTATCTGGATTCACGTCTTTATGACCAGATTTAGCCAACAAGTCTGCAAGGATTTTTCTATCTTCAGGGCTGGTTGTTTTTTCTTCACAATCAGCACCAAGACTCTTAACCTTACCGCGTACAAAAATTTTAGCTTCGTAGATTGAGTCACCCAGGCCTTCACCTGCGTCACCTAAAATCACAAAGTTACCGGCTTGTGCCATAAAGGCTGAGAAGCTGCCTACAGAGCCGCCAACTACAACATCAGCGCCTTTGAGGGCAATCGCAGTACGTAGGCCTGCATCACCGTCAATAATCAGCAGACCACCATTTGCCGTAGCAGCAGCTGCATTGGATGCAAAGCCTTTTACATGCACAACACCTGACATCATATTTTCAGCGACACCGCTACCGGCACTGCCTTCAATCGTCACTTTAGCCAACTGATTCATACCGGCAGCGTAATAGCCTGCGTGGCCTTTAATCGTGACGTGAACGTCTGATTTCAAACCTACTGCGATGTTATGCGCACCATTAGGGTTTTCGATGACGACTGATTTACCATCGAGCGTGCTAGCATCACCATGCAGAAACTGATTCACTTCGCGCAATGGCTTAGCATCTAAGTCAAATTTTAAAGTTTCCATACATACATCTCCTTAGGTGAAGGTTCGAATACCTTTGCGTTTTTAATATCTGGCAAATGTGCCAATGAGCGGAACTCTGAAGCGATAGCCACATAGTCATCATGCTCGGCGATAATTGCCGGTTTACAACCGAATGGATCACGTACCAAAGCCAATTGGTTGCTGGTACCCATCAATAAGGTATAGAAACCGTCAAGCTCATCAAAGCCATGGTTCAAAGCTGTTTCCAAATCATCACCTTCACGCATGCGCCATTGCAGGAAACGGCAAGCGGCTTCAGTGTCGTTATCAGTTTCAAACTCAATGCCTTCATACTGCAATTTACGGCGTAGGCTGTTAGCGTTTGAAAGTGAACCGTTATGTACCAGGCACCAGTCTTCACCTGCTGTGAAAGGGTGTGCATGCGCTGGTGTAATCGCTGATTCTGTTGCCATACGTGTATGGCCAACCAGGTGTGTACCTTTAAAGTTTTTAAAGTCGTAACGATCAGCAACCTGTGCTGGCGTGCCAACGTCTTTATAGATATCCATCAACTGGCCCACTGACAGCAGGTGCAGCTGTGGGTAATGTTCTTTCAACCAGATTTTGACTGTTTCCGGCTCCAGAGTAGTTGTTAAAACAGCGTGGTTAACTTTTGGCTCAACCTTGGCTTTGATGCTCAGGTGTTTTTCGAAGTCGTGACCCAGCTTTGTCCAGTTGAAATCAGCAACGCCTGAATAAAGGCTGAACTTTCTTTCATTTGCCGCTACCGGCGCGCCAAACATGGCTAAACCTGCAGAGTCTGGTCCGCGTTCTGTCATACCGATTAACATCGGCAGCATAAGCTCGCCAATCGAGTCACGCATTTTTGGATTTCTAACCAATAATCCTACAATTCCACACATACTTTTCTCCTTACAAATAAAGTTAAACCAATCAATATAGTTAAACCCTGCTCTTCAAATAAATTAGAAAAAATCCACGTACCTGTTAATTTCCCAATCTGAAACATGACGTTGATACTCCATCGACTCGGCACGTTTAATTTTGATGAACTCTTCTGATAGAGAATCACCTAAAGCGTCACGAATCACTTTGTTACTTTCAAGCTGGTCAATGGCTTCACCCAGGCTTTGCGGTAATATGCCGATGCCTTGCTCGCGCATTTGCGCCGGTGATAAGTCATACAGGTTGTTGGCATGGCCACCACCCGGATGCAATTCACGCTTAACACCATCCAGGCCTGCCGCAATCACTGCAGCGGTTGCCAAATAAGGGTTGCAGCTGCCATCCGGCAAACGCAGCTCAAGTCGGCCATACGGAATACGTACCATGGTTGAACGGTTGTTATTGCCATATGAGATATAAGCCGGCGCCCAGGTTGAACCCGTCAGTGACTGGCTGACCACCAGGCGCTTATAGGAGTTAACGGTTGGACAGGCCAGTGCCGTGATGGCAGGCGCATGTGCAAGAACACCGCCCATGAAGTGATACGCCAGTTTTGACAAACCGTGGCCGGTTGGATCGGAGTCATCATGGAACAAGCTTTTCTTGCCATCGCCGATCGACATGTGCATGTGCATGCCATTGCCTGGGCGGTTGCCAAAAGGTTTAGGCATGAATGAGCAGATCATGCCTAACTCATTTGCAATATGGCTGGCCGCCATCTTGAACATCAGGTAGTCATCTGCACTTTTCATACAGTCAGCATAGGTATAGTTGATTTCAAACTGGCCATTTGCATCTTCATGGTCGATTTGATAAATATCCAGACCTGCTGCGATTAAAGTTTCTGTCAGGCGCTCCAGGAAAGCAGACTGCTTGGACATGGATTTATAGTCATAGCATGGTTTCTGCAGTGTGTCTGTTTCATCATACGGACGAATCGCGCCAGTTGCGGCATCCCTCTGGAGTAAAGAAAACTCTGGCTCCAGGCCTGTATAAAGAATCCAGCCCTGTTTAGCCAGAAGGTCTGTCTGCGCCTTAAGCACCACACGTGAATCATGGCAGTAAGGTTTACCTTCTACATGCCCGTCACAGATGATGCGGGCATAACCAGGCTGCCATGGCATCAGCGTCAGGGTTGATAAATCACCGACTGCCATGTAATCCGGGCCATTAGGCGCGATGCCCATACCCCAGATTGCACCACCGGCAAAACCGGCGCCGCCCTTCAGAATGGAGCCAATATGTTCAGCCGGTACCGATTTAACTTTAGCAACGCCATGAATATCAACAAACTGCGCCAATATATATTTAACATTGTTGTCTTTTAAAAACTTCTTTGCTTCATCTAACGTTTTCATCTACTTCTCCCTGAAATGCAAAATATCCACATTTATGAAAAATATTTCTGAATCTCTAATAAGCCATATTCGCTATTTACCGGCCTTGGTTTTATAAGCACCAAGTATTATTTTTTTGATAAGTAGCAAACATCACTAAGTCTGATAACAAGCAAGTCCAACTGCCCCGCCACCTAATTCAACTGCAATCTCTAACATTACTTCCCACATGTATGGCCCGTAGGTTCCGTCACACCAAACCCGGTAAACCTGCTCACCGTTTAAAGTCTGACGGAGTACGATGGCCGATATACCTGCAACCTGCGTCATGATCACGTCATCAGCGGATACTGATTTCTCACGTAGATCCAATGAACATAATTCAGAAAACAAATTGAGTACTTCGCTTCCGCTCAGAATAAAAGCGGCATCTGCGCGCGGCACCTTGTAAACATTCGGCACGCGTGTCGTTTCAGCTGATAACCCTGCACAGGCAGTGCCATCAAATTGATCCTCAACCAGGAACTCGCTGCCGCCCAATCTCATCACCAGCGTGTTCTGATCGCTGACAGCCCAAGAGTTAGGGTTGGCAGGAATCGTAATTCCACGCTCGGCCAGCCACTGCGACGCTTGCGCACCTTTTACGCCATAACGCGATAGACAGCTCACATCTGTCACGCCCAGTATTTTCTTTCTTGCCTGCTCAACTTCAGCACTCGCAAACTCTACTGCGGTGTTAACACCATTCACCAGGCCCCATTTCGCGTTGCTTTTAAGTTGCGCATGCGCTACGGGGGAAGTCTGAAATATAGTTTTCATGCTCGATGCTTGCATCTCAAGATCCTCTTTTACTCTGGATATTATTCTGAAGAAACGGTGCCGCAACTACTGTCGCCTTTACCAGGGTGCCGCTATCCGTGCGGATTTCAAATGTAGAACCCACTGCTGTCCTATCAGGCGACACATAAGCAAAGCCAATACAGCGATCTATATATTTACTGTAGGCAAAACTTGTCACGCGACCCAGAATGTCACGTCCATTCACGACCAGGTTGCAATCCATCGGCATCTCGCCTTTGTAGTCCTGGGCTAAGGCAAATGGCACCAGCTGTTTCCTTAATGGCCGCTTGGCAAGAATCTCCAGGCTGCGCTGGCCGATAAAATAAGTCTTGCTCATCTCTATCGCCCAGTTCGCACCAATCTCGAACGGATTCGTTAAGCCATCCGTATCTACGCCAGGCATAGGATGTCCCATTTCCAGGCGCAATAGACGCTGCGTATCGCTGCCGAATGGGCGTAATCCATGATTTTTTCCCGCTGCCAACAGCGCATTCCATACCTGCGGCACGTGTGCCATCGGAATGTGCATTTCGTAACCAAGATCAGAAACGAATGCAACACGGATCAGTCTTGCCTCAACTCCGGCGACCTGGCTTTCACGTACGCTGCTGATCGGGAATGATTCATAAGAAAGATCAAGATCAGTCAGTGATGACAGGATTTCGCGGGCAGCAGGTCCGGCAATGTTGATCGCGCCAAAAGCACCAGTCACATTGACCAAACCGATATCCAGCTGCCACATTTGCTGTGAACGCTGCATTTCACGATATACGGCAGCCGCATTTGAAGTACCGATCGAAACGTAGAACAGATCATCCGCAAGGCGGCTGGCGATACCATCATCGGCAATCACGCCGCTATCGTCCAGCAGCATCACATAACGGCAGCGACCTACTTTCTGCGTTACATAACTGCCGGTAAAGAAGCGCTCCAGGAACTCAGCCGCATCAGGGCCATGCACTTCGATCTTGCCGAACGAGCTGCCGTCGATCATACCGGCGGCCTTACGCACAGCCAATGCCTCGGCCTGTATCGCATCATCCTTGCTTTGACCGTCTGCCAGGTAGTAGGCAGCGCGTTTCCAGGCGCCAATATCTGTAAATACCGCACCATTGGCCTGGTGCCAGTCATGCAGCGAAGTCAGGCGATGTGAATGGAAACCGCGCCCACCCAGGTGACCGATAGGTGTTGGATGGAAGAACGGCCGGGATGTGGTCGTGCCGATTTTTTCTACAGGCATTTCGCGGATTCTGGCCAGTATGCGAATCGCATTCATATTGGAATGCTTACCCTGGCTAGGACCCATGCCTACGGTAGTGAAGCGTTTCATCAGCTCGATATTATCGAAGCCTTCTTTAGCCGCATTCACAAAGTCTTTAATCTGGATATCTTCGTCAAAATCTACAAAGTTTTTACCTTTTTCATGCGGTACCATCGGATACGGATGGCTTGGGCTGGCTGAATCAGCAAGAGTCGCATGTTTCTCGACCTTGATCTCCGCCGCTTCCAGACCTAAATAACGCAGGGCCTCATTTGCAGCACGTGCGCCGTCCTTGATGCGCTGGCCAAGATCAAATACACCGTTTACTTTACCTGCCGCGAAGATGCCATCTGGCAAACGACTTGGCACAAACTGCTGTATATCGTAATCAAACTGCATGGCAGTACCTGCCTGATACAGCAGCGCGCCAGCCGGCGCCCAGCCTGCACTCATGGCGATACCATCACACTCAACAGTAGCTTTGTTTTTGGTGATTGCAACATTCGCCACATCATCGTACTCACACAGCACAGCGCCACGTACACCCGATTTATCTGATGTTGCCAGTGCTTCATATACGCAGTAACCTGCGTACATCTTGATGCCGCGTTTTGACAGCGCAATGGCTGCGGTGCTTGTGTTGGCACCTTTACGGAAATCTACGACCGCTACCACTTTAGTGCCGGCATCCAGCAAATCCAGCGCTACGCGATAGCCGTAATCATTGGCAGTCACGACAATGCCGTTATTGAACGGCTTAACGCCATAACGGTAAATCAGGCGCTGCGCTGCTGATCCCAGCATCACTCCGGGCAAATCGTTATATCTGAATACCGGTGGCTGCTCGAAAGCACCGCTAGCCACGATCACAGTTTTAGCACGCACTTTATTAATACCGCTTTCAGACACCACAGGAATCAGATGGTCAGGGTAATATCCAGCGGCATAAGTACCGGTAATAACCTTAATGTTTGGCTGGTTAACCACTTTGTTGAGTAACTCGCCTAATTGCTTGACGGCAACTGAATCACCGCCGCGGTCATAAGTAAGGCTACCGCCTGCCTGACGATTTTCGTCTACAATCGTGACTTCCAGGCCTGCCTGCGCGGCTTCATAGGCGGCGGTCAAACCTGCCGGGCCAGCCCCGATCACCAGCACATCACAGTGCGAGTGCTGTTTACGCTTGAGTATGCGCGGATAATTAAAGTTAACGACGCCCAGGCCGGCGGCTTTACGTATTACTTTTTCCCAGAATGGAAAGAAGCGGCGTGGTGTATGAAAGGCTTTATAGTAAAAGCCTACCGGCAATAACGGTGAAATAGAATCTATGTAGCTGCTCTTGTCTTTTTTAACACCGCCGGTGGTATTCACGGCAGTCAGCACCATGCCGTCCTTTACTTCAACCACATCTGCACGGATATTGGTATCAAGACCATCCGTCACGAGTACGTTCACATCGTGGTTCGCCAAGCTCAGTACGCCGCGTGGACGATGGTATTTAAAGCTGCGGCCTAATACTTTCTGGCCATTTGCCCATAATGCACTGCTGATGGTATCGCCTTCAAATCCTGTAAACACTTCACCTTCAAATGTGAAGCTGATTTTCTTGTTACGGTTAACCCATTCACCAGTCTGCTTAGATGCACGTAAAGTCATTTACTTTTCTCCTGCGCTTGGCTTGAATTATTGTTATTTGGGCCCAACAGATAAGTGCGCGTCACTTTATCTGTGAGCGTGTTGCGTTCTGCAATAAACCAGGTGCCGCTCGGTGAGTGATACCACCATTCTTTTTTATCGCCAGGCGCACCGCTGCGGTTATGAACATAGGCAGCCCACTCTGCATCAGTACAGGTATTTTGATTTGGCCCTTCACGATACTCACCGCCGAATATAAATTCGCTCAGTGGCCGTGTGCCATTCATTGGACAAGTGAGAAGTTTCATTGCATATTCCTCTGATTATTAAGCACGCGTCAGTTGCCGGTTAATGGCCAACAGACGCTGCTCCTTTTTCCCCTGTCAGTTCGTAATCTTCAAAACGTGACAAGCGGAATGAGTGAATTAAATCTGGTGCGCTATCGTTAGCAATGGTTTGCGCCATGGTCTTGCCGCTGATCGGCGTAGCCTTGAAGCCCCATGTGCCCCAGCCTGCATCGAGGTAAAACCCTTCAATCGGCGTTTTACCCATGATCGGCGCAAAGTCCGGTGTCATATCGGCCATACCGGCCCATTGACGCACTACTTTTACATTCGATAAGAACGGGAACATATCCAGCATGTGCGATGTGAGGCCTTCTACAAAATCCAGGGTAGATCTGGTTGAATGCACTTCATAAGGATCCAGTGACGAACCCATCACCAGCTCGCCGCGAGAAGACTGGCTCACGTATACATGCAGGCTTCCTGATACCAGGATAGTATCCAGCCAGGGTTTCATAGGCTCGGTAACACAGGCCTGCAATGGATGAATGACAATAGGGGTTTGCAGGTCGACCATTTCAGTGATGCGCGGCGTAAAGCCGGCAACAGCACACAATACCTGCTTGGTTTCGATATACCCTTTATTGGTTTTAACACCACAGACTTTGCCGTTCTTAACATCAATTGCCAGCACTTCTGTATTCTGGTGAATTTCAGCACCCAAACGGTCAGCGCCGCGGGCATAGCCCCAGGCAACACCATCATGACGTGCAACGGAGCCTGGTGCATGGTACAGCGCGCCCAGAATCGGCGCCTGGCCGCTACAGCTCAAATCCAGCTGCGGGCAAGCTTTAGCAATCTCATCCGGGCCAACCACACGGCTTTCAACACCCACATGCTTATTGACTTCAGCACGCCAGCGCATGGTGCGCATGGCAGATTCAGTATGTGCAAGTGTAAAGTGCCCGCGTGTTGAGTAGAACAGATTCAGATCCAGCTCTTCTGACAAGCCTTCATAAATCTTAACGCTGGCATCATAAAAATTGACACCTTCAGGTGTCAAATAGTTGGAACGTACAATCGTGGTATTGCGGCCGGTATTGCCGCCACCGATATAGCCTTTTTCAAGCACGGCCACATTTGTGATACCGTGATCCTTAGCTAGGTAATATGCTGCTGCGAGGCCATGGCCACCGCCGCCGATGATCACCACATCGTATGATTTTTTCGGCGCCTCATGAGACTTAAAAAAACGTGGTGCCGGATGCTCTTTCGATACTGCAAATTTAAGTAGTCTTAATGGCATTTATAAACTCCAAGAACCCTATTTTCTGGTCACTGATTCTTCTTACAAACATCAGCAATCGTGCGTTTAATTTTTCTAATGCTTAACTTCAGCATAAAACTTATTACTTAACTTTTTTAACTACTGTGAAACATTTGATCGTATTAAGCCACTGTAATTAATCGCTGTCAATAGATAAATGAAACTTTTTTTATTGTTATGAAACTTATGTTAGAGTAAGCAAAAATTAATTCTATGTATTAATGACTTAACATGCTGAGAAACAAAGGATTACTACTAAAGTAGTAATGAAATATGACCCTGAAATTGAGACTAACCAGATATGGATACGGATTAATATGAACAAAAACTATAACTTTTCTAGTGGAAATTCACCGTTAATAATTTCCATGCCCCATGCCGGCACTACCATACCCAAGGATATTGCATCCCTGATGACACCTGCCGCGCTGGAAATGCCGGATGTAGACTGGCATATACCGCAGCTGTATGACATGGCCGGGGATTATGATGCGACGGTTTTATCTGCAGAATACATGCGCTATGTGATTGACCTGAACAGATCGCCCGATGATACGTCGCTCTACCCTGGGCAGGATACAACCGGCCTGTGCCCGGTAGACACCTTCAGCAAGCAGCCGGTTTATAAGGAGGGAATGCAGCCGGATGAAGCTGAGGTCAGGGCGCGGATCAAGCAATACTGGCAGCCGTATCATGACAAGCTGCGCAGCGAAATTGAAAGAGTCCATGCAATTCATGGCATCGCGCTATTATGGGATGCGCATTCAATTGCGTCCCATGTGCCCAGATTCTTTCATGGCCAATTACCGGATTTTAATTTTGGGACTGCCGATATGCAGTCATGTGATGCATCGCTTCAGGATGCCTTTGCCGAGACACTGAAAAACTCTGCGCATGCAAATAAATACAGCCATGTTTTCAATGGCCGGTTTAAGGGCGGTTACATCACGCGGCATTATGGCTTGCCGGCAATCAATATTCATTCCGTGCAATTGGAATTGAGCCAGTGCATTTATATGGAAGAGAAAATGCCGTACAGATACGACCCGGCTCTGGCTAAAGACGTGAAACTTTTGATTGGCGACCTGCTTCAGGCATGCATAGCATGGGCAAGCCGCCACAAAGAGAAACTATAGCTTTCCGTCTAACCCTAATTGATAGTACTTATGTACGATTTTATCTTGATTATCAAGTAGCCAGTCTATATCCGGTTTATTTGTCATCGCTTTGTGAATTGCCAATGCTGTCGCCTTGCGATGAATATCAAATAACACTTTATGATCAAGTTTCTCGTCTTTAGTCACCATCGGGTTCAGCCAGACTGAAACGATAATACCAAGATCATTAGCTTTTTCTTTAGGAAGGTCACCGGCACGCACCGCATCGAGTACGCCATTTGCAATGGCAGCCTGCACGGTACCCATCAGAATATTGGTGTACTTGGTATCTTTAACGGTCACCTTGCTTACCATCAGGGTCACAGGCCGCACCTGTATATCCGTATTCAACAGGGCAAATACGCGCGTATGCCCGGCAACCTGGTCACCGGTAAGCGTTGCAATTGCAGTGCCGACTGGTCCATCCAACTCTCCAATAATTACTTCTGGCTCAGCCGCTGTTCCTGGAGGACCTCCGGCTACTAAAGCTTCACCTGTACGCATTACAATTCGTTCGCTCAAAATATACTCCTAATGATTTAAATGAGATTAAAAAAATATATATCGAGAAATTATGTATATATTTTAATATAATTAACCTATAATTTTATTATATATTAACTATTGTTACTTATATTAAACTTTTTTAGGGAGTAATTTATATTTCCAGCAAATTAAAGTTAATTAAATTGGCTACACTGGCATCAAACTCTGCCAGCGGCTATTGGCCGGCTTGATATAGTTTCCATGCTTATTTTCTACAAACCTACTGGGTGGAAAATAATTGAGTACAAAGCGTCTTTTACACGCGCATACCGCCTATCATGTTAATTGGCGTATGATTGCTGTCATATAAAGTGAATGCAGATACGGCTAATTAAAGGGGTTTTAAAATTGAATCAATTAGCGTTTTACCGATAGTCAGCTCTCTAGTAATATTTCCCTATATTTTATTGCAGGTATTGACATGGCAGCAGCAAAAGCAAAAGAAAAAGAAATCGAAACCATTAAAGTAGATGATCAGAACAGATCACTAGGCCGACATTTAGGAACGACTATTCGCCAGCTGCGATTAGAGCATAATTTAACGATTGCAGATGTTGCCGAAAGAGCCGGCATCAGCCGCGGCATGTTAAGCAAGATAGAAAACAACCTTGCCTCTACCAGCCTGGAAACGCTTGAACAACTGGCCAATGCGCTGGGCGTCACTTTATCCAAACTCTTCCAGAATTATAATTTACCGCGCGGCGCCGCGCAGCTGGTCAAAAAAGGCGATGGCATGGAAGTCGTCAGAAGAGGCACACGTGTAGGCCATACCTATCAGCTGCTGGCGTATGACCAGGGGCCGCATAAAACATTTGAGCCATTTCTAATATCATTAGAAGACTCATGTGAAGAGTTCCCCGCGTTCGAACACCCGGGAACCGAGTTTCTTTATATGCTCGAAGGAAAACTGGAGTATCGGGTAGGCAAAGATACTTTTGTGCTTACCAATGGCGACTCACTCACGTTCCAGGGTGAAATCCCCCACCGTCCGGAAGCACTGCTGGAGACACCGATTAAATTTCTTGCCATCATCCATTACGATGCCCCCGACCATGAACACGCGGAAGAGTAGTCAAGCGGCATTACAGATCACTTGATGTTTTATCGGCAGGTCACGATATGAATTGCGCGACCAGCCTGACCTTACGGCTCGACAAAAGCCGATTGGCGTTTCAGCAGGAATCCATAGGCGAACAGTAAGAATATCTGGACGTCATATAACACTCTAATTTTGTAATATCCTTAACGACTTCCTGCACTCTCTGGTTGTGGTTGATGGACTCGTACAAGCGTTTTGCCTTTAAGCGCCATGCAGCCAGATAAGGGTCATAGTCATCCTCAAATATCAAATATATCGGTATTTGCGAAGCACAGTTCCTGACTTTCTGGTCTATCTCGTCAATCACATTACCGAAACGTTTGATAAAGTCACTGTCAATAAACAGTAAAGCACACAAGTGATCCTTTACCGTTTCATTCCCATAGCCAATGAATTTCAATACATCGACATTTTGTGTTGTACAGCCAGCCTCTGAAAATCCCGTGCTGATGAAGCCGGAAATATCAGAGCTTTCAGAAACGATGAGTACATTCGACATATTATTCACCTTAGATAGGTTCATCCCCGCAACGCAACTAATTTCAAACCAGCCAATTAGTTTCCAATAAGGAAATTTAGTTTCCTTATATGCAGTATAGTACAAATGTAATTATTTTTTCAAATAATTCGATGACGTAGCAATTCCTTTAATCGTCATACCAGCCTGTGCTGGCATGACGAACTCGTAGAATTTTAGGTAACAATTATTCCAAACAGTAATGCACCTGCGCAAGAATGACGGAGTACTGAGTAGAGTAGGTATTTCTTAAGTGCAACGCTAACGAATGATGATGCAGGGGTATTTTATGCACGAAGACACTGCAGCAAAGCAGGCATCAAGCCCCGCAGCAGTAAACGTACAATAAATAAGCTAAACGCGGCGGCGTGCCGCAATCACGCTAGGCACCTGCTGGATTAATGCCAGCAGGCGGTTGAGCTGCTCCAGATTCGAGATCTCGATTGAAAACTGCATCAGCGCCATATCGCTGCGGCTCATGGTATTGGCCTTGATGGCATTGACCTTTTCGCGGACAAACAGGTCACTGATATCGCGCAGCAGGCCCTGGCGGTCATGGGCTTCCACCTCAATATCAACGTCAGTACGCACATTCTGCGAACTACCCCACTGCGCGCTGAGCAGGCGATTGCGCCTGTCCACCGGCAGCCGCGTGATAAAGGTGCAAGCCTCGCGGTGGATAGTCACGCCATGGTCGCGTGTAAGATAGCCGACAATCGCATCCGCCGGCATAGGTTTGCAGCATTTGGCAATGCTAGTCTGCAGGTTACCTACGCCCTCAATCACAACTCCCGTCACGGATTGCGGGGCTGCGACGCGCCTGGAAATGAACGGGCGTGCGGATTCTTCTACTCTGGGGGCTGTTTCTTCCTGAATCGCGAGTGCGATCTGATGCTCGCTGACATCCCCGCGCCCGATAGCAGCTAGAAAGTCTTCAAGCTTCTGGAATTGCAGTTTCTGCGCGATTTTTTCCTGATTCACGGCCCCGACGCCGGCACGGTGCAACTCTCGGTCCAGCCTGGCCCTACCCTGTGTGACGTTTTCCTCAAAATTCTGGTATTTAAACCAATGCCTGACCTTGGCGCGTGCGCTTGGGCTTTGCAAAAACCCCAGGCTGGCGTTAAGCCAGTCACGGCTGGGCGAGCCCAGTTTCGCAGTCAGGATTTCCACGCGCTGTCCATTTTGCAGCTTGGTATTAAGTGGCACGATGCTACCGTTCACCTTGGCACCACGCGTACGGTGTCCCAGGTCAGTATGCAGGGTGTAGGCAAAATCAATCGGGGTGGCCCCCTTGGGCAGATCAATCACCTTGCCCTGCGGAGTCAGCACGTAGACTTTATCCTGAAACAGCTCGCTCTTGAATTGCTCAAGCAGGTCACTACTATCGGAGACTTCGTCTTTCCAAGCCAGTATCTGGCGCAGCCAGGCTATTTTCTCATCAAATCTGGCATCAGATTTACCACCCTCCTTGTAGCGCCAATGTGCGGCGACCCCCAGCTCAGAATGCTGGTGCATCTCGAAAGTGCGTATCTGCACCTCCAGCGCCAAGCCGCGCGGCCCACTGACGGCGGTATGCAGCGAACGGTAATTATTACTCTTGGGGCGTGCGATATAGTCATCAAATTCACCGGGAATGGGCTGCCACAGGTTGTGAATCAAACCGAGTGCTGTATAACAATCCTTGATGTCATCGACCAGTATCCGCACTGCACGCACATCATATAGCTCGCTGAAATCCAGGTGCTTGCTCTTCATTTTCTTGATGATGCTGTAAATATGCTTGGGTCGGCCGCTCACTTCTCCCTTGATGCCAGCCTGGCTCAACTCAGATTTCAGCTGCGCCACGACATCAATAATATATTGCTCGCGGTCTACACGACGCTCATCAAGCATTTTTGCGACTTCCTTGTAGAGCTGAGGCTCGAGGTAGCGCAATGAGAGATCTTCCAGCTCCCATTTAATCTGCCATACGCCAAGGCGGTTAGCCAGCGGCGCGAATATACCCTGACTTTCCTGTGCAATCTGCCTCTGCTGATCGGGACTGGCTCCCGACAGCCTGCGTAAAGTCTGCGTACGCTCGGCCAGCTTGATCAGTACCACGCGGATATCCTGCACCATCGCCAGCAGCATCTTGCGCAGGCTTTCTATCTGCTGCGCATGGTCGCCATTTTTGCGGTCTGGGTTCTGCAAACCTTCAATCTCGCTGAACTCCTGAATCTGCTCCATGCGCGAAATACCTTCGACCAGGCCGGTAATATTGGTACCAAAGCGAGATTCCAGCACCTCGCGCCAGTCAGCAAGATACTCCGGCACTGCATGCAGTACCGTGGCTGCGATTGTTTCCGCATCCATATTCATATCGACCAGAATCGTCGCCGCCCCCAGTGCATGCTGCAACAGCGGCGCGCCGGTGAGTTCAACCTCCCCCGAATAAAGCGGGGCAGCCAGATCGCAGGCATGACGGATCAACTCGATTTCAGCAGGCGTGAAACGCGTCGCTGAAGATTCAATCCATGAAGATACATCGCTCTCATTTGAAGCGAGCAGAACAGAAGTTGGGTTATGAACGGAAATCATGAAACATTATCGCATCTAAATACTGGCTTATGCATTGGACAGTTGATGTTCAACGATATGCGTATTCATGAAAATTTTCCATAGCATAGAGCGAAATTGTCGCAAAAATTACAATATGGCAACAGATTATGTACCCGGGCAATAGGCTTCAATCGTTACATGGAGACCACAAGGGGCAACACAGCATAAAGATTAAGATCAGTGGTGCGTTTGTTTTACATGGGCTGGCGCAGGCGCTGAAGCAGTTGAAATAGTGGACTACCACTAAAAAGAGTATGAATCTGGTAAAGAACAATATGCGCCTAATCCACCCAGGCGAAATACTGACTAACCTTCAAGCCAGCTACGAATTGAAGCAGCCTGAGCGTGAAGTAGGCAATATAATCAATGAAATACAGCCACTAGCTGCATACCAGCCAGCACCATGAGGGCACGCTTTTCATTTTGTCATTTTCAATCACGCTGCCCACTGATTTCAAATTCTCACAATTCGCACTACTCAAGTCAATTGAATAATTTGATTTAATAGCTCACGTACTTGCTCAAAATAAAACGCATGCAATTGACCTAAAGAATGTGGCTTTGCGTCACGCACGCGCCAATCAAAAAAACTTTGGTTGATGACAAAGAATATAACTGGCTTTATCCGACTTATTGCCTAACGCTTGTGAAGCAACCATCACTTCGCCACCATGCTCCGCAGGATTAAACAGCGCTAATCGCTGCTCTAAAGTTAAAGCCACTGCAGTGACTGGAGTGACTAGCTTAATAATGATTCTCCATTAAGAACACGGATACGCACACGTTGATGCGCCTTCAAGTGTGATTCACGCGCAATAACCGCTGGTAAACGCACACCCAAGTGACTACCTCACTGCTTAATGTCTAACTCCACCCCAATCATGACCTTCTCCACACAATGTATAAACGTAAGTATAAACACCATCATATAAGACCAAGGCGTAGAACCATCATTTAATCAAGATCACATCCAAAAGCACCAGATGGTGGATTAATATACCCCTTTTAGAAAAAAATTATAGTCGGCCCTATTGCTTTCTGTTCTAAAGATATTACAGAGTTAAAGCTGAATCTCTTGTCCACGTTCAGGGTAAGCTGCCAAATTGAGATGCTTTTGCACTTGGTTCATCTTACTTGGCGCCCCTAGCTCATTGTCAATATCCACCTTCATTAAAATCAGTTCCCAAATGCGGGACTGATTGTCTTCTGACACCCCAGCAACAGATAAATGTTGATTCAAATTACTGACCAAACTCATTAGAGCGTTGCTTGACGACTTTTGCTCAATGTTAGCTGACATCATCATCGATAATCGCTTGTCTTCATGAAAACCGATAGGCATGGCATTTGCACAGGTGCCTTCAACCGGATAACTATCAACCCATTTCTTCAATTCCATAAGCTGCTCATCAACACTATGGTTAGTATCTAGGTGAAGACTTTTTCTCAAAACCGGCAGGTTAAATACCTCTTTTGCCATCTGATTCTCAAAGTTGATTGCATTTACCTCTTCCATTATTGCTTCAGGTCTAATATTGACAAGAGATGCAAATCTTGGATCATCCACATTTATCTCTGAATATAATGATTCTAAAATATCGTAAAGCTCATCACGCCGTCCTGTCATGGTTAAATGCCACAACTCATGTGTAATTATCATCGCAAGATTTACTGCGTATCTCCGATTATCTTCTCCTACAAAAGTCCCGGTTCCGCCATTTTCAGCTGTAAGAGTTAGTGGAATATCAATATACCGATATTCAGAATCCGCACTTGTCATTGCAAAACACGTGCGTCCTTTTGAACCATCACGAATAATGACATCCGGCGTTCTACCTAGCCGACTCACAATGTGATGAATATTTTTGACTACAGCATGATCTTCCGCAGCATGCTGTTCTGCGTACATAAGCACTCTAAGCAGAATTAAATCAATTGATTCTCTTAGATGAGCATCAATCAATACATGTGGAAAATAACGGGATGGCACTACTGCTGTAGACATCCCACTATTACTTACTGACAACCCTCCCATGAGTGCCTGCCCCCATTTTGTTGCACTCAAAACCTGCTCCTTTTTAAAGCAGGTTACTATCTTAATTCAATCCCTAAAAATTAGGTGTCCACTTTTACAAACCGCAATAACAAACTACGCTATTAACGTTCATGACCTTTAAACATCCCCGCTATAACCGCAGCAGGCTCAATAGAAACCGAGACAAAAACACCCTTATCATTTTTTCCACCGATATCTGATACATTTGCAGAGATGTCGCCTCTAATAGCTCCAGCATTTTGGGTATTGTATACACCATTAAAACCTAACCCAGCATGACCGCTGATTCCTTGCTTATTCCCAAACATATCTGGCTTGCCGTTCAATGGGAACATGACACCTCCATGCGCATTAGCATCTATTTGCCAAATCCTCTTGCCATTACTCAGCGCGCCATCACTCTGCTGTACAGTTGCAGCAACCGTCCCATCCAGCGACAGATTCAAATTACTATCAAGCGCCATTGTAGCAATCTGTGTAGTATTGTAATTATTGCCCTGCTGTAAAGCAGCTCCAATATAACCAGACCCAGATAAATTTTCAGCTAAGTTAGATTTAGCCTTTGCTGAAATATCAGCATTCAGATTCCCACCATAAATAGGGATAAGTCTACCAATACCCGTATAAATTGGTGCAGAACTAGCTTTAATCCCTACTCCAACATTGGTCGCATTCATATCCCTGTCAAAACCCGCTGAAGCAACACTAGTAATAGTTTGACCAGCCACAGTAGTTGTCAACCCTTGCGTACTAAAGCCAAATCCACTCGCACCTTTTCCATTAAAACTCGTGAATGCTGTCAAACGTTCGCCATGATAACCATCAACAATTATATTTTTATTTTTGTCCGTAGCCTTGTCTGCTGGCGTTTTAGCCAATTCATCTTTTGCTGCTTCAGCAGCAATTTGCAGCCATTCACCATATGCAAATTTCTCTTCTAGGTTAGGATTGAATGGCACATCTGCCAGAGCAGTTGCTTTGCTCATGTATTTTTCAAATGCCGCTTTAGCAAAGTCTTTATTGTTTACACCGAGTTTAGATGCATAACTTGTTACATCATTGTCTGCCAACCCCGCAATGACAGCTGCACGCTGTACTTGGCTTTCAATTAGAAGCAACCGAGCAACCTGCGCTTTTATATTTCTTGCAAATTCAGGATCTTTCTCCATCAGCCCATCCAACTTTACATCAAATGCTTTGTAATCTGCAGCACTAGCCATTTTCATTCTCCCTTATATTGAAGTGATAGATGCAACCTCTAGATTCATTTCAACTAAACCACTGCGTTGTAATCAAACACCGTCAAATAAAATGTGATAAATTCCCATGTAATTTAACGCCATACCATTATCTTGTCAACATAAATCAGCATAAATTGTCAATATAAAAATTGTTAACGATCTGTAATTTACGCTATGCATTCTCTGCACGTCTTGCTACCTATTGCTTAACTCATTGCCAAAACTTACCTATTGGATTACAAATCCTTAAATTGCCGCGCTACACTCGTAATGACAGCCCCTTATTGACTCCATATCATCATCAATTTCCGGTATCCGTATTTTGCAATTGGTATCAAGCATTACTTATAAAAGTGTATTTCATCCGTACTATCCGGATAATATGCAGTAAATTATTTTGGTAGCCATGAGCTATATTTGAATGATGTAGTTGATTGCCATGAAAAAGATTGGCAAACTATTATTAAATCAATAACTATATGTGGTAGATTAATTATTAATCATGACATCACCTTACGCTGAAAATAGCCCCAAAAATACACAGCCTGCTGCTGATCCTCATGCTGTAAAAGAAGCGCTGCTGAAGTATTCAATCAGTCGTGCAGCGGAAGAAACGATCAATGAAACTTTACGCTTACTGGGGCAAGCGCCTAAGCGTTATATTGAACACCTGATTACTCAGACCATACAAAACCCAACGCCCTCGCACATAGCCAGTCACGCCATTGCAACCCTGTATACGGCAATGGCTGCCCAGGTAATCAAAAACACATTACCGGAAACGTTTGATCAAATGGTGTTTCAAGCGACATCAGGCGGAATAAAAAAACCTTTTAAAATACCCGCCAGTGCAAGTGAGATAGCCGCTGAAGCAACTACAATGGCCGCAAGAATTGAAACCGGTGGTGTAGCAAGCGCTATAACATCAGGCCTTGTAAAACTTACTGAAGCAGCTGCTCCCGAAAATATTGCAGCCGTTACACCCATAAAACGTCCGGATAAATTTGCCATTGCTGCCGAGAATTATATCCGGGAACTTGAATCAATCACTGCGGCACGTGCAGTGTTAGCAGCCTCTGCAGAGACTGATGCTCAATCAAAACGTCAGCTTGAGTCATGGATTAAAACACGAGTGCAACATATGAACAGTGAGCTTTCCATGACGGTTGGACACAATATTACAGTATCCAGAAAGGCCGTAACACATAATTTCGGGGGAGAGAATGCCAAAGTCCCAACGTTTTCATATCCAAAACCAAAAACTAAGAATTACAGCCCGTTTCATGCTGAATTTTATGCCGATTTGGCAGACAAGGCTGCTTTAGTGCGCTACGGGCAGCCAGGCGACCAGCTTGCACGTTACAAGCTCAACGGCTTCCACCCTATTGAAAACGCCTCCAGCTCAATACTGGTTTTTACCAATGCCGGCAAACTGAAGCAAATCTTGCTGATTTCCGGTGATGAATTTACACAAAACACCAATGTAAAACATATCGCCCGGCACAATGCCGAGTCATTATTGGATAAAGCTATCTTTAAAGCACAGGAAATTGACAAAATTAATGCGGGCAATGCCATGGCAAACCCACAAACACCACAATACCTGATGATCAAGGAGAGCTTCCTTAGCAAGACACCGGTTACCGTTGATGCAATGCCAGCATACCCAAACACACAGAGTTCGTTGATTAACAATTCAGATAACACATTTCCAACAAAATCAGCTACATCCACCATGCTAGACCTGCTGAAAAACCAGGCACAGACAGCACAAGTGGGAAACATGGAAGCATTTTTGAAGTTCGCCACAGCAAACATCGAAAATCACCAACGCCAATTATAGCTACTCACAAATGAGAAGATAACAACCTGTCAGCCCCAAGCCCTCTGCGAATACATTGCTGATGTAACTCTACTGGCATATTCAACAACTAACCGCACTTTCAATTCACCGACTTTCAACCGGCTTCGCCACAAGTGGCAAGTAATTGAACCCGCAGTGATAAATTAACGCTCGAACACCGGCGACTTAGGCTCCCAACCATTTACCATAACGTCACCAATTGCCAACATGTGCATCCTTGCAAAGCCAGTACCTCCCGGCTTCCAGCCACCCTCAACATTCAAATAAGGCATAATCATATGTTGAAATACGGCATAGGCGGTTTTTAGTGATGGCTGCTCCTTAGCCGCCTGCATGAGATATTCAAGCGGCTTATTTTCCTCCATACTTTGCGATGCACCTTTGCTAAAAATAACCGAAGCCTTCATGCGGCAAACAGCTTCTGCATTGCTATTCTCCGGTAGGAGAAAATGATACAAAGCCACAGAAGGTTTGCTTGCTTCCGCACATTGAGTCAAATCACTATAATCAGGCATATTTACACTCCCAATAAAATTTGGTTTGCCACCCGTAATAGAGTATCACCATCAAGCCAAGCTACTAGAGTGGCAAGTTTGACGAAAAGGAACGAAGTAACGCAGCAATCCAGAGTCCGGATCAAACATGCCCGAGCTTAAACCTTTTCCAGCGTCTGGATTTGCTGTTGGAGCGGCTCATTTAATTGAGCTAAAAAGCTGCGTCTCAACCGCCTGTTGCTGATGCGTCGGTATCTGGCATGCGGGGGCGATATTCGTCTTCTGCCAAAATGATTTCTTTATTTATCGAATCAGCCATTTTTCTCTACTCACTAATAAAATCTCAAAACAGTTACGATTTACCCCTAACCAACATAAATAGCCAATATCACAGGATATTATTACTATTATGTATTCCTAAAGAAACGACCAACTAGATTACCAATCCATTCCACTTTATTTTTACCTGATTATTAGAACCTATACATTCATCCCCATTGCTCGGCACAAATCATCGGCATAAGCTTTAAGTGCCGCTTCATCCATTTCACCCGGTGGCGGTCTTTTTACTGATGAAAAATCTATAGCCCCCAGCTTATCAATATCTTCTGCGCCAAGCCTATGTCCACCACCAGCGCGTCCAGATGGGTCTGTTACGGTATGCGTATCTTCTACCCCCATTTCTTTATAAAAAGCATCAAGATCAATTAACGGGACTTTAGCTGCCAGCTCTCTACGTTGCACGGCTTCATCCATTTGCATTTTTGTGGGTATTTTTCCACCCAGCGCCCTCAAATATTTTGATGTCGTTTTCAACCGCCCGATAAACTCATGTTCTTTGTAATAAACTATTTTTTCAGCCAGAATTGGCTTTACGTTTTCCATGATAATCAGCTCTTTACGCTCGCCAAGGCTGGTGATCTCCTGTGGCAGCATCAAGGCTCGTTCTTGTTCGCTGGTATTGTTGGTATCACTATCTGTTTTGAATATACTTCTTGAGCGTGTTTTTGATACGGTTTTTATTGTCTGATTACCCAGCCACTCTGAAATATCCTTGGCTGCTTGCGTTTCAGATGCTTTAGGCGGAAACACGATATTTAACGCATGATTAGTGGTGAATGTCTGCGCAGATTCTTGCCCATACACATCCACCAGCTGGTTTGGGCTTTGAATAATCGGCAGCATGCGCAGGTTATAGCCGGCAATATAGCTGATGCCTTTTGAAAGTATGCCTATCTTGCCGATAGCGGTAAATTCATCCATCAGCAACAGGCAACTATGTTTAAGCGTTTTATTCTGGCTAGGCAATTCGCGTGTATTAAGGTCTATCAGCTGTTGAAAAAACAAATTAAGTAATGGTGCCATGCGCTCCAGATTATCCGGCGTTACGCCCAGATAAATCGACATGCGTTTTTTACGCACATCGCGCAAATCAAAATCATTGGCACTGGTGGCAGCATCTACCAGCGGGTTCATCCATAATTCAAGCCGAGAACGGAAAGTGGTAATGATGCCGGCACGGGTGTTTTCTGCGGAGATTGATACATAGCTATTCAATGCACGTATGCAGGTGCCGGAAAACGGGTTGCCTTGAGCAGCACGCTCATTGACCACTCTGGCAAAGTATTTTGCACCATCGCCATCATATAAAGTTTCCCTGACCACTTGTCCCAGTGTCAGTGGTTTTTCCGGCGACTCTGCCAAAAACAGCACGATACCCAAAAACAGGCTGCGTGGGGTTGCTGTCCAGATAACGTCTGTGCCTTCAGTATCGGGAAACAGCATATTGGCGATTTTTTGGGCGTCATCAATGCGAAAATTGGGGTCTTTACTAATATAAGCCAAAGGGTTGTAACGGTGGGTGCGATAATCGGTAGCTGCGGGGTTAAAAAGAAAACAACCCTGCCCATGCTTACTGCGGAACCCACTGGTGAGATCCCAGTTTTCCTGCTTGATGTCGAGTACGACTACACTCTCAGACCAGTTAAGCAGATTGGGGATGACAACCCCCACCCCCTTACCACTGCGCGTAGGGGCTGAGATAATCACGTGCTGCTGCCCGGGGAACATTAAATACTTGCCGCCATAGCTACCCACAATAATGCCGTGATCACCCATCAAACCCGCTTTTTTGATTTCACCAGCACTGGCAAAACGTGCATCGCCAAACTGTTTGTTTCTTGAACCGGCAGGCATCAGCAGTAACAGCATGGGTAAAAATATGATGCTCAAGCCAATCATTGCTGCCTGGTAAATTTTATCCAGCACGCCAGGGGCGGTGCGGTAATGGTACCAGTATTGGTATAAGGTCAGCAGCTCGGCATCGTTAGGGTCTCTGCTGGCGATAATCAGGAAAGCCATCCCTGATAAAAACAGCCACCCCATCATTAGCGCCGCCAATAGACCTAGCAGCAGAAAGCTGCCGCCAGGTTTATTAAACACTATTTGCATAGGATTACTCATGAACGTACTTTCCGGCTGTGTTGGGGAGGCACTGATTAAATCCACTTACATCATTCCGGCGAGAGCCGGAATCCAGCAAAATCAAGACTCTGGGCACCGACCGCCGGTGCGACGAATTATTCAGTGTTTCCTTAGGGAAACGCTGAATAATTCCGTCATCGCGTACCCGTACAGGGCATCCCCACCAAACTAAGCTACTAAAGTAGCAAGATTGGTGTGAAGGAGTGAAACGACGTGGCGATCCATAACGTATTGAATGATATGGCACTCTGGATTGCTTCACTTCGTTCGCAATGACGGGGTATGAATAAATCAGTGCCTCCTTAGGCATGTGCAGGCATCTGGCAGTTAAGCAGTTCACCGGCAGAATCCAGCTGATAACAATTGATTCAGCTTTGCAGTTCATGATGCTGTTCTGGTGGCTGATGCTCTGGGGACTGATGTGCTGTTACTTGCTGCCCGGCCACATGTGATTCAGCCACGTTAAGCGTAGAAATGTGGCCGCTTAATATCGAGGCAACAATGTGCTTATCTGCACCATCGGCAACCACTTGCGGATGACTTACGCCATCGGCACGTGCCATGATGGCATCGCGTGTGCTGAACGCTGCTTTTAATGGTGCATACTTGGCAATCGCTGCCAGCTGTTCTACATGGCGATTGGATGATTGCAGCACGCGCATGTAGGCGGCGGCCATCTGGTATCTTTCTTCAAGTTCCTTCTTATCTGCCTTCCCTTCTGCAACTGCTATTGACTCGGCCGCTGCTTGCCTAGAGCCCAAGCCCATCATAGGCTGCGCGTTGGTCAGGTATTTCAGCTTGGTGGCAGGGTCATAATAAATCTCGCGTAAACGGCGCTGATGGTAAAACAGCACGATGTCGATAGTAGTGAACAATCGCTGCTGGATATAATCTGTATCCAGGTGTGCGCCGGTGCGGCTATCCTTGATAAGAGCGGTTAACTGCTCAAACGCCTCGAATGCGCCGTTGGCATGCATGGTAGATATAGATCCGGGATGGCCGGTATTCACAGACTTAATAAACTCCCAGGCCTCGTCGCCACGCAACTCCGCCAGTAGTATGCGGTCTGGCTTCATGCGCAAACACGATGCCAGAGCTTGTTTGGGGCTCACCTTGGAACCGCCTTCATCTTCACGCGAATAAAACAGATGTACCTTGTTAGGATGCTGGTTCAGAAACAGCTCATGCACATCTTCAATGGTAATCAAGCGCTCTTCGAACGGAATGCTGCGAATCAGGCTTTTAGTCACCGTGGTTTTACCGGAGCCAGTCTTGCCTGCAATCAGAATATTGCGTTGCGAGCGTACACCTAAATCCAGAAAATCCTTGATCTTGCCTTCACTACGTAGTTTCAGCAACTCATGCTCAAACGGTTTCAATCCATCCTGAATCTGCGCAATCTCTTCAAATGCCCCTTGCTCATCAAGTTCGTCAAGCGTGAAATCCAGCACGCTCGGCTTACGAATCGTGATAGAAACCGTATTGGCCTCACAGGCTGGCGGAATAATCACCTGCACCCGCTCGCCATTCGGCAGGGCGGATGAAAGCACCGGTTTGTCCGCAGAAATGGATTTGCCGTTGTAGCTCGCGATCAAAGTCGCCAGCTGGCGGCAATGGCTGAATGAAAGTTCAGGCACTTCATGACGCTGCCAGCCGGCGCGGCCTTCGGTCCACACCTCACGTGGCCGATTAATGCAAATTTCGGTGAGTGAATCATCATCAATAAGCGCTTGTATAGGCTGCAGATACTCGCCCAGCATTTCGGATGGCTGCACATCATCAAAATTTACATGCGCTTTTAACATGGCTATTCCTTCAGCTTCAATCCATAGACACTTGAAAAGTCCAAATCCCTAGCTACCATGATCTGAATATGGTCACCCTGGTTGATATATAAGGTAGGCGGAATTCTGGCCGTTTCTTTCAATATCTCCACAGCCAGCTGATCAGTACCGTTACCGCCAATCTGAAACTGCGTACGATTGTCTTTTTGTGCGATTGCTAGGCCATCCTTAATCAGGCTCATCAGAATTGCCGCGCCAAAGCGCTCCATAAAATGCCGGTCAACCCAGCCGGAATGACCGGAGCGGCCAAGCGCATCCGCTCCTGGTGAATCAAGCGAGACTACGACGCCATTCGGTGTTTTTGCACGCGTCCACAGCACAAAAATGCGCGCCTGGCCTGCGGTAATGCCGCCCTGATACTCACCAACCAGCTGCGAGCCGCGATCCAGCAGCACCACATGCCCGTTATCAGAATAAATATCACGTGTTAAGCGGCAAGTGGTCATCCCCGGCACTGTGCTATCCAAAGCGGTTTCCAGTGCGCAATCAAGCGCAGTTCCTTTGGTGATCAGGTAATTACGATCTGGCAGAATGTTTGCAGAAACACCTGGAGAAACCGTAGATTTGAGTTTTAAAGCCAATGGCGTAGGCGTATCTACAGCAGCTGTCGATTCATTTCTAGCAACATCGGAGGCAGCCGTAGCTGTTGAACCGGCAACAGAACCGCCTGCCTGCAATACCAGGTTGCCGCCCATTCTCCTATCCAGCCAGGTTGGCCCTTGTGGCTTATTAGCTGGCGGCGTAGTTTGTTTCACTGGAATAGGCTGCTCAACCGGCGGAACCTTCACTTCCGGCGGCGGCGGGCGATTAGGGGCCGGCGGCTCAGGAATTTCGAGCGGGGGCAGCCGATTGACAATTTCCATCTGTTTGACGGCCTGCACTTTTTGCTTGTTTTCCGTATTAATGAAATAAAGCATCAGAAGCCCGGCGCCTATAATCACTGCATAGCCAAGCTTGCCACCGAGCTTGCCGGTGCCTTTGCGCCGGTTGACCGAAGGTAATTCGTCATCAAATGCCTCATTCATATCTGTGTCCGGACGGACTGAGTCTTTCTCATGCTCCTGCAATCCATACTCGAACTGGCCAGCTTTGCTTTTGCCGGAGATACGATCAAAAATAGTCATTATCGACCTCCCTTGATCACACGCTCAACGTCAGGCGCAATCGTACCGGCGGCGTTATCTGTTCCGCCATTTGGGTTAAACGCATCATTGCGAATACACACCACCGCATTGCCCTTGCGCAGCCTCAGCTTGGGTACAACACGATGAATAATGATGGTATTGCCTTCCACACTGGTATTAATCAGCGATTCCATGCCAAACGCATCCACTGAATAAACTGCCGGCATATCCCGGTTGTTACTGAAAGACAGGTAGGTAAAGCGGCCATCATCACGCGCCGCCGTTGGGCTGATTTCTGTGGACCCAGCCATCCAGTAATTATAATTCTGTGCGTCCAGTGGCTTACCTTGATGACCGGCAGCAACACTATCCTTAGTCGCCTTGGCTAGCTTATCTTTCATTTGATCAAGACGGCGCTTTTCTGCGATAGCCTTGGCTTTTTCTGCCTGCTCTGCAGCCAGTTTTGCAGCCTCCTGTTCCGGGTAACGGAATGTCACGCCATACACCAGATTAGGGTCTTTCCAGGCAGAGGCGTCCTTAACCGACCTGGGCTGCACTACCAGCGCGAAGTTATAAACATGCTTATCGGTTACAACGGTTACATTGGTATCCGCTTTTGTCGCTTTGGGCTTGATAAAAAGGTGATTGCCGCGCGGCACAATGCTCCAGGCCTGATCATCGCCAATCGCCACATCCCTGATCTGTTCATTCTCGCCAAACTCCACATGCGTAGATACCCCATAAAATGTCGATAGCTTGACGACATCCATACGATTATAGGCAATCACGCGCATACGCGAATCGTATGGACTTTTTTCAGGGACTATTTCAGCATTTGCCAACGCAGGCAGCAATGCCAGTATAAATATGGCGCTTCTATAAATGCAGAATTTGGGATGCAGTTTACCCGTAGAGGGCATGTCCGTAGAATATATGCGCTCAAGTGCATTATTCATACGCCAAAGGCGCACGGAACGCAGGAGCCGAGAAAACCAACGCAGTGTTTCGGCGTAGACTAACTCGCAAAGCGATGTTAAGCGTAGCGGCCGAAGCCATAGTATGGCGTATACAGCGAGGTTGCGAGTCCATTTGACATATCGCCGCAACGCAGCAATGCGCCCAAAGAATGTATTTATAGAAGTGCCAAATAGCAGATGTCTCAAAATAAACTCCTATTGAATAGGTGGGACAGCAGGCACAGCCGGCAAGGCAACGGCCGCAGGCACATTAAACTGTCTGTCGATATTGGAAGGCATCAGATTTTCTGATATTTCCTGATCTGGGTCGTTGCGGTATTCCACTACCTGAAACCCAAGCGGATTAATGGCGCGGTCATGCTCGGACATCGGTGTGCCGGCATACTGAAACACAATGGTCGCGGCCCAATGTGTCAGGCCATTATTCATCGTATCTTTCACCTCTTTGGTATAGCGCACCAAAGCAATATTCTCTTTAAGGAAAGATGTACTCTTAATGGTAATTGTGGCATTGCCGGAATCACCGTAAACATTCAACGGCGAGTTAGGGTTACTTCTTGCAATCAACTGGCTGTATTTAGACTGCTCCTGCGGCGTACTCATAATGCCCACGTTGGCGTAATACTCGCTGATCAGGCTTTTTGAATAGCCTTCGCGCCAGCGTACATACCACTGCACATTGTATTTATTCATCACCTCATCGTAATTGGTTTTGGCATTGGTAAGCGCGCTTACAATATCTACCGCCCCGGTTGCATTATCAACGCGCACCACATACGGTACAGACGTTTTAAGCGGAGAAAGCATCGCCAGCGCAATCACCGATAGAAATGTAATCACGCCGGCACTGGCCGCAACTATCCAGGCCAGTTTCCTCGATTTTTCCAGCGACCTTAACTTATCGGTTTCCCACGATCTGGCCTCAGCCAGATATCTGGAGAAGTTTTCTTTATCTACTTTACTTGCCATCTGTGGTTATCTCCTCACTTTGCAGTGTTTTATCTGGCTCAACGGCTTTGCTGTCTGAGTTGGCCTCCACTGCCGGCTGATTGATGGCGGTGTCTGTTTCTACCGACGCATTCACCGGCTTGAATTGCCCGGTACATTCGGCAGGCGGTGGAGGAAACAAAGCACAGCCGGATAACAGGCAAAACAAAATCAGCACGCCCGAATTTAATGCATTAAAACTTAATGCATCTGAACTTTTTGTATTTTCAATATTGCCCATTTAATTCACCACTCCTGTAACAGCAAACTTATTAACCAACTCTGTTTTAACTTCCAAAACTCTTAGCACCACCCTATGGGAATACTGATTCATTCATAAAAACAGTCATTGCGAGCAATGCGAAGCAATCCAGCCCAAACAAAGAAGCCGCAAAAAACCTTAAAACCAAAACCCTTAGAACCTCTGGATTGCCGCGCCTGACGGCTCGCAATGACATCCCGGTACCGTCATTGCGTACCCGTACAGGGCATCCCCTCCAAACCAAGCTACTAAAGTAGCAAGTTTGGTGTGAAGGAGCGAAGCGACGTGGCAATCCAGCCCAACAAGACCCCTGCAATTTCGCACTTTAATCATCAGTATTTCCTTAAGCATTTCATCTACGCTGTGCGTTAATTTCCGCCTGTGACTGGTTTGCGCTCTTACTTCCACCCTGAGCAGACTGGGATGACATAATGCTGCGCTCTTGCGGTCCGTTCACCGCATAACCTCGCACAACAGCTGCGGCGGTCGTCGGTACTTGCTTGATAATCGCCAGGAATATGCCGAGCAGCGTAATCAGTTCCACACTCTCGCGCAGGGAAAGTGCGCCTGTCAGTTTCACAATCGCGTAATAAGAAGCCACTGTAATAATCAGGATTGGAAACAGCAGGTAAATCGTCAGCGTTAACAACAGAATCACTAAAATAAAATTCAGCACCTGCGCCAGCCAGCCTTCAAAATACGATTTTGTTTTTTCAAACAAAATTGACACCAGGAAAAACGGCCCCAAAGCCAGCAATACCGATAACGAAATCTTGGCGACCAAGAAAATACCGGCAACCACCGCTGAAAGGCTGGCGCCGGCAACACCAACCCCCATACCGGCGGCGAACATGGTAGGGTCGGTTTGTCCGGCAAAACTCGATGCAGAAAGACTGGAGTGCATGATAGACACCGTGAACGACATCACGGTACTGATCAGTAATATGGAGGTGTCGGTACTGGTTGTAGCGGTGCCTGATGGCAGCAGGCTTGCTATCATTTCCATCACTGAGGGCGGGGTTAACCACTGCACCAATGCCTCCGGCATATTCCAGAAAAACTGGGCAACTTCTTCGTTATAAAATGCAAAATTTCTTGATAGTGTAAGTACGACGGCGATCTTGAAAAACCTGATAAAAGCATCGTGGTTTACATCCCTGATATGGCCTTGCATCAAGGCAAACCCATAAAGAATCACATAGATAGTCAGGCAGACAGCGACAAACTGATCGATTGCATCCACCACATAGGCAGCGTAAGAAGACATGGCGGCCTGTGCAACTTCCAGTGCGCCCACCAGATTAATCAAAAAAGTTACCGGAGCAAGTTCACTGATGAAATTCACAATATCATTCATGACTGACCCCATTGTTTTTCATGCATGCGCATGCAGGATATACACCGAATCAATTGCAGGCAGATACAATTTTTGTGATATCCGATATTCATTATTTGTAAGCCGCCGCAACGGTTGCATAAGCAGATTTTTGTACTGTTGAGATCAAGGCTCGCCCTACCGTATGATTATCTGCATCCCCATTCACAACATAAGATGCAATCTCTCTTTTGCGCTGCTCATAGGCATCGCGCTGTGATTGCTGCAATATAGCCAGCGCGGTCAGCTTGTTCTGCTCATTACCCAGTAAAGCCTGCTGCGATTGAAGTTGCGCCTGCAGGTTTGCAATATATTTAGCATCATCCTTCGAAGGATTTTTAGGACTATTTATTTGATTTTTTAAGTCTTCTATCATGGCGATGCGATTATTTATAACGACATAGGCCTCTTGTGCCATCGCCTGAATCACCGCTAATTCCTGTGCATTACTTTCAGCTGCTGCTGCCGATATTTGCTGAATGGTATTACCTAAACCTACCGTTGCAGGATCTATCTTCCAGTTATTACGGCTTAATCTGGAATTGCTTGCAGATTCAGCACCTCGGTAGCCAATGCCAGCTACAATGCATGATCGACCATCCCCTGATCGACAGATAACGGTTGGCGTAAAAAGATCCGGCAAATCTTCTTTCTTATATTTATAAACGCCATTAGCAAGACCACCTTCCAAATCTCGATATCCAGTAATCAATTCATTAGCTTCATCAGCGATATCCTGTGCGTGCTGATAATCCTTAGCCATCTGCTCCATGACTTCCGAGTGCGCCACCTTGTCAAATGCAGCCATCAGTTCAGTTGTGGCTGCTGTAACTTCAGCAGCAGCAGCCGTTGCAGCTGTCTTAACAGCTGTTATAGTTTCTTGTGCAAGCTGTAATACCTGCCCTATAAAGCTGGCATCGTATGCATTTGCATGACTACTACTCAAAAGCCCGAATATCAACACTGCCGTACTGAGTATTTTCCTCATGCTGCTTCTCCCTTCCGAATACGATGAAATTCCGGCAGCCAGACCGCAGGGTCATCACCCATTTCCGCCACCAGTTTTTCTGCAAGCAACGAAGTGGCGGTATTACCGGACAGCACTGCCAGCTCATCATCAAAGCCACGCAGGCTTAGCTCTGCCACTACTGAGTTTTGCCCTTGCTTGATTAAAAACTGGCGAGATTTTTCGCCGAGGTTTTTAATAATTTCAAACTCGCGCACCGTGAGCTTGAAGCCATTGACATAGTCGTCGTAATCCGCACCCGGGTTGGGCAAAAATATTTTGGTAGCGGTTTGTTCAATCAGCGAATGGCTGATTTTTGAACGCAGGGCATCACGCGGCGATTGCGTGAACATGACCAGAAAGCCGTTCTGTTTACGGATAGTTTTAAGCTTGTTCTGCACAAGGTCTTCAAAGTAGTCATCCAGCAGCAGTTTCCAGAACTCATCCATGAATATAATCAGGCGACGGCCATCAATGAGTTTTTCGATACGGTGGAACAGGTACATGATGGTAGGAGTGCGGGTTTCTTCATTTTCAAGAAACTCGGTCACGTCAAAGCCAAAGATAGGCGAGCCTTCAAGCGAGAATGTATCTTCGGCATTATCAAACAGCCAGCCGAGGGCACCACCGCGACACCAGCGTGACAGGCGCGCATACAGGCCATTGGCATCTGTGGGGTCAAAGAACTCCAGCAGCGCACCTAAGCGGCGTTTGTTTTTTGCCGCCCCCATCACACCGATAATGGCCTGATTGATTTCACGTTGCTGCGCCGGCATTAACGGCATGCCTTCATGTTCTACCAGCTTTTTAACCAAAGCTTCCAAAAATGTTAAATTGTCTGGTGTAGGTTCTAACTGAAACGGTGAAAAACCTGACGGCACACCATTTTTAATCGGGTAGTATTTACCACCCATGGCACGCACACCAATGGCACCCCCCAGATCTTTATCAAACAAGATATACGTGGCAGGATTTTCTGGCGGCTGGTTAAATTTCATAGCCATTGCCAGCATGGTCATTTCCAGCACGGTTTTACCGCCGCCGGATTGACCAATTACCATGGTATTGGCAAGATCTTTATGGTTCTTGTCGATGCGCATTTCTTTACCTTCAGCCCGGTGAAAGTTAAAGTAATACGGGCTGCTGGATGTCGTTTTGAACATCATCAGCGCATCACCCCATTGATTGTTTTTTAAACGCCCAATCGGAAAATTATGAAAGCTGGAAAAGCCGGCAAAGTTAAGGCTGGTAATATCACCCACCCGCACACGATATTCAAAATTGCCGGGTAGCATGGCATAAAACGAACCGGCAACCCCCATTTCTTCACGCGTCCATTTAATGCCGATATTGGAGAGCGTTGCGCCGGCTAAATTTACATGTTCAGTCAGCTGCTTTTTATTCTCGGCATAAATCATCAGGCTGATATTGTGCGCACCCATTACAAAGCGGTTGGAAATCAAATCATCCAGTGCATCATGAATGGCATCTACCTGCGACTTTGCCAGATCGCCGGCATTGACCATGCGGCCATGCTGGCGCTGCATGCGCCCGACAGCAACGGACTTGGATAAAAAGGTGAATGATTGCGAAATGACCATCTCGAACGGCATGGCCAGCAAATCATCCAGCATGCCTGGCTGCGTCATTGCCGGGTATTCCTGTATCGCAATAATGGAGGCATAACGCTCCCTGCCAGGGGCTTTAAGTGACATCAGACCGCCCTTGCCAAAAAAAGGCCTGGATGATGTGAGTACGTCTTTAATCTCGGACCTGGGCAGTGGAACGCGCTGCCAATCGCCATTGACCAGGTAACCAAGAAACTCTGCCACTTCAGAAAACATCACGCCATTATGCTCATAGCAGCCAAGCATCTCCGGCTCGTAACGAAACAGCGCCGCGACTGCTGCACCGCTGATTTCGTTGAGCGCTTCCAGGCTGTCCAGCTGCTCTTCTTCCAGCTCCTGTTGATTCTTTACATTGAATCTATCCAGCCACCTGGTCACCTTGACTGGCTGCGGACGGTAAATAATAGACAAGTAAAGCTCATTTACTAGCATACGGCCGCCGGTGACATGCTCACGATATTTATCATTCAGGTCATGACAGAAGCCAGGCGGAAAATCACCTGCCGGATATTCGTCATATTCACGGCGTACAACATGCGACCACAAAGCAACCTTGGGCGATGCAATATTGCGCATCATGCCGTTAAGCTGATGATGCCAGTTATTAATGTCTTCAATATCGGCGCTCTCATGCGCCGCACCTTGCAGTTTGATGATCTGCAGATAATCACCACTGCTTAATTTAATAGTATTTTCGGTGACATGGCTGGAATAGGGAATAAATGCAGCATTTTCAACTTCAGTATCCATTGCCTTGGCAAATTGTAACAATCCAGCCATTACGTCCCCTCCGTTATTACCAAAAAACCGTCACTTAGCCATCATTACAGCTAAAATCTGATACGCATGCTTACTGCTTCCACTTTCTGGTAGGCAATGGAGAGAAACTCGTGGCTCCCCAAAACCCTCTATTTAAACAACGCCCTGCGGTTTTTAACCAGATCTCAATTTCTGAAAAGATTCCGGGGTCACGTGCGCTGATCAAATACAGAGCGGCATGCACAGGTACCACGGCCAGCAAATAAAGCGGCTTACCAATCATGATGATCATGATGCTGGCAAACATCATTTCCAGCACGAATGCCATATAGGGAATACCCATAATCGTCGGCACCCGTGTCAGGGCTACAAAAAGCAAATCCTTGTGAATACTGACTTCTTTCTCACTCATGATTGGCTCTTTGCACCCTAACTTTCAACCATCCTTAAGCTATTAAGCCGCAGCTGCCCCAGTCATGCCGCCACTTAGCGCATCGATCACAGAGGCTGCGCCAAATACAATCGCAATACCGAATATCACTTTGATGGCGTGATCCCAGGCCAGCTTGCCAAACATCGCCATCATGCCGAGAACGACTACTGCAATCGTCGCCACCGTTCTGCCGAAGGTACCTGTCATAAAGCTCAAAATTCTTGTTGCCACGCCTTCAATGTTACCGAAGGCAGCGCCGCCGCCAGCAGTAGCTGCTGCTATAGAAGGCTCAAGTGCTACCATACAGACCAGTGCCGAAGTCAGTACAAACCTGGTTGTGCGCTGATTTTCCTTTGCCTGCTCAATGGCGCTCATGGCACCGGAATGATATGCTTTTGAGGTCAGCATGCTTTTCGCTTTGCCTGCAAGTTTTGTGATATTCATCTTTGTTCCCTTTCAAATTTAATTAACAACCTACATTTACAACTCACCATCTGTATTACATCCCTGCTACAGCAACCTATTGTTTTAATGGTTTTTTATTAACAAATATCATCTATACACCATGATATTGCGCGCGCTTTCACGATAGCCATACACGGTAGATGTCGTATCTGCCGCCTCTTTGCTGGCCGTCAGCTTTACGATGTCGCTATCACTCGGCACCGTTGGCTTACGTTTGCCTGCGTCTGGTTTTGCTGCAGCAATCACTGCGATCGGTGTTGCCTGGTAATTCTGTTCACCGGCCGCCGTTACATTCACAGGCGAATTGTTCAGTACTTTCTGCACATATCCATTTGAAAAACCCTTGGTAAATGATCCGGTGTTATATGCAGAAATGGCCGCTTGCAGCGCAGCCTGTTCACCCGAAATCTTTTTAGTTGCAGACTCATAATTCCACTGCAATATAGTGGCCGCCGCCGCCAGGTTCTTACATGCATCAAACGCGTCTTCAACACTCAAGCTGGTTTTAACAAGATTGGCTGAGTTCACCTGCCCCAAACCTAAATCGATGTTGTAATTGTTGGCTATCAGCCATTTTGCAGTAACCACAGCCTCTGCCTTACTCGCCGGCTGACGCTCAAGCCTGGCGTTGGCATTAATGTTGATAGCCAATGGATTAAATTGAGACTCCGTCTTAACAATAGCCGCCATGGTTTGCGGGGCAACCCATGGCGCACACTCGGCAGACAAAGCATTAAAGTCCATTAAGATCATTCCTCTTTAAAACCTTGTGCAAAGTAAGAGTTCACACATTCAGATTTCACGCATTCGCCCGAAATACATTTCATTTTTTTCTGAATCGAATACAATCACAATTAAATTAATGGGAATATTTCCCGTTAATTGAGCATAATGTCCCATACTTGAAATCAGTTGTCAATACAATTTATTAACATCCATTAATAAATATTTACATTTGTAAAATGCAATGCGCCGGCACATAAGAATGATTGGAGTCATTAACAATGCGTAATCAGGAATTGATGCAAAAATCACTTGAACCTGCTGATGTTGCTGGATTTAGATTTACGGATGGCAGTATCGAAGCCTTGAAATGGCTGGCACTGGTGTTGATGACAGCCGACCATATCAATCATTTTATTTTCAAGGTACAGCTGCCCGTGATGTATGACCTGGGCAGGATAGCGATGCCGTTATTCGGCTTTGTACTGGCTTACAACCTTGCGAGGCCAGGTGCTTTGCAAAAAAGAATGCATTTAAGAACCATGCGGCGGTTGTTCATTTATGGCTTACTGGCTTCACCGTTCTTCATCATGCTAAGCAAATGGCTACCGCTCAATATCATGTTTACGTTGCTATTAACAACCGGCCTGATCTATTTAATTGAAAGAAATAAAGGTAACGACCGCAAGCGCTGCGTGCTGATTTTTATTATTGGCGGTTTTTTCGTAGACTATGCATGGCTGGCGCCGGCCTACTGCCTTGCTGCATGGTGGTTCTGCAAATCACGAAGTTTAGCAAGAGGGTTGCTGTGGATCGGGATCACAGTATTACTTTGGGTGGTGAATCTCAATTTATGGGCATGTGCTGCACTACCTGTTATTTTTTTAGCTTCCTATATCAAGATCAGAATACCGCGCCTGCGCTCTGTTTTTTACGCTTACTATCCGTTACATCTGGCATTGCTGCTTTTAATTCAAAAATTTATGCCGTTATCCATATAAACATCCGGTAACTTACCGATATTCCAACATTGCTAAACATCTATTTTTGTTAAGGAGGCACAGATTTATTCATACCCCGTCATTGCGAACGAAGTGAAGCAATCCAGAGTGCCATATAATTCAACAATATGTTATGGATCGCCACGTCGTTTCACTCCTTCACACCAATCTTGCTACTTTAGTAGCTTAGTTTGGTGGGGATGCTCTGTACGGGTACGCGATGACGGAATAAATCAGCGTTTCCTTAAGGTTTTAAATTATAAAAAATCTGTTAGAATTCGCGTCATGCTGCAACGTTATGTGATTAATTTTGCGTTAGTTTTCTTATTTGCGTTTACGCAGATGGGTGTTGCTACGCATGAAATCAGCCACTTAACTGATGCAAGCCAGCATTCCAGCCAAAATTCAAAAACACAGCCTAAACACAGCGCTGCCGAGCAATGTTCGCAATGTATCAGTTACGCCAAAGTAGCAAGTGGGCTGCAATTATCTGCCTTTGCAATTCCGGTAATTGCTACTGATTCGACAGCAGTTGCCAGCCAGTTTGTAAGTTTTGAATCAACATCCACCAGCGTCTACGCAGCACGCGCACCGCCTCAAATAACAAGCATCTGAACGCCATAACTCCAGCAATCACCCTGCTGGTCATTTGCTATTATTTTTGAGGTAACTCACATGCATTACAGCCAGAACCCGCGCATGCGCCTAGTATTCGCGCTTAAACCCTTATTAGTTGTTATAACAGCGCTATTCGCCAGCCAGGCCAGTGCAGCGAATGAAAACACAGCTATCGACCTCGCCACTGTCCCGGTGACGGGAAATCCCCTGGGCGTTAGCTCAGATGAGATGGTGGTGCCGATTTCAATACTGAATGGGCGTGAACTTTCACTCAAACGTGAAAGCACGCTTGGCGACACCCTGAACGGCATTCCCGGTGTCAGCGCCACCAGCTTTGGCCCTAATTCATCTCGGCCGGTTATCCGCGGCATGGATGCCGAACGGGTGCGTATCATGCAGAATGGGATCGGTATTCTTGATGCATCCAGTTTAAGCTTTGACCACGCAGTATCACTTGATCCGTTGGTTATTGAGCAAATTGAAGTCATACGCGGCCCCGCCGCTTTGCTATATGGCGGCAGTGCGGTTGGCGGTGTAGTCAATGCGATCGATCATAGGATTCCTACCGAGAAATTAGAAGGCGTTACCGGACGCGCGGAGGCAAGCGTCGGCGGTGCCGACAGCCAGAACAATCTTGCCGGCGTTGTAGATATCGGCAATGGGAAAATCGCAGTGCATGCGGATGCTTACACCAGAAAGAGCAGTGACCTCGATATTCCGGGATTCGCAGTATCCAGCCGTAAAAACCGCGCTGACGGTACTGCACGCGACAATCGCGGCAGGCTCGTAAACAGCAATGCCAGTGGTGAAGGTGGCGCATTAGGCGCATCGCTCACTTTTGACGACGGCTATGCAGGGATATCCTATTCAGGATTCAGGAACAACTACGGCACGGTAGCTGAACCTGATGTGCGTGCCGATATGCAGAGCGACCGCTGGGATTTTGCCGGTGAGGTCAGGGAGCTGGGTAGTGTTATCGAACGCCTAAAACTCAAACTGGCTCACACTGACTATCAGCATCAGGAGCTGGAAAACGGTGAAGTCGGCACTACATTTAAAAATCGCGGGCTGGAAGGCAGTTTCGAAGCCGGGCATGCCAGCATCGGTAATGTGAAAGGCGTAGCCGGCTTTCAGTTCCAGAACTCCAATTTTGAAGCTTTGGGTGATGAAGCCTTTGTGCCGTCAGTAAACACGCAGAGCAAAGCGCTGTATGTGTATGAAGAACTGCCGCTAGGCCAGCTTAAACTGAGCCTTGGCGGGCGGGTAGAACACGTTACATTGGATGCTGGTGCATTCAAGGATGACGCAGCAAGGAACAATCGTTTTAACCCAGCCAGCTATGCATTCGGTGGCCTTTATACATTCAATTCCAACTGGTCACTTGCAACCAACCTCTCTCACAACGAACGCGCGCCCAGCTACTTCGAGCTTTATGCAAATGGCGCACATTTGGCAACCGGCCAGTACGAAATCGGCAACAGCAATTTCGATAAAGAACGCTCTAACGGCATTGATGCACAGATGCGCTGGAAAGACGGAAAGAACAGTTTCAATTTCGGGGCTTATTACACCAGGTTCAGCAGTTTCCTGGGCTTGCTGAATACCGGGAATATCGATGTGGAATCAGGTCTGCCGGTTGCGCAGTTTTCATCTTTTGCTTCTACGTTCAAAGGCCTGGAAGCAGACGGAAGATTCAACATTGCCGACTATCTGGACTTGACGCTGCGTGGCGATTATGTACGGGCGACCAATCGCGACAGCAATGATCCGATGCCGCGCATTACGCCATTCAGGTTAGGTGCCGGCCTGCATTACCAAAAAAACAGCTTCGGTGCCAGAGTAGATTTACTGCATGCATTCAGGCAAGACCGTACCGCTGCAAACGAACTATCGACAGATGGCTATACCAATCTGAGTGCAATCGTCACCTACAAATTGCCAACCAAACTAGGGTTGGAAGTGTATGCAAAAGCCAATAATTTGCTTAATCAGGAAATTCGCGAACATGCTTCGTTCTTAAAAGATATTGCGCCGCAGGCCGAGCGTTCATTGTTACTGGGATTACGGGCCGATTTTTAAATTTGTGAGCAGTTTATGGGAAAGATACCAAGTGCTGCTACGTAATAACGTCATTGCGAACCCGAAAGGTGTGGCAATCCAAAAGTTCCTAATATGAAGAGCTACGCAGCTTTTTGTGTTAGCTGGATCGCCACGGCCTGCGGCCTTCACATGCAAATAAGGCGCTAAAGCACCTATATTTCATGGGGATACCAAGCACTGGTATGTGATGACGTCATTGCGAGTATAGCGCGACGGGCGGGCAATCCAGAGTTTATAGCCAGCTCAACTATAATCAGCCTAACAGCATCAAACCCCAAACCACTGCCACAATAATCAGCGCAATAAATACTGCCGCACTGCCAATATCTTTCGCCTGTTTGGCCAACGGGTGGCGCTCTATAGACGTATGGTCAACTGCCGCCTCAATCGCAGAATTCAGCAATTCAACAATTAACACCAATAGCACACTGGCGATCATCAGCGCCTGCTCTACTCGATTATCACCCAGGTAAACCGCCAACGGAATCAACACCAGCGCCAGAAATACCTCTTGTCGAAAAGCGTCCTCATGTTTGAACGCTGCGGTAAAACCCTGTATTGAATAGCCAAAAGCATTCATCAAACGGCGAATACCGGTTTTACCTTTAAATGGACTGATTTCTGTCAGATGTTTAGAGTGTTGTGTGTCATTCTCAGGAGTTTGCATTTAGTGCTTTCGGCTCGTAGACAATAAAAAATTAATACATAATAATTTGTGCGCAAATTTTAACATGCGCTATCATTATGCTTTAAGTATTCAATCACGAATTTAACAAGGTTCATTTTATGGCGCGCATGGTAAATTGTATTAAGTTGGGCAAAGAAGCTGAAGGCATGGACTTTCCGCCTTATCCGGGTGAACTCGGCAAGCGTATTTATGCCAATGTTTCTAAAGAGGCCTGGGCAGCGTGGCTAAAACAGCAGACGATGCTGGTAAATGAAAACCGCCTGAGCCTGGCTGACCCATCAGCACGTAAATATCTGTCTGAACAGACTGAAAAATACTTCTTCGGTGACGGTGCAGATACTGCAAGCGGCTATGTGCCGCCAAAAGGCTAAGCCATTACAGTCATAAAAAAAGCGCCGACTAAGGCGCTTTTTTTATTTACCTGATCAAATCATCAAGACTGAGATGTCTCACGTTCCATATCCTGCACTGAAATATGGCGCACATCTTTACCTTTAACCATGTACACCACATATTCTGCAATGTTCTTGGCATGGTCGCCGATACGCTCAATCGCTTTCGCAACAAACAGCACTTCCAATGACATTGAAATGGTACGTGGGTCTTCCAGCATGAACGTAATCAACTGACGCATTGCAGCACGAAACTGCTCATCCACCTGCTCATCCTGCCTTGCCACTGCAACGGTCTTGCTGTCATCCAGTCGCGCGAAACCATCCAAAGCAGTACTCAACATTTCACGCACCAATGTAACCATTGCCTTAATTTCATTAAAGCGCGGTTTGTACAATCGATCTTCATCAAAAATCTTTTGCGCGGTACGTGCGATCTTGGTTGCTTCGTCGCCGATACGTTCCAGATCGGTAATGGTTTTTACGATCATCATGACCATGCGCAAATCACCGGCCGTTGGCTGGCGACGTGCAATGATATGGCTGCAGTCCTCGTCAATCTGTACTTCCAGCGCATTCACGCGATGATCATTATTCATCACTTCTTTTGCCAGATTAGGATCCAGTTTTACTAGCGCTTCCAGTGCCTGAATAATTTGCTGCTCTACCAAGCCGCCCATCTCAAGCACTTTTCCACGCAGCGCTTCCAACTCAGCATCATATTGCTTAAAGGTGTGTTCAGAATGCATTTTATTTTTCCACAGTTATCCAGAACGCTATCTTAGGCATCTAATATGACAAAATTATTACAAAATGTGATTAAGCATTTATTTTTTATAGGTTTTAACGCCTTCAGGTGTTGCCAGCAGCAATACATTAGCAGGGCGTGCAGCGAACAAACCATTAGTAACGACGCCTACGATCTGATTGATTTTCGCTTCCGTCGCGACTGGGTCGGTAATGCTTAAACCGTGTACATCCAGAATCACATTGCCGTTATCGGTAGTAAAGTCACGCAATTGCGGCTGGCCGCCTAATTTAACCAGCTCACGCGCTACATGGCTTTTTGCCATTGGCAGCACTTCCACCGGCAACGGGAATTTACCCAGTACCGGTACATATTTGCTGGCGTCGCAGATACAGATAAACTGTTTTGCCACCGCAGCCACGATTTTTTCACGGGTCAGGGCGCCGCCGCCGCCTTTAAGCATGTGCATGTGTTCAGTGATTTCATCGGCACCATCCACATAAATATCCAGGCTATCTACACTGTTAAGATCAAACACTTCAATACCGTGGCCGCGCAAGCGTGCTGCCGTAGCTTCAGAACTGGCTACTGCACCGTCAATTTTATGTTTCACTTTTGCAAGTTCTTCAATGAAAAAGTTAGCGGTTGAGCCTGTACCTACCCCGATAATGCCGCCTTTTACATATTCAACTGCTGCTTTTGCTACCTGTTGTTTTAATTCGTCTTGTGTGTATGCCATTTTTAGTCAAGTCCTTGCAATTTCTTTATAATACGAGTTATATAATTTAATCCAATCTAGTACTATACACTGCACTAGTCCGTTTTAGAAACCCAGCCCAATTTAGAAATAACGCATGCCTACAGATACCGCACAAAATTACTTAGAGAAAATACAGAATTCACACGTATATGACGTTGCCAAAGTGACGCCATTAGACCTGCAAATCAATCTTTCCAAGCGCATTAAGAACAATGTACTGCTCAAACGCGAAGATATGCAGCCAGTATTCTCTTTCAAGATTCGCGGTGCCTACAACAAGATGGCAAGTTTGTCGCCAGAGGCGCTGGCTAAAGGCGTGATTGCCGCCTCAGCCGGCAACCACGCCCAAGGTGTTGCGCTCAGCGCACAAAAACTTAAATGCCGCGCAGTCATCGTAATGCCGACCACCACGCCACAAATCAAGATCGATGCGGTTAAAAGTCGCGGTGCGGAAGTCGTGTTATTCGGCGATAGTTATTCTGATGCTTATGCGCATTCACTGGAACTGGAGCAAAAAGAAGGCTTAACCTTCGTACACCCATATGATGACCCGGATGTAATCGCCGGACAGGGTACGATAGCGATGGAAATCCTGAATGCACACCCGGAACCGATTGATGCAGTTTTCTGCTGTGTTGGCGGTGGCGGCCTATTGGCAGGCGTAGCAGCCTATATTAAAGCTGTTCGCCCTGAAATCAAGGTAATCGGCGTAGAAGCAAAAGATGCTGAAGCTATGACGCTTTCGCTCAAAAAAGGCGAACGCGTGGCACTGGACCAGGTAGGCCTGTTTGCCGACGGTGCAGCGGTTAAACAGGTAGGCGAGCATACCTTTGCGCTGTGCAGGGAGTATGTAGACGAAATGATTATCGTAGACAACGATGCAATCTGCGCGGCGATTAAAGATGTATTTGAAGATACACGCAGTATTTTAGAGCCGGCCGGCGGCCTGGCCGTAGCAGGCCTTAAAGCCTATGCCGCGCGCGAAAACCTGCAGGATAAAACGCTGGTAGCTGTTGCATCTGGCGCCAATATGAATTTTGACCGTCTGCGTTTTATTGCAGAACGCGCCGAAATCGGCGAAAAACGCGAAGCGGTATTAGCAGTAACCATTCCTGAAAAACCGGGGGCATTCAAGTCGTTCTGCCGCCTATTGGGTGGCCGTAATATCACTGAGTTTAATTACCGTTATTCTGACCCGCAGAATGCGCATATTTTTGTAGGTGTCGCCGTTTCAGATCCATCCGAATCGGCCAAGCTGGTGACCGCGCTGCAGCAAAAAGGCTTGCCAACATTAGACCTGAGCGACAACGAAGTTGCCAAGCTCCACCTAAGACATTTAGTCGGTGGCCATGCGCCGCAGGCCGAGAATGAAAAGGTTTTCAGATTCGAGTTTCCGGAGACGCCAGGGGCACTGATGAAGTTTCTGGATACGATGGGCCATGACTGGAATATCAGCCTGTTTCACTATCGTAACCATGGCGCCGATTTCGGGCGGGTTCTGGTAGGCATGCAGGTACCGCCGAATGAGCTATCCGAATTTTCGGACTTCCTGAGTAAGCTGGGTTATCCATATTGGGATGAAACCGAAAACCCTGCCTATAAACTATTTTTAGGTTAGGTTGCAGGCATTCAGCCAGGTTGGTGGTTATATTCAGCCACAAACAATCTGCGTGAAATATAACCGCATGTTTTATATGAAAAATTTATTAGCATGATTTTTGCACGCTGATATATTAAAAAACTCATTGGTCATTTGACATACAGAATACCGTTGAACCTTATTTCATCGAGTGTGCCAAATATCCATGCAGATTAATGACAATGGACCTGAAGAATAAATAACCGGAGATTAAATATGAAGTTAAGACATTTAGTAATCACCCTGGCAGTAGGCCTTGCGTTGAATGTTAACGCAAACGCCGCAGACAGGGGTAAAGCATACGTTTCAAATCAGGATGGCGGCGTCACAGTGATTGACCTCAACACCATGGCCACTTCAGCCAGTATTGACGTAAAAGGCGAAGGCCCCCGCGGCCTGGCAATATCAGATGACGGTAAGCTACTTGTCGTGGCAACACGTGAAAACGGCAGCGTGTCTGTCATTGATACGGCAAGCAATGAAGTCATCAAACAAATCCCGGTGGGCAAAAATCCAGAATTCGTAAGGGTACGCGGCAACTTTGCCTTTGTTTCTTATGAACCAAGCGCCAAAGGCGGGCCTCCTCCGGCACCTGGCTCAGCCGCTGCCAAGGAAGCAGAAAAAGAAGCCGAGGATGACGATACTGAACCGGCACGCATTGGCATTATTGATTTAAAACTGGGTAAAAAAGTACGTGAAATTGTCGGCGGCCCGGAGACCGAAGGCATTGAGTTCAGCAAAGATGGTAAACAGCTTGTGATTACAAACGAGGCTGATAATACCGTTACCGTTCACAATATGAAAACCGGAAAATTGCTCAAAACAATCAGGACGCATGAATATGGTGACCGCCCTCGCGGTGTAAAAGTATCACCGGACGGCAAAACCTACGTCGTCACACTGGAATACGGCAACAAATTCATGGTGCTGAATAAGAACTTCAAAGTATTACGCACGGTAGATACCGGTGCCACACCATACGGCATTGCATACGACCGCAAAGGTGAGCATATTTACGTAGCGGCAAACAAAGCAAAGACTCTGGAAGTGTTTAACGCCAAAACTTACGAGAAAGTAAAGCAAGTTGCGACCGGAAACCGTTGCTGGCACTTTAGCTTTACTCCAGATGACAAAGAGATTCTGCTGGCGTGCGGCAAATCCGATGCGGTATTTGTCATAGATACCGAAAAACTGGAAGTTACCAAACAAATCGAAGACAAAAAGATGCCTTGGGGCGTGGTGACCTATCCGAAATCACCGGGCAGCTTGGACAAGCCTTTATAAGCATTGCTTAATCCAATAAAAAAAGCCCCGTTCCGGGGCTTTTTTTATTATAACTTTTCCAATATCAATTCCCAGTCCCTAGGGTCTACCGGCGTAATGGATAGCCGGTTACCGCGCTGCAGAATACGTAAATTGGCAAGCTCCGGCGTTTCCCGCATTTCTTTCAGGCTTAACAATCTGGTTTTACGCACCAACTTTACATCCACATTAAACCAGCGCGGGTTTTCCGGGCTTGCTTTGGGGTCATGATATTTATGTCCCTCAATAAACTGCAAACGATCCGGGTAAGCGAGCGTACACACTTCAGCAATACCCGCAATGCCAGGCTCGGCACAGTTGGAGTGATAAAACAGCACACCATCCCCCACCTTCATCTGGTCACGCATAAAGTTTCTTGCCTGATAATTACGCACACCATACCAATCGACAGTCTGATCCGGGCGTGCTGCCAGATCATCAATAGAGACGTCCGCTGGCTCAGATTTCATTAACCAATAACGCATTGTAATTTCCAGTTAAAAATATTCGCTTATGATAATCTATAACCAAATCCACAATCATGAATTTTCATTATGACGAAGCCCCAGCAGAAGAATGTATTAGGAACCCCGCTGCAGATTTGCAGTATCAGCCCCATCACCGGTTTTACACGCAACGGCTGCTGTGAAACAGGTGCTGAAGATAGCGGCAGCCACACCGTCTGCGCGCAAATGACAGAAGAGTTCCTGGCATTCTCGATTTCATGCGGTAACGACCTCAGCACACCGCGTCCGGAATATGGCTTTGATGGCCTGCAGGCAGGCGATCGCTGGTGCCTGTGCGCCAGCCGCTGGCTTGAGGCATCCGAAGCCGGATTTGCACCGCCGGTGATATTGGAAGCCTGCCATGAAAAGTGCCTGGAAATTGTCAGCCTGGCAGATCTTAAATATCACGCATTAAGATAGAGTGAAACGATCGGGCATCGCAAGCAATGGCTGACGCCATTGCAGCACGCCATGCTGCAGGTCATAATCTGCAATCGTCAGCAGGCTGCCGCCGATTTCGGAGGCGTTATAGCGCATCAGGCTGATTCGACTGATCGAGCGGCGTATCATGCTGCCCTGCGAGAAAACATGCAGCCGATGATCAACCATTTCAGTGCCCCATGTATCAGAATAAAGGCCAACCGTTACATGCGGCACGTATTCGGCATGCTCACCATCGCTAATTGAATGCAATATCTTATGCAGCGCGTGCAGGCTATTGCCGGAATCATGAACATGAAAAAATGGTGCTGAACTGAAGCTGGCCAAAGAGCCGATCTCAATCTCGAACGGCCGTATGCAGGCACTTTCCAAAGCGGATATATCCGCCTCAAGATCACTGGCACTGTAATTATCTGCATATTGCGACTGATTGCTTAAAAACCCGCTGATGCCAAGCGTTATATGGGGCTGACGGCAATATCCATCAAGCAGAAGGCCCGCAAGATGCTGATTGGCAGCCTGCACCTGCTGCCGCACTGCCGAAAAATCCACATCTATCGCCCACAGCGCGAAGTGTGGCCTGCCCTGATGCCAAGCGGAGAAATCCTGCCGGACATTTTTTATCGTATATGGATTTTCAAGGAATCTTTTACGAACATCAAACAGGTCTGCCATGCCTGAGAAATCCAATCAAGAAAATCAGCATCTATAGAAAGAATGTGGGAATGAGAGTTCTCCACGGAACAGCCTAGACCAGCATCCTGAACCAAAAAGGCTCAAGTGGTAACAGCCTAGAGTGCATTAGGTACACCTGCAAGAGGCGCTCACACAGACGCTCGAATGACTAAAACCGATGCTATAAACTAGTTCAAGGAATTATTAGCCTAAACCGAACCGCAGAGAACAAACTTTGAAATCTGATGAATTATCTTAAATCCTGCTTCCTATAAGATAAAACTAGTTGAATTAATTCTACTCTCTTTTGACGTGTATTTTTTACAAAATATTATATTTATTCATGATTACAGGCTTGATCAATCTGATCCAGCATGATTGTAATCCTGCGTTTGATGTCGCCTACATCAACATCACCGCTTTTACTGTTAAGCAACTCGTGAGCCAGATTCAGGGCTGTCATGATTGCGATTCTTTCCACACCAATGACTTTACCGCTATCGCGGATATCGCGCATTTTCTTATCCAGAAAATTCACGGCGTTAATGAGGCCGGGGCGTTCTTCATCGGTACACGATACCGTGAAGTTCCGTCCCATGATACTGACGTCAACGCCTTTAATCTCGCTCATTATTATTTGCTCAAAAATATGATGTTAAATCTGATTCAGGGAAGACTGTCTATCAATGTCTCAATGCGCTCACTGGCCTGCGCCATGTTGGCTTTCAATGCCGCAGTATCAGCTTCCATCTTATTCAGGCTCAGGCGTAGCTCCGCGTTTTCACCGCGCAGCTCATCACACATCGAAATCAAGTGTGATAGTTTCTGTTCCAGCGCTTTTAAGTCTGCATCCATACAGCCACTATAATTTAGAAAATTGATTATAGTCAATAGCTAACATGAATTTCATAAAGTATTACAATAATTTACAAACTAAATTATTGTAAATAGTTCCTAAGATTTAAAAATAAAAAGTTATAATTAGCAAAGTTGATAGGTGCCAAGTTTGTTTTCTGCAAACAAGGTGAAACTGGGAAATAGGTGCGTTTTAATATCTAAAACAATTCCTGTGCTGCCCCCGCAACGGTAAGTGAGTCTGATTTATTCATAACGGTTTGCAATATGCCACTGATCTGGAAATGGTTCGGGAAGGCGCAAACCCAGGGTTTATAAGAACCTGAAGCTCACAAGCCCGGAGACCGGCCTCGCAACATTTACGCTAGAAAATTACCGCGGGGTGACGGTATGAAAGGCTGCGCTTCCTGTCAGTTAACCCCTGCGCTTTCTTTATATCTCTCTACCCCCTTTGCTTTCTAGGTTATTAATAAAATAGCTTAAATACTAAGTTACTAAACGCTATACGCGGGGTCGTGTATAGGACGGGGAATATTTAATGAAAAAATGTACTATTGCTAGCCTTGTGGGCTTAGCGCTTTCAACTTCAGTTATTGCTGAAGAAACAATTGCTCTTGATGACGTGACAGTAAAAGCAAATCGCTTTGAACATAAAGATACTGAAACTACTTACGCCTCTGAAATTCATACTGCTGAACAAATTGAAGCATCTGGCGCTGCAACGCTCTACGATTATCTGGCACAGCAGACTTCACTTAACGCATCACCGAATATCGGCAACAAAGCTACTCCAGCCATCAACTTGCGTGGCTATGGCACTGAAAATGGCCATCAGAACGTTGTTATTACAGTTGATGGTCAACGTTTGAACAATATCGATTTATCACCGGCTCTTCTTTCGGGAATTGCATTAGGCAATATCGACCGCATTGAAATCGCCAAAGGCAGCGGTTCAGTCATCTATGGAGATGGCGCCACTGCCGGTGTGATTCAGATTTATACCAAAAACAAAACCGGAGTCTCCATCAGCAGCTCCCTGGGCAATTATGGTCAGAAGAACTCCTACATCAATGCTGGCTTTTCTGAAAAGTTTATTGATCTCTCCGTGAATCTAGCGCATGACAGCAATGACGGATTCAGCAAAAAAGATATTACTGGTCACAAAGACCAGTTTACAAGCAATAGCCAAAACGTAAAATTAAGAATCAAACCTACTGAGCGCCTGCGCTTTGATATTTCAGGAACAAGTTCGCGCAATGATGTGCGCTATCTGAATCCTCTGGATATGGATCAATTCAGAGATGACCCAAGACAAAATGGCGGCAAAGCTTACACACGGCAGAGCTTTGACAGTGATCAATGGCGTATCGGCGCAGAATACGATGTCAATGACAACATAAAAATCAATGGTTTTCATTATCAGGAAGACAAGCTCTCGGCATTCATCTCTGAAACACCTTCAACTGCCAACTCTTTATACAAAGGCAACGATCTCAGCATCAGCTTTCAGAACGAAACATTAAGCCTGATTGCGGGATACCAGAATTTTGACGGCGAACGCAAGTCTTTCAGCGACTACACCGCGTTTCCTTGGGGCAGTATATCCAAAGACAAAACCACCAAGAAAAATGAAGCTGTCTACTTGAGCGGTGAATATAAACTCGATGCATTGACTTTATCTGCAGGTGTGCGTGATGAAAAAGTACGCTACCAATTTTCGCCTATCATCTCTGCATATGGCACACCAGGCGCCAAACATGATGAAAATATTGATGCCTGGGAAATCGGCAGCAATTACAAAATCAATCATCAACTGAGTATCTTTGCCAACTTCAATCAATCCTATCAGGCACCTGATATTGACCGGTTGTTTACATTCGGCGGCGGATTTAACGGCTTTATCAATCCGGCCAGGGCTAGAACGTTAAATCTTGGCGCAAACCATGTAACAACTAACAATCGCCTGAAACTGACGCTTTTCAAAGCAAACATCGAAGACGAAATCTATGTAGTACCGCTCGCTTTCAAAAACACCAACATCGACAAGTCTCACAAGTATGGCCTTGAGTTACAGGATCAGTATAAATTCAGCAACGAGCTAAATGCGTCTGTCATTTATAACTACACTCGGGCAATTATAGATAAAGAAAATGACGGTGCAGGCAATTTTGACGACAAAAACTTACCTGGCGTACCAAAGCACTCCGTTGCAATCAACATGAATTACAAATTCCTGGAGAACGCCACTTTAAATCTTAACCATACATGGCGTTCAAAAGCGTATGCTTTTAACGATTTTGCCAATGCATTTGCATATAAACAGGACTATTACCGCTCCACCAATCTGGCAGTGAGTTATCAATTTAAAAATCTGAATGTTTTTGCTGCTGTAAATAACATTTTCGATCAGGAAAACTCCATCCAGATTCAGGATAACGCCATTTACCCGGTTGATTTTGTGCGTACCTGGCGCGTAGGCATGAAAGCTGATTTCTAATGTGTTCTTTTATGCAGTAACACAAAATGTTATGATGCTAAAAATGATCGAGGCCGCGTATAACCCATACGCGCCTTTTTGAAAGGCACTTAAATAAAATGAACACATCCACTCCAATATCAGCTTCGTATACAAAGATTATCATCGCCGCAGTCATTGCTTTTTTCATGCTACTGACACGTGGCAGCCATGTATTGACCAGCGTATCGCTGCCTGACGCAAGCCTGGCTTTACTGTTGATAGGCGGGCTGTATCTCAGGAAAGCAGTCTGGTTTGCATTGTTTGTAGTGCTGGCTACCGCGATTGACTTCGGTGCCGCCGCAATTGACAGCATTCAGGCTTTTTGCCTGACCGATGGCTACTGGGGCATGTTACCGGCTTACGCAGCCATGTGGCTGGCTGGCGTATGGCTCGGCAAACAAGCTGACAGTACTGATATTGGTAAATATGCAGCAGCATCTGCTGTTTCAACATTTGCTGCATTTTTGATTTCCACCCAGACTTATTATTTATTTTCCGGCCGTTTCCCGGATGCAGGCATCATGGAATCCCTAAAGCATGGTTGGGAATATCTGCCAAGCTACATGGGCTTTACCGCAATGTACCTGGTGGCATTCTGGGCACTGACCAAGGCATTGCCTAAACTGCACAACGCAATCAAAGCCTCATCATCTGCTAACGTCGCATAATTTATCGCGATCAGGGTGTTAAATACTAAAACAGCCCGCATTAGAGCCAAACTCTAATGCGGTTTTTTTATGGCTAACCATCAATTCACCGAATCAGAAATCGCTACCGTCTATCGCGTGATTGCAGAGCGCAGGGATATGCGCCACTTTCTACCCACGCCGGTCGCAGCGGAAACGCTGACTAAGATTCTGCAGGCAGCACACCAGGCACCCAGCGTAGGGCTCATGCAGCCGTGGCGGTTTATCAGGATCACTGACAGCGCCATACGCAGCAGGATTCATGAACTGGTAGATGATGAGCGCAAAAATACCGCGCAGGCCATAGGCGAATATGACAATACTGCTCGCATGGCCGAATTCCTGCGTCTGAAGGTTGAAGGCATTCTTGACTGCGGGGAGCTTCTGGTCGCCGCACTATGCAATAACCGTGAAGAACATATTTTTGGCCGCAGAACGCTGCCGGAGATGGACATTGCCTCAGTAAGCTGCGCCATTCAGAATATGTGGCTGGCAGCGCGTGCAGAAGGTTTGGGCATGGGATGGGTGTCGATTTTCGACCCGGTCAAACTGGGCGCCTTGCTAAACGCACCGGCAGATGCAAAACCGATTGCGGTTCTATGTATAGGGCACGTGAATACTTTTTACAACGAACCCATGCTGGTTGAAACCGGATGGAGAAAAGCCAGGCCGTTATCTGATATGGTCATGGAAAACCAATGGAGTACGCATGAATAATGTACACCTGATTTTGGGCGGCGCCCGTTCCGGAAAAAGTGCATTTGCCGAGAAACTTGCCAACGAAAGCAGCCTACCCGTCACTTACATTGCCACCGCGCAAGTATATGACAATGAATTCGGACAGCGTGTAGAACACCATAAGAACAGGCGCCCGGCCCATTGGCAGACAGTAGAGCAACCGTTCAATCTGGGACAATCCCTGCAGGTACATGCAGCCGCCGGCAAATGCGTCATCGTAGATTGCCTGACATTGTGGCTTGCACAGTGCATCTGCCCGGATTGCGAACGCCCCGAGAACCTGAACTGGCCGGATGAACGTCATGCCCTGCTCCGGGAGCTAGACAACCTGCCCGGCATGATTCTGCTCGTCAGCAATGAAGTTGGTATGGGAATAGTGCCGCTAGGTGAAATCAACCGCCAGTTTCAAGACGAACAGGGCAGGCTTAACCAGGCGATTGCGCAGCTTGCAGGTAAAGTGAGTTTTATTGCTGCCGGACTGCCGCTCCCCCTCAAAGGATAAACATGGAAACAACCACATTTGAATTAAACGGTGAATACATCGAACTATGCAACCTGCTCAAACTGGCTGGCATCGCCAACAGCGGCGGCCAAGGCAAACTCATGGTATCAGACGGTATCGTCCAGGTAGATGGCAGTATTGAATTGCGCAGAACTGCAAAAATACGTGCCGGGCAAGTTGTGGAATGCATGGGTCAGCAAATCAAGGTGATCGCGGCTTAGCGCCATCACCGGTTCACAAAGTGTATTCTGGGCACTTCATCGTCAAATGATATCCGCGTTACACTGGCATGATCAATCACCATCCTGAATAAGCCTTTGAGCGGCATATTCAGCACCTCTGCCAGCATTGCCCGAATGACGCCGCCATGTGTAATAACGGCAATCTCCTTGCCACGAGAGTGATTGCTCACATCTTCTATAAAGCTTTTGGAACGCACGTGAAGCTCTGAGAAGCTCTCGCCATTTGGCGGTGCCCGGTTTGCATAATCCTGCGCCCAGGTGTCAAACACATCACGCGGAATACTATCCCAGGCCTGCATTTCCCAGTCGCCGAAATGCAGCTCCTTTAACCGATGATCTAATTGCAACTGGCCCAAATCGAGCGCATCGGCCAACTTGACACAACGCTGCAGCGGGCTCGCATATACAGCATCAAAACGAATGCGGGCAAGCTTCTCTCTCAACAAATCACATTCCGCATGAAAGTTCTCCGAAACATCGACATCGCTTTGTCCGTAGCAGATGCCTGAAGGTATATTTAGCGATGTATGACGTATTAAATGTAATTTCATAGCGGATTCAATACACTGATCAAACTAAAATACGCGAGCATTCCTAAATAGAACGCCAGCTCCGTCAGCTGCTGCATAGCCCCCAGGCAATCACCAGTATAGCCGCCCAACCAGTGCCTGATCTTGTGACGCCACCAATACCCTGCAAAACTGACACTGAGCAGCCAGCTTAGCGTAAGCATCACAAAGTCACGCACATCAGCGCTATTGGATAGAACATTCCAATACAACGGTACCAGAGGCAATAAACCAAACAAAGTCGCCACGGTCAGATCTCTGGCCTGCACCTTGCTTGCCAGCGGTTTGGCTTTTCCAGCCGCTTTAACATAACTCAATGTTGCCATGATATACACCGCGCACAGCCGGCTTAGCGCATGTGCGGCAATCAGCACATAAGCCAAACCTTGGGCCGGCAAAGCGCTCAACAACTGAAACTTGGCAAACAACATCAGGAACAAGGCCAGTGCGCCATAGGTACCAAGCCGCGAATCCTGCATAATCGTGAGTATTCGCTCTTTATCCCAACCTCCGCCCAAACCATCAGCACTATCAGCCAGGCCATCTTCATGGAAAGCACCGGTAACATAAATCGTGGCAACCATGCTTAGCAGAACCGCAATGCTGGCAGGGAATATCAGGCTGGCAAGTACCAGCATCGCCGCTCCTACAATACCAACGAGAATGCCGACCAATGGAAAATATTTAGCTGAATGATTAAGTTCCTGCTCCTGGAAATCTGCAAAACTGGGCACAGGTAAGCGTGTGAAAAACCCCACCGCAAGTAAGAAGTAACGCCATTCCTTACATAAACAATTCAACATTGATTATTCATCCGCTTCTGATTTCTCACTCACACCCGCACTTTCAAACGAAGCCATCTCATTCAGAAAATTAACCGCCGCCTGCACCATAGGATAAGCCAGTGCGGCACCGGTACCTTCGCCCAGACGCAAACCTGCATCCAGCAAAGGTCTGGCGTTTAAATGCGCCAGCAGATGACGATGACCCGCCTCACCTGAACAATGTGAAAATACGCAATAATGCAGAATATTGGGTTGCAGATGATATGCCGCCAGCAATGCCGAAGTGGCAATAAAACCATCGATCAATAACACTGCATTCTGCTGAGCCGCCCCCAGCATTGCGCCCGCCATCATTGCAATTTCAAAGCCGCCAAAAGTTGCCAGTACCTGCATTGCATCGCCATCCGCAAACTGATGCTGCGCCAGGGCTTGTTTCAGAATTGCCGTTTTCTTCACCAGGCCGGCATCATCAACCCCGGTTCCACGCCCGACGCACTGCTCAATCGGAATGTTCGACAACACGCTCATCAAGCAGCTCGCGGACGAAGTATTGCCGATGCCCATCTCGCCAAAACCAAGTACATTACAGCCTGAATCAATCTCATTTTGTGCCAGCTGCGCCCCCATGGCCAGCGCCTGTTCGCACTGCTCCCGCGTCATCGCCGGCTCCAGCAGGAAATTACGTGTACCCAAGCCCACTTTGGCATGGATTAAATCCGGGTGTTCGTCAAACACATGATTGACACCGGCATCCACAACACGCAACTGCATATTATTCAAACGCGCAAAAACATTAATTGCCGCACCGCCCTGCAGAAAATTCAGCACCATCTGCGCTGTAACCGCCTGCGGATAAGGGCTGACACCAGATTCAACCACACCATGGTCACCGGCAAATACCAGCAAAGTGGGCTTATTCAACTGCGGCTGCAAAGAATTCTGTATCAGCCCAATCTGCAGAGCCAATGGCTCCAGCACACCCAACGCCCCCAACGGCTTGGTTTTCTGATTGATTTTATGCAGAAGTTTTGCTTTAAGTGCCTGATTTGGCTGCGTGATATTAAATTTCATAACTAGAGATTTTACATGCTTGCCCGCAGAGGCCTAATAAAAATACTAAATATTAGAAATATTTTTGTCCGTTTCTAATTTAGTTTGCTATAATGCGCGTCTTGCAAATATTTACCGAAGTTTGCAGCCAGTTGTACAAGGGCCGGGTAGCTCAGTCGGTAGAGCAGCGGATTGAAAATCCGCGTGTCGGCAGTTCGATTCTGCCCCCGGCCACCATCTAAATCAAGCTCACTTTATGTGGGCTTTTTTTACGCACGCACAATCTATACGCACTACCCAAAATACCCTTCAAATTCAGAGAAAACGAATGCGTTATGAATGGTTGTAAGTGGCGTCGGAAAATTGCATCAGTCTTGTCACCCGTGCAAATAAAGACATTTTTATATCTATCAGTATTTAATGTTATATACCCGGCAATAGCCGTATCAAACAGCATATCCTGCTTGTACGGGAGTAACATCCAGAATGCCAATTAATTTATAGTATTATAAAATCACTATAAACCCTTAATTGAATCGCGATTGATGATGAGCATAGCCATTAATTCCCCTGTCACGGACCTGTTACAGCATGCGGGCATTACTTATGAAGTGATAGAAATTCCATTAACCGAGGACAAAAAACCCGTCAGGAACCTGGAGGAATTGCTTTCAAAGCAAGGGATAGACCCGCAATCAGTGGTAAGAAGCGTGCTGTTCAAAACCGCATCGGAAAAATTTGTTTTATTGGCCGTTGCCGGCGGCGGCCGTGCCGATTGGGGCGTGTTGCGTAAACATCTAAATGAGCGCAAGTGCCGCATGGCGGAGTTCGATGAAGTACCGGAAGCCACCGGATATGTTGTCGGTGCGGTTCCTCCGGTCGCGCTGCCGGAGGACATTAAAATCTTGGTAGATACCAGCGTGAAAGACTATGAAACCGTAGTGATCGGCAGCGGTGTACTGGGGTTTGCCTTATCACTAAAAGGCCATGATTTGCTTAAGCTGCTTGGTAATGCCGATCAGGGCGTATTTACAAGCAGCTCTTAATAAAGAATGCCGGGGCGCTGATTGCGCAATCCATAAACGATCTTGCCGGCACTTAATACTCCTGCTTGTTGTGGCCACTGCCTCGCTGCTTAATGCATGCCGCTACTTGCAACGCTTGCCTCTGTCTTCGCTTTTTCTAATTGATGGAAATTCAGGTTGAAATCCGCTTCCCTGATCAGGTGATTCAAGATTGCTAAATCCTGTGCATGTAATCTGATACTGAATGCGCCAATTTCCAACTCCACCACGTTACATTCTTCGCAGAATTCAATACGGCCGGATGCGTTTCTTGATAATAACTTTCGGCTATGTTCATTTTTTAACTTCATAGAAGATATCCATTCTTTAAGCGGTTTTCTTGATAGATCCAGGCTGGCTCAAGCTGCTGAAAAAAGTCGGCTTACATGCTGGAGACAATGCGACTATGAGCGTTAGTTAAGGGAGATGAAAACTAACTTCTGCTACAACACACAACGTGTGTTATTCAAACGGCTTAACATGTCAGGAATTAAGCCATTCAAATGCGTTTGCGAGCATTAAACTCTGTTCGCGTAATATTCAACCACCTGCTGTACATCAACAACAAATGGCACATCTTCAATAGCAGGCAAGTGCGCCAGCTTAACCACATTATTCTGCTCGCTCCATTCCAGCCACTCTGGCCTGGTTAATGAAGGCTGCTTCAATGACTCTACAATGAGAGGAATATGCCTGCTGCTCGCTTTGATAGAGATTTCATCGCCAACCTTCAGCCGTATTGAAGCAATATTGACTGATTTACCATTCAGCAGCACATGTCCATGGTTCACAAGCTGCCTGGCTGCAATACCTGTAGGGGCGTAGCCTGCCCTGAAAACAACGTTATCAATACGCCGCTCAAGTAGCTGCAGCAGCATTTCACCGGTAGGCTCCTTACCTTTACGGGCATCCAGTATCAATTTACGCATCTGTCTTTCTGTCACGCCATAATTGAATCTTATTTTTTGTTTTTCAATTAACTTAACGCCAAAATCTGAGCGACGTTTGCGTGAAGCCTGCCCGCCGTGCTGGCCTGGAGGATTGGGACGATTCTCGATCGTTTTTCTTGATAACCCCGGCAAGTCAACACCAAGTGACCGCATTATCCTGAGTCTCGGACCTGTAATTCTCGACATCTTTATTCCTTATTTTGTATTAAATCCATTACTGAACCGTAGTCACCCTTGAATGACTGAATCCATTATTTGTTTGGTATTGATTAACCACAGAATCCCATGACTGAACCAGGTTCCTGGCTACTTCTTCTATCAAGCTTGATTCTGCGTATTCCGGCGCCGTTAATGTATAGGCCAGATCGGCCGCTAGAATGGCGAGCGCCTCTGACGGGTTCAGCGCAAACTGCGCAGCGACACAATTCAGGGAAGCCAGCACAGAGGACGCTGTCGGTAAATCAGGATCAAATAACACGCTTGCGCCATCAAAAGTCTGTGCGTTCAGGTTGTTGAGATTAATGTGCATGATTAAGCTGCTTTAAGATTAAAAGTTAATTTACTAATCTAAATGATAATTATTCTCATTATCATTGTCAACGTTTAATTTGTTACTTTCAGCAAGATTGATTGCAAAGGCATTTGAAGCGAAACGGATTGCCAGCAGAGAACCGGCGCAGGACACTGCACTGTTGGATATTGCCATTTACATGCTAAACCCGGGCTGACTGAATAGCGGCGCCACTATGTTGCATTCTGGCGAGGCTTGGCAATTGAAAATGTGCCTGAGAAAATTGATGTAAGCTGCAAGCTTAAAAACCCACGTGCCGGGTTACCGATCATGCAACCTGCCCTATCAAGGGAAAATTGCCGCATACTTAATCACCTGCTTTAATAACAGGCTGCACTAGACCCAATTATCGATCGTCAATTTTTTCGATAATTATCTGGTAATAAACACGCACTATTTTATAAGACCCTTTTTTAAGTTTCAAAAAGAGATTAATCGCCGCGGCCGGGTTATCAATCAAATTCGGATAGTAGCGCCAAAAATAATCATCAAAGATTAATACCCCGCCCACTTCAAGCATCTCGAAGCACTTGATTGCATCAATCATGACGTCATCACAGTGGTGTGATCCATCCACATAGATCAGGTCGAAGGGGTTACCGGCCTGGCCAGAATTAAAGAAAGAATAAGACGTACCTTTGTATTTGATAAGCCTGTTTTTGAATATTGAAAGGTTGCGATCAAAAGCCTGCTCTATATTGCTCAGCACGTCTTTTGTGACGTAGTGGCCTGACTTGTGTTCGTCCGCACCCTCCCATGTGTCAACACAGGTCAGTGTTGCGTTTGGCAATGTATGCAGCATGAAATAGCTGGATAGGCCTTCCCAGCTGCCGATCTCAAGGACTCTTAGCTCTTTCTTCTCCGCTAGGCGATACGCATCGATTACAGAAAACCATTGCGGCGTGTGATGTGTGAACCAATCAGTAGATAACGCCAAGCCAGACTTGGCACTTATAAACGCAGATTGCCCCGACAGATAAGGCTTTGTGACAGAGTCATTTTTCAGCCGACCCGCAATATAATGCGCAATGGTACTAAGCGAAGCATAGGTCTTAATCAGATAAGGCAAATCCAGGAAAATGTTCTGCCCCGGTTTGTAGCGTTTGCCAGGCTTTAAGAAATTTCTCATCAATGTCATAGAGTATGTGCTTTAAATTGACTGACCATATTACACAAGTATAAATCAACATGTCCATCTTGAAAGTATGGTTTTATGCATATGAAAACCTCTGATAGCCGGCAGACCCGTAGCCGCGGCAACCGCCGGTTTAGTCCATTCCCCTTCCCAACATAGCGCATATCAATATAGTGCATGTATTTTTCGCACGCACAGGATTAGTGCGCTATACATGCGATTAAGCTGCTATCAATCCAATAACCCTACTTTATCAGGTGGCATGCCGCTTGCTTTTACTTAAGTAATATTAAAAAGCAAAGCGGTGATCCATCATGAATAGCCCTACGAGAATCTGTTTTGATGAAATGCACTCCAGCCCTACAGGGGTGCGCACGCTCTACGCTAACTATGCAAAATGGCTGCACAACGTACCGGCTGAGCAACTGGAAAGCAAGCGTAAAGAGGCGGAGCTTTTATTCCGGCGCGTAGGAATCACGTTTAACGTATATGGAGAAGATGCGGGTACCGAGCGGCTGATTCCATTCGATGTGATTCCACGCTTGCTTGCCAATGATGAATGGCAGGTTCTATCCAAAGGAGCGATTCAGCGTGTAAAGGCCCTGAATATGTTCCTGCATGATATTTACCATGACCGCGAAATTATCAAGGCAGGGATAGTGTCAGAAAGCATCCTGACGCATAGCCAGTATCGCCCGGAAATGTTTGACGTGGATGTGCCAGGCGGCATTTATGCGCACATTGCCGGTATTGATATTGTGCGTACCGGCGAGAAACAGTTCTACGTGCTGGAAGATAACCTGCGCACGCCTTCCGGCGTATCTTACATGCTGGAAGACCGCAAAATGATGATGCGGCTGTTTCCCGAGTTGTTCCGCCGTTACTCAATCGCGCCGGTAGAACATTACCCGCATGTATTAAAAAACAATTTACGTGCAGTGGCTCCGGCGGGCGTAAAAGACCCCACTGTCGTCCTGCTGACGCCAGGTGCATATAACAGCGCCTATTTCGAGCATGCTTTTCTTGCCCAGCAAATGGGAGTAGAACTGGTTGAAGGGCCGGATTTATTCGTACGCGGCAATGCGGTGTACATGCGTACAACCGAAGGGCCGAAACGCGTGGATGTCATCTACCGCCGCATTGATGATGAATACATAGACCCGCTCGCTTTCAACCCTGACAGCATGCTGGGCGTACCAGGGCTGTTCTCGGTTTACCGCAATGGCGGCGTAACACTTGCCAATGCTGTGGGCACCGGGGTAGCCGATGACAAGTCTACCTATATCCGAGTGCCGGAAATGATCAGGTTTTATTTAAATGAGGAGCCGATTCTCTCCAACGTGCCAACCTACGAATTAAGCAAAAAGGATGACCTCGCTTACGTGCTGGATAAGCTACCTGAACTGGTGGTAAAAGAAGTGCAGGGTTCAGGCGGCTACGGCATGCTGGTGGGGCCTACTGCCAGCACACAGGAAATCGCGGATTTCCGCGTGCGGATTCTGGCCAATCCCGGCAACTATATCGCACAGCCCACTTTGGCGCTTTCAACATGCCCTACCCTGGTTGACCAGGGCATTGCGCCGCGCCATGTAGATTTAAGGCCATTTGTGCTTTCCGGTGAAACCGTGACTTTAGTACCGGGCGCACTTTGCCGCGTAGCGATGCGCGAAGGTTCACTGGTCGTCAACTCCTCGCAAGGCGGCGGCACAAAAGATACCTGGGTGCTGCAGGAAGACTCGGCCCAGGAAGTTGCAGAAATCAAGCAAGCATTAGGTGAGGCCGCTGTATGTTAAGTAGAACCGCAAATCATTTGTTCTGGATGGCACGTTATATTGAACGCGCAGAAAATATGGCGCGCATTCTGGATGTAACCGCGAATATGGCTTTAGTGCCTAACGCGGCACTGAGTGAAGCCGCTTTATGGCAGCCCGCATTGGAAATCTCAGGCAATGCAGAAACATTCAACCAGCGTTTCAGCGATTACACGGCAAGCAACGTGATCCATTACCTAGCGATGGATCCGGAAAACCCTTCCAGCATCTATTCCGCCCTGTACAGTGCGCGTGAAAACGCCCGCGCCGTGCGTGTAGCCATGACCTCCGAGACCTGGGAAAACATTAACGCACTCTGGCTCGAGTTTAGTCAGTTTGAAAGCAAAGACCTGGCTGAGGAAGGCCTGCGCGAATTCTGCGATTGGGTGAAAGCGCGCTCGCATCTATTCCGTGGCGTCAGCTTTGGCACCATGCTGCGCGATGATGCTTTCCAGTTCCTGCGCCTGGGCACTTTTATTGAGCGCGCCGATAATACGGCACGTTTGCTGGATGTGAAATACCACTTACTGCTGCCGCTGGAAGAAGAAGTCGGCGGCGGCGTGGATTACTACGAGTGGAGCGCCGTATTGCGATCGGTATCCGCTTTTCAGGCTTATCAAAAGGTGTTTAACGACACGATCCAGCCCTGGCGCGTTGCTGAACTGCTGGTGCTGCGTAAGGATATGCCGCGCTCGCTGCATGCCTGCTTTACTGAAATCACATCCATTTTAGACAACCTGACCACGGGCCGCCATGTGGAATGCCGAAGGATTGCGGGAGAGATTAACGCGAGTTTGCTGTATGGCCGTATCGATCATATTTTTCAGAATGGCCTGCATGAATTCCTGACCGAATTTATCGAACGCAACCATCAGCTAGGTGCCGAGATACAAGGCAGCTTCCTGAATGTTCACGCCGCCTGACCACCCGCAACATTTTATAAAGAAGCGCCACACTATATGCAATTCAGCATACAACATACCACCGAATATCGTTATAGCGAGCCGCTGAACTACAGCATTCAGCAGCTGCGCTTAACGCCGCAGGATGGATTTGGCCAGCGCGTCAGCAACTGGTCAATTTCCGTCAACGGACAACTCAGCCAGTATCATGACACTTATGGCAACCTGGTACACACCATGGTACTGGACAGCAACCATACTGAAATAAGGTTGGTTGCAAAAGGCGAGGTCGAAACCGGCCTCACCATGACCGCAGCGCCGGAAAGACTGCCGTTAACGATTTACCTGCGCAGCACCGCACTGACTGTTGCAGACGCCGGGATTCAGGCATTCACTGAACCATTTGGCCTACTGAAGACAATTGCGGATCTGGAAAAATTAAGCGCAGCCATCATTAACCAGGTGCCCTACGTGAAAGGTGGAACAGGTGTCTACACCACTGCGGCACAGGCCTTTGCTGCCAGAACCGGTGTTTGCCAGGACCATGCGCATATTTTCATCGCATGCTGCCGCAGTTTAGGGCTGCCTGCGCGCTACGTGAGCGGCTATCTGTTTACCGATGACGGACATTTATCAGAAAGCCATGCCTGGGTAGATGCCTGGCTCAGCGATATTGGCTGGGTCAGTGTCGATGTATCCAACCGCTGCTTGGCAAATAGCGCCTATGTCAGGCTGGCCACTGGGCTGGATTACCACGACGCCTGCCCGGTAAGTGGCGTTCGCATTGGCGGCGGCCTGGAAACCATGCAGGCAGGTGTGAATGTCTGGCAGCTTGGCGGTGATGAAAGCAGCCATTTATTGAGAAAACAAATTGCACAGATACAGCAATAAACAGCACCCCATAAACATAAACCAGGAATCTTATGACTTATTGTGTTGCCCTTTTAGTTGACCAAGGTTTGGTGCTGGCTTCTGACACCCGTACCAATGCCGGTGTAGACCAGGTCGCAATCTTTCCGAAAATGCATACGTTTGAAGTACGCGGCGAACGCATGATCACCTTGCTGACTGCCGGAAACCTGGCGATTACCCAGTTGGTGGTCAATCGCCTGCGCGAGGCGATTAAGCGCGATGACAGCCCTCACCTCAACAATGTGGATAGCCTGTTCGATGCGGCAAGCCTGGTGGGAGATGAAGTCCGCTTCGCTTTTGAGCGTGATGCAGAACACCTTAAAAACCACAATGCCGACTTTCATGCCAGCATCATTGTGGCCGGGCAAATTAAAGATGAAATACCCAGGCTATTCAACGTTTATAACGCGGGGAACTTTATTGAATCCAGTATTGAAACACCCTATTTCCAGATAGGCGAAACCAAGTACGGCAAACCGATCATTGATCGTGTTATCAAGCATGATACCGATATGATGGATGCAGTGAAATGTGTGCTGATCTCATTCGATTCCACGATACGCAGCAATATTTCCGTAGCGCCGCCGATTGATTTAATGCTGTACCGCAAAGATAGTTTCCATGGCGATTGCCATCAGCGCATTTGCGATAACGATGCCTATTATGCGGCGATACGCAAGGGCTGGTCAGAAGGCCTCAGAAACGTATTCCAGCAATTACCCAACCCTGACTGGCGCTAGCTTGCTGAACATGATTTTTAATTATGCCACCGATATTCATGATGTTTCTGTTGCGATTCGCGATGCGGTTACCCCTGTATTCCTATTAACCGGCATAGGTTCGATTCTGGGTGTTCTGGTCAACCGCTTGAGCCGCTCGATTGACCGGGCAAGGACGATCGGGGCAATGAATGATGAACAGTTCTTCAAATGCTCAGATGAGCTGGATATTATCGTCAGAAGAACCAAATGGATGCGCTGGTCGGTGGGGTTATTTATTTTTGCCGGATTATGTGTGGCGATATCGATTGCTTCAGTTTTTATCAGCGTGGAATTGCGGGCAAATTTAACGCACTTTGTCTTAATCACATTCATTACCGCCATGTTTTCATTAACGATCGGCTTGCTCTGTTTTCTAAGGGAAATCATTCTGGCTTCCAAAGAAAAAATATCCTGCGAACGTCAAAGGCCTTTACGCTGACCCTTCACCACAGGCAGCAAAGCGGTTATTGCTGCCATAAAAACCTCAGTTTGATTGATGGCGTACACTCCCAGCTGCCCAGCGAAACTTGTTGGGCAATAATAGACAGTTAAGCGCCACCCATGTTTATAATAAATCGTGCAATCTGAATCCAGACTCCAGAGATAAAGGCTCAGTTTCCTTGATGGACTGCGACAAATAATGATCGGCTTTTACCGGCCCCACACTCTGGCACATGGCGACATAAACCAGGTTAATAAGCTGCCGCAGCACCTCCAGGTCATAAGTGCCTTCCAAATCTTGCGTGTGCTGCGCAAGCCACTCCCGGATGTACATCAGGCGCATCTTGTCTGTTTTCACTTCGTGTAAATGCTCTATCAGGAACTTTCTCAGCTGCTGCTCCTCACTCTTATTAAACTTGAGAAACATTTGCTGCAGCAATGTCGTGAATACTTTTGTTGTATGGTCGTGGCCTTGCCTGATTTCCGGCTGGAATACATTGTTAGCGTTCAGCTCTACAAATGGATCCGGCAGTAACTCATCCGATGCCAGGTCCATTGCCATGAAAATAGCCCCGAGTATCTTGGGACGCTCGAGTTTAAGCTGTGCGGTATTGCAGCAGCGCGCCACAAATACACTCAGTGCGAATTTCTGTTTATGCGAATATTCCGCCTGCCAAAGGTTAATAGCATTCAGTAACGCCTGATCATCAAAATATGGGCGCATCCCCGTGTAGATCGCGCGCCGCCTTAAAGTTAATTCCATATCGTTACCAACTCCATATTTTTAATAATATGCATCAGATCTTGCTCAGGTCTTTAAGGCTCTCGCTGCTGTAAACAACATCCTTGCCAAACTCAGGGTAGCCAATTTCACCATGTTCGGTAATATCGAGTCCGCGCTGCTCATGCATGGTGCTTACACGCAAACCAAATACCTTGGAAATCAAGAAATACATGATCAGCGCACTGAAGAAAACCCAGGCGAATGCTGCACCAATACCGGCCAGCTGCACCAGAATCTGGTGCGTGTCATACATATTTCCGGTCAGGAACAGTCCTGCGGCCAGTGTTCCCCACACACCGCAAATACCGTGAACTGAAATAGCGCCGACAACGTCATCCAGGCGCATTCTTTCAAGCCATATCGTGCCCAGCACGCTAAGTCCGCCGCCGATTGCACCTGTCAATATCGCATAAGGCACTTGCATGCTTGCGCAGCCTGCAGTAATCGCAACCAATCCGGCGATACTGCCATTCACAGTACTCGTTAGCAGCGCCGGCTGCCGGGTCGAAAAACAGAGCAGCATCGCGCCGACCGCTCCGGCCGCGCCTGCTATATGCGTGTTTAACAGAATATGCCCAAGATTCGTACCGGCAGCCAGGGTACTGCCGCCATTGAACCCAAACCAGCCGAACCATAACAAAAACCCGCCTATGGCAATAAAACTCAGGTTATGGCCCGGCACCTGACGTGCCTCACCCTTTTCGCCGAATCGTCCCAGTCTTGGCCCCAGCAGGATTACTGCAGCCAATGCACACCAACCGCCGACAGAATGCACCACTGTAGAGCCGGCAAAATCAATAAACCCCATTTGCTTTAGCCAGCCATGCTCATTCCATGCCCAGCTGCCGAACACAGGGTAGATAATCGCGGTGATACCGCAGGTGCCAATCAGATAGGCGATATAGTTCGTGCGCTCCGCCATGGCGCCGCTCACGATGGTAGCGGCAGTCGCGGCAAACATGATCTGAAAGAAAATCAGGGTGTAATCCCAATCCGGTGCGGATGACAGCCCGAATAGATTCGTGCCGTAAAACCCGCTGGGATTATCGCCGAACATCAATCCATAACCTACCAGCCAAAATAGCAGCGTCCCTACACACAAGTCTATATAGTTCTTCATCATTACGTTCACTGCATTTTTGGCCCGCACCATGCCGGTTTCCAGCATGGCAAACCCGGCCTGCATCAGAAACACCATTGCGCCGGCAATTACCACCCACAAAGTATTCAAAAGCTCAGCCTGTAGCGCATCTGTGGCCATTACGGTGGAAGGAGACAGAAAAATGATGCCTGCAAGCATCAGCAAGAAGGGTTTTGCAATTTTTAGCATACCGGCCTTTACATGTTTTTATTGATTTACAAAGACTCAAGCATGATCCATGCCATTTATAAACGGCGTCCTGCTGCATTCCACTGCTTACAGCTGGATTGCGCATAACATCGATGCGCATGGAGATTGTCTATTCATACTGTGCCAAACTATACTAACCAATATGATTGATTGCTGGCGGCACTTCGTATTCCGACGAAAGATAAAGTTCTGGTGAAAAACAAGATGAATAGAATTTTAATGCTTTTACTGCCGAAGCCTGCCGCGCAATGGCCCGCACTGGTGCTGCTGTTATTTGCTGCATATTTCATATTGGGTTTAGTGATTCACTCAGACTATGGTGTGTCATGGGATGAGCCGGTATCCAGAGCGAATGGTGTGGTGAACCTCAAATACGCAGTCACAAAGCTCGTCCCTTCCATGATTACGGGTGATAGCGCAAAAAACATCCCCGACCTGCGCAGCTGGCCAGATAAAGACTATGGGGTCGCTTTTGAAATGCCGGTAGCTGCACTTGAGCTACTTTTGCATCTGAAAGATTCCAGGGATATCTATATATTCAGGCATCTTGCTACATTCCTGGCCGCATTTCTCGGGGCTGTGGCTGTTTATGCCACCGCAGGGAATCTTTATAAAAATTATCGGCTTGGCCTGCTGGCAGTACTCATGCTGATCCTTTCTCCAAGGATTTTTGCAGAATCATTCTACAACTCCAAAGATATTGTATTCATGGCCTCGATAGCAGTCGCCATTTATACCATGACCATTTTTTTATCCAAGCCACGTTTACCCATCGCAATCATTCATGGTTTCGTCTGCGCGTTTGCGATCGATGTGAGGATCATGGGCGTGATGATGGTACTCTGTACAACGGGCGTACTGCTGATCAAGGTAATAAAGCGTGAAACCGCCATCGGCAATGGTTTCTGGTCTGCAGCAGCCTATATTAGCTCCTGCAGTATTTTTGTTTTTCTGATGTTCCCTTTCCTTTGGGATGATCCGGCAGGAAATTTCCTGCTCACCTTCAGCAATATGGCAAAGTTCCGCTGGGAAGGTTTTGTGCTTTACATGGGGGGAATACATAAAGCTACCGATTTGCCGTGGCATTACATACCGGTCTGGATATTAATAACAACGCCGCCTTTGTTCTTGGTTTTAATGGGTGTGGGAACGTTCAAAACCATCAGGCAACTCTGGTTCAGCAAACTCCGCCTGTGGACAAATGAAAAAGAAATGTTTGATCTGCTGATGCTTGCATTGCTGATGGTTCCGATAGCCGCTGTCATTGTTTTATCCTCGGTGCTTTATGACGGCTGGAGACAGATGTATTTTGTCTATCCGGCATTTATACTGGTCGCGACAAAAGGAGCAGTGACTGTTTTCGATGCATTCAAAGAAAACCGTAAAATCAGAACCCTGCTCTGGGGAATGCTGCTGCTATGCTGCTCTTACAATGGCTATTGGATATGGGCATCCCACCCGTTGCAGAATGTTTATTTCAATTTCCTGGCCGGGAACGACTGGAAAAACAAATTTGAATTGGATTACTGGGGGCTTGCCAACAGAGAGGCGCTTCAATTTATTCTCGACAACGACAACAGCCCTGTTATTACGATCAGAGCCAGCAGCCAAACCCCGTTAGAACACACACTGCTGATTCTGGATCGGAAAAACAGGGATAGGATCGCAATCCTGCCTGTTGAATCAACACCATTATATCTACTCACAAATTACCGACAAGTCAGAAACCGTGATCTGCCGGCCCCCCCGGATTACCACACGCTTTTTTACCGTAAGCAGATAAACGGAGAGACTATTCTGTCAGTTTTCAAAATTAACGATCCACAAAAAGCCGCCAGAGTAACGAAAATTGATCGTGCATATAACGCTGATGAAATCCGAAATCTCAATTATCGTTTTTACGACAAAAACGAACGCAACGGAAAATCGATTGTTGCTTTAAAAATCAATAATAATGGCCTGGTTCCAATATCAGCGCTATCAGGCGTTGGCAAACCGATACACATTGCATGGCGCTTTCTGGATGCCTCCGGCAGGCCAGCATCAGAATGGGATAAACAGAAAAACCTGCCGGCAGATATTCCGGCAAGCGGCGAACTGGCGGTAGAAATAGCCATTAACCCCAAGAGCGAAATCAAGGGTGGTACACTCCAAATCTCCCTGGAGCAGGAGTCTGTGTTCTGGGCGCATGATATTGGCGTTCAGCCGCTTGAAATTCCGTGGGAGTAAATTTTACAAATACGCGTTACAATTGTGGTTATGCCAGAGCGTTGCAACCGATTTCTGAATTCCATCCTGATCATTTTCACAAATGCCAACCACTGCAACCCCATCTTAAGATCACACGAATGACGACCGAAACCATTAAACAGCACAACAACCCTTTGCACGGTATGACATTGGAGGCAATTCTGACTGCATTGCTTAGCCACTACGGATGGGATGGCCTGGCTGAACGCATCCCTGTGAATTGTTTTAAAAATGACCCTAGCATAAAATCAAGTTTAAAGTTTCTGCGTAAAACGCCATGGGCCAGAGATAAGGTTGAAGCACTTTATTTATCGCTGCCCGGCACACAGGATTGTTAAGCAAAGCGGCTTGATATGTTGTAAATAATGCGTATGAATACGGAACCTGACTTCCGGGAAAACCTTAAACTAGAACCTAAAGATGAAAATTGAAAAACTGATCATAGCGGTAACATTTTATTATGTTGAGGAACGGCTCAAATATTTATCTGCAATTTCACATCTATTTTCCAGCCTGGCAAATGACGTTCAGGTATTCATTACAACCAACACCAAAGATGAAAGCCATCACGACAGAATCATGGCGAGCCTAGATCGGCAGCTCCGGGCAGAAATTCTGGTTCCTGAACTATTAGGTCACCCCTACCTGCTCACATGGTGCCATCTCGATATTTTCAGGAAAAAATTCGATCAGGATCAGGACATCACCCACTTTATGTATCTTGAAGATGACCTATGCGTGCGCCCCGGTAATATTGCCTATTGGATGAAAGCAAGGGAAGCGCTAAGGCCGCATGGCCTCATTCCATCGTTTCTGAGGTTTGAACTGAAGTCGGGAGTAAATACACCATACAGCAGCGATGTCGTTAAGCAAGTTCCGTTTAGTCAGCTCCCGAAAGTCAGGATTTCCGATAATTACTATTACCTGAACTTGCGAAAACCGTATCAGGGGATGTATTTAATGGACAGGGAACTGATGCATGAACATTTATCCGGTCCTTCATGCAGCCCGGATTTCGGAATCTGGTATATCAGGGAAAAGGCTGCCCAGGGGCTCACCTTTGCAAAAGTACCGCCAGGATATTCTTCAAGAAACCTCGTCGGCTATGACAACAGCACAAAGCAGATTGACCCGGATGCGCTGATACACCACACCCCCAACAATTACGCAAACAACCCGGACACCGGATTTGGTAAGCTGCCAGTAAGTGAGCTGATCGACAGGTCATTAACCGGCTACATACGCAGCCTGCTAAAACCAAAGTACATATTTAACTCTTAGCTTTGCCATTCAGAATATGAATGAAATTGCCTGTGATCTGCATGATTTCCTTTTTGGAATGGCTGATGTAAATCATCGGAATATTGATTTCATCTGCAATTAGTTTCAAAAAAGGCAAAATCTGATTCTTGAGCCTGTCATCGAGTGACGCCAGGGGTTCATCCAGCATTAACAACCTGGGGGAGCTTAACAGCGCACGCCCTAGCGCTACCCTTTGTTTTTCACCGCCAGATAGCTGATGCGGGCGCTGCTGCAGCAATGTGCCGATTTCAAGCAACTGCACAATATGTTCGAAATTGAATTGCTGCCGGCTGGCGGGCACAAAATCTAATGCGTAGGCCAGATTCTGCGCTACATTCAGATGCGGGAACAAGCGCCCATCCTGGAACACAAGTCCTATCCTGCGCTCATGTATTGGCTTATTGATGTGCTTCCGGCTGTCGAACAGGCATTCGCCATTCACGACAACACGTCCGCTATCAGGCTTGATGATGCCGGCAATGATACCTAGCAAGGTGCTTTTGCCTGAACCTGATGGGCCGAAAATAGCGGTTACACGATGATCCAGCTGCAGCGAGACATCCAGCTCAAAATTCGGCCGTTCCAGCCGCGCCTGCACCTCAATCATGCCCGCGTCCGATCTGCCGGTTGGCTTTACGCTCCAGCCTGTCGCTCACCATCAGCGCACCCAGCGCCAATAAAACGCTTAATATAACGAGGCGCAAAGCAGGCAAATCACCATCAGGCACCTGTGTATAGCTGTAAATAGCCAACGGCAGCGTACGTGTCTCATTCTCGATATTGCCGACAAAGGTAATGGTTGCGCCAAACTCACCCATACTGCGGCTGAAAGCCAATATCAGCCCCGTAATCATGCCGGACATGGATAGCGGTAACGTAATGGTAAAAAACACCCTGAGTGGATGCGCGCCCAAGGATTGGGCCGCAATCTCTAACCCCAGGTCTACCTGCGAGATCGCCAGCCTGATCGAGCGCACCATGAGCGGAAACGCCATCATCGCAGACGCAACGACCGCCCCCATCCACGTAAAAGCCAGGCTGATACCAAAATACTCATGCAGGTATTTACCGATTAAACCCTGGTTGCCCAGCAGCAATAACAGCAGGAATCCCGGTACAACCGGCGGCAGAACCAAAGGCAGATGCACCAGGCTATCCAGCAAAGATTTGCCGAAGAAGGATTTTCTCGCGAGCAGCCATGCTACAGCGGTAGCCGGAATCAGGATCAGCGCCACACAGAACAAAGCCACTTTTAATGACAGTAGCAATATTGCGATTTCTGCAGTAGTGAAATGAAAAAGATCGAACATATCGAGATTGTAGCCTACAACATGCTTCTATGGCGCGCTACGGCTGAAGTGCAATGGCTAAATCCTGCCCCTGCCTTTTTGATAACAACCGACCAGTTCACATTGCGCCAGGATATGCCCCTGCATCGCTTTCTCCAAAGCTGGCTTGGCAGGGTGATGCAGATCCGGCAGCATCAAGTCGAGTGCGTACAGCTTGTGAAAATACCGGTGACGCCCGATAGGCGGACATGGTCCGTGATAGCCGGTTTGTTTTGCATCGTTAAGGCCACTGAGTGTGCCTGGCGGCAATGCGGCGTCGCCGGGCTCCAGCCCCTTGGTATTGGCAGGGATGTTATACAGCAGCCAATGAACCCAAGTCATTCTGGGCGCCGCCGGATCAGGCGCATCAGGGTCATCGACAATCAGCACGAGGCTTCTTGCCTGCTTGGGGACTCCCGACCATGACAAAGGCGGAGACTGGTCACTGCCCTCGCAGGTATAACGTTCAGGAATATCAGCATAAGGAATAAAAGCGCTGGAAGTCAGATTCATGATGGTCTGCTCTCGATAGCACAGCCTGTCACATGCCATACCGGATATGATTCAGCCGGAACAATCAACCCCGCTTGCGTTTAAATCATGGCAGTCCGGCAACAGTGCGAATGCAGCCGCTGCCGGATTACATAAAACGATACTTATTCTGCTACCGCTTCTGATTCGGCAGGCGCGGCTGCCTCAGGCTGCGTATCCCCTATTTTCTTATTAAGCAGCAAAACTTCGCCCTGGGTAATGGTTGTTAATTCATGCGTCCGGCTAACGGCCACTAAAGACAGAATAAGTGCCAGCACTGCGACGACAAATGTTACTGCGATCCAGATACCAAATCTTTCCGGTTCAATAACGTGATTCACATTAGACATATTATGACTCCCTTTTGTTAAAAAATATCAAATCAACCACTGCACTTTCAACCTAAAAAAGCTGCTTAACGCCGCCAGAGCTATCCCCTGAAGACTTAAGCGCTAACTGCATTGCTTTTGCCTGGTATTCATAATGGGCAAGCTGGGTCACCATATCCTTGCCCAACACGACCCTGACGCTCACATTAGCCCGAATATCATTACGTTCAACCAGTTTAGGGGCGTCTAATAACTTGGATTGCAAAAGTATGGCCTGTGCTTCATAGCCAGGGCGATAATGAATCTGTGTCGCTTGCGTGCGGTATGGTTTTTTATTGGTCAACCGCGCCGCCGCATATCCTTGCCCACGCAGGAATCTGCTTACTTTGCCGGCCGCACCACTCACGCCGTTCCCGTTCGAAACTTCAAGTCTTATCTGTTGCAGGTCCTGCGTATTCTCAACTGATGCAACTTGTACGTCTTCAGCACTTTGCGGACGCAACTGCAACTCTGAAACATGCGGCGCCAACGGTACTAACCTGGCGCGGCTCTCTACTGCGGGCACAAGCAACGGTGCAGTATCTGCTGTCCGGATAATGCCTCTGTCTTTAGGGATTGCCAGCACCTGCGCATCCGGCGGCGTAGTTACAGCAGTATGGCTATCTTTAGCTGGAACCGCAGCAATATTGGTTACCGTGGGCGGCGCGCTCTGTGCAGGCACCGCTGCCTCGGCTGCGCGATGATTGGCCGCGCTTTGGCTGGCTTTATCTACGCTGATGGCTTCAGAAAAAGCCAGTGCTGCCTGCGTGGTATTACCGGCCTTGGCATAGGCCTGGCCTAGGTTATTAAGCGCACGCTGGTTATTGGGGTCAAGCGCAGTTGCCTGCTGCAACGCCTTTACTGACTGCGCATACTGGCCCTGCAAATAATAGGCATAGCCCATATTACTGTATAAATGCGCGGCCTTCGGAGCCTGCTCGATCGCCAGCTGAAATGCCTCAATTGCCTCGCGGTACTTACCCTGCCTTGAGTAAACGACACCCAGGCCATTGCGCGCCTCAACGAATCCGGCATCGGCATTCAGCGCTTTCATATAGGCGTTGACCGCTTCATCGAAACGATTCTGCCCTTGATAGTAACGGCCTAGCTGGTACATTGCTTCCGGTTTATCGCCGCTGCTTTTAGTCACGGCTGTCGGCTTTATCGTCCATGGCACAGCACTGGTAGTCTGGTTAGATGCGCAGCTACTCATCAATGCGATGCAGCATACTGCGGGCAATATTTTATGTTTAGCGTTCATTTTAAACCTCCAAACTTCAATAACAACATCTACTGACCCCCCAATGCCGGCAGCATAATGCGATGTATACTGATGAGTGCAGGCCCTAACAGCACCAGCAGCATTGATGGGAATATAAAGAATATCAACGGGAACAACAGCTTCAATGCGATCTTGGCTGCTGCCTCTTCTGCACGCAGACGGCGTTTGGTACGCAGATTCTCTGCATGCACCCGCAAAGCCTGTGCAATACTGGTACCAAAACGGTCTGATTGCACCAGCATAGCCACGAGCGTATCAATATCTTCAACACCGGTTCTTAACGCAAGATTGCGCAACGCCCTTTCACGCGAGCTGCCAGCACGCAATTCGAGGTTGATCAGATGCAGCTCTTCACCCAGTGTCGGGCTGATCATGTGCATTTCCTCGCTGACTCTTGCAAGCGCCGCATCCAGACCCAGGCCAGACTCTACGCAGACAATGATCAAATCCATCGCATCGGGAAAACTGTCGAGAATTTCACGTTTTCTATATGCGATGCGACGCGCTAAAAACACATTAGGCAAAAAGTAGCCCAGCCCGGCTGAGGCGACAATAAACAGTAACAGCAGATTCGCCTTAAGATTGATCCCGCTGATCGTGATATAAAGTATGAGCATCAGCGGCAGCGCAAATGTAAGCACCGTTTTTGCCAGGAAATAAACCATCGGAGCGGTTTCATTGCGGTAGCCGGCGTTCATGAAATGGATACGCAACTGGGAAGACTCCCATCCTTCCGTAGGTACCGAAAGCTTGGCAACCGGCTTGGTGAGTTCAATGATTTTGCCTACCCATGGGGAAACTTTTACCTGTTCGTCAATCTCGATATGTTCATCACGGCCAGATCTCACTATCCGCAGCCTGTCCTGCAGGGTTTTGGTATTGAACTGTGTCAGGATCACCAGTGCGACCACAAACACGGTAATGAAAATTAGTGCTAGATAAATGATTTGTATGCTGTTCATGTTTTTCTCAATTCATCAATCTGCTTAGACCCTGATTTTAATGATGCGAGACATCGCATAAATACCCAGCAGCATCATGCCTAAAGCAAGAAGGCTTAGTCTGATACCTAGCGGGTCAGTCCAGAGTACGCTTAGAAATCCAGGGTTAACCATTTGCAAGGTAGCGCCAAGCACAAAGGGAAGCAGCGTCAATATCCAGGCCGACAGTTTGCCCTCGGCTGACAGCACACGCACCGTACCCATCAGTTTCAAACGCTCCCTGATAATTCCGCTGATATTGCTCAGCAGCTCAGATAAATTACCTCCTGTTTCATGCTGAATCAGCACAGCAATGATAAAATAACTAACATCAGTACTCGGCACGCGCACACCCAGGTTTGTTAAAGCTTCCTGGGTTGATATACCGTAATTGATTTCTTCAAACACCAGCCTGAACTCTGATGCAATCGGCTCGGACATTTCGCTGCCGACCATACGTAAAGCGCTCGGAAATGCATGCCCGGCCCTCATGGCGCGCCCCATCAAATCCAGCGCATCCGGTAGTTGCGCTTCAATTACCCTCATGCGTTTAGTTTTCGCATTGATAGTCAGAACCAGTGGCAGCAGTCCGAGTGCTACCGCAATCACAATCAGAAAGAACAGTGGCATCCCCAGAAACAGCGCGACTGCAGCGCCAAGAAGCGCCAGAAAAATGCTGACACCAAGAAAAGACGCCACACTGAGTTCCGAGCCGGATTGCAGCAACAACCGGTCCAGCAGATGCACCCTCGGCAGGCTCAACAATATGCTTTGCAGCTCAGGCGTTTGTGCAAGCAAACGCCGCTTGGCCAATGTGGCGGCCTGACCACTGCCGCCTGCGGCCGATATCGCCTGCAGGCGCTTGGCAATGCGTGTTTTCTCCGGGCCTTTGTAAGCATTCCAAGTCAGGAAAACACCTTCCAAAAAGAGAACTACCGCAAAGAAACCCAGTACTACAAACAAATAATATAGAAAGTCCACATCAGCCTCCTATTCAAATAGGACTGTTGGATCGAATAGTTCATCAGGTACCTGAACACCATGTGTACGCAAACGTTCCACAAATCGCGGACGGATTCCTGTCGCCCTGAAACGCCCATTTACAGCGCCATCTTCTGCAACGCTGGTTTGCTCGAATGTGAAAATATCCTGCATGGTAATAATGTCACCCTCCATACCGGTAATTTCCTGAATACTCGTTATTTTGCGCTTACCGTCACTCAAGCGGGTAAGATGCACCACTGCAGTCAGTGCCGAGCTGATCTGCTCACGCATGGCTTTAGGCGGCAGGTTGAAACCCGCCATGCCAAACATATTTTCCAGCCGAGTCAGTGCATCACGCGGGGTATTAGCATGCACTGTAGCCATGGAGCCTTCATGGCCCGTATTCATCGCCTGCAGCATATCTACCACTTCGGCACCGCGCACCTCACCCACAATGATGCGGTCAGGACGCATACGCAGACTGTTACGCACCAACATGCGCGGCGTGACCTCGCCCTTGCCTTCAATATTGGGTGGACGTACTTCAAGGCGGACAACATGCGGCTGCTGCAGCTGCAATTCGGCCGCATCTTCAATAGTCACGATACGTTCCGACACTGGGATACTGCCGGACATGATGTTAAGCAAGGTAGTTTTACCGGTACCGGTACCGCCTGAAATCAGAATATTGACCTTAGCCTTCACCAGGCCCTGCAATATTTCAGCCATCGGCGGCGTCAGGCTTTTATATTCAATAAAATCTTTCATTTGCAGCGGAATCAATGCAAAACGGCGAATGGACATCAATGCGCCATCAACAGCCAAGGGCGGAATAATGACGTTCACACGCGAACCGTCCGGCAGGCGTGCATCGACCATAGGGCTGGACTCATCCACACGCCGCCCGACGCCGGAAACGATCTTGTCGATAATCTTGAGCAAATGTGCTTCGCTCTCAAAGCGCACATCCGTCAGCTCCAGCTTGCCCTTGCGCTCAACATAAACCTGACGGTAAGTGTTGACCAGAATGTCCGAGACCGTTGCGTCTGCCATCAGTATTTCCAGAGGCCCCAGACCCAATACTTCATGCTGAATATCACGCACCAGGTTCAGGCGCTCGGAATCATTAATGGCAATAGTCTCTTCAGTCAGCAAACGCTCAACCAGCGTTTTTAGCTCTTCGCGCAGGCGTTCGCCCGACATGCTTTCCATCATCACCAGATCAACGCGGTCCAGCAGCTTGCGGTGGATACGTGACCTTAAGGCCTGATACTCCTGATAACCCATGAAACCGTATTGCTGCGGCGCCTGTGCTTGCGTTGTTATCGAAACCGGAGTTTCATCTTTTTTAATTTCTTCTAATCGATCGCGTAATGACATAATTCTTATCCTTCCTCGAATCAGCATGCATTAGCTGATTTATATTTCTGATTACCGTTCCTGATGTTCTCAGTTAAATAATTTTGAAAGCCAGCCGCTCTCCTTTGCACCCGGCATCTCTGTGAGCCTTTCAGCGATGCCCTCCAGGCTCTTGTTAACCGGATCATGCCTTGAAATTCTCATAATTGGCACGCCCTGGTTCACTGATGCCGAGACCGTCGCGTAACTATTGGGAATCCGTTCATATACTTTCATCTCCAGGGTGGCTTCCACGTCGCGCACGTCAATATCACTGGCTTTCTCGCAGCGATTGATCAACAGATTGATTTTAGCTTTCGGATACCCCAGAGAAAGTAGGATCTTGATCAGACGTTTGGAATCCCTGATGAACGGCAGTGTCTGCTGCAAAACCAGAAAGATATTATCGGCATGATCCAACGCTTTAAGGCTTGAAGAATTCAGGGTGCGTCCGATATCCAGGATCACAAAATCATACTGGCGTTTGGCTAGTTTAATCAGCGTATCAATATGCTGCGGTTTTACTTCTACTGCACGTTCGGCATCTTCAGGTGCTGCCAGCACGCCGAAATTCGGCAGAATCTGCACCATTGATGAAGACAGGAAAGAGGAATCCAGGCGCGAAATATTGCTTGCAACATCAGCCAGCGTATTAGGCGGAATATGGTCAGACAGAAACAAGGCTGCATCACCAAACTGCAGGTTCAGATCCAGCAAAGCCACTTTGATATCGCTATGCGTAGCCGCCAGGGTATAAGCCAGATTACATGCAAGAAATGTGGCGCCACTGCCGCCCTTGCCCGAAGTGAATACGATGACTTTGCCCTGCTTCGCAGAAGCGGCAAAATTTGATTTACTTTCCACGCGATGAACTGCACGCAACAGCTCTTCATTCACGAGGGGCAGTTTCAATACATCCTTAACGCCAATACGCAGGGCGCTGATCAAAAACTCCTGGGACACGGTCTCGTTCAGCATGATAAAACCCGTACTCGGGTACTGCATGCAGGCCTGTTCCAGTGCTGCCAAGCCTTTTGCATCAACCCCGGATTCATCAAGAATTACCACATCAGGCGATTCTTTATTGATCAGGTTGATAATATTCACCGCCTTATCCAGGCTTCCTTCAAACAGGTAGAAAACGCGCTGCGGATTATCTTCCAGCAAAACCCGTCGAATACCTTCCATCAGGGTCTTGTTAGGCGAAATTATTGTTATTTTCATTGGCTTCATTTTTAGTTTTCACCCAAAGTTATTTATCCAGAATAACCCATGCTTTCTGCGGGCATAGTAACCGTTGAGGCTGGAATGGGAATTCTAAGATCGATTCTGAAAGGGTTGCTCTCCGAAAATGGAAATGCAGTTAATTCCAGTGTGGAAAAAATACTGACTACAGGCTCATAAGTTGCATTGGCAATCGACACCCTCACAAAAGCGATACAATCATAGGTACCGGTAGGATCCAGACATGCCGTTATGTTATCGGCGCCGGTTGGCGGAAGCCTGCCGGAGGTAATCTCCACACCGTCAGCTTTTAGATATTTAATATCAACATTGCCGACAGCAATCTCGGCACCTGCCGGCATTACGTTCTGTCCAAACAATGCCGCTATCTTAGCCGGGCTGGTACTGGAGTTATTCACTTGGCTGACGACTGCTTGCCTGGCGGCATGCCGTGTGACTTCCTGCACAGTGTTAAACACATAAAACATCCGGCCAAACTCCAGAATGCCAAACAGCAGGATAAACAGAATTGCCGCAATGATGGCAAACTCGACCGCTGCCGCACCTTGCTGTTTGCGTCCTGATTCCAGGTAATCTGTTTTCATCATTGTCATCATGATTCCACTCATTGCATATACCGCATGGTCGTTGCGGGAGAAAGCGTAGCATTCCAGGTTACGGCGCCGGTAGATACAATGATCGGTATCCAGCCGCCGATGGTGACCGGATAATCAATGATACTTACCGTCACATACGTTGGTGCTATGCAATCTGTCGGATCACACACCACATCTACGTAGGATGTTGAGAAAGCAGGTACTTTTGCTGCATTGACAGCATTGGCCACCATCGTTCTTGCGTTAGCTTTTATCGTGTCATTAACGCCTACCGCAGGGCTTACCCTGGTGTTGGAAACATAACGCGCAGCATCCCGTGTACTTTTAACGAGCGCATCGTAATACCAGAATGTTCTGCCAAATTCGACGATGCCGGCAACAATCATTAACAAAGGAATAATCACCAGTGCAAACTCAACAGCAGCCACCCCGCGCTGGCGCCGCGGCGTGGAATTAGCATTGATATTTAAGATCTGCATATTCATGGCTATCTATAAAGCTTGATATCACTGGTTGGCAGCGGTGTAGGCAATAACCCGCCAAACTCAACATACAAATCTTTATCAGAGTTTGGCAGGCTGGCTTTCCGCTGCATTAAAAATCTCCCTACACCCAATACTGTCACAGGTCGGCAATTACCACCTGCTGCCGAACAATCAACAATGACCATATTGAGTACCCTGCGCTTAGGAACACCAGGCTGATGTGCAGCCGATGGCGGGGTAAAGAAATCTCCACTGGTTTGTGCATAAGGTGAAGTCTCTGGATAACTGGTGGCAGTATTACCGCTGTATAGCGTTGACCACTGCGCTACAGTTGCTCCGCTGGGTCGATTACCAGCCCACAGAACACCATAATCTGTTGCAGTTCTCAGGCTGTATGGTTTTGCTTTACAAGGTTTGTTAGGTTTACACTCACCGTTAGTTGCACTATCAACAAAAGTGATGCTTTGTTGGATTGGATCAGTATTCATCCATTGATCTGCTAAACCCGGGGCAGACCCAGGGACATACTCTTTGATATTGGTATCAGGAGGCGCAGTCGCCGGGTCACATTGCGCTGCTGAAGGATACATATCAAACCTGGAGTCGAGTGCTTCAAAAAATGGTCCTAATGAATTCCCCGAGTTAGTGTTGACTGTCTGCCCCACTACTGGCGTAAAACCGATCTTACCCGCACATACATAAGGTCTACCCGCGTTAGTATTAGTGACAGGACAGCTACCTGGCGTTGCAGACTCCGGATCAATCCAATACAAAGTACCGGGACCTATGGGATTAGCAGCACTTACCTTATAAGATACGCCGCGCTCATACCCAAGCTCATTGGTTGTGCCAGGGTTTGCTAATTGGCAGATGGCTATAGGCGTAATATCTGCCGCATATTTACCTGCCACAGCAACTGCCGAGGTCGGCATATTGGTTGCAATGGAAGGCAATACCTGGGCAAACCAGGTACCGAGGTTGTGGCGGTCGGTATTCACTTCAAGAAAGGTTTTATTAGCAGCCAGGGCGTCTGTTGTAATGCTGGTAATCGGCACCATACAGCCAGAAGTGTGGCATGCCCCCACCCTAATATCTGCCGATGAAATCACCAGTGTCTGTGAGTGAAGATTGAATTTATTTCTCCCCGCTGTCTCTACCGCCTTGCTGATCGCATTATTGATACCTGTCAGCCTGCCATTGAGTTCTTTGGCACCACTCAACGACGCTGCATCCGCAGCATTCTGCAGCTCGGTTTTTGTGACATACAGATGCCCCAGGTCAAGCACCAGCCCAAGCATGCCGATTAACACAACAAGGCAAATAGCAACAATAATCGCTACCGCGCCATGTTGGCGTGATTTGATTCCTGCCCTTAAACCCTGTTGCTTAATCATCATATGCTCCTTCACTATCAACTCATACAGCCAGCATGCTACCTGTATGATCCACTACCGCTGCCACTACCACCACCGCCACTAGTCATGCCGCTAGCACCACTGCTCACACCTATATTAAATACATTGGGTGTGGCTGCAGGCTGAACGAAAGACCTGTGATAACGGCTCATCGCCGCATCTGCAGCCTGGCCATCGACACCAGCCACGGGGTCGGTATTCAATGAGGCATCCGGATTAATGATTTGCGCTGCTTTCGCTGCATTCACCGCGTTACCGAAGTTATCGTCCAGTTTCGGCGTAGGGGTTGCGCAGCCTGCTGCAACTGTAGCCAGCAACACTGAGAGTATCAATTTAAGTGATACCGGTTTTATTGTTAATGTATCCATGATTCTCTCCTTATTTCATCTCAAAGCCATCATTCGGGGCTTGTTGTGCCGGTTTTTCGGTTGTGGCAGCACCGGATGTGCTTTCAGCCGGAGGCGATGCACTTTCTAACTTGCCATTCAGGAAAAATTCGCTTCTGCTCGGTGGGCTAAAACTATCCGTTGGCAAAGCGTAATCTGGCGGCAATGGCTTAACCAGACGCGGAGTCACAACGAACAGCAACTCGGTTTTTTCAGTTTGAAACGAGCTGCTTCGGAACAAGGCACCCAATATCGGGATTTCCCCAAGAATCGGGAAGCGCTTGATGTTCTCGGTGACATTGTTTTTTATCAGGCCTGCAATTGCAAAACTTTGCCCGTCATGCAGCTGCACTGTGGTAGAAACACGCCTGGTGATCAGCGTAGGGTAGTTGGAAATTGTAGTGTTCGCAGTATCGGCTGCCTTAGCCAACTCGGTCACTTCAGGTGCGACACGCAGGTTGATCAGGCCTTTTTCCAGAACCGTAGGCGTAAATCTCAAGCCTACACCGAAATCTTTTTCTTCCAGGGTAATCGCGTTATTGGTGCCGCCCTGTGGAACAGGGATATAGAATTTACCCCCCGCCAGAAAGCTGCCTTCCTGGCCGCTGATGGCAATAATATTCGGTTCAGCCAGTATCTTAAACACTGAGTCGGTTTTGTCAGCATCGATGGTGACGGTAGTCCCGCCGTGGCTGAACACCAGCTTACCCGCCCCTGCGAGCGAAAAACCGCTCAGGATATCGTAAGCAACCCCGCCATTCACACGCCCGGCTTTAAAATTAACACCTAGCTGGTCCAGCAGGTTTTTTGATATCTCGGCCATTTTCACTTCCAGCATCACCTGCTGCGGCGCGCCCACCTGCATCATGTTGATAACCTTGTTATCCTTGCCTGCGTAAGCCTCGGCCAATGTCATCGCTTTATCGACTTTCACAGCATCGGTTGCGGTGCCGCTCAGCACCAGCGACCTTCCGGCTGTGCCGACAAAGATGCCTTTTTCATCAGGTAGCATTTGCTTCAGCTTGCTCTGCAAAGCCGTTGCATCCATCGCTACGGTACTGCCGATAACGGCGATATCCATAATGGTGACCTGACCTGATTTATCCCAAATCATGAGTGAAGTCGAGCCTATGTTCTTGGCATGCAGCACGATCTCTCTGGGGCTTGTAACCTCTACCTGCACGATCTTGTCATCTTCTACCTTGACCCTTTTCAGGTTGACCCCGGCCGGCATCCTGATCAGGTGCGACTGCCCCGGAGAAAACTCCATTCTGGGAGCAAGCTCTGTAGAGGTTGGTATGACCCTGCCCGATGGCTCTGCCGCATATACGGGGCCGCCGATGAGTACTGCGAACCCCAGGACAGCGACCATAGCTTTGATGCTATGCCGTGCTAAATGACACGATAAATCGTGCGTCATAAGACTTTTTAGATTGCTGTTCTCATTCATTTTAAATTCTCCCTAGCAATATCCTGAATTCACTTAAAGAGTGACACTTGCCGAATTGCCATCACATTAAATTTACAATTTTTTTCCCTGCGTAAACCTAAAATTTCTCAATCGATTTCACATCGCCCCTGATTACTTCAACCTGCTCGTAGGTTTCAGGTTTCTTGGCAACTGCTTTACGGCGAACTACTTTTTTCACCACTGGTTTGGCCGCTGTCGCTTCAGATTTGGTATCGCTAGCTACAGGCAAGGCTGCTGGCTGAGTATCACCGTTCAACAGGTCTTTTTTGGTAGAGCCTCCGGTTGCAGCCAGGCTACTGTCAATCTGATTGCGCAATACCAGCGACAAGCTGCCGACACTGCGCGCGAGGTCAAGTTTTTCGGCCTGTTCGGGTGTTACTTCCAATGTCACGGCATTCACGACCTTGGGTTTAGTTTCGTCACGGTTCTGCTCTTGCGCTACCGCCAGCACCAGAATGTGTTCAAGCACAATTTTGGATATACTGTTATTGCCGTTTGCAGCCTTGGCAGTTTCATCTACGGTATTGACCACGATATCTACGTAATTGCCTGGCAAGGCAAAGCCGGCAACACCAACCACATCATTCACGCGCACTGTCATTGCGCGGTTGCCTTCTTTAATTACCGCAGAAAGACCGCCGGTCGCGCCAAGAGGCGCCAGTTTAGACTCCAGTACCGGCTCGCCACGAGACAAGCTGGTTCTAAGCACCCGCGTGTCCAAAGCTTTTACATCGGTAAAAGCGCCTGTCGGCACGCTGCCCAGCGGCCAATCGGCCACTTTCATCATCTGCGGCGCAAGCGGCGTCCCTAAATCAACATCAGTGGCAGCCACCACCACCTTGCTGGACTGCACTGATGCCTGCTTGTTTACCCAACGCGATGCAAGTACGACTGCACCCAGCCCTATGATTATCGAAATAACCACCATCAGAAAAGCTCTCGGATTTTTCATTTGGAAACCCCTTTTTCTCTATTTTGTTTTTTCGTTTTCATTTCTTGCCGTCTTATTTCCAGATTTTCCATGCGTGATTAACGTCATCTCAATCATGCGTAAAATAGTTGTTCCACGCCCAGTCCAGCAGCTCTTTGGTCATCTCGGCCTGCTTGCCTTCATAACGCGATATATCCCTCAGCTGCTCCAGAATGTCACGCGGGATACAAGCCGACAGGGCTTTACCGGACTTGTAATGATGCTCATGCAATAGATAATTAAAGCCGTCTTCGCTGTAGGGTATGTTCAGCTCCTCACATACCTGCTGCGTGATACGGCGATATTCCTCTTCGCTGAGTGCGCCGACATAAATCTTGTAGCCAAGCCTGCGCAGGAATGCCTCATCCGCTAATTTGCTTGGTGCAATATTGGTAGAAAACACGACAATCACATCAAACGGAATCATGAATTTTTTACCCGTATGCAAAGCCAGGTAATCGACACGACGATCCAGCGGAACGATCCAGCGGTTCATGATATCGACTGCCGGCGCAAGCTGCCGGCCAAGGTCATCGATAATCAACAGGCCGTTATTGGCCCTTACCTGCGGCGGTGCCTGATAGAATCTGGCACCCTCATCAAAATCAAGGTCCAACATGGAAAGCGTTAATTCACCGCCGGTTTTAATCACCGGCCGGTGACATAAAATCCAGCGCGAATCCGATGCCAGCCGCCGATCAAGTACAAAACCGCCCTCATCAGTATCGCTCTTTGGCAGCAAAGGAATATGCACCAGCGGGTCATAAACCTGGATAATTTCGTTATCCACAATAATCGCATGCGGGATGGCGACATCTCCGTTAAGCAAACCTGCCAGATGCTCGGCAATGTAGGTTTTTCCACTGCCTGACGGACCATATACAAAAATCGCGCGTCCTGAATTCATTGCAGCACCCAACTGCCGCAGAATTCCGTCTTTGACAACCAGGTTTCCAAATACCTGTACCAGCCTGTCTTTTGTGACTTGCATATCTGCAATCGACTGCTCGCGTATCTGCTTGATATACGCATCCAGGCTAACGGGAGCCGGGCCTACATATTGGCTTTTACGCAGATAATCTTCGCCGCGTTCACGGCCAAGTTCGGTTAAATTGTAGGAAATGGCAGTCTCTGCCTCGCCGCTACGCATCACCTCACACATATATTCTGTACGTAAAAAAGACAGTACCGGTTCCAGCACTGCCATCGAGAGTTTGGTCGACTTGATTAGATCCTGCAGGCGCATTTGCCCACGCAGGAATAAAGTCTTGGTAATGAGTTCTACAAGGAATTGGAAACTAAGTCCCGTTTCTTCTATGCTATGGGGGGCCACCGGCAGTTGTACATGACGCCGCTCTATGCCAGGTCTGGCATTCCGCTCTGAAAACAGGCTATTTATTTTCGCTTCGCTCATCATGGTTTTTTCAATCTTGGTTGTTTTTTACACCTTGATCTCACTGGATATAAATCGGGGTAAAGCTAAAAACCCCGCTAATCGCTAACAATCCTTTTTAAATGATGAATCATTGCAGCTGAAACTCGTTTTAAATCACCGTTAATTACATACGCTGCCAAACCAGGTAACCCAAAGTACCTATCGTAATCGCTACCGCGTATGGCAACTGCCCTACCGACAGCGGCATATCGTTCATTAACGGCGGCCGTCCTGTACTCATTCTCAACATACCGCCAAACAGCATTACTCGAATATTCAGCAGCAGATTCAAAAACTGTCTCGTCCATAATGTCGCTGCCAGGGCGATTGCTCCACCGGCAATCAGGGTCGCAATCAAGGCACCTATAAGATCGCCAGGCCCTAAAAATGCACCGACCATGCCCATCAGTTTCACATCGCCGGCACCCATTGCACGCAGCAGATAAATCGGCAGCAGTACGGCAAGCCCAAGTGCCAACCCCTTGAACGCGGCCAGCCAGCCTAACCCGCCTGGAATTGCACTATTAAACCCATAGCCGCCGGGCAACAATCCATTCAGCCCTAATCCAAGCACGACACCAGCCAGAACAAGACGATTAGGGATGCGATGACTGCGTATGTCTTCCCGCGTCGCCAGCAACAGCAGCGCGGCCAATATCATTAACGCCAACAATCCTGTTAATTCCGCGGTCATCTCATACGCTCAAACAGTCTTTAAAACTCATCAGTTCAGCTGCAAGTAATAATAGCCGTGGTACCCAACGCCTCAGCTACACTTTTAAATCTTCCGCAAACGCGGTCACCCACTACATCTACTGAGGCGATAATCACTAGCGCAATCAGCGAAGCGAGCATCACATACTCTATAGACGTCACACCCTCTTCATCCAGCCACCAGCTTCTAACCATTTCACATAAGCGATTCATCATCATCCCTTTTGTTTTTCCGGTAGCCAGGCCTCGCTAAAATAACGGGCGGAACAAAAGCAGCTACAATCCATCAACTACCACATTGGCTTCTCTTCAAATCTGTTTTTTTGATGGCGATATAGCCCAAATATCCATACCGCCACCAAAACAATGCAGCTGAGGCTTTAGGATAATGCATTCGCAACCTTGTTGAAGGTTAAGTCAACATCCTGGCCAACCAATGAAACTGCACCGATAATTACCACCGCAATCAAAGACGCAATTAATGCATATTCGATAGCGGTAACACCTTCTTCATCACGAACAAAACGTTGAATACCTGCATATAGTTTTTTCATCATTAATCTCCTCTTATTAAAAAACACTTTATTGTTACGAAACTGCATTACATTAACCAATCACTTGCCCATTCCATTATGGTTTTAAAGCCGCAATTGAGTTAAGAGCCATATCAGAACACAGCTACAATCTACCGCAGTCATGATTTAACTCATATACGTGCTAACCCCTATTACGAAAGCGGTATCAATTCTAACCGGCAAAACGATAGATAAGGCTGTGCATTCATATCATCTGGACCGGCAAGCTGGTCTTTCAATATGTGCAGAAAACAATCAACTCAGAATCGTTAGCGGTGGAGGTACTGCACAGCATCAAAGGCTGTGCTGGGCTGGGGTAAGGGAGTTGTCTAGCGTGTTTTATGCTGAATCTGGTACGCAATTGCGTTCAGTTCTGCATCAATCTCAGGATAGTAACTGTCCGGCAGTATCAAGGCTCTGCCGGTTTCTGAACCAAGGCGGAGTTTACGTAACTCTTTTTCTATGGCATCCAGCTCCGGCATGGCTTCGGGTGCCGCAAGCTGTCGCAGCAGTTCAACGCGAACCAACTGCCTGTTGCGCTGCACAAATATGTAAGTGCTAGCATTCTGCAAGGTTTGCAATGCCTCTGCGGCATGCCCTTCTGCCAACTGCAGGCGTGACAGCGTAATGATTGCATCAATGTGATAAGGATCCGCCTTCAGGCTCTGGTTCAGGATCTGGTGCGCTTTCCTGTAGGCAAAACCGGCATCAAAAGCCGCATGGTGCCTGATCAGGATTCTTGCCTCGCGTACGCCGGTTTCTGCATCGTTTGCATTAAGCGCACGCACTGAATCAAACCGCTGCAATGTCTGCTCAAGTAATCTGCTGTAAGCATCCGCGCCCAGCGTGCGCATGAATGCGGCATCCGCAAGCGCCAGCTCCGCTGTCTGCAATATGGTTTCCTGCGAGATCCTCTCCTGTGGCTGAATCAAGGTGATTAACTCAGCAAGTTTATAAGCACTGAATTGATCAGAAACCAGATTTTCTATCGCCACATTGCGCTGCTTATTGATTGCCCCGCCAAGCACATGCGCACCATATGGCAGCAAAATCAGCAAAACGATAAAACCAACGAATAGGCTCTTGAGGAATGGGTTAATTTTATTTGTATTAAAAACATGCCACAGCTGTGCTTTATCGGTTAATTGGGCAGCTCGCGCAAGATAAAGACCTGCGAGTATATTCATGAATGCCAGGTAAAAAATAAAATTCACTAGCGCATGTATGAATAGCGCCAGAACGCCCAACAGCAAGGCCACACTCTCAAAAATTGCCAAGTCAGCTGCCTGACGCAAGCTGCGCTTTAGCTGAATGCACACAGCATACAATATGCCTATCTGCAGCAATAAAGCAGGAACGCCGCCTTCTATAGCCAGTTGCAGGTAGTCATTATGCGCAAAGAAACCAGCCGTGCTGTTTTCCAGCGGCAACCGGTATGCCGGATAATAATTGACAAAAGTACCCCAGCCACTGCCAATGACAGGGTGCGCCAGCAGCATTTTCATGCCTGACTGCCACAACAGCAGCCGGGCGGATGTCGATGGGTCATGACTAAACTGGAAGGTACGGTCGGCGATGCTTGCGTTTAACAGCATGGCGCTGCACAGGTATGCCGCAACCGTCATCAGTACAAGAATCACAATGCGTTTTCTGGATTCACGGTTGCAATACGCTGCCCACAGAAAAACCGGCAACAGCAATAGCCATGCTGCAATGCCACCGCGTGAAGTGGTGGCAAAAAGCACGGTGCTGATGATAAACAAGGCGGCACCGATCGCTATGCGCTTCAAGTGATAACGGCTGTTTTCAACGGTTAACAGTACAAAGGCTGCAGGAAACCAAAGCAGATTCATAAGTGCTGCAAAGACATTGCGATCTTGAAACGGGCCCTGGGCATAACCGTAATCAACATGATGAATAACCTGCCAGATAGCCAATAATGCAAACACCACGCCCAGCAGGAAAAGCAATGTCCGTAAATAGCGCCATGTTTCAGCAAAGGTCGATGTATTGGTCGCAAACAGATACATGACCGGCAGCCCTGCCAATATTGCCAGCGTCATCAGCGCTGTTTCGGGCACTGCGCTGTAGAACCCGGCAACAAATAGCCACAGCAAGTAAACCAGCATCAGCGTCGACATTGCATAAACCTGATATGTTTGCCGCGCCAATACAACCTGGCATCCTGCAACGCCGGCAGCCAGCAAGAACATGGCCGTGACTGCGCTGCCGGTATACCAGAAGCCGGATAAAATGAGTTCGGCCAGAAATAACAGGTAAATGAACTGACGAGAATTCATGACGTTGGATGTTTCGGGCGGTTAGGTAACTTTATCAAAATAAACGTGTTCACGGCCTCATGCGGCAACCATCAGTTTTGTAAATGCTACCACCGTTGCATCGCTACTTGGAATCATTCTTTTATGTTGTTTTTAAAACACATTAGCCATAGACAAAAAAAAACTTCTCTCTTAGACTTGATGTCAGCGATAGCAATCTTATGGTAATTCCGAAGGAATATCAGTTGATCAGCCAATATTCAGACCTGAGTTTTCAAACACTGTTTAACACCGTGTCCAACGCGATGCTGCTGGTTAACGATGTTGGACAGGTTGTCCAGGCCAACCCCACTGCACAGCTATTATTAGGTTACCCTTTGGAAACTATTATTGGCCTGGAAGTCGAGTCGCTGATACCGCAACGCCACCGTGAACATCACCGCCACTACCGGAAAGCATTTAACGACAATCGGGAAGTACGTCCTATGGGCAGCGGCAATACACTGAGCGTACTGACTCGGGATGGCAGGGAACTGAACGTACACATTGGCCTTAGCCCATTGCATGGTGAGATAAAAACTTACACCCTGGTCACACTGCATGTTGTCGACAGACGGCGTCAGGCCGAGGAAGATTTAAGAATCAGTGAGGAACGGCTGCGCTTCGCAAGGGAAGCCGCCAATCTGGGTGTTTTTGACCTTGATGCCAATTTTAATATCCTGTACTGGGATGACCGCATGCACGAACTGTGGGGGCTGAATCCAGGCAGCCCTCTCAACAAAAGGCAACTCCTGTCGGCGATACATCCGGAAGATATTGCATTAAGGCAAGCCGCACTTGAGCATGCGGCAGACCCGGATGGCAACGGCAGATACCATGCAGAATACCGCGTTACTAATTTCAAGGATGGCAGCGAACACTGGGTAGCCGCCGTTGGCAGGATGCATTTTCACGATGGCCGCCCTACCCGTCTGGTAGGGGTGGCCCGTGATATTACAGAGCAGAGATCACTTGAGAAAAAACTGCAGGAACAGCGTGATGAAGCCGAGCAGGTGTTTACACAGCAGGTAGCCGCGCAAACCGCTTCAGCCATCGCCCATGAACTCAATCAGCCGCTTGCTGCCATTTCCGCTTACAGTGAAGTTGCCCTGCACGCCCTGGAAAACAACTCTATTGATAAAGAAAAATTGATACGCGCACTTGAAGGCTGCGTAAAACAGGCGCAGCGTGCCGGCAACAGCCTGCATGAGTTGCTGGCTTTCCTGCAAAAAGGCGATCTGGTCAAAAATCATCTCAATATCAATGATGCAGTGAGAGAGGCGCTCAATATCGCAAAAAGCAGCGGTTTTGGTCATTTCCGCAGCACGCTGAATTTAGAAAAAAATATCCGGCCGGTACTTGGCAGTCGAACACATGTCATCAAAATTCTGGTCAATCTGCTGAGAAACGCCGTAGAAGCGATGCAAAGCTCAGGTATGTCAGCCGCTACCGTCATCATTAAAGTAAGAACCAATGCCGAAACCAATATGGCACATGTTTCTGTGCAGGACTATGGCCCGGGGCTCGCGCCTGATGTTGCAAACCGTATGTTTGAACCTTTTTTCACAACCAAAACTACAGGTATCGGTCTGGGCCTTGTTATCAGCCGGGCCCTGGCAGAGGCCAACGGTGGCCAGCTATGGGTAGAACCAAGCACCAAACCCGGCACTACGTTTCATTTCACGCTGCCTTTTGCACCATCAATCAACGGCAGTCTAGCCTAGGCCCATTTCAGGCTTTTCATATCCCGGCCCGTACTTTAATCCATTGTTCGCATTTCAAATAGTGCGCAACAGGCGCTTAATTGATATTATCCATACTAATCAACAAAGGCCTGTTCCAATGAACACATATCAGCAAATTCAACCGAATGATTTAGTCGCCATGCTTTCATCCGGCCCGGTATTACTAGTGGATGTACGCAATGATGACGAAGTAGCACGCGGCATCATCGAGGGCGCCATTCACATTCCCTTAGCCTTGCTTCCGCTCCAGTGCGATGCGCTGAACAAAGCGGAATCCATCGTGTTTTACTGCCACAGCGGCGTCCGCTCCGCACATGCGGCGGCATTTGCAATCAGCAAGGGTTATAAAAACGTATACAACCTGTCGGGCGGGGTTCTAAGCTGGGCCAGGGCAGGCTTTCCTTTTGTGCCAAACAGCAACACGCCTAAAGCTTAACGCCCTGAGTATCAAGACCGGAAAATTAAAGAAAAGAGACACCATGCAGTTTAATAAAGAAGTAGATGCCAGCGGCCTGAATTGCCCGCTGCCAATTTTGCGCTGTAAAAAAGGTTTAAGTGATATGGCGCCGGAACAGGTGCTGAAAATAATCGCAACCGATCCCGGTTCGGTAAAGGATTTCAAGGCATTCTGCGTACAGACCGGGCATGAGCTTTTGCAGCTTGAAGAACATGATAAGTCATTTACTTTCTATATTAAAAAACGTGTCGCTTGATTCCAGCTTCCGAAACTTGACCCAAACAAAAAGGTGCCCATGGGCACCTTTTTGTTTGGCTGGCAATTTACTTTTTTCAGTCGTTTTATTTAAGTTTTGATAACTGCGCCTGAAGTTTTTCCAGGCTTGCACCGAACTCTGCCACACGGCTTTTTTCCTGCTCAACCACGGCTGCCGGTGCGCGCGCTACAAAACTCTCGTTACCCAGTTTTGCATTGGCCTTATTAATTTCATTTTCAAGGCGTGCAATCTCTTTACCCAGGCGTTCTTTTTCTGCGGCAATATCAATCTCAACCTTGAGCATGAGCTTAAAATCATCCACCAGCATCACTGGCGCATCAGCTTCCGGCAGATCAGCCACAACCGTAACATCTTCCAGCTTAGCCAATGATTTCAGGTAAGGTGCATATTTTGTCAATTTATCAGCATCGCCCGCTGCGATCAGCGGCACGCGGGCAGCCGGAGAAATACTCATCTCGCCACGCAGGCTGCGGCATGCATCAACCGCCTGTTTCAGCAACGCCACCCAGGCCTCAGAAGCTTCATCGATCTTGTTCGGCTGTGATTTTGGGTAAGCTTCCAGCATGATGCTTGGACCACTGCGGCCACTCATCGGACCGATGGTCTGCCAGATTTCTTCGGTGATGAACGGCATGATCGGATGTGCCAGACGCAGTATCGTTTCCAGCACGCGCAGCAACGTACGGCGCGTTGCACGTTTTTCTGCATCCGTGCCATTCTGTATCTGCACTTTTGCCAGTTCCAGATACCAGTCGCAGTATTCATCCCACACAAATTCATAGATCGATTTTGCTGCAAGGTCAAAACGGTAGTCGGCAAACGCGCGTTCTACATCCGCTTCGGTACGCTGCAGTATGCTGACAATCCAGCGGTCAGCCTGTGAAAAATCCAGGTAGCCTTCCGGCTTGGTTTTGCAATCTTCGAGGCCGTTATCCTGGCCTTCGGTATTCATCAGCACAAAACGCGTCGCATTCCACAGCTTGTTGCAGAAGTTACGATAGCCATCGCAGCGCTGCAGATCAAACTTGATGTCGCGGCCAGGTGACGCCAGCGCTGCAAAAGTAAAGCGCAAAGCATCGGTACCGTAGGCGGCAATGCCTTCCGGGAACTCCTTGCGGGTACGTTTTTCAATCTGCTCCGCCTGTTTCGGGTTCATCAAACCGGTTGTGCGTTTTTTGATCAGGTCATCAAGATTAATACCGTCAATCAGGTCAATCGGGTCCAGCACGTTGCCCTTGGATTTACTCATCTTCTGGCCTTCGGCATCACGAATCAGCCCATGCACATATACATGCTTGAACGGGATCTTGCCGGTGATATGTGTGGTCATCATGACCATACGCGCCACCCAGAAGAAAATGATGTCAAAACCAGTGACCAGCACAGAAGATGGGAGGTATTGCTGCAAGGCCACATTGGCCGCATCTTTTTCCGCGTCGCCAGTCCAGTCCAGTGTTGAAAACGGCCACAACGCAGATGAATACCAGGTATCCAATACGTCATTGTCACGGGTCAGGTTACCGGCATAGCCATCTTTAGCAGCCAAAGCCTTTGCTTGCGCTTCATCATTGGCAACATAGACTTTGCCGTCTTCTGAATACCATGCCGGAATCTGGTGACCCCACCATAACTGACGTGAAATACACCAGTCCTGAATGTTGTTGAGCCACTGGTTATAAGTGTTCACCCAGTTTTCCGGGTAGAACTTGATCTCGCCGCTTGCCACTACATCCAGCGCTTTTTGCGTGATGGACTTACCATCGGCAGCAGGCTTGCTCATCGCCACGAACCACTGATCGGTGAGCATAGGCTCAATCACCACGCCGGTACGGTCGCCGCGCGGTACTTTAAGTTTATGTTTATCCACTTTAACCAGATAGCCCTGCGCCTCAAGGTCAACCACCACCTGCTTGCGCGCAGCAAAACGCTCCAAGCCCTGATACTGCTTTGGCGCAGCATCGTTTACGAAACCTTGCAGATTCAGAATACCTATCATCGGCAATTTGTGGCGCTGACCAACGGCATAGTCGTTAAAGTCATGCGCAGGCGTTACTTTCACCACGCCGGTACCGAATTCTTTATCTACATAATCATCGGCAATAATCGGGATTTCACGGTCGCATAACGGCAGTTTTACGTTTTTGCCAATCAATTGCGCATAGCGCTCATCTTCAGGATGCACCATCACCGCCACGTCACCCAGCATAGTTTCCGGACGGGTTGTTGCCACGGTTAAGCTACCGGAACCATCGGCTAATGGATAGCTGATGTGCCACATGGAACCATCTTCTTCCTCCTGCACCACTTCCAGGTCAGAAACCGCGGTACCGAGCTTTACATCCCAGTTCACGAGGCGCTTGCCGCGGTAAATCAGGCCTTCGTTATACAGGCGTACAAAAGTCTCGGTCACGGTTTTATTGAGGCCTTCATCCATCGTGAAGCGCTCGCGCGACCAATCCGGTGATGTACCTAAACGGCGCATCTGCTTGGTGATGGTACCGCCTGAATATTCTTTCCACTCCCAGACTTTTTCGAGAAATTTTTCACGGCCCAGGTCATGGCGGGAAACGCCCTGCGCATCGAGCTGACGCTCGACCACGATTTGCGTAGCGATACCGGCATGGTCTGTTCCTGGCTGCCACAAGGTATTGTCACCGCGCATGCGATGGTAGCGTGTCAACGCATCCATCAGGGTCTGGTTAAAGCCATGCCCCATGTGCAGCGTACCGGTCACATTTGGCGGCGGCAGCAGAATACAGAAGTTGTCTTGCTTGGATTGATCTAAACCGGCGGCATAGTAGCCTTTGCCCTCCCAGAACTCGTACCATTTGCTTTCTATGGTTTTAGGGTCGAAGGATTTAGCTAACTCGTTAATTTCGGACATTTTTTTGAGAGGGGTATTCAATTGTAATAGCCGGCTATTTTAACACAGGCAGCAAACAGTATCACGACGCCAGATTTCTAATCGAGAACGAAAGCAATGCAGCAAGGCAAAAAAGTGAAAAATGTATCCAAGCCCAGCGCTGGTAATGCTGCCGCAGTGCATGCGGAGAAATGCCGGATATCAGGAACAGGCGCTTATTGGCAGGCATTGCAATCAGATGCAGCTCGTTTTGCAGTCGCTGCGCATGCCTGGCACGAACCTCCGCATACGCACTCTCACGCGCCAGCGCCCACTCATGCATATCAATCTCACCATCCCTGTTCAAGTCAAACTGCTGCATGAGCCTGGTTTTTGATTGCTTCATCTGCGTAATCAGCCTGCCTGCATCCTGATGAATTTCTACTTCCGTATTGATCTGGCTGCCGGTATCCAGATCACCCAGCACATAAACCGGGCTATCCGCAAACAATACATCTTCAATATATTTATGGCCATGCTGCTCCACCACATGACGGCTGGCAGCGAACACCTCGGCACCTCTGGGGTTAATCCTGCAAGTACCGGTGTCATCCTGCATCTCAAACAGCTGTTCACTGATGCGGTAATCGGCCAGGCGCCACATATAATTTGTATCGCGGCTATAAATCCATAACCTGAACCATACGCATTCCACACCGCGAATCGGGCTGCGTGTCAGCGCAAGGCTTTTAGAGGTGCCAAACAGTTCTACATAACCTTGAGCGGCAGAGGCAATAGTAGAAACCGGGATCTCGGTCATGCCCAGCAGGCGTTTGAAGTTAAACGCCCACGCCAGTACTGCAATCAATGCGCCGAGCAAAAAAACTAGCGGTAATTGATTAATATGGTGGCTACGATAATCCAGATAAATACCCGCCAGCACCAGCCCGGTATAAACACATAAGGCCAGCGGGTTCAGGTAGTAACTGCTTAGTTGCCGCACTTAATTACTTTGCGCTGAAGCGCTGGCTTACATCAATATCAGCAAGTTCGGCACTGGCAAACTGCAATAGATCGGCTTTCAAGAAGCCCAGTAATCTGGCAACGATTAAATCCGGAAACTGCTGGATACGCACATTATTGATATAAACGCTGTCGTTATAAAACTCGCGACGGTCTGCAATCTGGTTCTCAAGGCCGCTGATACGGGTTTGCAGCATCAAGAAATTCTGGTTGGATTTTAAATCAGGGTAATTTTCGGCCACGGCAAATAAACCGCCCAAACCCGCGCGCAGCATGCCCTCGGCCTGCCCCAGCGCTGCTACATCATGATGTTCACTTGCGACATCTACCTGCCTGCGTGCCTGGATCACTTTTTCAAGCGTAGCCTGTTCATGCTGCATATACTGTTTGCAGGTGTCGATCAGCTTTGGCAGCTCATCATTACGCTGCTTCAAAAGCACATTGATATTCGACCATGCTTTTTCTACATTATTCCTGATACTGACCAGACTGTTATAGGTCATCACAAAGTACAGCACAACGACTGCCAACACGATCCAAGCTACCATCTGAAAACCCTCTTAACTGATAATTTCCGGATAGTATAACTTAGGTTCTGCGGCACTTTAAGTATTCAACAACAGCGGCCCCGCCTTGTCCCAGTAACGGGAAAAACGCTGAAGGCGCTTATCGCTCATTTCAACATCCACTAATTTATCTACCGGCTGCCATTTGGTTAAGAACGGCGTCAGTATCTCTTTAATCCTGGTGTTTGGCGTGGCCTGCGTAATCAATTCCCCCACGTTCCTTTGCATCAGCACCTCATAGGTGTCACCGACCCAAACCTCAACATTCATCATCTCGCTCAGGCAATCCATCACAAACTGCAATCGATTAAGCGGCCAGTCGCCATGCAGCTGCGGATCAAATACGAAAATCTTAGGGAAAGGCTGGTTCAGCACGCTATTGTTAGGCGATAACATTTCATCATGTATATACACGGCAACCGCCTTATGCGTAGTGGCGGTTTTCATCGACACAGGATGCAATGGGTATCGCTTTGCATCAGTTCGTGCCGGCTGGCTGAATAAGCGTGCCTGCAATGTTTCATAGCTGGCATCAAACGGACAATCAGCCGTACAGCCGGCACAGTATTTCTCACCGGTATAGCGCGCCAGATTTTCTTTATTAAAGTAATAGGGTTTAGAACTGAATGTAGAAGCGACCCACTGCCATGATAAATGGTTGCTGGCGATATAACCATCCAGCAAATTCGCTTCGAACCAGTCGGCGGCTTCACGCCAGTCGATTTTAAGGTGATGCACGATATAGCTGGCCAACCACATGCGCGCATGATTGTGTACATAACCGGTCGTCAGCAAATCATCAATAAAAGCATCCATGCAGGGCAAGCCGGTTTTACCCCGCCTTACCGCATCTGTTAACGGTGCGGATCCAAGTACAACCTTGGGCGGCTCCATCTCGCTGTAGATTGCATTGCCGCGTGTAAACCACACCTGACGCCAGTAATCGCGCCAGGCGAGCTGCATCAGAAGGTTTTCCGCTGTGAGCCCGAACTTGCCTTTAATTGCCGCAAATGTCTCGTTCAAAGTCAGGCAGCCGTACCTGAGGTAAGGTGAAAGATGCGTGACTGACCCATTCAGGAAATTACGGTTGCGGCCGTAGGCAACCGCATCAACATTATTGAGCTTTCCCAGCGCCTTTGAACGCCCACCCGCCCACTCACCTTTAAGATCGTCGCCCCGGGCATCCGGAAATATGCGCTTAACGTAATGCAGACGCTCCATGCGATCATTAGGGATGCTTAGCTTTAGTGCAGGCTTCATGAATTGTTCTCCTACTATCTTATCGCTAGTTTACTATTTTTTACTACCTGAACGGGTAGTGTCGACTAGTAATTTTCTAATATACATTCCAAAATTACATGCAATAATAGCCTTGTTATGTATAGAATTAACATCAAAATCTTGTTAAAAGGAGCAGCATGATAGAACCGATGTGGGTCTGGGGAGTATTAGGCATAGTCCTATTGGCGGCCGAAATTATGATTACCGGCACTTTATATACGCTATGGTTCAGCATTTCAGCATTATGTGTCGCCATAATGCTGTGGCTGTTTCCTGATACACCTTACGCCGTTCAATTCACGGTTTTTGCTGTATTATCCCTTGGGTCGCTGGCCATCTGGCGGCGCTATTACAAAAGAACCGATACCAGCTACCGCGTTGGTCAGGCGCAGGGTGAAGAAATAGGCCGTGTCGGCATTGTTATTGAGGCAACCAGCGCCACGCAGAATGGTGTTATACGCTTTACCCAGGGCTTAATGGGCAGCAGGGAGTGGGCTGCCGTGTCCGATGAACCTATAGAAGCCGGCAGCAACGCAACGGTAGTGGCAGTAGAAGGCAATTCGCTGCGAATTACAAAAAACAACTAATAGGTACTTCTATAAATACATTTTTTGCGAGCATCAGTTTCGCTGGTTGCCTGCTTAAACCATTTGGGCGCATTACTGCGTTGCGCGATAATGCATCCCAAACGATGTATTTATAGAAGCACCCTAATGAATAACAAAATGAAGGAATAGAAATGACAGAATTTAGCTTTGTACTGATATTTTTAGTAATTGTCGCCATCTTTAAAGGTGTGCGCATTGTGCCGCAGGGCGAAGAGTGGGTGGTTGAACGCCTCGGCAAGTTTGCCGGTGTACTCACACCCGGACTGCATGTCATTAACCCTATTTTCACTAAAGTAAGCTACAAGGTCACAACCAAAGACATTATTCTGGATGTACCAGAGCAGGAAGTAATTACACGCGACAACGCGGTGATTCTGGCGAATGCAGTTGCCTTCATCAAGGTCACAAAGATCGACCGCGCTGTTTATGGCATTGAGAACTTCCGCGAAGCGATGCGCAATATGGTACAGACCAGCCTGCGCTCGATCATCGGCGGCATGGATTTAAACCAGGCGCTGACATCACGTGACCGCATTAAGGCAGAGCTGAAATCCGCCATTGCCGATGAAGCACTGGATTGGGGCCTGACTGTAAAATCAGTAGAAATCCAGGACATCAAGCCTTCACACAATATGCAGGAGGCGATGGAAAGACAAGCCGCTGCCGAGCGTGAACGCGTGGCCGTGGTAACAGAAGCGGAAGGCGCGAAACAATCACTGATCCTGAACGCAGAAGCCCGCCTGGAAGCGGCACGTAAAGATGCAGAAGCGCAGATGGTGGCAGCGAAAGCATCTGCCGAATCGATTAAATTCATCACTGAAGCCGTTAAGGAAAACAACTCATCCGCAATGTTCCTGCTCGGTGACCGCTACATTACCGCTTTGCAAAGTATGTCAGCCTCTGAGAACAGCAAAATTGTAGTGATGCCGGGTGACCTGGTAGGTGCGGTTAAATCCTTGGTTGGCGGTAAATAACTTCACATTCCTTCCCCTGAGAAGGGGAAGGAATCCTATTCACGACACACGATGCAAGCCGGGTCTTTACTCAGCTTGATTGCGCGCCATTCCATGGCAAGCGCATCCAGCAGCAGCAGGCGCCCCTGCAGGCTCTCGCCGATATCCATCAGTAATTTCAAGGCCTCTGCTGCCTGACAGGTGCCTATCATGCCAACAAGCGGCGCGAACACGCCATTGGTCGCACAGCGCAGTTCGGTATCTTCGCCGTTATCAGGAAACAGGCAGTGATAGCATGGGCTCAGGATCGAGCGCATATCGTACACTGTGACCTGCCCTTCAAAACCGATAGCAGCCCCTGAAACCAGCGGCTTTTTCAAGTCCACACACAGCTTATTCAAGGTGTAGCGTGTCGCGAAGTTATCACTGCAGTCCAGCACGACATCGGCCTGTGCAATCAGCATTGCAAAATCAGCCTCGGTAGATTTTTCACAAACGGTATTGATTTGCGCTTCCGGGTTGATTTCCAGCAGCGTTTTTCGCGCCGAGATCGCTTTATTGATACCGACAGCAGCAGTTGTATGCACAATCTGGCGCTGCAGGTTGGTTAAATCCACAACATCAAAATCACAGATCGTAATCGTACCCACGCCAGCAGCGGCAAGATACAAAGCTGCCGGGGAACCTAAACCACCGGCACCGATTACCAATGCATGGCTATTGACGAGCTTATCCTGGCCCTCATAGCCTATCTGCGGCAAAAGGATATGACGGCTGTATCGGAGGAGTTGGTTATCGTTCATAAGTATTAATGCAGCTGGCCTGCTTCAATCATTGCGTTGTAAAGTACAAATGGCGAGATCCAGGTGATGATATGGTCAAACTCACCGTTCTCGCCATTATTTCTGGGTTCATGACTGATAAAGATTGTATCGATATCCAGATTCTCATCCTCATCGGCACCGCCAGAGGCAAGGCTGCCTGATGGCCCAAGCGAATATATTACGGCAACAACATTGTTAGCCAGATTAACCTCTTCGGTACAGCTTGCCGCCGCAGAGGATGCACACACCCTGATATCTGGCCGTAATGCGGCGATGCCAACGGCCCCCATGTCACCTGTTGTAGTGAAGTCAGGTGTCGCAGCACCGCCGACACTAAACTGCGTTACGGCATAGCGTAAAGGGTTGCCCCATCCATCCAGGGCAAATCCTTGAGTATCGGTTGGCTGTATGCCCAAAGTCACTGCCGGCAGGAACCCGGTTTGCCGTGCGCAGAGTCCGCCTGCTGACGGGTTGGCTGCGCCCTGGTCATCAGGAAAAACAGCCGTTCCGTTTCGCGTTGCAGGACAAGGCAGTCGGCCCTGCGACTGCGCATAGCCAATCAAAGACTTCTTGGAAATCTCAAGCAGGTTTTCCGTTTGCAGCTGCGCCTGCTGCTGTCGCTGCACTTGGACAGGCATCAGTAACGCACCGAGTACAAACCCAAGAATCATCAGCACCACCGCCATTTCCACTAAAGAAAAGCCGGTGCTGTATTTGAAATTTAGTCGCATGTCATGGAGCCACAATTATTATCTGGTCATTATAAGTGGAGTGTCTGGGTGTGCCTGCACCATCATACACAAGATCACTATCGGCATTCTCAATACTATCTAAATAATCAACCGCGTTACTTGACGGACGAACCTGCGCAATCCCCGGCCGCGCCAGCGTTTCAGACAGCGCTCGCCCTGTCCCGATCACCACGGCATCTACATTATTTCTGGCACCCACTGTCAAGCCGGCTGCATTGCACCCGGGAGCAGCACTGGTACAGCCGCTGGCAATCGAATAATAAACATAATGCTGCCAGAAACTGGCCGTGAACCATCTAGGCAAGCTTGCCAACCCGGGGCTGGCATGTGTGCAGCTGCTTCTTGGGCTGCTGAAATCACCATAGCCGGTACAAGTTACACTGCCGTTGCCGCCGCTACAGGCACCGGAAACGTCGGTCACATCAGGGCTGTTTGGCGTGTAGGTAAAAGTAAAACTGCCGTTCGGGCTTGCACCTGAACTGGTACAAACGCCACTATCAGTACAGGTTAACGCTTTAGTCGGCGGCGTGACTGTAGAGCATGAACCGGCTCCCGTACACACACAAGTGTTATCAGAATGCTCACAAGCACCTGCGCTTGAACTATAAGCAAAGGGAGTGCTTGAAGTAAACATGACTGCAGTCGTTGAGAAACTTAAGGTACAGGTTTGATTTGGCGCACAGTATGCAGAAGGCGGCTGCACAGGCAAAAACCCGCTAAGCGCACCTTCTGTACACAGATTACCGGTTTCACCCAGCGCTGCCGCGTAAGGATAAAAACGATTAGCCGAGGATGTATTGCTGGATACATAATAATTTTTTAATTGTTGCCTTGCTTCCTGCAGCGCCCTTTTTTCCACAGCATCCATCAATTCATCTATCGTGATGTAAGTCAGCTTATCATTAAAATAATATGGCTTGGTTAAAGAGGTATCTAAGCTGCTCAGATAACGGCTGTCTTCGCCCATGATGAAATCTTCATCCTCATCATCATAATCAGCATTGCTGTAGGTATTGTCGCCTATTCTGAGACTATCCAGATATTCACTGGGACCAGGTGCGGATGAAGAGCGACTCTGCCCGGGCAGGGGTGCGCCCGGTGCAATAATAACTACAGCAACGCGATCGGATATGAGGTTGCCACTTCTGTCCAGCACCTTGAGCCACGGATGCTCCGGCGCATTGGCAATGCCAGGATTAATGACCGGTTTGCTATCAGAACCTTTGGTGCGTATCAGGTTGATGGAAACCGCAAACCACAAACGTTCAGACTCGCTATCCATTAACTCCACACTTAGCCCCTGCTGCGGGCTGATGCATGGCGCATCGCCTGATAGCGGCAACTTGCCGAGCAAATGACTGACGTTAAGGCCGTTTGTCACACAATCGCTTTTCCCATCGTAATTAGGGTTGCTTGTTTCTTTTCTATCTGGGAACGGCATGATGCCAGGCCAGCTTGGATGCGCCGCAGACCAGGAAATCAGCGCAGCTTTAGCCTCTTTCAGCGCCTGGAAAGTTTTATCATTCTGCTCTGCCTGCAAGTTTGAAGTATTCAGCGACTTTAATATAAAAGCGGCCGTGGCCAACCCAAGGATAAATATCATCAATATCAGCACTGCGCCCTTCTGATGCGGCTTCAGTACATGGCTTCTATAGCTGGACTCCGTTCTACGCATCTCTATCGTTACATCCTATTCAACGTTACCGCCGCCAACCAGACCTTCTTCCAGACTCAATTGCTTCTCTTTTTCCAGCAGCCTCAACTCCACGATCTGACCGGTTTCAGGCGCATACTGCTGCCCTGCTTTGAGACGGACATTCTTGCCTGTTGCCGGAATCCTTACATTCAAGCTATCCGATCCATTCTTAGCCGGATTCTGCTGTTTGGTTAAGTGGCCAATCTCAACATGATCCTGAGTGCTGTTTTCCTGTACCGGCTTATTGTTGACCCATAATGTTGTTGACCCATCACTGCGCTTGACATAACCCTGCAGCGTGATCGGTTCCGGCAGTTCATTGGCTGCAGGTTCCGATGGCATGTTTTTCTGCGGCGCTACAACAATCAGCTTCTGGTTCTGCCGAAGGATATCCAGCTTTTTACGCTCAACAGGGCTGCTGAATAAACGGCCAAAGTCATCATCTGGGGCTGCCTGTGCAGAAGAGGAGCCCGCCAGAGAAACCAGCAGAAAAATAGATAATCCAAACAGTTTATTCATACCGTTAATGGTCGTTTCAAGGTGCCGGGGTTACATAAGAAGAGACGGGCTCGCGCAGCGTGAGCCAATCCAGCTCGCACTGCGCATGCAGGTTCGCAATTAACTGATGACTTAGCTGGCTGCCCGCATTAAGCCTGGTGATTTCGCAATCGCGCAGAATGAACGGGGCCGCATTCCTGTTATTCAATGCTTCCGTTAACTGCAGCAGATCACCTTCATGCAGCATATCCAGCTCAAGTTTCATGATCGAGCGATTTAATGTGAACCCGCCCAGATTAGCGGCAAATGCCGGCATGTATTTTTCTTGAGGATTAATACTGTATTTAATGCCAAAGAGTTTTTGGGTTTTGTGCTGTTCGCGTAAATGCTCCACCCATTCTATACGCTGCTCCTCTCCCACAAAACCTTTGCTTATGAGCGTCTGGTACTTGGGCAAGTACTCAGCAATCATCTCTTTTTCCGCACCTGATAACTGATAGCGATGACGTGCCGCATTAAGCATGTTCTGCTGGTTTTGCAGCGCAAGCTCCTGGTTTTTACTGAAGTAACAGGCAAATCCGAACAGCAGGACCCCCACAATAACGACTGCGCCCAGTGTGAGTAAAGGTGCCTGCAGTTTTTGCCAATCCTGTTTTTCTAAATTCATGGCTGTTTTACCCCACCTGCATCAGATAGCAGGTCAACAGGTTTGAGTATCACTTTCAATTTAAAATATGCCGGCGGCTTTTGTGCAGACTGCTCATCGGCAGTACTGCCCTGAAGATCAGCGAATGAACTGACATTCACGGGTTCCTGCAATATTTCTACAGCTGCAACTCTGGCGTCTGTTTTTATGTTGGCAGCATAACTGTTCACCGTATTAAGCGCAGCACGGTAATCCCCGCTGAAACCGGTAATTTCAGCTGTCACAAAGCCCACCTCATAAAGTGCCGCGGCATCTGCCGGTAACGGCACACCTGCATTTACCTGGGCATTATTCGTAGTAGGCGATGCCGTTACCGGCATGGATTTGTCATCATCTTTCACATTGCCATCACCGCTTAACATCCAGCGCAGCCTGTCCAACTGCACGTTATTCAAGGCATCCTGACTGGACGGCTCAAGTGCAGCGCTCAGCACCTGCATCATCCGGCGCGGCGACTTCGGGTAAGCTGCGATCCGCTTATCAAGCTCAACAGCAATCTGTAAATCATTGGCGCTGATCGTTGTGACCGGGTAACTTTTAGCCACATCATTATAGCGATGCTCCTGCACTACCGTGTCCTGTACCGCCTGGTTATAGGCTGTTTGGTTACTCAATCCCTGCACAAACACCCATGCAGATGCAACCACACCTAGAATACCAGCCGCCACTGTTCCAATCCTGATTGCCTGCTTGAGCTGCCTGAACCGGAAGCCTTTTGTGAGCTTTTCAGGCGCGAGGTTATCAACCAAGTTGCCATTTGCCAGCAACTGCATATGCAACAGTTCCGGCATATCCTGCAGCATATCCAGAGGCAGGCCCAGGCCCTTTGCCATTTCTAAAGTATTGATATCCAGGCAATCCAGCCCCTGCTCCTGGCTGATAGCCTGCGAAATTTGCTTTGTAGCGCCATCGGCACTTACCAGCACCAGGCTCATACGCGTTTCCAGAGAAATGAAACGCTTGCTCATCAGATAAAGTCGTGTTTTTTCAGTTTCTGCCAGATAAAAGTAGGCCAGCTTACTGGCTTCGTCCGGTACGTTCGGTACCAGACGGCTCATGCTCAGGCGCCCGTTATAAAAATAAGTCTGGCGCAGGCCGGATGACAGCTGCTCGCACAGCAGAATATCGGAGGCTGCCAGCTTGAACTGCTTGATCAGCAGCTTGCTTAACATCGGCAGCAGGTAAATGCCTACCAGCTGCGCATCCACCCGCTGAATCACGTTGATCCAGTCCTCGATAAACTCATCATTATTCAAGGCAACAAAGAGATAATGATCATCTTTACGCTTGTCTTTATCCCTGCTGACAAAGTGTGCGGTACGGTAATACAGGCCGCGGTAAAACTGGTTCAGTTTACGGGTGATCAACTCGCGCTTGGCTGCCCCCGAGGTATGCGGCAGGCTCTCCAGCCTGTAATCCTCTTCCACTGCATCCACAATCAGATAGACCGGTGTGGATTGATGCTGCTGCAGGAAACCGGCAAACGCAGCATGCCCATCTTCATGGTTGATAAACTTCTGACAGCCCTGCAGCTTGCCTGCATACCAGATCCCGGCCAGTAAGTTATCGGCCGTGGCACAAAGCACTATTTTATTTAAATTACCTTTGATCATGATCTGGTCAGTTGTTAAATCTTAAGCTTGCTGAATGAATCATAAACCGGCCCCAGCACTGAGAACATAATAAAGGCGAGTATACCGCCCAATATCACGGTTAGCGCAGGCTCTATCATTTTCAGCATTTTCTGCATGGAGTCATTCACATCGCGGTCATAAAAATAGCTGATATTCAATAATGACTTATCCAGCGCACCTGTATTCTCACCAACCTTAATCATACGTACCACCAGCTGCGGAAACAGCCCCGCATTGCGGAAGCTCTCGCTCATGGAATCCCCGGAACTGATCTGTGCATGTACGCGCGTGAGGGCATCGGCCACCACGCGATTACCTACAATGTTTTCGCAGATCTTGATGGCATCCAGGATCGGAATCCCGGTTTGGTACATCAGTGCGAAATAACGCGCAAAACGCGCCATGATGATTTTATGCAGAATAGGGCCGGTCACCGGCAGGCTCAGCTTAAACAAATCAAAACGATAGCGCGCGACCGGATTGGCTCTGATCGCGGCAATCAGCCCCATAATAATCAAAACCGGCAACCCGATAAGCAGCCACCAGTAATCCACAAATGCATTGGAAATAGCAATCAGTACTCGTGTGTTTAAAGGCAGCTCCTGCCCCATATTGCGCAAGAATGACACCATCTGCGGTACAAGATAGGTCATTAAAAATACAACGGCGGATAGCACGACAACCGCCACAAAAGCCGGATAGGCCAACAGCTTTTTTGTCTGCGACATCAGCTCATCTTGCCAGCGGATGGTATTGAACAGGTTATTGAGTACAACCGGCAGCTGGCCTGTATGCTCACCTGCCGCGATCAGGCTCACAAACACTTGGCTAAATACACCCGGATGCTGTGCCAGTGCTTCTGAAAGCATCTTGCCGCCTTCTACCTCCGCGCTGACTGCACCTAATACTTTCTGGAAAAAAAGGTTGCTGCTGCTTTCGCGCAAATCATTTAAACATTCCAGCAGCGGCACACCTGCACTGGCAAGCTGCTCAAGCTGGAAGCAGAACATGACTAGATCCTGATTACTGACGCGGCTGCTGTTAAACAGGCTTGCAGATTTTGCAATGGTACGATAGGTAATTAAGTCCAGCCCCATCCGCGAAAGGCGGATCTCCAGATCCACTTCATTAATCGCATCAAGCTGCCCCATAGCCGGGCGCCCTAGCTTATCAACCGATTTATAACTGAATGAAGGCATAGGTAGGTTCTATAGATCAGGCTCGTATGCGACTCGTTAAATCAATCACGCGCATGACTTCCGTCACGCTGGTATGGCCCTCCAGAATGCGGCGTACGCCATCTTCCGCCAATGTCGCAAAACCCTTGTCGAACGCCATTTTCTGGAGTTCATCCAGGTGTGCCCGGCGTGAAATCAATGCATCCATGTCACTATCAATACGCAGCAGCTCAATGATTGCCATGCGGCCACGATAGCCATTGAGGCTGCAGTGCCCGCAGCCTTTTGCCTTGAAAATCTGGGGCTTATTATCCGGTTTAAGGCGCAGAATCTTACGCTCGAACTCATCCGGAACATAAGCTTCCTTACAGTGCGGGCACAACACCCGCACCAGGCGCTGCGCCACCACGCCGATGATATTGCCTGCCATGATGTCAGGCAGGATACCGATATCCGTCAGGCGCGGAAACACGCCCAGAGCAGAGTTGGTGTGCAGTGTGCTGAATACCTGATGCCCGGTCATCGCCGCACGGAAAGCCATGCTGGCGGTATCTTCGTCACGGATCTCACCGACCAGGATGATATCCGGGTCTTGCCGCATAATCGAGCGTATGCCGTTGGCAAAATCGACCTTATTCACTTCAGCCACCGAAGTCTGGCGCATCATCGTTACCGGGTATTCCACCGGGTCTTCCAGTGTCATGATGTTCACTGCGGTTGTATTCTGGCTGGATAACAACGAGTAAAGCGTCGTGGTCTTACCGCTGCCGGTCGGGCCAGTTACGATCAGGATACCTTCGGGGCGCGTCATCATGAGGCGCAGTTCATCCAGGGTGTCCTCGCGCAGACCCATGCGCTCCATCGGGATAATCGATTTCTCGCGATCCAGCACGCGCAGCACGATATTCTCACCATGTATCGTCGGGTGCGTGGAGACCCGGAAATCAATCGGCCGTCCGCATAAGTTCATGTTCAGCCGGCCATCCTGCGGCGCCCGGGTTTCCGCAATATCAAGCCCGCTCACAACTTTAAGCCTGACCGCTACGCCGCCCCAGTAACTTTTGTGCAGGCTGCGAATCTGCTGAAGTACGCCATCGATACGGTAACGTATGCGTAAAAAGGCATGTTCCGGTTCAAAATGGATATCCGAGGCGCCGCGCTTGACGGCATCCATTAACAACGAACCGACCAGGCGCACCACAGGCTGCGTATACTCATTGCCTGCCGCGCTCAGACTCTGGTAATCAATTTCACCGGTTTCAATCTCGCGCAGAATGCCGTCAACGGACAGTTCATAACCATAAAACTGGTCAATGAACTCTTCAAGCTGCGCCTCTGCCGCAAGCACCGGTTTAAGCTGAATCTTGCCGCCCAGCATCGCACGCAGCTGATCCAGCGCAACCACGTTGAACAGATCGGCCATCGCGACGACCATCACGCCGCTCGCTTGCTCATAAGCGACTGGCAACAGATGGTAACGGCGTGAGAAATCCTGCGGTACCATTTGCAAGGCCTCGATATCCGCGACCACGGTCGACAAATCGATACTTTCAGTGCCAATAGTGCTTGCGAGGGTATCACGCACCATGGCTTCAGTAACAAAGCCCAGCCGCACCAGCAAGCGCCCCAGGGGCAAGTCATTATGTTCCTGCTCAATCAGCGCGATTCGCAGCTGGTCATTGCTGATCAACCCCTGCTGCACCATCAGCTCGCCTATGCGAAGTTTACGGCGCTGTTCAACCATTGAATCCAGCCTGTTCTGATAGGTTTGTTTTAGTCATATTTAACATCTTTTTTAACATCTTTGTTTTTTAGCTGGTCGCATGCAATCCGCGCTAATTCTGCAGTGCTTGTATTCTGGCTTCCAGCTGCGCCTTATCAAGATTGCTGGCACCCGGGCTATTGGCATCCCCTGAATTATTTAACAAAGCCAGCGCGCGCTGGTATTGCGCCAACGCGAGGCCGGGCTTGCCGAGCTGATCCAGGCTGATCGCCAGGTTGAAAGCATAATCCGCACTATTGGGTGCGTAACGGCTGGCATTGAAATAAGCCATCTGCGCCAAGGGCCATTGATTCTGGGCTGCATACAGATTGCCTAATGCAGCATGCAGGTTTGCAGCTTCCGGCTGCTGCGCCAGCATGCTTTTAATGCGGCTCTCAGTGCCGGCATTATCTGCTGTAGCAGAGGCTGCAGATTCAGTACTGATCTGTGAATTGGCAATCGCTGATAATGCAGTGCTGTTTCTTGGCTCGATTTCCAGAACCTTCTGGTACCAGCCATTGGCATCGGCATAGCGGGACTGCCTGACTGCGATTGCCGCCATACCCAGCAACGCATCCACATTGCGGATATCGCTCTGTAATACTTGCCGGTATTGCTTCTGTGCTGCCGCATCGTCCCCACGGCTATAAGCCTGATAAGCCGCGAGCAGAGTCGGGTCGACACCGGCGGCAGGCGTTCTGCTGACCAGCTTCAGCGGCGCCCCTTTTTTGGGCTCGGCATACCCATCACCCGGCACATCAGCATATTCGGCAGCACGGCTATCGACTGTCTTTTTTGCTGCGGTTTTACTGTCGGCGACACTTCTGGCAGTAGCTGTATCACCAGTAAATGCAGCGGATTCATGAGCGCTGCCCTGTGCATTAACTGCCGGTTTCGCAACCGAAACCGCGCTTTCAGGGACCGCTGCTGGCGCTGCAACCGGTGCGTCGATGCCTGCCTGCGGTTCAGCCACCTGCGCCGGCGGCACGGCAGGGCTTGCGGTGACTGCAGTAACCGTAACCTGAGGAGGTGGCCTCACAAATACAGCTTCGGGCGCATTCAGCTTATCAATATACTGGTACCCCTGCAATCCGAGCCAGATGGTCAGCGCCCCGGCAACTCCCAGCATGAGTAAAGTAGCTGGTGAAGTTGAGTTTTGGACCGCCTGGTTAGCCACAAATACATTGGCTGCCAGCTGATGATTACTGTCTTTTTTAATGTCTGACTGCTGTCTTGCTTTTGCCACGCTTGCTGCGGCGGCAGCGTTGAACGACGCGGCCTTACCCGGCAGTTCGTCAGCAGCAGGATTCAAACTCGGTACCTCGGTACCGGCAGCTGGCCGTGCTTCCGGCAACGGCTCCAGCATCAGGTCGGCATCCCCCGCCCCGCTTTTTCTAAGCTCAGCCTGCTTGCCTTTCTCTGCCGATTCAAGAGCCTTAATCAGTAAACTCATCTACCGACTACCTCTCGCCACTTTCGTCTAACGTTTTCTGCAACTGCGCTGATGGCAGGTACTGCTTATAATTCGCCAGCTCGTCACTTTCAAGGCTTGCGTTTGCAATCACCGTAGGTCGCAGGAAAATCACCAGTTCAGTTTTACGGTTTGCATCATTTTTACCGGTGAACACTTTGCCCACGCCAGGTATTTTTGATAGGCCGGGCACTTTATCATCATTAGTCAGAATATCATCTTGCATCAACCCGCCGAGTACAGCCGTATTACCGCTCAGAATCTGCAACATGGACTCCATCTCGCGCACCTGGATTTCAGGAACCAGGCTCTCTATTTTCAGGTTCGGATTAGGGTCGGACTTATAACCGAGTACCCGTGAAACCGTTGGCCGCACATTGATATTCACATTACCGCCGTCATTAATCTGCGGCGTGACTGTCATCACCACACCGACCGGAACGGTATTTGCCGTTGTGGTAACCGTAGATAAAATACCGCCGCCTACAGAACCCTGCGACTGTTGCGACTGAACAGTAAAGTAAACAATGTTATCTACCACTTTAAGCACGGCGGTCTGGTTATTCAGCACCATCAGCTTTGGGCTGGACAGCACTTTGGTCGTGCCAAACTGCTCAAGCAAGTTAATGGATGCTGCAATATTGCCGATTCGGCTGATCGGGTTAAGGTATCCCGCAACAAAACCCGCATTAGGTACCACACCGAAAGCATTGGCTGTCGTTGTGAAGTTATTGCCGGTACCGCTAATGCTGCTGGTTTGCGCGCCTAACTGCTGCCTGAACTGGAAGCCGCTGTTATTAGCCCCGTTATTCAGTCGGCTCCAGTCTATGCCTGCCTGGAAACTATCACTTAGCCTGACTTCAACAATGGTTGCCTCGATTAGCACCTGGCGCTTTACACTGGCCATTACCTTATCCAGAAACTCCTGCACACGCTCATGCTGCTTGCTGGTTGCCCTTACGTTGATGATCCCGGCTTCACGGTTAACGATCACCGTCGCCGCATAAAGCGTTTTAAATTCAGTATATTCCTGCTGTAGATTCTGTGCTTTGTCTTGCTGGCTTGAAGGTTCGGCCGCTGCCTTATCAGATTTCTTATTCGCATCCTGCGGATTGCCAAGGCGGGTAATCACGATCTCTTTATCGGTTTCCGCCAGGATATCCTTGATATTTCTTTCCAGGGTTTCCCAGAAACGATTCTTTGACTCGCTGTTAACCGCTGTACGCGAACTGTTATTGGCGCCATTCCCGCTGGTGCTGGTCGTGCTGGAACTTCCGCCTGCACCGGTAGTAGCACTTTGTCCGGTACTGGATATTTCAGCTGCAGCGCCGATAAAGCCGGTAGTGTCACGTGTCATGTTCACGTAATCGATCTTGTAAGTACGCAGTGCCGGCTGATCAGGCGCGATTGTCAACACATTACCCTGCACCCTATAAGTTAAATCCACCTGTTTGGAAATCCGTTCCAGAATCGCCGGCAGCGTCTGGTCAACGGCATTAAGCGTCACGCGCCCCTGAATCGACGGGTGAATGTCGATATTGAATTTACTGTCACGGGCGATGGCGAACAGCACCTCCTTGACCGGGGTGTCATATACGACAATGCTATAGATTGGTTCTTTTGCCTTAGGCTTGGGAGGCGGCAGATAAACGTTATCAGTCACCGGCTTGGGGATATTGCCTGCTGCCTTGTCTGCGGATTTTGGGCGCACAGGGTCAACTGCCGCACTTTGATCATCTATATGGCCTTTAGATGGCTGTATCCTGGACTGATGCGCGCAAGCCGGTACGCCTAAAATCACAGTCATAGACAGCATCAATATTATTTTATTGATTGCCATAGCTTAATACTCCCAATAGCTGCCTTACAGGCCACTTTTCTATTTATATCCCGGTAATAATACCGCAAAAAATAGCAGGGAATAGCAAATCACAACAATAAGTTACAATCTGCTTTTAAGTATCCGGAAAAATAGCCGGATTTAATATGCGGCAAGAGAAAAAAAGCCTGAAGCCATCAAGTATCCGGACTCACTTTCTGCGACAGTTCAATATCTTTTTTCACACCCGCCAAGGTGCGCAAATAGGGCTGGTTGGCTTTAATCTCCGCAGGCAGGCCATCAAGCGCACTCAATGCCTCTGCCCGCTGTGCAAATACCCCATATAGGATTACGGTATAAACACCATCACGCTGCTGCATGCGGTATAAATATATATTATCCATTTCCAGCTGGCGGCCAATTTTTTCGAGCGCCGCCTTCAGCAATGCATCCTGCTCAGGCACGGCGGCTGATAACCCGGCAGATGACAGTACGGCAGGAACCGACTGGATTTGCAGGGATATTGTTTCAGGACTGCTGTTTGCCAGTAAATTACCCATTGCCTCCAGGCGCTGATTCACCAACTGCTGCTGTACATCAATAACGGCAGGCGCCTTATCAGCAGTGGCTGCCACTGCGGCTGGCAAAACCGCGATTTTCTTCACCACTTTTTCATCAGCACCGGCGGCGGGCGGCGGGCGGCCCTTATAGACCAGTGCTGCTGCCAGCAGGCTCACGCCCAATATTGCCACCGATACAATTGCCAGCCATGCATATTTCTGATGTGGCCACATCTTGGCCAAACTTGAGTGATACCACTTAGGTTTTGAGCCGAACTCGCTGTCATTGATTGCCGCATATACATGCTTAGGCGTAATCTGGTAAACGTTGTCGGCAAATGCTGACAATAGTGCTTTGTCAGCCAGAATATTAATCCGGCGCACTAAGCCTTCCGAGGCCTTTGAAAGTTTTTTAATGGCCGACTCGCTAAACAGGTGTGGGCCATGGTAGCCCGCAGCACGCAACCTGAAAATCAGGTACTCGCCGACATCCCGAGTTTGCAGTGGCCCCAGATTAAAACGATGCGTAATACGCTCGCGTAACTGACGTATATGCTCCTGATTGAGGTTATCATCCAGCTCGGGCTGGCCAAACAATACAATCTGCAGCAATTTATCCTGTTTGGTCTCCAGGTTCGACAGCAGCCTGATTTCCTCAAGCGTGGCGAGTGGCATGCCTTGCGCCTCCTCGACAAATATCACCACCTGGCGTCCTTCCGCATATCGCGTCAGCAGGTACGCCTGCAATGCCTGCATTACCTTCAAGCGATCTGCATTTTTAGGCAGCTTGAGCTGCAGCTCAAAAGCAATTGCATGCAGGACATCCTCCGGTGCGACACTCGGGTTGGCAAGATAGATGCTCTCGATTTTTTCCGGCAATATCGTTTGCAGCATGCGGCATAGCATGGTCTTGCCGCTACCCACCTCGCCCACGACCTTGATGATGCCTTCACCGTTAGTGATTGCATAAACCAGCGCATCAAGTATTGCGCCACGATTACCGCCGGAAAAGAAAAAATCCGTATTCGGCGTAATCTTGAATGGTGGCTCTTTCAAGCCAAAGTGGGGATAATACAAATTAGCTCCTGCCAGTCCGAATGTTGGTCAATACGCGCAATTATCGCGCAGGATTCTATAAGGGAATTTTACAATAAAAAAGCCGCACTGCGCTTCATAGCTGCGATCAAGTAAAACACGCATATATCCAGACAAATGTCAGCAAAAAAACACGTATCTGCCACAGATCCTGGTTAATTATCGTCCTGTGTGTTCATCCGGCTATACAGCGTTGTGCGATTCACATTCAGCAGCTTGGCCGCCTGACTCAGGTTACCATGCGTCATTTTCATTGCAGCTTCAATATAGGCGCGTTCCCAGGTTTTTAAAACCGCATCCAGGCTGACATTGGCCTGTCGCTGCAAATGCCGCTGCGCCTGCGCTGTCATGCTTGCTTCATTGTTGAAACTGAACTCATTGTCAGCAACTTCGGGCTCGGTTAAATCAAACTCTGCAACCAACTCATTTTCTTTAACTGTTTTACCTGCATATTTTGCAATTAAACGAATCACTATATTTCTCAGCTCGCGCACGTTGCCGGGAAAAACATAATCCAGCCAACGGCTCTGTGCTTTTGCTTCCAGCTCAAATGCCGCCTTACCGATCTGGTTCGCATAAAAGGCGGTGAAATATTCGCGCAGCAGGTGCTTATCCTCACCAAGCTCACGCAGTGGCGGCACCTTCACCGTGAATACGCCAAGGCGGTGATACAGGTCAGACCTGAACTTGCCAGCACGCACCTCTGCACGCAAATCCCGGTTCGTAGCGGCCACTATACGTGCGCGGCTTTTGCGTGTCTGCGTCTCCCCGATACGCTGGTACTCACCGTTTTCCAGCACTCGCAGCAGCTTGGCCTGCAACTCTAACGGCAGCTCGCCGATTTCATCCAGAAACAAGGTACCCTCGCCCGCATCCTCAAAATAGCCTGAATGCGCCGCAACTGCACCTGTAAATGCGCCTTTGGCATGGCCGAATAGAATAGACTCCGCCAGCAGCGGCGAGACTGCCGCACAGTTAATAGACAAATAAGGCTGGAGCGAGCGCTCACTTGCATGATGAAAACTGCTCGCCACAAGCTCCTTACCACTGCCGGATTCACCTTCAATCAATACCGGAAACGGCGAATCAGCAAACTGCCTGATCTGCAAATGCAGAGCCTGTATCGGCAGGCTGTTGCCCAGCAAACCGCCATACTCCTGCTCTGCCTTAATTTCATTAAGCTCGGCATCCTGTACCTTGAGCGCGTTTAAAAGCATATCCTTAAGCTTTTCTACATCGCATGGCTTAGCAATAAAGTCAGCAGCACCCAATGAAAGTGCGCGCTTTACATTGGCATCATCACTCTGCCCTGACAATACATGGATCTTGATCGCAGGAGAATGTGCAAGCAGCGCACTGATCACTTTAAAGCCTTCTTCCGGCACGTGAGGATTAGGCGGCAAGCCGAGATCAACCAAAGCCAGTGCCGGCGGAGCATCCAATTGCTGTAGCAGGCTTTTTACCTGCGCATGCGACTCTGCCACACAAACTTCAAAATGCCTGCTTAATACAAAATGGAGGGTATCTGTGATCAACGGGTCATCGTCAACGATCATCAATACCGGACGTAGTGCTGCCATTAAAATGCCTTATTATAAATATGTGATAATCACTGCGTTCGGTGCAACTATAGCCTTAATGGCTTGATGTATCAATAAATTTACCCAATGCCGCTATGGTCAGCGTTTGGCCGCATATATAAAACAATCAGCCGGCGACGGATGAGCCACGCTCATGCTCATGGGGATGAGCGCCTGTTGAAACCAATTTTCTTTAAGCTAGCCATTTGCCAGCATGCTATTGCTGCAGAGGCTGTACATTCCCACAGCTTGAACTTAGCC
>Ga0207967_1000028_pt1 | contig 110816 bp, 111 predicted proteins | sample LakWasMet20_HOW5_2_FD_183866 | JGI IMG/M metagenome (GOLD analysis project Ga0207967, IMG submission 183866) | Freshwater sediment methanotrophic microbial communities from Lake Washington under simulated oxygen tension - Sediment Metagenome... | ecosystem: Environmental > Aquatic > Freshwater...
CATTGATCAGCGTGAAAATCGTTTTCTATTAGGAAAATATGCGCAAGGCAAAAAAGTACTGAATACTTTCTGTTACTCAGGCGGATTTAGTTTGTTAGCCATTAAAAACGGTGCGACGCTTGTTCATTCTTTGGATAGTTCGAAGAAAGCCATTCAATTGACAGAAGAAAATGTTGCTTTGAATAAATTTGAAGACAAGCATGGTTCTATTGTCGCAGATGCAATGGATTACATGAAAGAGTTACCGGAAGATTACGATATTATCGTATTGGATCCGCCCGCTTTTGCGAAACACCGTGAAAAACGCCACAAAGCGATTCAAGGTTACAAGCGATTAAATGCGCATGCGATTCGTCAAATTAAACCAGGTGGATTGATCTTTACGTTTTCTTGTTCGCAAGTTGTAGACAAATACTTATTCACGAATACAGTTATTGCAGCAGCGATTGAAGCAGGAAGAAATGTACGTATTATTGAACAATTGCATCAACCAGCAGATCATCCGATTAATGCATTTCATCCAGAAGGTGAATATTTGAAAGGATTGGTGATACAGGTGGATTGATTTGAGAACTGAGAACCGAGAGTCGAGAGCTGAGAACCGAGAACCGAGAGTCGAGAGCCGAGAAGAAATTTGAAAGATGTTAGACCTAAAGTACAAGACCATATTAAAAGTTGCGGTGCCGTTGATGGTTTCCAGTTTCATTCAGTCTGTTGTTTTGATAACGGACGCTGCATTTTTAAGTCGTCACAGTACGTTGTCATTTGATGCAGTTGGAAATGCTGGGTTAATTTACGTTACAGTGTTCATGGCCTTGGCTGGAATGGGTGACGGAGCACAAATCTTAATAGCACGTCGAATTGGTCAAAAAAACACAGATGCAATCGGACGAATTTTTGGTACTTCCATCCTATCCAATTTCACAATAGCGCTTTTATTATTCTTGGGAATACAATTCATCATGCCTGATCTATTGCAGTCATATTCAAAACACAAAGATTTAGCAGATTTACAAAGTAATTTTATACAAATTCGAAGTTTTGCCTTATTCTTCGCGATGATTACCTTGTCCATTCAAGCATTCTTCTTAGCTACTGGAAAAACGTGGGTTGTATTAGTTGCAGCTATAATAACAGCAACATCAAATATTTTACTCGATTATCTATTGATTTTTGGCAATTGGGGATTACCAGCTATGGGACTTGAAGGGGCGGCAATTGCGAATACGATAGCAGACGCTTGTGGAATGACGTTTTTAATCATCTTCCTCATTTTCTCGAAAGAGCGAAAAGAACTGGAATTATTTTCTCATTTCTCCATCAATTGGCCTTCGTTCAAAGAATTGTTTAAAATTGGAAGTCCGTTGATGTTTCAAGGGTTTATTGCATTGGCAACTTGGACCGTCTTCTTCACATGGATTGAGCAAATTGGAAAATTCGAATTAACCGTTTCTCAAAACATCCGATCGATTTACTTCCTTGCCTTCATTCCTATATCTGGTTTTGCGGGTACAACTAAGACGTACATTTCGCAATACCTCGGCAAAAAGGATTATGATTCTTTAAAAACGATCCAACGAAGAATTCAGCTTTTGACGTTTATTTTTCTCTTTCTCGTTTTCCATGGAGCCTTATTCTATCCAAGAACCATGATTCAATTTATTAATCCTGCCGAAACATACCTCGACAAAAGTGCTGAGATCATGCGTTTTGTTGCCGGTTCAATAATGATTTTTGGATTGGTCAGCGTTTATTTCCAAACGATAAACGGTAGTGGGAATACCATTGTTTCTTTTACTATTGAATTTATTTGTGTTGGCCTGTACATTTTTGCTGCCTACTTATTAATTAAAGTTTTCAAATTAGACATCTTTTGGATTTGGTCAGTGGAGTACGTTTATTTCTGTGCCCTTGGACTTTTCTCTATCCTATATTTAAGAACATTTGATTGGAAGAAAAAAATTGTATAATGAATAAACAAGACTTTCGCATTGTATTCATGGGAACACCAGATTTTGCTGTTCGCATTTTAGATGAATTGATTCAACAAACATTTAATGTCGTTGGTGTTATTACAGCACCAGACAAACCTGCAGGACGTGGACAACAAATCAATGAAAGTGCAGTTAAAAAATATGCCGTTGAAAAAGGATTGAATATTCTGCAACCGACAAATTTAAAAGACGAAACGTTTATTCAGGAATTATCTGACTTGAAAGCCGATTTGTTTGTGGTTGTTGCATTTCGAATGCTACCTGAAGTTGTTTGGGCTATGCCTCCAAAAGGAACAATTAACTTACATGCTTCTATTCTACCAAACTATCGCGGTGCTGCTCCAATTAATTGGGCTGTTATTAATGGCGAAGCGCAAACTGGTGTAACAACTTTCTTCATCGAAAAGGAAATTGATACTGGAAAAGTGATTGAGCGTTCTTACGTAACAATCGGCGAAAACGAATCAGTTGGTGAATTGCACGATCGATTAATGGAACTGGGAGCGCAAGTTAGTGCGTCGACCGTACAGAAAATCATGGATGGAACGGCGGTTGGAATTGATCAATTGGAATTGGCTGTAGGAGACTTGAAAAGTGCTCCTAAGATCTTCAAACCAACATGCGAAATTGATTGGAAGCAATCGGTTGCCACAGTTCACAATTTTGTTAGAGGACTTTCGCCCTATCCAGCAGCATGGACAACCTTAACAAATAGCACGAAGAACGAAACCAAAACGTTTAAAGTTTTCGCAGCAACTAAAACAGATCTTGCCGTTTCTGATACAACGACATTAAAAGAAACCAAAGAAGGAATTTTGTTCCCATGTGGCGATTACTATTTATTGGTAAGTGAGTTGCAGCCAGAAGGCAAACGACGAATGAATTATAAGGAGTTCTTGGCTGGGAATAAAATTGAGGAGTGGAAGTTGATTTAGGGGGGCCGAATAAATTGAAACTATTATAATCTCATTCGTAATATTGCTAATTCGCGAATTTCCGAAATCACTTTAATATCGTTCTAAATATTGCTATCTCCAAAGGCAGAACATAATGTAATTATTGAATTTACTTAACTAATATCCCATTCGTAATATTGCTAATTAGCGAATTTCCGAAAATCATTTTAATATCGTTCTAAATATTGCTAAATCCAAATGCAGAATCGATTGTAGTTGGTGAATTTACTTAACTAACATTATCTCATTCGTTATATTGCGAATTCGCGAATTTCCAAAAATATTTTTGCCTGAATATTTTGTTTTAAATGATAATTCCTCATAACTTAATAATAGTATTCATTAAAACCTACATTTTATGGGAGCGTCAAAAACTTCTCAATTTAACCAACAAACCATTCAACTTGCAACTATTGCAAGAGCACTTGCTCATCCAGCAAGAATAACCATCGTTGAACATTTATTAAAGCATCAATGCATTTTGCAAAAGGAAATAGCGTCTATGGTGCAACTTTCACCTGTTACCGTTCATGATCACATTTCAAAACTTAAGGATGCGAATTTGTTAGATTTTCATTTTATCCACAATCAATACATGGTTAGTTTGAAATTGAAAGATATAAGCATATTAACCAATTTCCTCCCAAAACCCCACTCCAACATCTAATCTTTAAGCCTTTAACTCACTATTTTTTTCAACGATAAAAACACTTTATTGGTCGAAATGAGCCCGAAAAATGGGCTTTTTAGCCTTGGTTATCAACAAAACACCACTTTTTTCAACAAAAAAGCACTTTTTTTTGCCAAAATGCTTGTGTGGCTTGGATATTCAGATATATTTGTTTCGATAATTAATTACAAACATTCTAAAAAACCAAAACTATGAACAAAGCAGAATTGATCGATGCTATCGCATCTGAAGCTGGATTGTCTAAAGCAGATGCTAAAAAAGCATTGGACGGATTTGTTAACGCAACTGCAACTGCATTGAAATCAGGAGATAGAATTTCTTTAGTAGGATTCGGATCTTTCTCTGTATCTAGCCGTGCTGCAAGAACTGGACGTAACCCACAAACTGGAAAAGAAATCAAAATCGCTGCTAAAAACGTTGTACGTTTCAAAGCTGGTGCTGAACTTTCTGGAAAAGTTAACTAATCCACTTTCTGTAAAGAAATTAAAAAGGAGAATCGGAAGGTTCTCCTTTTTTTATTTCTATTACTCCAAAAATTACCAACCTTTGGTTAAACATATTCGTTTTAAGAAAATGAGACCTATCTTTTATATGACCAAATCTATTTGCCTAGTTAGCTTTTTGTTTTTGGCTCTTAATTCAGTTGCTCAAAAGAAATTTTCTCTCGAAACACTATTTAGTAAGAAATGGTATATATCAACAAATTTCACTTCACTGTTTAGACATGAGGACTTGTTGTATTTTGAAGATAGTCAAATGCAAACTACAAATCGCTTCATAACTCTAGAACCAGAAGTTGCAATAAAAGATAATCTTACAATCAGATTCCCACTGGGATTTGGCATTAATTATATAAAAGGTGGTTATTCAACATACTCAAAATACAATTCGTACTATTATTATTTGTTAAATGCACCCTTTTACAATACAACTGTTCAACCATATTTTTCACCAGGATACACACAGCAACCTTACACCGTACAAAAAGGAGAAATAACTCCAAAAAAATCGCTGCATCGACAAGATTTAATTTTCCAACTTGGTATCAACCCTAAACTATATTTTTTTGGACAACGAAAAGCTTCAATTTATTTTTCGCCAAGTCTAACTATTGGAATAATGGATTCTTATGCATTAGATTATTATCATAGTTTTTTAAACGACTCAAATGACCCGTCTTACAACCATTGGATATGGAAGCAAGAGAATATTCTTTTTTATCACAATCCATTTATATTTAGCCGATTTCAAGCCTGTTTAGGATTTGAATTCAACTTTTCAAGGAAAATATCTTGGGGATTTGAAACTGGCTTCACAACATTCGTTTTCGGTGAAGGAAAAAAAGATGATCATGTGTTCATTTCTTTAGATGGTGGAGAATTCAAGCAAATATACACTGATCAAAATCCTGATCAAATGACAAAAACTATACCCTTTCATTTTACTAACCGAATACTCTTAAGAGTTGCAATCAATTAATACCATGTTAAATAATAAACTACTTTTTGCTTTACTTATGTGTTCAGTTACATCCTTTGGACAAAAAGAGCTGGATAGTAACTTTAATTGGTTTATTTCTGCAAATCTTACTTCCTTTTTTAGGGATGAACGAACATTCTATCCTCAAACACAGCGTTTCATTACGACAAATCAATACATTTCTATTGAACCAGAATTAAATCTAAACAATCATTTTACCATCAAGTTCCCGATTGCGGTTGGACTAAACCGAATAAAAGAAGGTTACACACGAACAAATGATCATAACTCATTTTATTATTATTACAATAATGCACCAGATAGCTTATCATTTTACAAACCCTATTTTCTGCCTTATTATACAACATTTAATGGATGGGATCATAATCCTCACGAAAATTATTATATGCGTAATCAGGATTTAGTCGCACAAATTGGAATAAACCCAAAAATCTACTTTTGGGGACAACGAACGGTTTCAATGTATTTATCACAATGTTTGAATGCTGGAATAATGGATAGTTATGCCCTAGATTATTATCATAGTTTCATAACCACTTCTACTGACCCAAATGATAAAAGCTGGAAAATTGTTCACGAAGACATTATTTTTCATCACAATCCATTTTTCTTCTTACGCTATCAAGCATCTTTAGGCTTAGAACTTCACGTTGCAAAACGTTTTTTTATTGGAATGGAATCTGGTTTTACAAACAATGTGCTAAAAACCGGTAGAAAAAATGACTATGTTTATATGTCAATTGATAATCAACCTTTTGAGCTGATTTACACTGATAAATACCACGGAAACAAACCTTATCCCGAAGTTAAACAACTCAAATTTATCAATCGCGTATTCCTCCGAATTGCGATTAACTAATCGCCAGAATCTACTTTATTTCCTACTTTTGTACCATGCATTCTGAGGATTTAGCCGTTTTAGCGGAATTATACGACATTATTACTCCAAGTAAACGCGAAATGTTTGACCGTATCGCGGCAGATCGTACCAATTATATTACCGTAGCCCTTGAAAATGTATTTCAAGAACACAATGCTTCTGCCGTGTTGCGCTCCTGTGATTGCTTTGGCATTCAGAATTTACATGTGATCGAAAAAGACAATCAATACAAAGTTCAACGCGATATTGCTTTAGGTGCTGGAAGATGGGTTGATATGTATAATTACGACCGAGGACCTGAACCGGAAATCGATTGTATCAAAAATCTAAAAGAAAAAGGTTATCGTATTATTGCCACAACTCCGCATACAAACGACGTTACAATCAATGATTTGAATTTAGATAGTCCAATGGCCTTTGTTTTTGGTACTGAACGTCGAGGAATTTCTCCAGAGATTATGGAACTCGCTGATGAATACGTGAAAATCCCAATGTATGGTTTTACTGAAAGTTTCAATATTTCAGTTTCGGCTGCAATTACCTTAAACGTTATTCGCGAGCGTCTGGAAAATAGTTCAATCGATTGGAAATTAAACGCTGAAGAGCAAACAAAATTGAAGTTAAAATGGTGTCGAAAAATCTTGCGTGGCGGACAAGAACTAGAAGATGAAATTAGACGTCGTTTATTTAAAAAAGAATAATTATATTTGCCTGACGATCAAGGTTACTATTAAAAAAATTAGACTATTATGGGAAGAGGAGATAAAAAAACAGCGAAAGGAAAAAGAGCGATGGGTTCTTACGGGAACACACGTAAAAGAAAAACAACTGCAACTGTTAAACCATCTGTAAAAAAAGCAACTGTTAAAGCGGAAGCACCAGCAGAGAAAAAAACAGTAGCGAAAAAAGCTGCAGCTCCGAAAGTAGCCGCTGAGAAAAAACCAGCAGTGAAAAAAGCAACAACCGCAAAAAAAACGACTAAGAAGTCTGAAGAATAAATTTAAAACCCCGATAATTCGGGGTTTTTTTTTAACCGATTTTTTGTAAAAAAGAACCATCTTTTCTACCATTAAATCTTTTATTTTTTTCACATTTGTAAAGTATTTTAAACGACGATAAACAATAGCAATCATGAAACACAATTTCGGAGCAGGTCCTTGTATTTTACCACAAGAAGTTTTCAAACAAGCAGCTGATGCTGTCTTAGATTTTAATGGTCTTTCTATCCTAGAAGTTTCTCACCGTCACAAAGATTTCGTTGCAGTTATGGACGAAGCATGTGATTTAGTGAAAAAAGCACTTAACGTACCAGCAGGTTATTCTGTCGTTTATTTACAAGGTGGTGCAACACTTGGATTTACAATCGCCGCATTGAACATGATGCGTGATACCAAAAAAGCAGGTTACATCAATACAGGAACTTGGGCTTCTGGAGCAATCAAAGAAGCGAAAAAAGTTGGAGTTGATGTAAATGTATTTGCTTCATCAGAAGATAAAAAATTCTCATACATCCCTAAAGATTTTGTTGTTCCAACGGACGTGGATTACGTTCACTTCACTTCTAACAACACAATCTACGGAACTCAATTCCATAATTTCCCGAAAACAGATCTGCCATTGGTTTGCGATATGTCGTCTGATATTTTCTCAAAAGAAATCAATGTAGCTGACTTCGATATGATTTACGCAGGAGCGCAAAAAAATCTTGGACCAGCAGGTGCAACGTTGTATATCGTTAAAGATGAAATTCTAGGAAAATCAACTTCACCGTTCATGCCAACTTACATGGACTTGAAACAACAAGTTGAAAAAGAATCAATGTTGAATACACCTCCAGTTTTCTCTGTTTATGTTGCGATGTTGAACTTACGCAATTTAATCGCAAATGGCGGAGTAAAAGCAATGGAAGCGAAAAACATCGCGAAAGGAAACTTATTATACAACGAATTAGATGCAAATCCACTTTTCAATGCTACCGTTGCAAAAGAAGATCGCTCAAACATGAACGTAACGTTTACATTAACGAACGAAGCGCACCAAGAAGCATTCGATAAACTATGGAAAGATGCTGGAATCGTTGGTTTACCTGGACACCGTTCAACTGGTGGTTACCGCGCTTCAATGTACAACGCATTGCCATTGGAAAGCGTTCAAGTATTGGTTGACGTATTGAAAGAATTTACACGTACAAACGGTTAATCGAATTAAGAATCCCGAATAATTAAGGAATGAAAATATTAGCAAACGACGGAATTTCCGACTTAGGAAAACAATTACTTGAAGAAGCTGGTTTTACAGTAATTACAGAGAAAGTTGCTCAAGAAGAATTGGCAAATGCGGTGAACGAACAAGGAATTGAAATGATTTTGGTTCGCAGTGCAACAACCGTTCGAAAAGAAGTAATTGACGCTTGTCCAAATTTGAAATTAATCGGACGTGGCGGTGTTGGTATGGATAATATCGACGTAGCTTATGCCCGTGAGAAAGGAATTACAGTAATCAATACTCCTGCTTCTTCTTCTCAATCAGTTGCAGAATTGGTAATGGGACATTTGTTCGCCATTTCAAGAGGTTTACACGATTCATACAAAAACATGGAAACGGGTGATTTTTCAGCTTTGAAGAAAAAATACGCGAAAGGTGTTGAGTTGAGAGGTAAAACACTTGGAATCATTGGTTTTGGTCGTATTGGTCAAAGTTTAGCTTCTTACGCTTTAGGCTGCGGAATGAACGTAATTGCAATTGATCGTACTGGGAATCCAGTAAACATCAATGTTCCAATTGGAAATGGTCACGAAGCAACTATATCAATTACACCAAGTAAAGATTTACGCAGTGTGTTAGGTCAGTTAGATTATATTTCGATTCACGTTCCGAAACAAGCTGACGGAAGTGCTGTAATCGCAGCAAAAGAGTTCGCAATGATGAAAAAAGGCGTTCGAATTGCAAATGCAGCACGTGGTGGTGTCATCAATGAAGATGATTTATTGGAAGCATTGGCATCTGGACAAGTAGCAGCTATTGCGTTGGACGTTTTTGAAAACGAACCAAATCCACGTAAAGACTTATTGAATCATGGTGCAATTGCTTGTACTCCACACATTGGAGCAGCAACATTAGAAGCACAAGATCGTATCGGTGAAGAACTAGCAAGCTTGATTATCGGGCAGTTCGCCGTAAAAAACTAAAAACTAATTCAACCCTGTAGCATGAGGACAGCCTCGACTACAGGGTTTCGTATGTAAAAGCCATGACTAAAATTGCACCCTTCAAAGCGCTGCGACCAGTTCGCGACAAAGTACATCTTGTTGCTACGCGTCCCTATTATTCTTACAAAAAGAATGTATTAAAGGCGAAATTAGAAGATAATCCATTCACATTCTTGCGCATTATCAATCCAGAATTTGGTACAACCGTAAAAACGAAACCCAATTCAGTTGAGCGTTTCAATTTGGTGAGTGAAAAATACACTGAATTCATTGAAGAAGGTATTTTGATTAAAGATCAAGAAGCACATTTGTATGTTTATCGTCAAACAAAAGATGGACATGAATTCACTGGAATTGTAGCAGGTGCAAGCGTTCAGGAATACGAAGACGATTTTATCAAAAAACATGAAGCAACATTAACTTCTCGCGAGGCAATGTTTACGAATTACTTGGATATTGTTGGTTACAATGCTGAACCAGTACTTCTATCCTATCCGCACGAACAAGCAATTGACGATTTGTTGGTGAAATACACGGCTGCTCGTCCTGAATATGAATTCACAACAACCGATCGCATCAAGCATGAATTGTGGGTTTTAAGTGTTGAAGATTCAGCTTCGATGATCAAAGCCTTTGAAAAATTGCCTGCCGCTTACATTGCTGACGGACATCACCGTTCTGCTTCTTCAGCAGGATTGAAAAAACACCGCCAAAGCAAAGGAACATCTCAATTTCCGAATGAAGATTATTTCTTGGCTTATTTCATTGACGAAAACAGATTAAAAATACTAGAATTCAACCGTTTAGTTAAAACACTGAATAACTTGACAAAAGAGGAATTCCTTCAAAAAATGGAAGAATCATTTGTGATTTCTGCTTTAACTGGTTCCTCAAAACCAAGTCACGAACACCAAATGACCATGTGTTTAGAAGGAAAATGGTTTGAATTGAATTGTAAACCGAACATTATCGATGAGAACCATCCTGTAAAGTGTTTAGACGCTGAAATTCTTACGCAAGCAGTTCTTACACCAATTCTTGGGATTCATGACCTTAAAACGGATGAAAACATTGAATTTATCAGTGGTGCAGAAACAATTGAATCCTTTGAAGACAAAATTGTCAAAGGAAAATTCAAGGTTGGCTTTGTCTTGTATCCTGCCTCAATGGATCAAGTTAAAAAGGTCGCTGATGCTCAATTAATTATGCCGCCAAAGTCAACATGGGTAGAACCTAAAATGCGCAGTGGATTAACAATTTACAACATCAACGAATAATGATTGCGGATCAATTAAAGGCTGTTTTAGCAACAATTACAGAAGATGCGACCTTGATTGCAGTTTCAAAAACGAAACCAGTCAGTGCAGTTTTAGAAGCCTACGATGCAGGACAACGTCACTTTGGAGAGAATAAAGTTCAGGAAATGGAACTGAAATACGAAGCTTTACCAAAAGATATTCATTGGCATTTGATTGGTCATCTTCAAACAAACAAAGTCAAGTACATTGCGCCATTCGTTCATTTAATTCATTCGGTTGATAGTTTGAAATTGCTGCAAGAGATCAATAAGCAAGGAGAAAAAAATAATAGAGTTATTAAGTGTTTGTTGCAGTTTCATATTGCGGAAGAAGAAACAAAATTCGGTTTATCGTTGGATGAAGCAACAGAATTATTGAATTCCACAGAATACGCTGAAATGAAGAACATTGAAATCGTTGGCGTGATGGGAATGGCTTCATTTACTGAAGATCAAAACAAAATTCATGATGAATTTCACTTCTTAAAATCACTTTTCGACGGACTTAAGAACGGTTATTTTACAGAACAGGCATCTTTCAAAGAAATATCAATGGGCATGAGTGGTGATTACAAAATTGCCTTGCTAGAAGGAAGTACAATGGTGCGCGTTGGTAGTTCAATTTTTGGTTCAAGATGAAATACCTAACTATATTATTATCATTATTTTATATAAATTCATTTAACGCTCAATCGTACGAAGATTCATTGATTGAATTGCGCATTATGCGCATGGGTGAAATGATTGATACTAGTTCAACCATTCTTTCAAAAGAGGAACAAAGTACGTTTGAAGGTTTGCAATTTTTCAAAGTTGATTCAAACTTTCGCATTCAAGCAAAATTCACAAAAGAAGTTGGAAAGAAATTCGAAATGCCAACCTCAACTGCACGTAAACCAATTTATCGTCAGTTCGGATTTATTGAGTTTACTCTAGAAGGAAAAGCATGCAAGTTATTCGTCTATCAAAACATGGCTTTACGCCGTAAAAAAGAATACAAAGATTACTTGTTCATCCCTTTTCGCGATGCAACAAACGGCAATGAAACCTATGGTGGCGGACGTTATCTAGACTTTAAGAAAACAACAAATCCTGAAGTTATTGTTGATTTTAACACAGTTTATAATCCATATTGTGTATATTCGCATAGGTACTCTTGTCCAATTCCCCCGGCAGAGAACACCTTAACAGTTCCTATTCGCGCTGGAGAAAAAGTTCCAGTCGGATATTCTCAGGACCACTAAAATGCGATTATGAAAACAAAAAAAGATATAGTAGAAAACTGGTTACCACGATACACAGGTGAAGAGTTAGAAAATTTCGGTGAGTACATTTTGTTGTGCAACTTCCACAATTACGTAGATAAATTTGCAGAAATGCACGGAGTTGATATCGTTGGAAAAGGTCGTCCAATGCAATGTGCAACGGTAAATGGAATTTCCATCATCAACTTTGGAATGGGAAGTGCTTCTGCCGCGACTTGCATGGATTTACTCTCAGCCATTAAACCAAAAGCTGTTTTGTTTTTAGGAAAATGTGGCGGATTAAAGCGTAAAAACGAAGTTGGTGATTTAGTTTTACCAATTGCTGCCATCCGTGGAGAAGGAACAAGTAACGATTATTTTCCACCAGAAGTTCCAGCTCTACCCGCTTTCGCCCTTCAAAAAGCCATTTCAACAACAATTCGCGATTTTAACGAAGATTATTGGACTGGAACAGTTTACACCACCAATCGACGTGTTTGGGAGCACGACGAAGAGTTTAAAGGCTATTTACAGAAAGTTCGTGCAATGGCCATCGACATGGAAACGGCAACCATCTTCACAGTTGGATTCGCAAACAACATTCCTACAGGCGCATTGTTGTTGGTTTCAGATCAACCAATGGTTCCAGAAGGCGTAAAAACAGAAAAAAGTGATACTGTTGTGACGTCTAAATTCGTTGACAATCACTTAAAAATCGGTATTGAATCACTGAAACAGTTGATTAACAACCGAAATACAGTGAAGCATTTGAGGTTTTAATCAATTTCTAAAATCCTTCCCGGTTGGACTTTCGAAGATTGTCAATTCGAACAATGGAACGATTGCGAATATGTGATCGAAAATATCGGCTGTAATTAATTCGTATTCGTTCCAAACTTTGGTTTTTGTGAAGCAATACACTTCAATTGGAACACCTTTATCAGATGAATCCAACTGGCGCACAAGCAACTGCATGTTTTGATTGATTTCAGGATTGTGTTGCAAATAATATTCAATGTACCTTCTGAACAACCCAATATTTGTTTGTTTGCGTGCATTTACAGCTTGTTCACCCACAAAACCATTTTTCTTGTTGTAATCTTGAATTTCCTTTTCGCGTTCTTGAATAAAGTTGTTCAAGATTTTGATTTTACCCAATTGCTTGATTAACTCTTCCGAAGCAAAATGGATTGAATCGATTTGAATGTAAACCGAACGTTTGATGCGTCTTCCCTCCGACTCCTGCATTCCGCGCCAGTTTCTAAACGAATCTGAAATGAATGAATAAGTCGGAATTGTCGTAATCGTTTTATCGAAGTTACGCACTTTTACCGTTGCCAAGTTAATTTCTTCCACTTCTCCGTCTGCGCCAAATTTCTCCATTGTCACCCAATCACCGATGCGAATCATATCGTTTACTGACAACTGAATACTTCCAACGAAACCTAGAATTGTATCCTTGAAAACCAATAACAAAATCGCTGAAACAGCTCCTAAAGACGTTAAAAAGAAAACTGGTGATTTACTTGTGACCACTGAAAGCATGATAATCAGGAATATTCCAGAAACGACAATCTTTCCTACTTGGAAATACGATTGAATTGGTTTATCTGAATACACATCTTTCTCCTTGATAATATCACGAAAGGCATTTAATCCGCGGTTAATCGATACCATTACAGCAAACAAAATCAAAACGGAGACTAATTTCGAAAGTCCGCCGTGCATCGATGGAAATTGGTAAAACACAATGGATAAAAAGTAATCCATAAACATCAGCGGAACCAAGTGCGCGAGAGAACGAAAAACTTTATTCTTCACCAAATGATCATCCAAGCTGCTTTTAGAGCGATCCACAAGCGCGTACAAAACTTTAATCAGAATTACACGTGAAACATACCAAATCGCCAAGGAAAACGCTATTAACACAGCAAACATTCCAATTGCCCAATAAATCGCTTGTTGATCGTATGCCGTATGGTTAAAATTCGTGGTTCCATAAAAACTACGAATCCAGTGAATGATTGCGTCTTTCATATTTTGTTACTTTCGTGCAAAATTACCATAATTGAGCAAACTACGCATACATTTAATGGGTTGGATTACACTGCTAATCTTTCCGTTGCCTGCCTTTCTGGTGATGTATTTTTACTATGATGTTTCTTGGTTAGAACTTCTACAACTTGAAAACATTAAAACCATCCCAATTGCTTATGGATTAGAATTTGGAATCCTGTACGCTTTTCTTGCCATTATTATTCTAAAAGCGCCCATTTTTGATCGTTTGCCCTTAAAAATCGACAAAATGGTGAAGGATTTAAAACTCAACTATTTTGATGCTTTTTTCCTTTCGATGTGCGCAGGAGTTGGTGAAGAAATCTTGTTCAGAGCAGGTTTACAAACGTTTACTGGGGTTTTGCTAACATCCATCATCTTTGTTGCGATTCACGGTTATTTCAGTGTAAAAAACCTTGAAATGAACTATTACGGATTATTGGTGTTTCCGTTTATTCTATTGATTTCATTGGGCTACGAACACTTTGGATTGTGGTTTTGTATTTCTGCTCACTTTGCTTATGATGCTGTTCTATTTTTAGAAATGCGAAGCGAAAGTCGAGAGTCATAATTCATCCTTACTTCTGAATAATGGTCAATCGATTCGTTTGCTTTACCAAAAGACAAGTTGGAATTACACTTTGCATATCGACTTCCAATATTTCCAAGCGGCGCAAATCACAGAAACTTTCAGGTATTTCAATTAATTGTCCAGCGTTGTAAAGGTAAATTTCTTTCAAACCTTTTATTAAACCTAAGCTTACAGGTAAAGCATGTAAGTTATTACGATTCAAATAGATAAATTTCAATTGTTCGCAATCACCAATTGATTCAGGCAGACTGTCCAACCAATTATAATTCAACTGCAAATTTTCCAAATTCTTTAAATTCCCGATTGTTTCAGGAAGAAAATGCAACTCGTTCTGACTCAATTGTAGCCATTTCAAACTATCCAAATCACCAATTTCAACAGGTAAACTGTCAATTTCATTGTATTGAAGCGAAAGTACTTCCAGCTTTTTCAATTGACCTATTTCTGGCGGTAACGTTTTCAGATTGTTTTTTCCGACGTATAATTTCTTTAGATCTTTCAGTTCACCTATGCGTGCAGGTAATGAATCAAGTTTATTTCCATACAAATGTAATTCGGTAACATTCTCAGCAAGGAACACGCTTTCTGGAATTTCTGTTAAACCTTGACGTTCAAGTTTAATCACATTTCCTTTTTTCTCAAGCAACCTTGGCGACAAACAGCTCGTCAAAGAAGCAGTAAAAAGGGTCAGAAATAAAAGCATCGTGCATTTCATAGTGGAAATTTACACATTTGTTTTTCACTAAAAATGTTAATTGCTCAGGAAAATAACCTTTTTTTACCTTAAATTCGCATTAGTTAGAATCAAGGCACGTTATTTGCCAAAACCGAATGAACAATTAAAAAAACAGAACTATGAAAATGTTAAATGCAGTATTGTTAGGAGCAGCTTTAATCATTGGAGCAACTACAGCAACAGCACAAGATCAAGGAAAAGCAAAAAAGACGCCTATTGAACGCGCTGAAATGCACACAAACAGAATGGCGAAAGAATTAAGTTTAACAGAAGAGCAAAAAGCAAAAGTTCTTGAATTAAACATTGGAATCGCTCAAAAAAATGATGCTATTCGTAACGATGTAAACATGACTCAAGAGTTAAAAAAAGAATCATTAAAAGGCAATCAAGACGCGCGTGATATTCACATGAAATCAATTCTTACTGAAGCTCAGTACAAAGTATATGAAGCGAAAAAAGCAGAAATGCAAGCGAAAAAAGAATTGAAGAAAGAAGAAATGAAAAAGAATAAAAAAGCGAAAAAAGAATCTGTAGCGCCAGCAACAGAAGAATTAGAAGAGCTATAAAATTCTTTCAGACATAAAAAATCCCGTTCAGAAATGTTCGGGATTTTTTTATTTATTTAAGTTTTTCTGCGAAGACTGATTTGAATTTCTCCACTTTCGGTCGTACAATCGATTGACAATAAGCGTTTCCTGGATTCAATTCAAAATAATTGTGGTGATATTCTTCCGCTCTGTAAAAATTATTCAATGGAGTAATTAGCGTAACAATCGGTTTATCCCAAACTTTCTTTTCGGTCAACCTCGCTTTATAATGTTCTGCAATTCCTTTTTGAATATCGTCATGATAAAACACCTCTGAACGGTATTGTGTTCCAATATCATTTCCTTGGCGATTCACTTGGGTTGGATCATGCACAAACCAAAACACTTCTAAAATTTCCTCAAACGAAATCTGTTCATCGTCAAAAACAACACGAGCTACTTCTGCGTGTCCAGTCGTTCCTTCGCAAACTTGCTTGTAAGTTGGATCCAATACATGTCCACCGGCATAACCAGGATAAACATCAATTACACCTTTCATATCCTTGTAACAGGCTTCAATGCACCAAAAACATCCAGCTCCTAACGTTGCTTCTTTTACCATTTTCTCAAGTTTCATCAAATTTAATGACAATTTTGGAAAGAAAATGTTCAAAAAGAGGTGCTTTTCATCCTTTCGAAGTACTTTTGCACCATGTTTAGGAATTACAGCAAGAATTTTTGGGTATTGGCTTTTTCGATGTTCCTATTCATGACGAGTTTTAATCTTGTTATTCCTGAGTTAAACAACTTTATTTCAGATTTAGGCGGTGAAGATTACAAAGGTTTAATTATTTCCATTTTTACGATTTCTGCTGGACTTTCTAGACCTTTCTCAGGGAAATTAGCCGATACAATTGGACGAAAAAAGGTGATGCTCATTGGAATCGTTGTTTCTTTTGTTGTTTCTTTACTATATCCTTTGTCCTTTTCCGTTTGGTTTTTCTTGTTATTACGATTCTCCCATGGTTTCAGTGCTGGATTTAATCCTACAGGTGCAACGGCCCTTGTTACCGACATATTACCCGAAGATCGACGCGGAATGGGAATGGGAATTTGGGGAACCTTTGTTTCGCTTGGAATTGGAGTTGGACAAGTTACAGGATCGTACATTTGTAAAGAAATCGGAATTAACAACCTTTTCATGATTGCAGCTGGAACTGCTGTTCTTTCTGGAATCTTGGTCATGTTTATAAAAGAAACACTTGAAAATCGGGTTAAATTCACGCCGAAATTACTAAAAGTCAAAGCGGAAGATGTCGTCGAGCCTTCAGTTTTACCTTCAGCCATTGTAATGTTTCTAACAGCCACTTGTTCGGGAATTATTTTCGTGATTACACCTGATATGTCTGGATATTTAGGTTCTGACAATAAAGGTCTGTTTTTTGGCTATTATGTCGTTTCAACAATTTTAGTTCGCTTATTTTCAGCTCGATTATCCGATAAAATTGGACGCAGAAAAACTTTAATCATTGGATTCACATTGCTATTGGTGAGCATGTTACTGATTGGATTCTCACGAGATTTAACCTCCTACATCACAGCAGCAGTGATCTTTGGATTTGCTACTGGAGTTAGTAGTCCAACTCTTTTCGCGTGGACAGCAGATCTTTCCCATCCAGAACGTCGCGGTGTTGGCGCTGGAACCATGTTTATCGCCTTAGAAGCTGGCATTATGGTTGGATCGGCTTCAACCTATTTAACTTATCACAACACGCTTAATTCAGTTCCTTTGCCATTTATCACAGGTGCATTCATGGCCTTGATTTCAATTATTTATTTGATTTGGCATTTGAAATTTAGACAGTCGAAAACGTGATATTTCATGATTTGTGATTTGTGGCAACATTACAACTTTGCATTTTTGCAACTTCACAATGTTACAAATTAACAACTTTGCAAGTTAACAATCTTACTTATAACTCCTGATTTCATTGACCTTCAGAAGACAATTTAAATTATTGAATCGTCCCAGTCTGCTGACAGGCAGGAAATCTTTGAATCATTTTCCCTACTCAGAAACCCTTAAATAACGTTTCACCAAATAATGTCCCAAGTAGATCAAAGGAGTCAATAAAATGGCGATGATGAGTTTTAAGAAATAATTCGTCGGAGCGATTTCTAAGAATTGATCAAAACTCAATGCTCCAGGCAATACAAATCCAATGTAGAGCACCACAACTGTATCAACCATCTGCGAAATGACCGTGCTTCCAGTGCTTCGCATCCAAATGTATTTGTTTCCTGTTTTGCGTTTAATCCAATGAAAGAGCGTTGCATCCATCAATTGTGAAAACAAAAAGGCAGCGATGCTTCCAACTATTACCATTTGCGCTTGACCAAAGACCTTGTGAAATTCATGATCCGTCGCTAAACTAGAATTTGGAATTTCTTTCGCTGGAATGGCCAATGCAATAGAAACGATGATGAAACAATACGCGATCAAGATGGCTGTAATCCAGGAAACACGACGAACAACCTTCTCACCGTAAAATTCATTGAGTAAATCCGTCAAAATGAACACAACCGGCCAAGGAATTACACCAATAATCGTTGTGAATGGACCAAATTTCGTTTCTCCTATTGAAAATAAGGTTGGAATTTCAATCAGTTTATTACTGATCAATTCGGCCGTAATTGCATTCGTGATGAACAACCCGACCAAAAATACAAATAGCCACTGGCGACGCTGATTGACACTTGATACTTCTCCTATTTCCAAAATCTTTGAATTTGATGCTAAAATAATAAAAACGTATAAGTTGAAGTCTTGTTCAGTTTTATCACTAAATGAATAGAAAACAAAGAAAACTACCCGTCTTACAAGTCTTTTACTCGCTTTTGAAAGCCTTCCAATGCTTCCTCCAATGTAATTCGTTTGTTAATCATTTCCAATAAATAGCCTACCGCATAGTAATAATGACTTACCGTATGCGAATAAAGCAAAGGTAAATGTTGCTGTAAAACATCGTCGTTCATTTCATCTAAACGTACTGAAAATATAAAATTGGTAATTCGCTTCTCAATTTGTTCTTCTGAGGTTTTCACCAAAAACTTTCCAAGAAAGGTAAGTTCATTGAGATAATTAGCGTATTCCAGTAAAACAGATTCATCTATTCGCCATGTTTCAAAGGTAAACCCACTACGCATAAACAACGAATTGCCTTTTAAATGAAAATTGATTTTAACAGGAAGTTGATCATGTTCATTCACAAGAACCCAAAGCGATTGATCGTCAATTGATTCAAATGGAATATTCTTTTCGCTTCCAAATGCTTTTAAAACGGTTCCTAGCTTATGCATTGTTTAAAGTTGAATCAATAAGTTTTACAATTTCCATAGAAGTTGTGCTTCCACTTTCAATTAACTGAGATTGCTCAAGAACGGCATTCATCACTCTAAAATTGGAATTAAAATACAAACACAATTCATCCGAACGATAACTTGAGGCATTGAAAAATCGGTTCATTTTAAACAAGATAGTACGGCTTTTGTAAGCGATAACAAAGGTCGAATCAATTGATGAATTCAACAAATTAAACAAGTCTAAATAACGTGGCATTACACTTTTATCGATGTACTTTGGATAGTGAACAATGACTGAAAACGTATTCAATTCTTTTTGAATCTCCAAATGTGCTTCACAAACAATATTCTCTTTACCCAAAATGGAAAATGAAAAAACCGTTTCGTCTTTGTACTCAAAATGTATTTCTAATTCGCGAAAAACCTGCTCTACAAGTTCTTTCAGCGTTAATGTCTTTTCTTTACTACGAAACAAAATCTTTGAATTTGATGCTAAAATACTAAAACCTTGAAAAATGATTTTGATTTTGTAACAACGAACTATTCTGGAATGTCTTTCTGTTAACGAATCACTCAACCGCGGCTGATTTATTTCGCAGCTGGCACTCCGTAATCCAAGCGTTTCGCCTTGATAAAGCGCGCAATGAAGTACTTACTCGTTTTGAAATTTTCGATTACAACACCACGAGAAGTAGATGAATGAATCATTTTTATGGCATCTGGAGTCACCTCGACAACCATCGCAACGTGACCAACACGTGTTGAGTGCACATCACTTCCCTTGAAAAATAATAGATCTCCCGCTTGTACATCTGCTAATTTCACAGTTGCACCAAATTCTGCCATTCCATAGCTCGAATGAACCAAACTAAAACCAAAATTTCCAAAAACGTAGGATATGAATCCAGAACAATCGAATCCAGAAGGTGTTGTTCCAGCATAGCGATAAGGCGTTCCGAGGAACTTTTTAGCATACGAAACGATTTGATCGATTTGCTCGCTATTCTTAGGTTTCACAGTGTCTGCAACCGTTAACGAATCACCAACCGTTTTTACAAGCGTGTCGTTTCCAGTCGTTTGCGTGAAGGCGCTTAAAGAAATAAAACACACAAACAACAACAAATATTTTACTATGAATGAATAACCTTGCATTGCGGTTGCAAAAATATAACTATTTTCGGGATTAATTCAATTCAACGTTTTGGAACAAATCGATATTAAACAACTTACGAAGCTCTATTACACCATTGGTGAGGTTGCTGATATGTTCAGCGTAAACACTTCATTGATAAGGTTTTGGGAGAAAGAATTTAATTTAATTCAACCAAAGAAAAGTAAAAAAGGGAACCGAATGTTCACTCCAAAGGACATTGAAAATTTTAACAAGATTTATCATTTAGTTAAAACGAACGGTTATACCCTTGAAGGGGCAAAAAAAGCACTTAAATCGAAACAAACAGTGAATGATGCAAAGGAATCAACAAATTCAAACCAACAGTTGACTGAGGCTCTCGAAGTGAACGATTCTCTTGTTCAGAAATTGGAAGAAATCAAACAGAAGTTGATTCGCTTGAAAAACGAGCAATAATCTTATTCATCTAGAACGATTTTTAAGCTGCGTAAATTCTAACTTCCATCTCTGACTTCTAAAATCTATTAAAACTTTGTAAACGGAATAAATCTCGGAACGCGTTTTTGATAGTCTTTGTACTCCGGATATTTCTTTGCCGATAAATCTTCCGAAAAATCTGAACTTCCTTTGAAAAGGATAATCAACAAAATACAACCTGCTACCGACCAGTTGATCCACTCACCTGTCGCAACAACGCTAAACAGGTAAAACACAACCCAAATTGATTGCTCAGACGCATAATTCGGATGACGTACTTTCGACCATAAACCTGTGCGAACAAATCCATGCGCATATTCATCCAATGGCAAGTTATTGTTGATTCGACGGTATTTCTCCGTTTGAAAATCGTATTGTTGCTGATCGGCGATGAATTCTATTACTACAAATCCAACATACAAGGCTGCTAATACATAATCTGCCCACATTAATGGAGCTGTGTTCGTTCCTAAGGACGTCAAAATTGGCAAGGTAAACAAGAAAATCAAAACGTTTTGGTAGGTACAAATGAAAAACAAGTTGAAAATCATCCAAACGATTCGGTTGTTGAATCCTGGACGCTTGCGCAACTCTTCCCAACGATAATCTTCTTCTCCAGCCCAAAAACGCCATGTATATGCGCCTCTTCGTGCAAAATTGAAGGTCAAACGACTTCCCCAAATGGTTACTAAGATTGACATCAAGATCATGCGTTCATTCATTCCTCCTAAAATCGTCATGTTCCAAACGTAGACAATTGGTACAATCGACCACAATTTATCCACTTGTGAGTTGTTCATTGTTAACTCCCCAACTACAAAGCAATAAGCAATGATTCCAGCAACAATATACGCCGTTGACCAAAGAACTTCAACTTGTAACGTATTTAATGGCGTTCCGAAATAAAACGAAACAATCGGCATAACAATGACCGTAAAAATCAAAAGTAGAATCGTAATTAACATCGTGTTTTAGTTTAAGTTAATCTTATAAATTGTCAAGTAATTCAAAGCTTCACTGATTTCTTCTTGCGTAACAAAACAATCAATCATTGAATCTCCAATACCAGATAACAACGTACAATTGATTTTGTTCTGTTCATTCTTCTTATCGTGTAATGTCAAGCGAATAATTTCAGTGATATCGTCTTCTTCCAAATGAATCATTGGGAAATGTTGCAATATAATTGTTTCAATTTCATGAAATGCTTGTTTCGCTAATTCTGAGCGCTTAAATGAAATATGCGCTTCAGCTAACATTCCTATCGCCACGGCGTGACCATGAGCTATCGGATCTTTGTCCATAAAATAACCTTCAATCGCATGACCAATCGTGTGACCATAATTCAATACTTTTCGAATGCCTTTTTCGAGTGGATCTTGATCGACAATCGTTTGTTTCACGGCAATGCATTGCATCAATGTTTCAATATCCGCCAATTGTGCCAAATCATTCATGACTTTCAATTTATCCCACAAGGCTTTGTCGTAAATCAAACCGTGTTTCAGCATTTCAGCATAACCATTCAAAAATTCTTCTGGTGGTAAACTTCCTAAGAAAATCGGATCGACATAAATCATTTTCGGATGCGCAAAAACACCCAATTGATTCTTCAAAGGTCCCAAATCAATTCCTGTCTTCCCTCCGATTGCAGCGTCTACCATTGCTAAAAGCGAAGTTGGAATGTGCATAAAATCGATTCCACGTTTGAAAATAGAAGCAATAAATCCGCCCATATCTGTTACAACGCCACCACCAAGGTTGATAATCAAATCTTTTCTGCCAATTTGATATTCTGAAAGTGCTTCCCACACTTGGAAACACACTTCCATCACCTTGTTTTCTTCGCCTGCTGGCAACAACATCACTTCCGCATCTTTCAATACATCGAAGGTCGTCAACAAATACTCCAAACAAGCATCATGTGTGTTTTCATCTACAATGATTACAATTTTTGAATTGGCGTAATTGTTCAGTAAAACCTCATTGAACGACGATTCTTCAATCGGTCCAACTTCGATACTATAATATGCAGAATTAAACGTGTGCATGCTCGGCAGTGGAATTTTTGACAAAAATAAGAAAGCATTTATAATTCGTGATTTATAATTCGGGATTTGTGATTCGGGATTTGTGATTTGTTATTCTTGATTTGTGATTTGTGATTCGTGATTTGTGATAATTAAGAACTTTGGATAAGTGCGTCTAATTTCTTTTAACGGATTTTCTTGATGCGGGCTTGCATCCCGACCCTTCGGAGCAGCATTTCGAGCAATAGGCCTTGAAAACAACCGAAAGAAAACAAGCATTTCTGAAGTAAATGTGAACCCCGTGTTTGACGACGAAGGAGGAGTTTGGGGTGAACATGCGAAAGAATGCGTATGTTTTCGAGGAAGGTTTTCACAGCCTTGATTTTTTTAGCTTCGCTGCTACTCCGTGGTGTTTCTTTTTTGATCAAGCAAAAAAGAAAAAATGAATAATTAAGCACCATATCTTCCAAAACAAATTAATTTTACACTATGATTTCTTTCGATAATACAGAAATAGCATTCAAAAGCAAATCGAATGCTGATTTAAGCAGAGCCTATTGGTTGTTTAAAATCATTGGTAGTCCAACAATGGTGAAAGTTGGAAAATGGTCTACTAACACTGCCTTAAACGTTGGTTTACCAATTAAAGGCATTATCAAAAAAACGATTTTCAAGCAATTTTGTGGAGGTGAAACGATTCCAGAATGTAAGCCAACGATTGATTTGTTAGCGAAATATGGTGTTGGAACCATCCTCGATTATTCGATTGAAGGAAAAACAAGCGATGAAGATTTTGATGCAACTGTGCAAGAAATCATTGATACGATTCACGCTGCGAAAATAGATCCAAAGATTCCATTTGCAGTATTCAAAGTGACTGGAATTTCACGTTTTGCCATTCTTGAGAAAGCGAATGATCCAAAAGCAGAATTGAGCGACTTGGAAAAATTGGAATTAACGCATACAATTGACCGCATCGATAAAATCTGTAAAGCAGCGCATGATAATGATGTTCCTGTATTTATCGACGCTGAAGAAACATGGATCCAAGATACGATTGACCGTATTACTTTGGACATGATGCTGAAATACAACAAGAAACGCGCGATTGTTTACAATACGTTACAAATGTATCGTCACGATCGTTTGGCCTATTTAGCGAAAGAAATTGCCGTTGCACGTGAGAACAACATTCACTACGGAATCAAATTGGTGCGTGGTGCTTACATGGAAAAAGAACGTGATCGTGCAGCTCAAAAAGGCTATCCATCGCCGATTCAACCAGACAAAGCGGCTTGTGACAAAGATTTCAATGCAGCATTAGAATTAATCGTTGAAAACATTGATACCTTGGCCTTATGTGCTGGTTCTCATAACGAACAAAGTGCGGAAGTTCTTGCAGAATTAATGACAAAACATGGTATTGCTGCAGATGACAAACGTATTTACTTCGCGCAATTGTTGGGAATGAGTGATCACATTTCATACAACGTGGCGCATTTAGGCTACAATGTTGCGAAATACGTTCCTTACGGTCCAATCAAAGAAGTGATGCCTTACCTCCTACGTCGCGCGGATGAAAACACATCGGTTGCCGGACAAACAGGACGCGAGTTGTCATTGATTATGAAGGAACGGAATCGTAGGGCTAGAGGTTAGAAGTTAGAGATAGAAGTTAGAGATAGAATTTAGAGTTAGAAGTAAGACCGCTGGGGCGGAGAGATGAGAGATGATCTAGAAGAGATGAGTGATGAACGAGGAGAGATGAACTTTTTATCAAACCAAATCAGCATCAATTAATTCATCGCTACCTGGAAGTTTATTGTTTTCAAAAACGTACTCGTAACGCGATTTTGTAGCACCATCCACTTCTTCTTTGATTCTGTTTTTTGTGTAGGGCGTTTTCAATTTTGTAGGAATAAATAGACCTAAAACTATTGCTGCAACAAACGGCAAAAAAACCAATAAAGCCATTGGATCAGCCCCTTGATTTAAATCTTTGATCGATCGAAACATATTCAAGCCTATCAACATTGCTGTTGTTCTGTAAAAGTGAATGCGCGACGTCAAAACACCAACGATTCCGTATACCGGTGCGAATACACCAAGTATTATTACTAACAACAAGAAAATTGGATCGAGCTTAATTTGGAAATCCAAGCCCAAAATCACCACAATTCGAATGAGGATGATTACCAAAAGAACAGCAATAAAAGTATAGCGTAAGAGCTGTTGACTCTTGTTTTTCGAAGAACTCGGAACCTGAGAAAGTTCGTTGGCTAATTCATCCAAATCAACAGAACTATTTTGACTCAATTCGTCAAATGCTTCTTGGTGCGATTTGTTCTCTTTTACGATTGCGTTGTAAGCGGCTTTTCTTAGTTGTCGTTTAGTCATGTTCGATTCTTCTTAAACTAGTTTTAGTGATTACAATTATAACTGTTATTTTTTGATTTATCCCACCCCGCTGGGGTTTGTTTCCGTTTTGTTGGTTACTATTATTGATCTGTCGCACCTACGGAGCTGTAAGATTGTTTATAGTTTAACTTTTTAGTTACCCAACATTTTGATAAAAAACTCAGCGCTCACCTTTTCCTCAAATTCTCTGCGTTTGAAACTCATATCAATTAAATCTCTATTCAAACTCCGACTTCATCACCAACTCCTTCAATTGATCACGCTCTTTAATCGAATTGAAACTCAATTGAATTTGCATCCAATGCTTGGAAACAATACCTATAAATTGCAAATCGCCGTGTGAAAATTTCCCAGCGCTATCAACCAATGAATTTTCTACTAACGAAAAGGGAATTCCATCCAATTGCACTTCTGATTCTTTGTGTTTATATCTGTAATTTCCATTGATTGAAATAAATCCAGCATATGCTTCAATCATATCTTTTATACACGCTTTTTTCGTGGTTTTCATTCCGTCTTGTGGAACCAAAAACACATACATGCTGTTTGGTAATGGATCCTTCCAAAGCGTATCTTTCTCTTGAAGCTTAAGGATTTGGATGGTTTTGGCTTTTGTCAATTTTCCACATGTTGTGTTGTGTTCCGTCGTTTCAGGCATATTGGCAAATGAAACGTAATTTTTCGGCAATTCAATCAACCATTCCTTTTCACCTACAGTTAAATGCGTTCTTGTATCGGTTAATTGATCTTTTTTAGCTGAATCAGTTGCGCAAGAGACTAAATAGAATAAGGAACTAATAGCAAACAGAATGATAAATTGTTTCATAGTTTCACATCGTTTTTATGAAGTTTTCCGTTTATACAAAATCATAGAAGTGTTGCTGATGACAGGAAGTTGCCATAACACAACCCAAATTATTTTTGACAGTAAACCTGGAGGAAAAAAGAAGATTGCAATCGCTAATCCGATCAATTCAAGAAACAATACAAATTTGGCAATGCTTATCGATGATAATTTCAATGATTCAAAAAAAACAGAAAAGAAAAAAGGTAGCGACAAGGATGAAAAGCAATAACTAAAACATGTTACAAACATAATAATCTTCGAACTTAGAGTAAATTCATTCTGAATCGATGAAGCTATGGTTTGTGAACCGAAATATTCTAATAAATAATTAAAAATCAAAATGCTTAATAGCACAGATGCAATTGATGGAAGTATAAGTTTTAATAGATTTTTCATCTGCTTACCTTTCAATAAAATCAACTGTAAAACAATTACTGGTTGACGATTTTCCCTGTTTTGAAAAATGCAATCCATTTGTCTTTTAGATCCTTTGGAACTGTTGCTTCTTTCACTGCGCGAAAGTTTGTGTAAAGTGCTGTTTTTCCTTGTACAACATACCAAAGCTGTGATTCAGGTTTCTTGTCATTTTTAAAACTTGGTGATTCAATCGTGAAAATGATCCAAGGATATTCGGCCGTTTCATCTTTTTCAATAAAGGTAAGAACCGCTTTAGGTGATAACTTCTTCGCTTGATCATACATCAAATTCATCGCCTGATCCATTGGAATATTTTTCGCACCTTTAATAGACATCATGCAACCAAATTCTGTCCAATTTTCTAAGGTTTCATCCGAATGAATCAATTCCAACATCTCCATTTGTTCGTTATCTTGGCTATTGGCTAATTTCCAATTTTCGCTTTCAGGCCAATCCAACATTAACGATTCACCAGCCAATTGTTCATTCCCACAAAATTGTGTCAAGTACTTATCAGCTTGTTTATCACCATTTTCTTTCGCCAAATTAAAATCTTCACACGCCCCTTCTTTATTTCCTGTTTGGGCTCTAATTTGACCACGCAAAGTCAATGCATTTGGGAATTTAGGATCTAATTCAATCGTTTTATCCAAATCTGGCAAAGCTTCTGTATATTTCTCTTGACTCACATACACAGTGGCACGACTGTAATAGGCTCTCACATATTTTGAATCTAATTCGATAGTTGTATTAAAATCTGCCATTGCACCTTTGAAATCGTTCAAAGCAAGTTCACACGTTCCTCGATTGTAAAAAGCATCTTTATTGGTTTTATCCTCCTTAATTGCCTTGTCGTATTCTTTGATCGCACCTTTGTAATCTTGTTGTTTGTGCTTGGCAATTCCACTTTTTAAGTATTCTTGAGAACTTTGTCCAAAACTGACAACTGTCAACAATAATGTAAGGATTGTAAGGATATTTTTCATTTTTAAACTGTTTAGTATGTATTAATTCGAAGGTTCTTCTGCATATGCGCTATTCAAAACTAACAAAATTATTGCAAAAAAGGAATCAGCTCAAACATCTTCCGTATTGACGTTCTAAATTCTATCCTCTAGCTCTAACTTCTATTCCAATGTTCTCTTATACCGTCCTCCACGCGTTTCATTGCCTTCCAATAAAACAACATCCGTATGTAAGAATTCCGCGGCTGCAGCTGAATCACGCACTTTTGGAGCACTGCGTTCCAGCATAATTTGTTCGAATGGCGCTAACACCAATGAGCGCAAACCAATTTCTTTCCAATTCGCATTCAAACTACATTCTTTATAAATCATTCTTGCAAGGACCAAGGCATCTAACAAGGCTTGATTTGCTCCTTGTCCTTTGAACGGACTCATTGGATGTGCCGCGTCTCCAATTAATGTTGCTGCTCCAGCATTCGCAAAATGATCGACTGTTAAAATTTCTCGATCGTACGCTGGATATCCCGAAATCAATGCTTCAGGTGTTGCTTTTACCAATTCTGGAATCGGACTATGCCACGGTGTTCGTCGGATTGCTTCTTCTTTCAAGGCCTTCACTCCTTTTTCACTCAATGTTTTCGCAGCTTGTTCATCCATTGGGAAACTCAATTGCCACATCACTTCTTCTTTCGAAAAAGGCATCACGTAAATGCGCTCGTGACCATTCGCAGTTTGAAAGACGGTTTCAGAATCAAACAAAGGACTATTTAATTCTTTCAAGGAATCGATGGAACATATACCTAAAATCACAATACAACCCAAATAGCGCAAAGGTGTACGTTCATCGCCTATCAATTGCTTGCGAACAACACTTCGAATTCCATCTGCTCCAACAATTAAATCAGCATTCAACTGCTTCACTTCTCCATTTACCTGAACAGTCAATTCCTGTTGTTTGCCTTCAGTTGCTCGAAAACTGATTAATTGATGTCCCCATTTCACTGATGGATGTCCTTTCAACTGTTCCAACATGGCTAAGCGCAATGCTTGACGTGGAATATGAACATTTGTGCGTTTCGAATAAGCTTGTTCATCTGGTTTTAACCATTTTTTGGCTCCCCACTCACCCACAACTTTTCCTTCCGGATTATGTACCACATGCCATCGAGAGACCAAACCTTTTTCGAGTTTAAACAATCCAAATCCTTCAATGGCTTTACTCGCTTGTTGCAAGGTCAAACCATATCCCTGAGATCGATCGGCAAAACTTGCATCACGCTCAAACAAAGTAAACGGTATTCCGCGGTGAAGACAAGCAACTGCTAATGCCACTCCCCCAATTCCTCCGCCAATAATTGCAATGTGTGGAAATCTTGTTGAATCTGCAGGTGGATTTAATTCTGAACTACGCAATCCTGAACCATTGCAAAATGAACAGGTAACCAATTGACCTTTTGGAGGAATAGGTGCGGCACCTTGCTGATTCGATTTTTCAAACGCATCACGCTCAAGTTGATAACGGTAACGCTCATTTTTGGTGATTTTACCGTTTCTTTTTCCGCTTCCTTGACAATCGAGACAAACAGTCCACGTCAGTTCATTATTTTCCACTTCTGAATCTTTCATCGAAACTTGACACTTGGAAGTTAAACCTTGAGTGTAACAAGCTACGAAATCCTGTCAAAGATAGCAGTTTTGAAGGGTAAATGTGTACTTCGATTCGAGATTTATCCCAATAAAATTAGTCTATCAATCCTGCTTTATCGTTTTCACATACTTCAAGATCAATTCATTTAATCCATTGAATGTATACTGATAGACAACTATTTCTCTTCCAATAAAATACAATAGCTGCTTGGTGCGATCGATTTGCATTGGCTGTTCAACTATATAAATACCGTCCACAATATTAAACAAACTCTTAGATGAATACGAATACAAATAATTCATACCAATTCCATACGATTTACGTTCAAATGTAAGGTCTAAATGGTGATTGAGCGAATCATTCGGCGGACTGTTTTTAAACAATTGAATTTCAGCTAACGAATCATTCCATAAAAAAAGAATTGATTCATCACTCGCTGTTTCCCATTTTCCACTTAGAATAGAAACTACCGAATCATATTCTGCTGAAGGTGAACGTTGATAGCGGTAATTCACTTTTACGAAATCGAAACCCAAAGGCGATTTCACATACTCTTCGCTGGACAAAACCAATTCTTCAAAATCAAGAAGTTCAATCGTAAGTGAATCGACTTGTTTTCGTTTTTTCTTCTTTCCGAAAAACAACTTCATCAGATTGCCATCCATCTCATAGTTGTAACCTTCATATCGTTTGTAATAGCGTTCATTGTGAGGTATTACTAAACTATCTTTTGTGATTTTTATGTGCGAACCATTGGTTTCTTTTACACGTATTTTGGGCATTGTATCCGATTCATACATTGCCGAAGTAATCGTTTCCTTTAATTCCCATTCGCCCACGATTAACGAATCGATAGGTCCAGGAATAATTGGCCGAGTTCTGCGTGACGTAACTTGAGCAAAACTGACATTCGTAAAAACAAGAAGAAAAATTAAAATCCGCATGGAGGTATAAGTAATGAAAGGTGAAAAGGTATCAATTATTTTGATTCAATTCTTGAACAGTACTTAGATACCATCTAATAAATCCTGTGAATCTTCAAATTTTCGTTTTTCACTTCCCCAATTCTTGTTTTTATAGGATTTAATGCAACAAGCAAGCATAAACAAAATATGACCTAAGTACAATAGATTCTGATAAATTGTTGGTTGATGACCACAAGGTTTTCCCCAGCCTGCTTGTCCTACCCAATTGAAAAATAAAATAATCATCCCACCAATCACACTTACGAGAATTACACTAATAAATCCTGCTTTGCTTTTAATCAAACTAAGAATAAAAATAAATGCCAAGAAAATAATCGCTAGATAATACGTTGATTGTAAAGCACCAATTTCGTTAGTTGAGATGAATTCTTCTGGTCCATCCGTAAATTCACATGAAGTTGTTAAAGGCAAAAAATAGCACGTGATAATTATTATCAGACTAACAGTAAAAAGTACAATTCCTGGTTTTATGAGGTCTTTGGCAGCCATGGGATAAAGCATCTAATTTCAACAAATGTATCAATTTATTGGTCGGAAAAATCTGATAAATTAAATTTAACTTTTCTTTTGATTTAGTTCTGAAATGATCGGAATTCTGACTTTATTCTAAACATTCTCCGTGCCTCTGTGGTAACACCGAAATTACAATCTATGCTATTTCATTTGTAATATTAACTGCTGCCTTAATCGCCTCCGAAAGAACTTCCCTATTGATATCAGCGCATTTTTTGAATTTAATGCAATAGCCTGTAACACTTGCTTTTCCAATTGTTTCTTTAAACTTTTGGATTAATGCTGTTTTATCGGGAATTCCCATTAAGTAAACAGAGATTCCAGTTGAATTGGCACTCAATCCTACTTGAAAAAATTCACGAGTACTTCCATTTGCATAATGTATCGTATACGAACCATAACCAATATTCGGATTACTGATTACCTTCCCTTCTTTGTTCTTACCGTCTTCAAACCATAATTTACAGTTCGGCATCAGTGACAAAATTTGTTCATGCAAAGTATGCATATCTAAACGTTTTTGCTCTGTTTGAATTGAAATGTACGCTTGAATATTTTTTTGAATGTTCATTCTCCTAAAATTAATCTAATTTATCTTTGCTTCATATTTCGAGCGTATTTCACACTGAAATTCTTCACGAATACCTTCTGATATCACTTCAATTCTACCGGCGCTTTGGAAGCGATACTTTCGATCCATGTTCAATTGAGCTGGGATTTTATACGTTTGTCCGGGTAAAATTTCCACATAGGTATTGTTATTTCTCAAGGCCTGGGAATCATTCCAAGCTACAAAATCTTTGGTACACAAAATCGGCTTTTTGGTTGTGTTTTTAATCGTAAAATAATACGTCAGACGAAGTGACGGATATTCTGAAATGGTATCCGAACGCAAAAAATCCGTTACTCGTTCTGTTGCGTCAATGAATAAACTGTCGTATTTAATCAATTTGCTTTTTCCAAATGTTAGTTCAAACGTTAGCTTTTCACGGTAAATCTTTCCTTCGTAATAAAATGGCAAATACGCATACATCGTTGTATCGCGTTGTTTTCGAAACGCAGCGTAATAATTAAAAACCTGTGTTGAGTTTAAATCAATCTGATTTGATTCGCCCGGCTTCGTTATGTATTGTTTGTAAAAAGCAGTCGTATCAAGAAAGGTAACATGCTCACCGACATTCGTAAACGTATAATTTACATTCGTAGAGTAAGGATAATAACTGGTTGAAAATGCTTTTCCATTTGACTTGTTATAGGCTGTTGTATCAACATTCAGATTAAAGGTGTTACTCTTCCATTTAATGGGCGATTGTTGAGCTTGAACCATAAAACTCTGGATGCAAACGAACAGAATAGAAAGCAAGATGATGTGTTTACGCATTCTTTAATTTTGTAAAGTGAAGATAGATGAAAACATATCTGAAGACAGAAGTTTAAGAACTTTTTAACGTATCGGTTACAAGCCGCGTGAGAATATCTCTCTCTTTTTGCTAATTTTAAAATCGTTTGAAATCGTTCACCCGTTTAAATTCCCCCGTAAATCCCATGAAAAAACTGCTCTTTCCAAGCATTTTGCTTTTGTTTCTTTCGAGTTGTAATTCTTTTAAACTCATAAAACTGTTGAAAGAAGGTTCAGTAGAACAAGCAACGTTTAAAACAGAAATTCCATTTGAAATGCGCTTGGGATTAATCATTGTACCTGTTACTATCAACGGAAAAACTTACGATTTCTTGGTGGACACAGGCGCACCCAATTTATGCACAGAGGAATTAGCCGCTGAATTAAACTTGGAAACAGTCGTATCTCAAAAAGCGGGCGATTCGCAAGGTGTGAAAGAAGAATTGGATTTTGTTGAAATGCCTGATATGTATTTGAATGGCATTTGTTTCAAAGAAACAGGCGCAGCAGTTGCTGATCTGAACAAATCAGAAGTATTGGCTTGTTTAAATGCGGATGGAATTATTGGCGCCAACTTGATGAAAGAAGCTGTATGGGAAATTGATTATGAGCGAAAAATCATTACAATCAGCGAAAAAAGAGCATCGTTTGAAATTCCAGATTCTGTTATTCACGTTCCTTTTTCTCCAGCTTTATCCTTCACTCCTCGTGTAAACATTACCTACAATGGCGTTGAGGATAAGAATGTTACGTTTGACACTGGCTCGAATGGTTATTTCGCAAGTTCTAAAACAATTTACAAATCAATTAAAGATAAAACTCCAACGGTTAAGGAAGCAAAATCATACGGTTCATCTGGGTCCGGACTTTACGGTGCAGCAGTTTCAGACACCAATTTCACAGCATTAATTGAAACAACGAAATTGGGTGATTTGACGATACAAAACAATGTCGTAACGTTTGAAAAAGGTTCACGCACGCTTGGTACCAAATTTTTACAAAACTACCGTGTCATCATCGATTGGAGCGTTAATGAAATTTTGCTGATTCCAGTGAAGCCCTTCAAGCATAGCACGTATGAAAGTTTTGGTTTTAGCCCGTTTATTTCCGAAAACAAATTGATCGTTTCTGATTTATTCATCAATTCGCAAGCGAGTAAAAAAGGTATACAATTGGGGACACAAATTTTGGAAGCAAATGGTGTTGATTACCGCACCTTATCGACAGATCAATGGTGTTCAATTATTCAAAATGGATTGGTTCCAGAGGAACAAAAGACCTTGAAAATGCTGGTATTAATCGACAACCAAGAAGTGGAAATTGAATTAACGAAAGTCGATTTGGTGAATTGGTAAGTGTTGATATTCAAACGTTATCTCTTCTTTTGGCGATAATCGTCAACTAAAAAGCCAACAATTAGCATCGTTAACCCACCAAAATGAAAAAGAAATGAGAATGGCCAATGTTTGATTTTGAAAAGTACTTCAAGCATCATGAATCCCATTCCAATGTAGATCAATAGATTCAGATGTTCGAAACGTTTACTTAGCTTCCCGAAAATTTCTAGACCAATCCAAACCAATGTTATTAGAATAACTGTCCACAAGCCGATTTTTATACCTGCCAAGTGGTACAGTATTAAAAATCGAATTAAATTATAACCAGCAATCAATCCCAACTTTGTAAAATCAAGCAGGTTCTTAGCCGGTTTATGCAGAAAACGCAAGAAATAAACACATCCAAGTACAACCAACCCAATTTTTTCGAAATACTTATTAGTGTCCCATTGCATTACACTTGCATACGTACCCAATAGCATTAAAAGTAGAATAAGTGCTAAAAGCAGATTGTATTTTTTGGAAGAAATCGTTTTCATTTCAGCGGTTTAGGATGCTATTCGTTTCTATTTAATCGTTTGATTCCAAAGCTTTGCTTCAACCCTTTTACCCGACATACGTTTTACAACTTTTTCTACAAAAGCCACTTTCGTCCAATTTGTTTTCTTTAAACTGATGTAAAAATTTTCATTCGCAGATTTGGAAAATGTCTTATAGTAATTGAATTTCCAAATGTTGTTTTCCTTTTTAAATTCAATTGGATCTTTTGACTTTATCTTGTTTTGGGTGTATTCGCATTTGGCCGTTTTACCTCTCACCTTAATTTTTGTAACAAAAATTTTATTCTTCGAATTCATGTCTAGTGACTTTTCAACGTTGAAAATCAACAAATCCTTACCTGAATAATTCTTCCATTCTTCACTGGAAAGTGTTTGCCTCAAATAAAGTATAAACGTTAGTTCCACAGGCGATTCTTTAACAAGTTTCAACGAATCTAAGGTTCTCGCTTTCAAAACAATATTATCAAAGTAGGCAATTGTCTCAGAACTTGTCAATTCAATCATTTTATCAAATTCTTTATTCTGAGAAGCATTATAATATGTAAGGTATGCAGCTCTAATTTGTTCTTGCTTATGGTTCCTTCCTTTCACACTGATCAGAAGTACAAACAAACAGAATAATAGTCCAATTCGTTTCATGCGATTTTCTTTTCCTTTAATGTCGCAGTTAGAAACAAATCTAATTCAACTGATTTATCATTTAGATTGAGCCTGCGTATTTTATTGTTCGTTAACCGAATATCCATAAAATGATTGCGAAGTCGTTTTTTCAGTTGAATTGACTTTATGTCTTCATATAAAATCTCGTTTTGAGTTGATAATTTATAAAGTAGTCTGATGAACTGAATGCCTAGTGAAAAAAAAATCGGACTCATAACCAGAGAAAAAAGATCATCATGTTTAACATATAGATAAACTTGAAAACAACTTTGCAAAAATGCAAAAACAATCATCAAAATGAAGTGGTTTCTAACTTTTATAACGGCATCTTCAATTTGAAGTTTGTCCTCTTCAAATGTAATTTTTCCTTTAGCTAGTTGGAAGGTTTGAGTCATGCTATTTTAATATTTCAGGTTCAATTTTTCAAACATACATAAACTTTTTGCGCCTGTTTATTCCTTTGATTTTAATATAAATAATTCCTTTGCCAGAACGGGAATATTATTTTGAATTATTCCCCAAATCATTTCAGGCTCAACTGAATCGTATGCATGAGAAATGATATTTCTAAGTCCAATAATGTTTTTAGTAGATGTTATGTTTATTGTTGGTTCGAATTCTAAAATTCTTCGAACAGCTTCTCCAATAATTTCTAAATCTCTTTCAACTGCGCGTTGCAATATTATGTCTGATTTAAATGAAATAAAATTATTGTTTGTTTTTGTCTTTACAGCTTCAATTTCAACAATTACACTCTCAATATCCAGTATATATTTCAATACCTTATGCCGCATACAAATCAATCTTTGTGCGGTCGATTTCTTCAATAAGAACAGGGTTTTTAAGCGACTTCTTGGAGACTAAATCTACCTTTTTACCGAACAAAACTTCCAATTTTTCAAGAAAGGCAAAATAGTTGTCAGCGTAATCCAAAACATCCAGTTTTTCGGAGAATTGAACTAGGAAATCAATGTCACTTTCATCATGCATTTCATTCGAAGCTGCTGATCCAAATAAGGCAAACGAAACCACCTTATGCTCTTCACAAAGCACAACAATCTCATTCATTTTATTTTCAATCAACTGATTCATCTTGAAACAAATTTACAACTTTTTAAAGATACCTTTTCATCTCAAAATCCACAATTTTTAATTCATAATTTGTAATTCGGAATTTGTAATTAATCAACAAATCAACAACAACCGATTTTCACCTGGATTTTCCTTCGGAGCGCGATGCAAACAAGGTGGAACCTGTTGTTCAGGATGATCAATGGCCAAACGCCAAAGATGTCCGAGTCCAAGAACGTGCGGTTCAGCATCGGGCAAGGCTTGGTAATGAAGATCATAGAAGTTCTCAATTAAAAAGTCTTCAAAATCTTCTTCTCGCCCATCAAAGTGATTGCGGAGTTCGTGACGAATTTCTGGAATTAGGATTTTTTGAACGGCTTGTTCATTGGCAACAAAATCGCTCGAAGCGCCCGCGTAGGTGCACAAAAACGTATCACTTGGAATTGGTGAACGATCAACATGATAGGAATACACATCCGTTGGAAAAAAATCATCATCGCGCTCGTAGCATTTGATGACGTTCAAAACCGGTGCTGCTCCATGTTCCGTTAACAAGTTCATATCGTTGATTAGAATCTCGCGCGCCAACTTCCCTTCTTCGCTCAAATCCAAGGATAATAAATCTTCTTCGTCAACAACTGTAATATTCTCAAGGCATTCAAGTTTATCTACAATTTCCTTAAAATCACCCACCAAATTACGTTCCCAACACAGCGCGTTGATTTCACCACGAAAGGGCGTATTTACAAGTTCTTCGAAGTTCGAAACTTTAGCGATATGTTTATCTGTGGGAAAAGTGTTCATTGAGAATTGAATTAATGGGAAATGGAATTAATTCCGTTTATTCTTTTTTCTTTTTCTTTTTCCCGCCTTTTTCAACATTCAATTTTTCTGACTTGTCGACATGTAACCACGTATAACCGGTTCTTTCTGTTTTAAAAGCTGTCGTGGCGTAGTACTTTGTTTGCAGTAAAATATTAGAAAAATACTGTTTATAATACCACACATAAAAGACGCCTCCTATTGTTGGATAATCCAATTCCGAATAATTCAACACGATTTCTTGGGGATTATTATCAACTAAATATGCTTTGAATTTACCTTGAAAATAGGATTCATCTTTTAACATCCTTGTACCATCCGATGAAATTGTATAAACGTATTCACCTCCATACACAGCATACGAATTAGGTTGAAAAGCAGGAAAAATCCAAACTTGCAAGGTTTGATCCGGATTTTTTCGAATGTATTGATTCATGGCTAATCCGATTGAATCTGGGATGTTACCCATTTTTTCTTTTGCTGTAATTATAGCTCGCGCATGTGTATTCAAGATGGCAGTATCCACGACTTCGAAAGACCTCTTTACTTTCCAAGTAGAGTCAACGATATAGTGAAACGCAACTGTATATTTTGATTCTGCATATTTTCCATAAACTGCGTGCCACACGTCATCTTCGGACTGAAAACAAAACCATTCTTTTCCAATACTTCTTCTGCTTTCAATTGGTTGAGCGCTTACACTATCGGAAGTCCACCAAGCAATCATATCGTATTCAACAAGCCATTCTGCATCATCACCCTTAGATTGGAAATCTTTAATAAAATCAGCTTGATCAAGCGATTTTTGGCCAAACATTAAGTTATAACTGATTATTATTAGGATGGAAAGAAAAAATTTAATCATTTGCCATTATATTAAAGTTATAGGAATTAATTGTTTTTAAGATTAAGGCTTTCGACTAGCTGTTTGAAAAGAAAAGGACAATATAAGACAACTACTGCGCATTCGATTGTTATTTTTCGTCATTTCGCCCCCTACAACAACGAAAAGAAAATCACCATCAACGTTCCCGGGAAAATAACTGCCATGGAAGCGACACGGGCAAAGTTGAACCACGGCTTTTGGCGCTTGAAAATGAAGGTAAGAAGTGGAATTAGCAAAAAGATTTGAAATGCTGGAAACCAGTTGAAAATCGACATTTGTCTGATTTCTACGACTTCTTTTGTCGTAGTTTCATTCAATTGAGCAGAGAAAATCAACTTCTTCGGCGTTCTGAAAATGGGTGAATACGTCATTTTAAGACTACTTTCTTTTCGGTTACTCCAATCAACAATGTAAGGTGAAAACATACAACCTTCGATGTCAAGAACTTTGTGCCAGGTATATTCCCATTCACGGTCGATTTTGCATGCTTGTTCAGTAATTTTCTTTGTTGGACCATCTACCAAAACCTCAATCGTTGATACCACAACCATCGCGGTACACAAACCAACAACAATTTTAAACAATAGCCATTGCCAACCTGATGTTATGCGTTGATAAAATTCGTTTTCTTCTCGTTGCTCTTTCTCGCGTTTCAATCGCATGCGCTCCGCTGCGATTAACATTTTCTCTTGTTGGTTCATCTACTCGTTATAAAATATCAGTTACGACTACAATAATACTGAATAATTCAGAATTCAGTATTTGTGATTCGTGATTCGTGATTTATGATTTGTGATTTCCTGCCTGTCGGCAGACAGGGTGATTCGTGATTTGTGATTTGTGATTTAAATTTTGCAAAGACGAGTTCTTAATAAATTTGAAGAAATAAAATAAAACTTCAATTCTCCCGCCAAAAATGAATCATCGGATCATCACCGTCATACCAATCACCAGGTTTTAAATACAAGCAAGAATTTGCATACCAAAAAGTGTATGTGCGCGGTTTTCGGTTGGTAGACAATTGAATTGTGCGTTCTCCATGAAGCGCGGCAAGCATTTGTTTTCGACTAAATTCAATTGAATCAGGTAAGGTAAATGGAAAGTTTAATTCATAATGGGTTCCATAATCGTAATCTTCTTCACGCACCAATTTCCACGTTCCAGCTAGTTCAGGATAATTGATTCCATACGTTTTCATAACTTGCAAGACGCTATCATTGAAGCTGGTTCGTACAAATGCTTCTTTGAAATAACCCGGATCATTTGGCATTTCACGATAAAGAATTAACGTATCATTCAACAACTGCAGCGGGTATTTACTTGAATTTTCTTTAGTAGATACATGCAAATAACTTGAATCAATGAAATAAGCCAATGAACCATTTGATCTTAATGGATATTCAACCTGAAACATCGAATCTTCTTCAAACACCAAATCAAAACGCTGGTACGAATCCCATGGTGAATCTTCTGAAACTCTTATTTCATTAAACATTTCACGTGGAAGAAGTTTTAAAAATCCCACCTCATCAACTATTTTCGTATCAACCAATTTCCAATGACCGATTATCTTGGACTCCGAAAAATTCAAACTATCTGCTTGTGCTATTAATTTGGAGTTAATAAGGCAACATAAAAAAATGATTAAAACCTTGGTCATGATTGATTTATTTGATCGAATTCGAGTTGTCTAAATTTAATGGTTTATGATTATTCTAGTATTTAAAAGTCCTTCGTCATGCATCAAATACAAGGTGTAAAATCCAGCAGACAAATTACCTGTTTCAATTTCAACGATTCCCTTTTTGAGTGATTTACATTCACGAACAATTTTTCCCATTTGGTCAATGATCATGTAGGATGTATTTTTAAATTCTTCTGAAACATTCAGATATAACACTTCATTCGTTGGGTTAGGATATACAATTAATTCATGTTCATCATGTTGTAATGTTGCCAATGATACCAAAGTTGAATCAACGGCATATCCAATTTCCCAATAGTAGTCTAGATTACTTGGTATCGGATCTACATCTTTTCCAGTGTACCACATTTTATAGATGCCATTGTCGTTCAACACAGAAGGAAACGAGGCTGTATTTGAATCCCATTCACCCGGACTCCCATTTGAAAGAACTGGATTTGCAGCATATTTTGTCCAATTGATTCCATCTGAAGACCATGCATATCCAACCTTTTGTCCGTAGGTTTCAACATTATTTCCGCCATACCACATGTAATACATTCCATTTTCTTTAATAACGTGAGGATCTTGCACATAAACACTGTCCCAGGAATTTACTCCAGTTGTAAAAATTGGATTGCTAGCATCCTTTACCCAATTAATTCCATCTAGCGAGGTCGCATAGCCAATGTTTGCATGTCCATCAGTTCCATTTCCATCCGGAATTGCATCATATCCACAATACCACATTTTATAGGTGTTACCATCTTTAATAACCGACGGCCCTTCCAAAAATCCATTGTCCCATTCAGCGGAACTACCGACACTCAATACAGGACTTGAATGCTTTGTCCAAGTATAACCATCTGGTGAAGTTGCATAGCCAATGTCATATCTGTAGGAATTGAAATATTGTCCTGCATACCACATTTTATAACGTTCAGCTGATGGAGCTAAATTGTCAATAATTACAGATGCTGTTTCAACGCCTAATGAATCCCATCCTCCAGTATATGAAACATCGAGAATTGGATTTCCAGCGTACTTGTTCCAATTAATTCCATCTGTAGATTCTGCAAAACAAAGTCGTGACCTTAACAGTGTATCGGCTGGATAATTTATTCCACCACAGGTGTACCACATCTTATAAGTGGTACCTTCTTTCAACACCCAACCATCACTGATTACGATTAAATCATTTGGTAAATTAGCAATTACCGTATCCCTTCTAAGAACAGGATTCGTTGCGTCTTTCGTCCAATTCGTTTGAGATACGAGCGATGTTGTTTTCAACATAGCTATCAATAGTAGACTTTTGAATAAGGCGTTTATCGTCATTTGTTGCGTTTAACGTATTCATCTTGTATTCACTTGTTTACCAACTAGTTTCCACAAGATATTTTATGCAAATTAATACTATTTCTTTATTTTTTAGACAATCTAATGTAATTACTATTTTTCAAACTCTTCACTTCCGTCGCGGCGGATTCATCGCTCATCGCTCATCTCTTTTCGTTCATCGTTCATCACTTCTATTCACTCCGCAACGGCGGAATAGTCACTAGTCACTAAATTGAACCAATCCTAGTCCAACCTGTATTCCCTCTCATGAAAACTATTTTTTGCTTTCTTTTCGTTTCGCTTAGTTGTTTCTCTCAAGAATTTACTTCTGGACAACGGTCATTAATTTTTAATGAAATCTCATTGCCCATTTATTACTTTCCGTTCTACGACAGCGTGCAAATCATTGAATACGATTATTATACACTTTCACTGAACCAAGGTGCAATGGAAGATGCAATTCATCCGCGCGGTGGTTCTTCGTTCCATGATGCAATGATGATGAATCGTCCAAATGGCTACCTCATACGTAATCAAAAAGGGGAAATTGTAGCGAATTACGGCGTTCAAGATGTACCTATTTTGAAGTTACTTCCACCCGATTCCTGTAAAACAATCACACACAAAGAACGCTTGAACATGCCACGAAATCTAGGATATGATCGCTTTAATCAGACAACGAAAGAGTTATACGGAAATGGTTATTTGATTTCTAGAATGTTTGTTCCAGCACAACGAACCGAAATGCCAGAAAGAGGCATTCAATTGATTGGAATTCTGGATACACTTGGTAAGATTGCGCTACCAATGGATCACGTTTCGATTGATTACCAAGAGGGAGAGTATTTGGTGCAACGCTTCGAACGCTTGTACAATCCAGTTCCTCCACTCAAAATCAATTATCGATCTGTTGAATTAGTTGAGCAAAATGTACTAAAACGCTATGCCATTTACGATAGCACCTTTCAGTTGACCTTGGATGGTTCTGATATTCCGATAAAGCGAATTAACAAAACCTTGTATGCTGCGATTTCACCTAGATCTGTTGCCTTTATGGATAATTATGGAAACTTTCTGACTTGCAATAATTACCAATACATCTTTGACGCGCCTTATGGAAATTTAATGATTTATGCGCAATATGAGCATGATACGCTCTACCAAGGACTTCTTTCACGACAATTGGAAGAAATAACGCCAGCAATCTACACATCCATCTTACCTCACGACCATGGATTTATGCTGCAAGATCGCAACAATCGCAAAGGCTTTTTGAATTTACAAGGAAAACCAATTGTTCCATGTGCATTAGAAGCGGAGACAATCGATTATCGACGTGACCATTACATTGTTTACACGCGTTATGTGACTGTTCCAAATGGTAAAATGCTATGTTCGGGATTGATTGATTCAACGGGGAAACAACTGCTGGAACCTATTTACTGGGAAATCGGACAATTTTACACTGAAATTACACAGGTACGAAAAGACAACAAATGGGGATTAATTAACCGTTCAGGAGAAGTGATTTGTCCGATTATTTACGACCGAATTGGTCAGCTACACCGCACGTTTATAGATGTTACCAAAGACGGAAAACAAGGCCTGGTGGATCATTCTGGAACCGTAATTCTGGAACCAAACTTCAGTTATGTGAACTGGTACGATTCACTGATTCATTGTGGTAACGATCAAGACGAACATTTTATTTATGACCTGCGCAGCGTTCAAACCTACAAGCATCGCTTTGGTAAATTACTTCAACAAGACAACGGTTTATCATTCTACCTGAAAGACAACAAATATGGTTTGGTGAATGCACAAGGAAAACTTCTTCTCCCCGCTCAATTCGATAAAGTACGTGCGTTTCGAAACAATTTTGCGGTGGTTGAATTAAACGGCAAACTTGGACTCATTGATCAAACTGGGAAAATCGTTCAGGCAATTAAGTACATGGATTTGAGCTATGATAAAGAGGGGAATTATGTGTTGGAGTGATTACTATTTAGTGCTAACTCACTTCCCTTCCACTATTTCTTTCAACTTTTCATTCATTTCATTGAAACCATTGACTGTGTTCATTTCCAACATTTTTTTGAACAAGGGAACAAAAATGCCTTTGAATTTTTCGCTTTGAATAAAGGTGGTTGTTCCATTTCCATTGTCGATTAATTGAAAACGATGTTCACCATCAAAAAGTCCTGGAATCAATAAATGACCTAACCAGCGGAACTCATGATTTGCTTCGAATGCAAGCACTTTCGGTTTAAAGGTCATTCCTTTGGCTTTTGGTGGTTCTATCCGCGCTGTAATTGTTTTTCCAACGTTCACTTCGCCAGTGAGGGATTTAATAAATGGATTCCAAGTTGGATACGCTTCAAAATCAGTTAAGATTGCCCACACTTTTTCGGGACTTGCTGCGATTTGAATTTCGGTTTTAATTTCTTTTGCCATTGCTTTTCATTTAATTTTTATGATAAAACAAAGGTCTAACAGAAGACTGAATCTGCTCTTGACAAATATCAAGAAATCAACCCAATTGTTTTTTCCGAATTCTACTGAAGGTTTCGGGCGTCATTCCGAGCATGGAAGCAATGTATTGCAAAGGAACTTGGTTGAATAATTCTTTGTTGTTTTCAAAAAAGAAGGTGTAGCGTTCTTCGGCTGACATTGATAAATGACTAAAAATCCGGTCTTCAAGCATCGCAAAACAGCGTACAATGAAGAGCTTTTCCAATACATTCCAAGTTGGTACAAGCTTTCCGATTTTTTTATAATCCTCAACGGTAATCATGTGTACTTGCGTATCGACCAGCGCTTGAATATTCCAGCGCGAAGGCACTTCAAACACAAAACTTGACAAATCCGTTGCAAAATAGCCTTTGCTTGAAATCCATTGCGTCACCTCCTTCTCTTCTGTTGTCACAAACACCCGCAAAAGTCCCGATTCCACAAAACACATTTTATCGCAACGTCGTTCTGACTTCACTAAATAATCGCCTTTTTTAATGGTCGTTAATTTGAAGAGAGAACTAATGAGTTGCAAATCTTCATCGTTCACCACGCCAAAGTACGATTGTATGTAATGTTCTAATTCTGTCATGTTTGTTTGATGGATTATTTGCTTTACGTCTATTCCTGGTTAATAATAGTCGATGGTTCGTTTAACTACGACTTCTTGCTCTAATCCTTCTGTATAGACCTGACGCACAATATTTCCTTTTTTATCTAATTGATAATTTACTCTTGTATTGCCATTGCCTGAAATTTCTTCAATCAAAGTTCCTTCTTCATTATAGCGATAGTTCGTTGTATAGATAATATCGCTGGAACTGTAATTTCGTTGTTCTTCAATTTTATTCCCTTTATCGTCATACTGATATAAAGTCTTACTGATTAAATCACCATTTGCTTCCAGCCAGTTTTCTTCCAATTGATGTCCTAAACTATCATAGCGATACGAATATGTAGTAAACAATGTTCCTTTACTATTGTATCCACGCATTTCTATACAATTTCCTTTTTCATCAAAACGATAGTAATAGTTTGCGTTGTGACCTTTTTCATTTTCTTGTACATTTTCGATGTTCTCTTTAATTCTATTACCAAGCGAATCATACAAAAATGTGCTGATAGACACAAATGTAGTATCGTCACGAAACGTTTTAATTGAGACCAACTTATTTAAACTATCATAGGTATAAGCACTGCGCGAATCCATTGATCCGTCTACATCATAGTCAATTGATTTTTCGGTTATATAACCTCTTTCGTTGAATGAAACTTTAATCGATTCGTGTTCCTTATCAGTTTCGATAATACATTTCACTTTTCCCTTCAAATTCATCTTCTCCCAATCCGTCTTCGTCACTTGTCCACAAAGAACAGCAGGTAAAAGCAAGAATAAACTGAAGAATACGTTTTTCATTGGTTGGATGCTTTGATATTTACTTTAAGGTTAACAAGAGGAAATGCAAACATAGATTAGTATCCATCTTTACTATTCTTGTTCCATTTTTGTTGAGCATACTCATTAAATACTTTCTCCTTGTCGAAGTTTACGATTTTAGTAATTTCTCCACCGTATTTCTCATTTTCATTCAGTTCTATTCGTGAGTTACCCTGTAATTTATATTTTTTATCACCTTCGTACATAATCAGTTTTAATGTACTTGGGCTAACATCTCCTCGGCAAGCAATTCGGTAAATCGTCCAAATCTCTGGCGCTCCGTTTTCATTTAAATCAGTTACTTCAAGATTGAATTGACCAAACCTAGCAGTGGCATCCATCGGGCAATCTTTCGAAAAATCATAAATGGACCATTTCTTTGCAAAATCATTTTTTTGTTGAATATAGTGGTGACAAAAAACTTCTGCATTCTGATTGTACATTCCTTCTTCTTCATCGATATCCGTATGATAAACGCCCGTTTCAGAGGTAAACACGATATGCGTCCCTTCCTGATCTTTCCATTTCAAACAATCCTTTACGTTTCCTTTGTATTTAAAATTCTGTTTAATAAATACTGTGTCAATTGGCAATAACTTGATTTTGCTAGCATACGCAGTATTGCTCGAATCATTTTCAATAGATGATTGGTTCGTATTTACGTGTGACTCATTTTCCTTATTGGAATCTGAACCGCAACTATACAGAATACCTAACACAGTAAATGAAAGTAAGATGCTTTTGATCATTTATAATATTTAACTTGATTGTCGAATTAAAATTAAAACAATTTACATTCAAAACTTCAGTTCAATTGGAATATCTTGGAATGTGAAAAGTATAGAAAAAAGATTTTTACTCTCCTCTACTCGATTGTTGCACATGAATAAAAGGCCAATAGACTAAATGCAATTAGAATTACACCCGAAAGTCGATTAATCCAAACGAGTCGATCTGCTGTGATTTTCGATTTAAAATAACTAACGATTGTACTCAAGATAAACCACCACACTGCCGATCCAATGAATACGCCCATCACTAATGTCATGGAGGATGAATAGTCGGTTTTTGTAGTTCCCAAGCCAAGTCCACTGAAAATAGCCAAAAAGGAAACGATTGTTGCAGGACTTGAAACCGTTAGAAGAAATGTTGAAATGAAATTTTTCAACAGGCCTTTACTGTCTAAATTCGCAGCTGCTTGAGCTGGTTTCGACATAAATGATTTGATGCCCATAAAAAGTAAAAACAAGCCACCAATCAATTTCATCCAAAATTCTTGCGTCAAGAGAAATGATGAAACGGCTGTTAAACCAAAACCTGCAATACAGCCATAGACTGAATCTGCCAATGCTGCGCCCAATCCAGTTACAAAACCAGACAAGCGCCCTTCTGTCAACGTACGCTTTATCGTCAGCACGCCAATTGGTCCAACCGGCGCAGCGACTGAAAAGCCAATAATTAATCCTTTTAATAAATAGTCAAATGTCATTGTAAATTATGCGTGTACGATTGGTGATGTGGTTAGCTTTCTTGAATTAAAGTTATTAGTATTTTGGATTATACCGAATAAACTCATCTGTTATCTCCATCCAACCAATTGAACTCTTATTTTCTTGTTTTATCATTTCTTCCGAACGATAACTAAACGGTAGCATCCAAAGGCTTTTTGTGTCCCGCCAAATATAAGATATTTGAATGTTCTCAATTTCCATAACTTCTTTCGTTCGAATGGATAAAGAATCAAAACTAAAAACCATTGGCAAGTTCGGATAAATAATATTCGCAAAAATGTTTATAGTAACATATCTTTCAAAGTTCGATTCACCGTAATTTCCTTTTGAATATGTAATTGTATTTGTATCCCTACCTACAACAAAATACTCTAAAGTTGCATAATTGATTGTAGGGGTAAATTGTGACGATTGTGCTTCGCTTTTAAAAACGAAAACCAATACAATAACAACTAAAAATCCAATTCTCATGATATTTTAGGTTAATTGATTCAATTTGGCCCCTGGAGGACTTTCAACAATATTTCTTGAATTAAAGTTAAAACAAATTGCTTTCAAATCTTCTGTTCGCAAGAATAATCATTCAATCGCTCTGGATTTTAAACTGACATCAATAAAACCGCAACTTTCTAAATTCATACGAACTGTGCACTTTTTCATCTTGCTGGTATTCATACATACGCATGACGCACATTTCATTATAACCAACGGATATGCGTTGAAATCCACCACAATTCGTACAAGGTACTTCGGGTAAATTACGCGAGTTCGCGTGTGCACTTCGCTTTTCAGAAAAGCTTAATTTCGTTTTTGGCAGATAGCACTCCAGCACCAATTCAGTTCGAACTTCAGGATTAAACCATTCGACCAATAATGTATCATAGCCTTCTTTGATTAATGTAGCACTCCATCGCCCAGGAAATTTTAGTTGAAACTGCAAGTTTGACATAGAATCAATATGGTAAGTGATTGTATCCTGTTCACTACACAAGTACAAATCAAGATTGAACAACTTTTCTTGATTAACAACATCCTTGATATCTATTTTCAGTTGACTGTAAAGTTGGGGTGTCTGATTGTCTTGCGCATTGCCCAATATTCCAAACAAAAACGAGCTAATATGTAAAATGAATTGTCTCATTTATAATTTTAGTTTTTCTCTTTTACATTTCGCTTAAACGGATACAAAATAGCTGCAGCAAAGCCATAAAAGGCAATCCAATGTCCTGAAAAACCTCTTACTTTCAAAGCTATTCAACGGTGATATTCTTGATCCGTCAGTGTTTTAATTATTTTGTCATGGACATGTAAAACATATTTTCTATCAATAATATCAGTTGTTCCTTTTTGGAAAAACATAACGCCGAAAAAATTTAAAACGGCATAAAAAAATCCTGCTATTGCAAGATAACTAATCCATTTTGGTGTATGTTTAAAAAACACTCTAAATTGTTCTTTCGATTTTAAATTATTTAGTTTTCCAGATTTTTGCAATGCCTTTAGTTCTTCATTTTTCCGCATTTCCAGAATTGCCGGAAGCCAAACGATAAAAATACCCACATGTAAAAACCAGATTGCGGGAACTTTTTCTTCAACATCAATCTGAGCTATTGAAAGAATATGCACAGTTAACCCCAAGGTCCAACCAATTACGGCTAAAAAAAACAAGAATTTCTTCATTGGAATTCAGTATTAAAGGTCAAATATTACACAAGTATAGGATTTTTTCCATTTTATTTTCAATCCGGCAACGCATGTTGAATGTCCGAAGTGCTAATTTTGTGTACAGATTTTTGCTCCGATAATCGATTGGCAATGATTAGGAATTCATACGACAACATTTCTTCTGGCTCGAAGCTAAGGTCCGCAATGAGTTGATGTTGCTCGTTGAAATAAAGTGTGTAATTTCTGATCTGTTGATTTTTCAAGATCTTTTTCGCTTGATCAATGTTCATTCCTTCGTTGAATTCAACCATTACATTTGGTGAAAAATAACGTTCGTTTCCAGAAGTAGAATAAATCGCTTCCAAGAGATGTACTTCCTTTTTTTGAAGGAGTTTCTTGACTAATTGAGTTCGTGTGAGGTTAGAATTGACGATGCGATAAACATTCCTTCTCGGATTCAATCTAACCAGTCCAAGTTCTTTTAAATCCTTTTCAAATTGCATGTTCAATTTATCGCGTTCATCACTCGTCAAGGTCTTCATTTCCTTATTGTAGTGAAATTCAATATAGAACAAATCCAAAGGTGGTTCGAATGGAATTTTATCCCCATTAATGAAACAGAAATAGGTTTCCGAACTTACGGGATTCGATGCTTTCGATGCTGACTTATGTGTATTCGCTTTCTTCTCGGAACGAGTTAAAGAATCATTCATCGATGCGTTTTGATTTAAGGATGGTTTGTTGGATTTTTTTGATTTGTTACTCTTGACATTGGTTTGTTCTACCCTATCGTTCCCCGCAGGCTGAGGAGCTGATTGACACGCAAACAGGATGAAAAGGAGAAAGATGGTGAGAATTGATTTCATTTTTTCAATATCAATTTATCATCAATCTTCAAAACTTCTTTGCTGATTCCATCGATTGAAAATTCAGGCTCGTTAAATTCATTTGGATGCATTAATTGAACACAAATCGTATTATCATCATACGTAAGAACGGTAATTGTGTCTTCATTAAAATTTGTCAGATTTCGTCCATTTGGATACATTTTATAATCAATCATTTCATACTTCAAATTTAACGTCGAAACAACCAATGTTTTATACTCAGTATACTCAATTGTGAAGTTCAACAAATAACCGTTTTTAATCTTCGAAAGATGTTCAATAGATATTGATTTCGGATATTTCTTGTTCTGAAGCAAAGATTTTGGTAAACTAGCAACTGAAATGTTTCCATCCGTCCTTTCAATAGAAGTATAAAACCCGTTATACTGTTCTAGTTCCTTTTTCAAATTCTGTTTTGGAGATTGCGATTCAGGCACCGCCGTATGAACCTGACTTTCTGATTGGCACGCAGACAGGATGATGAGAAGAAAGATGGTAAGGAATTGTTTCATTTTTTCAATTCGTGATTTGTAATTCGTTATTCGTTATTCCTATTTAAAATAAATCGATCAAGTTTTAATATTAAGAAATCAATTCCACAAACTATTTTCCTAATCCTCATATTTTCCCAACTAATACATTAATTTGCTCAATTAAAGTTAACCCAGATACCTGAATTTGCGCTTTTCCTTAAACCAGCTAGGTGAAGCATTAACCGAATTGTAACCACAATCGGTAATTCGATTTCCATTGACATCAAAGTCTTTATCCATGCTATGTGCCATTAATTCTTCGCCTTTCTTGTTTAGATAGGTTATCCACACGCAGCTTTTTTCAGTATTATTTATTTCAATGTAGATTGCATGTTCCTCACTAGTGGCTAATATTTCATTTAAATTATCAATAACAATTGAATTGTTATGCGAGTTAATAATCATTTTAAATGTTGAAGACTTCTTAATTGCAAATGGCTTCATTTTATTTATATTCGTGTAAACGAGTGAATCTTTTCCATTGGTAATCGTAATATTTAAAAATTCATAATTCGAAACATAGCTTTTCAGTCGAAGATTATTTACATATGAATAAGACGTGTCAAGTTGACAATTCGCTGAAAATCCTATCGAAAGCAATAAGATGAATAGACTGAATACTTTTAACATTTGATTTAGCTTAGTTTTGCTTTTATTCTTTAACATTTCGGAGAACACCTAACAAGTATACGCAATTTTACGTTTTTCTTTGTCTACTTTTCTATTCTGATTGTATTCTCAAAACCATTTCTTGTTCGTACGCCTTTTCCAGCGTGACTGCCATCTTGCATTTCAAAGTAGACATTGTTTATGGAAGGAATTTCAGTCAAGGTAAAGGTTGCAATTGCGCAAAATTCTTCGGTTCCTGTTGTCCCCATCGATTCAGTTAGTACATTGCTATGCACAACGTTTACAAAAATAGTATCGTGCTTGATGTTGATAAATTCTAATCCCACTTTTGGGTAAATAGCATTTAGTTCAGTGATTAGCTTTTCAGGTGTTTTCTCCAAGGTATCAAGGCATTTACTACGTTTAAGCGTTCCTTCGGGATTTGACGATTCATAGGCAACGTACCAAATTGTTTGGTCGGATTTCTGTTGCGCTTCTTTAGGCGTATTTGCCGGCGTATTTTGGCTACACGCTGTAAGGATTGAGATAATGATGGAAAGAATATGAAATGGTTTCATTGGCTGAGTTTTAAAGTCCAACTGAATTACAGTTATACGCTTTTTACGCTTTTTCCTATTTGGGACTTTTGTAATTTTTTATTCTAAATGTTATCCAATACGTTGTCAAATTAAGTGTATATGGTTCCCATTTTCCAAAAGATTCATAATCGCGATAATATAAATTAAATTTATCCGAAAGACTTTTATTGCAACTCACTGTTTCACATATTTCAGTCCATGAACCACATCGGACTGATAATTTAAAATCTTCATTTGGATACGTTCTTAGAATTTCATCATTTATGGCTATTTTCAAACTGTCCTCCTTTTCAAAACAAAGCTTTTGATCTTCAGGACATTTGTATGTGAAATCAAATTCACCTTCAAACCGAACCCAATTTGGTGTAGGAGTCATAATAAGAGAACTATCTTTCAGTATTTCTTCTCTATATTTTCTTGCTTCAGTCAACGATTCAAATTGAACTGATTTGCGATATGGCTGTTTTAATTTCCCATAAAATTCACGCAACAAATTGGGGTCAAAATGAAAATATTCCTTTTCAGTTACTATTTCTTGACAGTTCAAGTTGATCTTAAATGATTCAAGAATCTGCCCTTCTTTACATAGATATACCTGGTAATGATAACCACATGCGAACATGTTGCCTGGCACTTCAAAGGTCCAGTTTTTCTTGAACTGATTCAACAAGGTTGTATCATTCGTATAAAACTCACCAATACTATCTCTCAGTGAATTCTCATCACTTTCAGAAAATATTCCTAGAATATAATAACCTCCATTATTGAACTCATACTCCTTAAAAGGTTGAGTCTGCCCGAAACAGGAAACTGAAAGAAGTACAAATAGTAATTGCAAACATTTAGTCTTCATAGTAGTTTGGTAATCGTTTAATTCATAGATAAGGCGCTTAACAAGTATACAAATTTTTCTTTTTGCCTCTCTAAGATTATTTATATCCATTTGCTTAGGATTGTAGATTTCGCATCGTCATTTTCTGCTCAATTAAAGTTAACCCAGATACCTGAATTTGCGCTTTTCCTTAAACCAGCTAGGTGAAGCATTAACCGAATTATAACCACAATCGGTAATTCGATTTCCATTGACATAAAAGTCTTTATCCATGCTATGTGCCATTAATTCTTCACCTTTCTCGTTTAGATAGGTTATCCACACGCAGCTTTTTTCAGAATTATTTATTTCAATGTAGATTGCATGTTCCTCACTAGTGGCTAATATTTCATTTAAATTATCAACAACAATTGAATTGTTTTGCGAGTTAATAATCATTTTAAATGTTGAAGACTTCTTAATTGCAAATGGCTTCGTTTTATTTATATTCGTGTAAACGAGTGAATCTTTTCCATTGGTTATCGTAATATTTAAAAATTCATAATTCGAAACATAGCTTTTCAGTCGAAGATTATTTACGTATAAATAAGACGTGTCAAGTTGACAATTCGCTGAAAATCCTATCGAAAGCAATAAGATGAATAGACTGAATACTTTTAACATTAGATTTAGTTTAGTTTAGCTTTTATTCTTTAACATTTCGGAGAATACCTAACAAGTATACGCATTTTCATTCTTTGTTATTGCAGTATACTGGTTTTCATTCTCCAATCACACATTCCTGCAATTCCCAGGGGAAATTAATTTCACAATAGGCTCCGAGCTGCTTTTTACCAAAATGAGTTCTATACGTTCCTGTTAGTTTATATTTTGCATGAAAAGGCGCCTGTTTCGATCTTTTGCTTGTTACAATTTGATAGGTGTCATTTAAAAATGGAGAGTCACCATAAAGAATAACTGTACCTCTTTCATTTACAGAATAGTATCCAGTAAAATAATCATCGCTAAGGTGCAATGAATCACCAGTTGAAATTCGAACCCAATAAGTCGAATCTAAATAATTTAAGCCAAAATGAATCATATCATTCACATCCTTTCCAATCTGACCTTCAAATTCAGCAGCATAAAATTGGTAAAAATTATAGGTTAAAGTTGGTTGATAGGACTCAAGCTTTTTTGGACAAGGCTTTAAATAAATCGTACATCCTACCGCAAATAGGCTAAACAAAACAACCATAACAACATTGTAAATTTTCCCGATCATCCTTCACTATTTTTAAGGTTTAGAAACCTGTACCTCCATCATTTTTTTAACTAAATTGTTTTACGAAGATACTTTACCCAATTTCCGAAAATTAGTGTCCTAGTTTTGTGGGTAGAATAGAATTGGCTTAATTCATTGCTTAGCCATTCTTCAACTTCACTATACGTCATTTCTCCACTGTCGGTAACAGCAGTTATATTGCTTTGTGTTGTTAAGTACAAAACTAGTTCGTCTTTTGTATAGCTTATTGGATTTTTAAATTCTTCTTCTTTGTCAAGCGTGAAATTTTTAGATGAGAGATTATCATTTGACCAATTGTAACTGTTATTTCTTTTCGGAGCAGGAAACTTGGGTAAATAAACTTCTGGATACCACTTGCTAAAACTTTCAACGCCTTCCATTTCGGAGATAAAAAAATTGTCATATAATACGAGCCAAGCATCGCTTGTCAAAAGTCTATTTGCTTCGGTAAGGAACTTGTCGATATTGAACCAATGTACGCCTGAACAAACAGTAATTAAGTTGAATTCATTATTAGAAAACGGTTGATTTTCGGCTGGCGCAATTGAGTAATTTATCTTGTCCTGACTTAAAGCCCATTTTAGCATTTCTTCTGATGTATCCGTTCCATATACATTAACAGCAATGTCAAGCAATGCTTTAGTCGATAACCCAGTACCACAAGCTATATCCAAAGCCTTCTCGAGTTTATTGTCGATTTGTAACTGTTTTTGGATATGAGAAATGGTATTACTATGAAAGTATGGTCTACCTTTCGAATATCGTTCAGCAGCATTTTTTGGATCAAAGTAATTCATTGTTGTCATTTTTAATTTGTCTGTTAGCTTTACTACCTATCGCTCTGCCTGTTTTTTTTACCATATCGTTTCTCTTGCTTCAGCCAAGCAAGTTTAAATGCAACCAACCCGATATTACAGAAGTTTATTCATTCACATTTTCAAAGATAAAACGCGCTTTTTTTCCTTCTATTTTCAGAGATAAATTTTCACTAATTTTTTCTATCCGTGTAGCTTGATTATTCAACAAGGATATGGCTATTTCTTGTATTGGAAATTGAGGTAACTTTTCAACTTCTTCATATTCAATTGTAATATCGCCATTCGTAAACGTGTTCGCAATTTTTTTGCAATTATTTAGTTGTGCAAATTGTTGTAAATCGCCAATCATTTTTTTGTCTGCATATAGTTTGATGTATGTTACCTTTTCAAATTGTCTTGGATATTTTTTACCATTGGATAAAACAGTATTGAATTGTTTGAAAGACATCGACTTATTTATCTGTTCATCAGTAAAGCCTAAATTTTCCAGGTATTCCTTTTGATATTCTAAAATGGCCAATTCGTTTGTTCTATTCTTAAAACTTATTGTTTTATACCAATTTATCTCTGAACTATCTAACAACATTATAGTCGTAGATGTATCAATCGTATAGTTTAAATCGTTGCATTTTGCAAGGATCGTACTAAGCATATTAATTTTTCTGGTTTTAAATTCAATCCCAAAATCTCCAAAATTATCTCCTAATTGAATGTTTTTTTTCGGTTGAAAAAATTCAATCGTTGAAGATTCGCCAATCAAATATTTTCCAGAATAAGAATCCGTTGTTGTTTCTTGTTGCGCCTCCCAGCAAAGCGACAATGTGTCTTTCAGATAAGTGTTTTGAAATAAATTAAGATATGAAACACTGTCTATACAAACATATAGGGTGTTAAAATCGGTACGAGGTTTTGATTTTTTCTGTCCAAAGCAAATGAACTGTAGTAAGATGAAGCTTAAAAGTAAGTACTGTTTCATATTAAATTTCTGCTAACGGTTTAATTCTTCCCCTCTGCCCAATTCTTCAATTAAATCGTTTCTCTTGGTTCAGCGAAGCCAAGTCGAAGATAAACTAATTTTTCTCATAAAAATCGTTTTTAGCTTCTCTACTTACACCTTCGGTCTTAGTTTGATTGAGGCAAATATCCATGCATGTATTGTCGTCTGACCTTTTTTTAACGCCACTCTTTTTCTATCACAAAAATTTTATGCAAGAATATTATCGAAATGAGCAAAATACCCAAATGAATCAGCAGCAAAATAATTGCCAAAACCATTGCCGCAAATCCGCCATATAATGGTTCTGACTAGATATAAAAAAGGCTAAATGAAATGTAAGCAACATAGATTGCTAAATTCAGATTTTTCCACCATGATTTGAACTTGACAAATACCAACATTGATAGAAGGATAACAGCAAGCATTATTTAGAATGAAAATTCAGTCATAGTTGAATTTTGAATTATTTTTTCAATCTACTGCGCAGTAAATCAATTAATATTCTTGCCGCTTTTTGATCTTCATCCGAAATATTGTGGGTATCCAATACTTTTTCAGTTTCTAAAAGGAATTCATACCAACCATCTGTCATTCCATTGACATTTAGCTTGGCAAGATTTAATTCATCATAAGCATTCTGATTTCCATTTTTTAATATGGAATTGCATAGTTCGTCAAATTGAATCCAATATTCTTTCATAAATTGTTAACAAACTTTGGGTAGTTAAAGGTGTGAAATTAAACGATTTTGATGTCATGAATTATTACACAACGGTTTCCAGCTTACTCGCTTAATCTTTTTGTCCAACTGCAATTTGGTTGTTTTTCGTCTCATTATATCCATACTGCATTACTGTGCAGGTGAATGAATTTTTCTGAAAGTCGAGTTTGATCCAAGCTAATTTACCCCCAGAAAATTTAACGCCAATAAATCCTTCACCTGCGAAATCATCATAATTTAAAAAATTCGACGCATATTCACGGTAAATGATTGCATTGTTTGAAAATAATTGGTTTGATTTGATTAGATCGCCCGTGTCTAAAACACAAACCTCATCCATTTCCAAATTCTTCACTCTTATATTATTTTCCGCAGACAAACCCTTGACTTCTAAGTGTGAGTTGTAATTCGTACAAGGATTACTCGCACTTACAAATTGAAAAAATGTCGTATACGTGAATCTGAAATCGTTAACCCCGTTTTGATCAATATCGAGATCAACTTTTTGTATTGAATCCGTAGGAAAGGGAATGTACTCATAACAAAATCCAGATGGATGTTGTCCCACACTATCAACTGGGTGCAGCACCAAATCAGGCGTTAAATCCACATAGACAATTTTATCTGGCAAATCTGGAACTTTAGCTTTATCACATGAAAGAATGACCACGCTCATAAACCCAATTATCAAAAAGAAATACCTCATACGATGTTGTTTATTTTAATGTTGTTCTTCTACTACTTCACGTGTTGTGCGCGGTGTGGTTTATTGTTAAGGTTTTGAGACTGCGCGAAGAAGCCGAATTTCAACCTAACTTCGAAGATAAATTAGGTTCTTTCAATCCCATTTATGCTTCCATTTTTTATTTTTACTTGAAGGCACACAACTTTTTTAAAGATAAGGAATTTTCGAATTATTATACTACAGAGTAACATTAATTCAAAATCTGAATTATCGTATGGAACCTCAATTACATCAAACGTTATCATATCATAATTACCCAAAATAATTTTCTGTTGATCCTCAGCCGAAAAAAATGGCAGGAAAGAATTTTTAATCTCTGGAAGATACTTTTGATAGTTTTCTTCGAAGTTGGTGTAGCTATTGATTTGGGATTGTAATAATTCTCCTTTTTCACTATTGAAATAAACATCACAGAATTTTCCATGACCTTTATATTCGATCGAATTTTGATAACAGCTTGTTTTTCCTGTTATGACTTCTACAAATGAATATTCTTCTTTGATTTTTTCAATTGTGTTCATGATCTTATTCTATGATTATTGTTGTAAATCGTGCAATGCAACATACGGTTTCAATTTTGGTTTAGACGCCTAACAAGTATAATCATTTTTGCGCATTTAATTAATTGTTGTTAGCGGCTTGAAGAAGTTGGGGATTTATAAGTCCAAAACTTTCGATTAAACACCGAAAATCAAAAGTACATAACAAACCTTAAATTAAGCCTGAAAACCCCAATTCCTTAAACCCCATGTTAGTGGCAGTACATTTTTAATTTCTTAATTTGGTTTGATATTTTTCTAATTTGTCCCATATTGCATAAAATGTATCATTTCCAATTTTGTCCGAAAAAGACGTATTGATTATCAAAATTCGTCCAATATTATTTTTAGGGTCAAAAAACATCATTGAACCAACTCCTGGGTCACCTCCTGTGTGTCCAATATAGCCTGTGTAACCAAATCCTATAAAAATACCAACATTAAAACTCTCACTAAATGGATTTTTGTCGTTTCTGTCTAAAAAGTTTTTTGCTTCCAATTGTGGTCGAAAATATTCTTTAAAACTTTCTTTGCTTAATATTGTTCCTTTACCATTGTAACCTTTGATAAGTTCAGTTAAGAATAAACTCAAATCATTTATTGAAGTTATAAAATTTCCATCAGGATAGGAAACCATTCCGTAAAATGGCAAAGCGGTTTTTGGGTTTTCATAAAGTTTGGAATAATTAGCAAAGTCAATGTCTTCAAAATGCCAACCAGAGGCATTCATTTTTAAGGGCTTTAATATGTGTTTTGCAGTAAACTTGTCAAATGTTTCGCCTGTTGCTTTTTCAATCACTAAGGCTGCTAATGTTGTCCCGATGTTTGAATATTCGTAAATATCCCCGGGTTTATTTTTTGTATAAATTTCTTTAGTGTTCCATTTACCTTTTTCTGTCAACAAATTGTATAAAAACATTTCCATAGAAACAACAGAATCTTTTGGATTAAAAACCTGTGTTTCGTCAAAAACTAAATTCATACCATTTAAGTCTTGATTTTCTTTCAAAAAATAGTTTTTAGTCAAGTAAAATTCATTATCAACAATGCTGGAAGTGTGATTAGCCAAATGTCTTATGGTAATTTCATTATTAGGAAAATTGGGGTTAACTACCTTAAATGGTAAGTATTTGTTTATTGGGTCGTCTAATTCAAGTTTCCCTAATTCTTGTGCTTTTAGCAAAGATATACCAACTAATGTTTTAGAAATTGAACCAATATTTTGTATCGTTGAATCTGTGTATTGTTTATGAGTTTTAATGTCTGAAAATCCAAAGCCTTTTTGATATAATGTTCCTTTATCATTCACTATCGAAACTGTAAAACCATTAAAAATGGCATTTTTATTAGCATCTTTGATTTCTAAAGTCAAAGAGTCTTTTTGTTTATCGGCTTCAGTGATTTCTGTTTTACTTCCATTTTCACAAGAGATCAAAGTAAAAAATACAACTGCTATTAATATTAGTTTTTTCATTTAGTTTTTCTCTTTTAAGTATCGCAATTACATCGCCACTAACAGTTGGCAACTAGGACAAGCGGACCTCTTTCCACATCATTTCGGTTGTGGTTGTTAAGCCTGAGTCATTTAGTTGATGTTTTAAACAAATCTATTTTATTTGAATACCTTGATTATTAAGTCGTACTCTTTTTAATTCTGTTTCGGTTGGAATTTCTCCTATTAGTTGTCCATCAATATTGAGTATTTCTAAGTAAATATAATCAGATACTAATTCTCCTTTCCCGTTCATTAGTGCAAAATTCGTTGCTCCGTCATTTTCCATGAATAGATTTTGATTTTGAACAGCAAACAAAGAGTTGTTTCCATCATAGGTAATAATTTGAACAATCCTAAATTGTCCTTTGCACACGAGAACTCCATCTTGATTGAATACTCCTTGAAAAAGTTGATAACCATCCCGATCAGCTATATTGACATTTAAAGGAAGTAAACTTTCGGAAATTGTTTTAGTGCTTAAAATGGTGGATAATGAATCTCTCAAACTTGCATCAACATCAAACCAAAACAATTTTCCATCTAACGAGATAATTTCTGAAAAACATATTGGGGCAATTAGTTCTCCTGATTTTTTAAAAACACCACATAAATTCTTGTCATAGCAAATCAAAGAATTTTCACCTGCGTTATTAATTCTGGTAAATGTTCTGTTGAATACGTCTTTTACATTTTTGTCATAAAATCGAATAACACCTTCTTTGTAATCTGGTCCATTGACGGTTATTTTCTCATAGACAAAAAAACCTCCACCTTCCCAAATTTCATTTATGTAGTCATTAATAATCGGAACCAAAACATCCCCATTAGAGTTGACTATTCCAAATTTCCCTTGATTGTTTTGTTCAATAAAAATACCTTTTTGTGTAGTTGAAATTTGGTTTTCCTTTTGACTATAGATTGTAAAAGGAATAAAAAATAACAAGAAAATTAGTTTCATTTTGCTTTTATTAATTGTTTATATCGCTGTGAATTAGGCCATGAGGCACTTGCTCTCGAATATAATCGTGCGCCATATTGCTTACTGAGTGTTATGCGTATTATCTGTTAATATTCTGTTTTTTGGATTTAGATGATGCATCACGAATAAAAATAATACACCCTGAGTAAAGCCATTTGGAATATACTTTACAAACGTGTCGTAAAAATCAAATTGAAACCCCAATCCATCTCCAATGGTTAAATAAAATATTCTAGAACAAATCAAATTTATTATGCCATAAATACTTCCAAATATTAAAGCTTTTGTTAGCGATACTCCGAGATTGTCTTTTGAAATATTTTTTATTATCAAATGGGTCGCGAAGGCGGTAATTATTAAAAATCCAAACTCTATTAATACCTCGTAGATGAAAAAATCCAGATTCAAAATTTTTGTCATTTCAAATTTGGTATAAATCAATTTTCTTATCAGATCTATTCCAATGGATATTAATCCAAAAAATACTATTGCTTTAATAACTTTTGTCATTCGTTATAGTCTATTTTATTGTTTTGTCTACTCTGTTGTTGCGGCTAACGTTCCCACAGTAGGCAGGCAATGTGGCGCTTTTCCTTCAATATGTACTTGTGCCATTTTGCTTACTGTGTGTTATAGGTATTCATTTTAAGTTGTCATTCATTAGTAAACGGATGGATTCAAAATAATCGGTTTCGAAAGTTATTGATCGTATTTCATCAAATGAGAACTCATAATCATAATCCTCAATGATTTCTCCCTTTGAACCAACCATATTTATGGTGAATTCATCACCATTAACTTCATTTAATTTGCCATAAAACAATTCTTCTCCATCATCATCTTGAAATTCAAATAATCCATATTTCGATTCTAATTGAGTCAGAATTTCAAGAGCGCTTCCAAGTTTTATTTCGGGTTTGGTAATGGATATTCCTTTTAAGCCGAGTACTCGATTAATTTGAATTTCTTTTTCTCCTGAAATTCTATTATCTACCCATTTTTTATAGTAAATTTTAAATCCATCAATTTGATAATCTACAGGAATATGTTTCACAAGAATCCAGTCGTCATTTTCAAATAACAACATTCCTATTTCTTCATCTTCCCATCCGTTTATCTTATATGTTTCTACCATGGTTTACTCAGTTCTTCGATTACCTATAACTTATATATAAACCCCAGTTCTTGAATCTTCAGTGACAATCGGTTGCTGTAAAGGCCTCATCATAGAACGGTTTCTTTTTACTAAAGTATAAAAGATTGGTGATTCGTCATTTATGATTCGTGATTAATTACTTATTCAACAAAAAAAATCCGCCCTGGAAACCGAGGCGGACAAGTTTACTTTTTTTAAGTATTAGTACCGATGTCTCTGGGAAAACCTGCTAAAAATCGCTTCTCAAACTCTTGCGCTCTCTTTGTCCTATATCCTATTTGCATTAAACTATAATCTATGCTTTTAACAATCCAGTATCTCTTCCGAAGATCGTTTCTTATTTCCAACTGCACTCTCTTTTTTCAAATACAAATATGCAAATGGAAAACCGAAAGAATAATAGAAAAGCACAAATTGTACGGCCTCAAGCAGGTTATTATTTTGATATAACTCATAGCTAAAGATCAAGAGCATGCTGAAAATAAGATTCCCATAAACAACTAGGTTCAATTTTATGTTTCTTCCGGCTAAAAGATAAATCATTAAGATAAACGGTGAACTTAAAACCATCGCCATCAAAGTTGCACCAAAACCATAAATTAATCCATCAATAATGAGTACTCGTATATTTGTCGTTTGAAAATCAACAATCAACATAAATTCTACTGCCGCAATACTTCCAAAGAAGCAAGTTAAAAACCAATACCGCAATCCAGTTCGAGGGTTGTTAAGTTGTGTGTTAGTCGAAGGATGTGTCATTTTGTTCAGAATTTCTTTAAAGTAAGGATATTATAATTTTATTCAACCTTCACTTGGTTCCACAAAAAATCATTTTATTGTCTAATTCAGAATTTGGTTTAACTCTATTGTTCATTACCCAAATATCCTTTTGATACGGCAGAAAAACAGCAATCTTCTCTTTTTTGCAAATGTTTATAACCTGAATGAAGTCATTGAACGTGGTTCCATCTGCCAAATAAAAATGAATTCCTTTTGTTGTGTCCTTTGATTGAACAAGTGAACGAATTTGAATTTGAGCTTGGTCGAGTTTTACTATGTTTGTTGAATCGTTTCCTGTCAATTCAAATTCAGTAAACTGGAGCTTTTTAATAAGTTCATTCCCAAAACATCCCAAACTTTTTATTTCAGGAAAACCTTCGGTCAAGGTATCCCTTGGATCAAACATTACAACAGGTAAGATGTATTCGATCTTTTTATTAACTCCAAAATCAACTAAAACCACATACCAAATATGCATACCAAGAACCAAAGAAATAATTCCAATTGGAGAATAAATTTTATATGTTGACTTACTTTTCGTCATTCAGTTTATGTTATTTCCTTTAAGCCGTTCCGTTAAATAAAAACCTTGTTAGCTCTTTTTTAGTAAGATTAATTTCTGCTTCAAAATAATATTCACCACCATCTTCAACCATAATCAACTCATTATCCCAAAAACCATCATGGTCATCTCCAAACTTCGAGGCTCCATAAATTTTCACTATCCGCTGATTATCAGCATTTCGATAAGCAATGCATTGTTTAAAGTAGGCTTTTTGATTTGGATGTCTTTTTGATTTATGCTGTTTTATTTCTTCATCCAAAAAGTGCTCAATTAAATCTATCTCATTTGGTTTCAAATCGATTGAAGCTCCATTCTCTCTGGTCATAAAATTCAATGGATGTGCCGTGAAAAAAACAAAATCAGCTCTATTTTGTTGGCTTACAATTGGTTTTATTCCTGTCTGATTCTCCAGTAATTGAAGGCGCATGCATTGATCAATGAATTCAATGTGTCCATCCTTCAAAATGGCAATCTTGAAGCGTTTGTTATTCTTTAATCGAATTGTGTCACCGTCAAGTTCATAGGTTCCTTTTTCAATCCTATTCTCATAAATAGAATTTTTACTGTTTCGAATAATTTTCCATTCGAAGGTTTTGTCTTTATTTAATGTAAACAGCATCGAGAAATCATCATAACTGTTTTTGCTACTACTCATTGCCAACAAAATCGGCTTCTCCTCTTCTGCTTCGGAGGATTTGTCCCTTTCTGTGCAGGAGGTGATCACAAAAATCATCAGAAGGAAATAAAGCAAAAGGTGTTTCATGATTTCTACTATTGTCACACGAAGATAAAAAAAGCAATGGCAACTTGATATACAGGTTTAAAAAATACCACCGCAGAGGCGCAGAGTTCGCAAAGTTTGGTTAATTAAGAATGAAAAAATAGATACGAAGTAGAATTTGTTACTCAATCTTACTAATTAGTGCTTTAATAGCTCCGCGCCCTCTGCGCCTTTGCGCCTTTGCGGTGAAAAAACAAAGAAAGCGAAGCGCCTTTTAAGCAAAGCGCCTCTGTGGTGAAAAAAGAAAAAAAAGCGAAGCGCAAACTCAAAGCGAAGCGCCCCTCTTGCGACCTCGTCGTCCTCAATTGCCTCCGCGTTTAATGTTCTAGACCTTCGACGTTAAAACCTGAAGCAACTCCTACCTAATGATCGTCACATGCCCTTCAAACGTGTACTTGTCATCGTTATTAGCATCCGAACACTCAATCGTCCACGTATACGTTCCGTCTTGCACGATTCTACCACCATACGTTCCATCCCATCCAATCGACGGATCATGTGATTCCCACACAATTTGTCCCCAACGGTTGTAGATGAATAAGTTGAAGGCAAAAATATCAATCCCTGAAATGTGAATGTGCCAATCTTGGTTGAACTCATCGTCGTCTGGTGTGAAGGTATTTGGTGCATACAAAATAACATCATTCAATACTTGTACTACATGTGTAATGCTATCGATACATCCGAAACTATTTTCAACAGTCAAGGTAACTGGGTATGATCCTGGCACTCCGAAAGGATACACCACTTGTAAAGCTGGTAAACTTGAAGCAGCTGGTGTTCCTCCCTCAATGTCATAATTCCAAGAAACAACATCGTTCGAACTTTGATTCAATAAATTCACTTGTGGCGCGAACATCGATACATTGTTTGGCAAGATTCCAAAATTTGCTTCGGGATAATCGTACGCTTGAATCAAATTCGTATAAACTGTTTGGTAAACACATCCAACTGTCGAAGTAATCGTAACTGTTACAGTGTAAACGCCCGGCGCAGTGTATTCATGGAAAAACGATTGATTGCCTACATATTGTCCTGTTGTTCCATCACCAAAATTAACATCCGTGACTGCGATATCAGCTGATTGCGTGTTGTTTGTGAAATTCACCGGTAAAGGGAAACATCCATTCAAGGTATCTGGTAACAAGCTTGGTACAATCGCTGGCGGAGTTGTTATTGTCATACAATCTGTATCTGTTGGCGAACCACATGCTTCTGATAGCACCACACAATAATCCGTTGTTAAGGCTGTTGGCGTAACTTGAATTGTTTGCCCCACTCCTACTGGATTTCCATTCGCCGTCCACGTATAAATATACACGCCATTCCCTCCTGTTCCTGTTGCAGAAACAGAAACTTGTTCTCCCGGACAAACCGTGAAATCAGGTGTAATAAATGTAATTTGTAATGGCGCTGGTTCCGTAATTGTAAACGTTTCGGTATCTGAACAACCATCGAACGTAAATGCTTCAAATGTATAGGTTCCAGGTGCTAAATTCGATATTGTAACGGGTGATGTAGCTGTTACATTAGCCCCTCCATTTAAAGTATAATTGTCAATTCCATTTCCTGTAATGACAACCGAACCATTGTTGGCACTGTTACAATTAACATTCGTTACAACCGAAGCTAAATTCAAAGTGGTTACACCAACCGTTACTTCAGATTGATCAAGGCATCCTAAACTATCTACAGTATAGGTATAAATTCCAGGAGCATTCACCGTTGGATCATACGGCATTGTAATCGTTGCACCTGCTGGATCTGTCCACGTTCCTGTTGTATACGCAGTTGGTCCTAACAAAGGAAATAAGTTACTTGGATTTCCATTCGCACAAAAATCGATTACTGCATCAACACCCGCATCTGGGTTAGCAGAAAGCGAAATGAAAATATCGTCTGTCACCGCACATTCAGGTGCACCAATTGGGTTCACAGTTAATGTTAAAGTTGTTGGAGTTGTTAGATTGAATAGTGGATCTAAAATCGTCACGTCAGAAATACCTGTTGGTGGCGACCACGTATATTCCCAATCTCCTGCACAGTTGGCTGTAATAGTATTGGAAACAGCTCCAGCTAAGAAAGGTCCTTGTGTAAATTGTGCGGTACCATTCTCATCAAAGAGCGTGTAAAAACATTCACTAACCCAGGAACCATTGGCGTTAAAATTAAACGTAGCGGTGGCACCAGAAGGAATTGTAAGAGGGAAATTTTCAATTAAACCTGTATTTAACGTATAGTTCGTACTTACACCGTTAATGACAACTGTCAAGGTATTTCCATTCCATCCATCTCCAAAATCATCTTCTAATTGTAAATCATACGTACAATTCGAAACAGCTCCTGCGCCGTTTAAAGTTCCATTCAATTGCAAAGAGTTTCCTCCACATAAGGTAGTGTCATTTCCTGCATAGATAATTGGACTTGGGTTGACAGTAACATTCACAGAAGTGTCAGCCGTACAGCCGAAATCATCAATTACAGTATAAACATAATTATATGTTCCAGCCACTGTTGGCTCAATTGTTATAACATCCGCATTCGCAGAAAGATTGGTAACAAAAGGTGCTGGCATATTCCAATAAGAAGAATCAGCTCCCCAACCAATTTGTGGCTCGAACTGTGAAATTGGTGGATACAATGAAGGATCTAGGTTTAATCCAAATGAAAACAATACACCGTCATCCGCTGCCCAGTTATCAACAACAGAAAGCGTCCAAACACCATTCGTTGGACAACCAACTAAATTCGTTAACGGTTGAATTGGTTCGTAACTACCAGCTGGCAAAGTTCCTCCACCATTATTTGTCACCCATTCTACCCATGTTTCAGTGGCAGTAGGTGTAAAGCAATAGTTGAAAGGTGTACCCATGGTTGCAGGATTCGAACAATCGACATCATCAGTTTGAACGGGTACTCCGAGTTGCGTTCCACCACCGCCTTGTTGGTGCAGAATAACATTTTGTCCATTTGGACATTCGAGAATCACAACAATATCCCCCATAAAAGAATGTTCTAATTCAACACAGACACTTTGGATTTGAGAAATATTCGTAATCGTGGTTCCTGCAGAGAATCCTGTTTGAAGAAGATTCACATTTTGAGAAACACCAAGCAATGTATCAGGTAAACAACCGTCATCAATGGATTGTGAACCTGGGAAACCATTCCACAAAACCTCATACGACTCAGGAACGGCGGTAAATACAACATCTTGTCCAATACAAAGAGTGGTATCTCCAGGGAATCCTGTGAAATCAGGAATTGTACTAACCAAAACAACTAAATCTGTTAAATTTGGATTAGAACAACCGTTATCATCAGTCACAAATAAGTTAACACGGTATTGACCAGGAACAGAATAACTGTGCGAAACATTTTGTCCATTTGCAGTCGTTCCATCCATGAAATCCCATGAATAATCAATTAAGTTAAATCCTGGCTGCGCAATCGATCCTGCATTTTGAAAATTCACGATATCACCCACACAAACACGAATACTGTCAGGCGTAATTCCTCCTTGGATTATTCCTTCTGCGAATGGATTGTTACATGGCGTATCACACGAGGCACTTGCTGTAAACACTCCTGTTCCAACAGTATTAGAAGTAAAATTTAAGGTGATACATCCGGTTGGATTCAATACGGTAGCTTGTATTACTACGCCTTGTAATTGGTTTCCCGTATAGGTTCCTAAGGTATTTGCTGAAGTCGAAGTTCCGTCGTATACATTCATGTAATCGACATTCGTAATATTTGGTGCTGGATTGTCGTCAGTTGTAGATAAAGCAAAGGTATTAAAGGTAATTGATATTATATCTCCAGGAGTATCAGGACATATCGTGATGGTCACATTTTCCCCATTAGAATATCCAGTTCCACCTTGTCCACCAGAATCGATAATGAATCCATTACAAGTACTAAAGGTTTGGTTGTTACTTGCTGCAGAAAAGGGAATGTTCAGCTGCGCATGTAAGATTGAACTTAAAATAAAAGAACTTAGAAGGAGAATATGTTTAAGTGTCATTGTCGATTTTATAACTTATACAAAGTAATACGTTGAAGTTTAAGCTTCGGTTGCTTGGTAAGAATAATTTAATACTCCATTTAACAAGTGCGTATAGCATACTTCAAAACGAAGATAGGTATTAAACAAAAAAAAAGTGAGACAAATGTCTCACTTTCTTGTATTTCTATCGGATCACGTTGACATGGCCAACGACCATTTTACGTTCATCTGTGGCTAGTGTTTTAAACTCTATTTTCCATGTATATGTTCCGTCTTGAACCATTAGTATTTCTCCGTTGCTTCCGTAAGTTCCGTTCCAACCAACATTAGCATCGTGTGATTCGAAAATAATTTCTCCCCAACGGTTAAAGATTAACAAAGTGTAATCGTAAGGATCAAAACCTGAAGTAAACACTGGTTGGAAGATTTCGTTGAAGTTATCATCATCCGGTGTGTACGTGTTTGGCACATAGAACAACAATGCCTCTTCAACTTGAATTGTAGCGTATGCTGTATCTGAACATCCTAACGGAGAAGTAGCTACTAACTGAACAATGTAGTTTTCTGCAATTTCAGGATATGTATGAGTTGGGTTTACTGTACTTGTTGAAGCTGATCCATCACCAAAGTTCCATTCGTAAGCAACAGCACCTGTTGTATTGTTCGTAAAATGAACTTCAGTTTGAATTGTTGTCAATTCATTTTCTGAAGGACTGAACGAAGCATTCGGGTACGCTTCAACACATATTAAATTCGATGATGTAAAAGTGTTTGTACAACCATTTGTTGCAGTAGTTGTCAATGTTACATCAAAACATCCTGGTTGTGTAAACGTAGATTGAACTGTTCCACATCCGTTGATTACATCGCCATTTTCCAATGTCCAAACACAGTTTGAAGCATTCGGTGTTGTGTTTGTAAATGTTACTACAACTGGTACACAACCTTGAGTCGTATCTGGCATGAAACTTACTATTGGCAGTGGGTTCACCAAGACGTCAACCTGATCAGTATTGATACATCCTGCTGCCGTTGTACCTGTTACTGTATACGTTGTTGTTCCCACTGTTGGTGTAAATTGTCCACCATCAATTACTCCATTGTTCCATGTATATGTTGCTGCACCAGAACCTGTTAATGTCAATGTTTGATTTTCACACAATGTGATATCATTTCCTGCGAAGACATTTGGAATTGGATTCACAGTTACTGTTACTTGGTCTGTGCTAATACAACCTGCGGCTGATGTTCCTGTTACTGTATATGTTGTAGTACTTGAAGGAACAAAAGCATTACCATTTGTTATACCATTGTCCCAAGAATACGTTGCAGCTCCAGCTCCTGTTAACGTCACTGAAGTGCCAGCACATACCGCGATATCAGCACCAGCATTTACAACTGGAAGTGGATTCACAATCACAGAAACTTGATCTGTATTCGTACAGTTGTTTCCATTTGTACCTGTTACAGTATAAACTGTTGTTCCAACAGCCGGAGTAAATGCTACTCCATTTGTGATTCCATTATCCCATGTGTATGTATTTGCTCCAGAACCGTTCAATGTTACTTGAGTTCCTGCACAAACTGTTTGATCTGGGCCTGCATTGACAACAGGTAATGCATTCACTGTTACAATTACTTGATCTGTATTTAAACATCCGTTTACATCTGTCCCTGTTACAGTATATGTTGTTGTTGCAACAGGTGCAAATGCCACTCCATTCGTCACTCCGTTGTTCCAAGAATAGGTTGGTACACCAGCACCGTTTAATGTTACACTATTACCAATACATATAACTTGATCAGCACCAGCATTCACAATAGGAAGTGGATTTACTGTTACAACAACTTGATCAGTATTGATGCATCCGTTTCCGTCTGTTCCCGTTACTGAATATGTATTTGTTGCAGCTGGAGTAAATGATACTCCATTTGTAATACCATTGTTCCATGAATAAGTTGTAGCCCCTGAACCAGAAAGTGTAGCTGTTGCACCAATACATAATGCTTGATCAACTCCTGCGTTCACCACTGGTAAAGCATTCACTGTTACAACCACTTGATCTGTTGCAATACAACTTGCACCACTTGTTCCTGTTACAGTATAGGTAAGCGTTCCAACACCAGGTGTAAATGCTACACCGTTGCTTACACCATTGTTCCAAGAGTATGTTGAAGCACCTGTTCCTGTTAACGTTACTGCTGTTCCAACACAAACCGTTTGGTCTGGTCCAGCATTCACAATTGGTAAAGTATTTACTGTAACCGATACTTGATCCGTATTGATACATCCGTTAACATCTGTTCCAGTAACTGTATACGTAGTTGTTGCAGCTGGTGCGAAAGACACACCGTTTGAAACACCGTTGTTCCATGTATAAATGGAAGCACCAGAACCAGAAAGCGTAACCGAAGCTCCAATACAAATCACTTGATCAACTCCTGCATTCACAGCTGGAAGCGGATTTACTGTAACAATCGCTTGATCGGTATTTATACATCCATTTACATCTGTTCCTGTAACGGTGTATGTATTTGTTAAAGCAGGTGAGAATGCCGTTGCATTAATAACACCATTGTTCCATGTATATGTTGCTGCTCCAGAACCAGAAAGTGTAGCCGTTGCACCAATACAAATTGCTTGGTCAGGACCTGCATTTACAATTGGTAAAGCATTCACTGTTACATTCACTTGATCTGTTGCAATACATCCAGGACCACTTGTTCCTGTTACGGTGTATGTTAAGGTTCCAACGGCTGGCGTAAATGCTACACCTTGCGTAATTCCATTATCCCATGAATAAGTTGCTGCACCAGTTCCTGTTAATGTTACTGCTGTTCCGATACAAACCGTTTGGTCTGGACCAGCATTCACTGTTGGCAATGTATTTACTGTTACTAACACTTGATCTGTGTTGATACATCCATTTACATCTGTACCAGTCACTGTATATGTTGTTGTTGCAGCAGGAGCAAATGCTACTCCGTTTACTGCACCATTGTTCCATGAGTATGTTGTCGCTCCAGCACCACTTAATGTTACTGTACCTCCGATACATGTCACTTGGTCTGCACCAGCATTCACAATTGGAAGCGGATTCACTGTTACAACAACTTGATCTGTATTTATACAACCATTAACATCTGTTCCTGTAACTGTGTAAGTGTTTGTAATCGAAGGAGCAAAAGCAACTCCATTTGTAACACCGTTGTTCCACGTATACGTTGAAGCGCCAGATCCAGAAAGCGTTGCCGAAGCACCAATACACAATGCTTGATCTGCTCCAGCATTTACTACTGGTAGAGGATTAACTGTAATTAGCACTTGGTCTGTATTCACACAACCGTTCGCATCAGTTCCTGTAACTGTATAGGTTGTTGAACCGATTGCTTGAGTAAATGGTACACTATTCGTCACACCATTATTCCAAACGTACGTTGCAGCACCAGTAGCAGTCAATGTTGTTGCAACACCTGTACAAACTGCTTGATCTATTCCTGCATTTACTGCTGGCAAGGCGTTCACTACCAATGTCACGTTTGACACACTATCACATCCAGACAAAGTTGTAAATGTTTGAGAGTAAAGACCCGCAACAGTTTGGCTCACACCATGAATTAATGCTGATTGCCCTTGACAAATTGTTACCGTAAAGTTCGCTGTGATAACTGCATTCTCCGTTAATGTAACACTTGGAGAGGTTGCAGTACATCCAAATCCGTTCGTTACTGTTACCGAAATTGGGTTATTGGCAATTGTTGCATTGATTGTTGAAGTATTAGCTCCTGTTGACCATGCATATGTTGTATATGGTGCGTTTGTTCCAAGAGTTGCTGTAAATCCAGAACAATAACTTGTTGGTCCATTAATCACTGGAACCGGCATTGGATTAACTGTAACCGTAACTTGATCTGTTGCTGTACAACCTGCTGCGGTTGTTCCTGTTACTGTATATGTAATTGTTCCAACTGCAGGTGTAAATCCTACTCCATTCGTAACACCATTGTTCCATGAATAAGTTGTAGCTCCTGTTGCAGTCAATGTAACTCCTGTTCCATCACAAACTGTTTGATCTGGTCCTGCATTTACAATTGGCAAAGGATTAACTGTTACGATTACTGCATCTGTTGCTGTACATCCTGCAGCTGTTGTTCCCGTTACTGTATACGTTGTTGTTGCTACTGGTGTAAAGGCAACGCCATTTGTGACACCACCTGTCCATGTATATGTAGTAGCACCTGAACCATTTAACGTTACCGATGTTCCAGCACAAACTGTTTGGTCAACACCCGCATTTACAATTGGAAGTGGATTCACTGTTACGATTACTGCATCTGTTGCAGTACATCCTGCAGCCGTTGTTCCTGTTACTGTGTATGTTGCAGTAGCTGCTGGTGTAAATGCTACACCATTCGTAATACCGCCTGTCCAAGAATATGTCGCGGCACCAGTTGCTGTTAATGTTACTGAAGTTCCTGCACATACTGTTTGATCAGCACCTGCATTGACGATTGGCAAAGGATTTACAGTTACTGTAACAGCATCCGTGCCAATACAACCTGCTGCATCAGTTCCGACAACTGTGTATGTTGTTGTTGCTGCTGGTGTAAAGGCAACGCCATTTGTAACACCATTATTCCAAGAATAAGTAACTCCACCTGTTGCAGTTAATGTTGTCGATGTACCTGCGCATAGCGCTAAATCTGGACCTGCGTTGATTGGTGCTGTAGATAAAACAGTTACTGTCACCGCATCTGTATTCACACAACCATTTACATCAGTTCCTGTTAAGGTATATGTTGTTGTCGCCGCTGGTGTAAATGCTACTCCATTTGTGATACCACCTGACCAGACATAGATAGAAGCACCTGAACCATTTAATGTTACTGGTGTTGCTGTACAAACTGAAATATCTGGACCTGCATTTACCAATGGTAATGGGTTTACTGTAACAACAACTTGATCTGTATTTACACATCCCGCAGCTGAAGTACCCGTTAATGTATAAGTCGTTGTTGCACTTGGAGCAAAAGCTACTCCATTTGTGATACCACCTGACCAAGAATACGTTGCTGCACCTGAACCAGTAAGTGTTACTGATCCACCGATACAAACAGCCACATCTGGACCTGCATTCACAGTTGGAAGTGGATTTACTGTTACAACTACTTGATCAGTGTTGATACATCCGCTTGCATTTGTACCTGTAACCGTGTAAGTTGTTGTTGCAACTGGGGCAAAAGCAACTCCATTCGTTACTCCATTGTTCCAAGTATAGGTCGATGCTCCTGAACCACTCAACGTTACTGAAGCACCCACACAAATTGTTTGGTCAACTCCAGCGTTCACTGTTGGTAAAGGATTGACAGTTACTACAACTTGGTCTGTATTGATACAACCTGCTGCAGATGTTCCTGTTACTGTATATGTTGTTGTAGCGGCTGGAGCAAAAGCTACACCGTTCGTTACACCATTGTTCCATGTATAAGTTGATGCTCCTGAACCATTTAACGTTACTGAAGCGCCCACACAAATTGTTTGGTCAATACCAGCATTCACAGTTGGTAAAGGATTAACTGTTACTACCACTTGGTCCGTATTAATACAACCAGCTGCAGTTGTTCCAGTCACTGTATATGTTGTTGTCGCGGCTGGAGCAAAAGCTATTCCATTCGTTACACCATTATTCCATGTATATGTTGCCGCTCCTGAACCACTTAAGGTTACAGTTGCACCAATACAAATTGTTTGATCTAATCCTGCATTCACAGTTGGAAGCGGGTTAACTGTAACTGTTACAGCATCTGTTCCTGTACATCCACTTGCATCCGTTCCAATAACTGTATACGTTGTTGTTGCGGCTGGAGAAACTGAGAAACCATTCCCAGCTCCGAGTCCATTGTTCCATGTGTATGTTGCACCACCTGTTGCAGTCAACGTTGTTGAAGCTCCTGTACAAATTGAAACATCTGGACCCGCGTTAATTGAAGCACTACCACTTACAGTCACTGTGATTGGATCTGTTGCCACACAACCTGCCGCACTTGTTCCTGAAACAGTATAGGTTATAGTTGCTGTCGGTGTTGATACAACCGAAGCACCCGTTGTTGCACTTAAATTCGTACCTGGTGACCACGTATAAGTTGATGCACCTGAAGCATTCAATGTAACTGAACCTCCTAAACAAACTGAAACGTCATTCGCAACGACAACCGGTAAAGGATTTACTGTGACAACAACTTGATCTGTATTTACACAACCAGCAGCTGATGTCCCAGTAACTGTATAAGTTGTTGTCGCAGCTGGAGCAAAAGCTACTCCATTTGTCACTCCATTATTCCATGTATAAGTTGCCGCTCCTGAACCGGCTAATGTTACTGATGCACCGACACAAATTGTTTGGTCCACACCTGCATTCACTGTTGGCAAAGGATTAACAGTTACAACCACTTGGTCTGTATTGATACAACCAGCCGCTGATGTTCCTGAAACTGTATACGTTATTGTCGCTGTTGGATTCGCAGTAACTGATGCAGTTGCTGTTCCACTTAAAGCAGTTGCTGGTGACCAAGTATATGTAGCCGCTCCTGTTGCAGTTAAAGTAGTTGAAGCGCCAGTACAAATTGCTACATCTGGCCCAGCATTAACGGTTGGCAGTGGATTTACAGTTATTATCATTTGATCCGTAACAGCCAGACAAGGTCCAGCAGGATCATTTGTTGTTAATGTTAATGTCACCGTTCCACTTGTAATCGAAGGTGTATATGTTGATGTTAAACTTGAAGCGTTCGAGAATGTCCCTGATGGTGCAGACCATGTTCCAGTCGTTGCACTACCACCTATTGCCCCCGCAAGGGTAACAGTTCCACCAGCACACACAGCTTGATCTACATTTGCATTTGCTGTTGCAACTGGATTTACCGTAACAATCATGATATCTGTTACTGCAGGACAAGGACCAGTTGGGTCGTTTGTCGTTAAAGTAAGTGTAACAGTTCCAGAAGTAATTGTAGGTGTATATGTTGATGTTAAACTTGTTGCATTTGAGAATGTTCCAGTTGGAGCTGACCAAGTTCCTGAAGTTGCACTACCTCCAACTGCTCCAGCTAAAGTAATAGAACCACCCACACAAACTGTTTGATCAACGTTGGCATTTGCAGTTGCAACCGGATTCACTGTAACTACAACTTGATCCGTTGAAGTACAAGTTCCTGATGTACCAGTTACAGTGTAAGTGATTGTTGCAGAAGGAGTTGAAGTCACTGTTGCACCAGTTGTTGCACTTAAACCAGTTGCTGGTGACCATGTATATGTTGTTGCTCCCGTTGCTGTTAAAGTTGCTGAACCACCCGCACAAACTGTTTGATCAACACCAGCATTCGTTACTGGTGGCGGCACTACGGTTACAACTACTTGGTCTGTCGTTACACATCCTCCTGCACTTGTTCCAGTTACAGTATAAGTTGTAGTGGCTGCAGGTGTTGCTGTAACAGATGCACCAGTTGTTGCACTCAATCCCGTTGCTGGTGACCAAGTATACGTTGCTGCATTTGATGCTGTTAAAGTTGTTGAACCACCTGTACAAATTGTTACATCCGCGCCAGCATTTACTGGAGTATTTGGATTAACAGTAACACACTGTACTTGGTTAAATGTACAACCAAAGTTATCTGTTACTGAATATGTGTAACATTGAGAACCTGTTGCAGTTGGTGTCACCGTAGCAGTTGTTAAACCTGTTGATGTTAAACCCGTTGCAGCTGTCCAACCTTGTGAAGCTATTGTTGGTGTAAATGAACCAGTAGCCGGCGGAACAGTAAAGTTAACATCCCAGTTAAAGATGTATCCATCATCCGCTGAAAGGTTATCTGTTACTTGAATTGTCCAAGTTCCATTTAATGGACATCCAATCAAATTGGTAAAAGGATCAACAGGCATGTAATTACCTGCGGCAATTGAGTTACCTGCTGGAGAACCTGAAGTAACAGTACCACCGTTTACTAATAATGTTGATGCAGCAGGTGTAAAACAATACAATGAACCTGTTCCTGGTCCACCTGTTGTATTATCAATTGGATTTCCCAAATAAGTTCCATTACCACCACTCGCATATGATTTTAAAATCATTTGTTGTCCATTTGGACAAATCAAAACAATTTGTAAATCTCCTAAATAAGAATGCTCTAGTGTTAAACATATATTACTAATATTCGCAGCTGCCGTAACCGTTTGTCCAGCATTAAAACAATTCACCGTAATTCCCGTGGAATACGAAACTCCAGAACCATCCGGTAAGAAAGTTGTTCCTGATACCGGCGGTGTACAATTGGGTACATAAGGCGTCATTGTAACATTGGCCGTTAAATTGGCAGATTGTCCTAAACAAATTGGATTAGGAGCTGCTGCTGTTGCAATTGTAGGTGTTGTTGAAACTTGAATAATTACAGTACTTGAAGTGGTCGTTGGACAACCATTTGCATCTGTAGCTGTTAAACTTGCTTGATAACTTCCTGATGTTGTATACGTATGAGAAACATTTTGTCCTGTACCTGTTGATCCATCTCCATAATTCCAAGAATACGTGTAAGGTCCTGTTCCGCCTGATCCAGCTGTTGCACTGAAAGAAACTGATTGTCCCGGACATCTTTTTATTATTCCAGCAACTGCAGCTGGTGTAGTACTAGCTATTGATGTTGTAATCGTTGGACATGGAGTTGAACATGAAATTGTTGCCGCCCATCCAGCAGCGACTCCAGAACCATCTGATGTAAATCTAAAGGTAATACAACCTGTTGGATTAGTTGGAGAAGCAGTAACTGTTCCAGGACCAGTTGTTCCTGTATAAGTACCCAAAGAAGGTGCTGCTGTAGAATTCCCGTCATAGATGTATAAGAAATCCCAAGCATTTTCAAGACTAAAGCTTGTAAAGTTGAACATCATATCTGCCCCTGCTGTAGAAGGACAAAAAGTGTAAACAAATGTTTGGCTATTACCGTAGTTTCCGGTACCTCCTGGATCATAAAATGTTCCGCTACATTGGGTAGAGGAACCATTCGACATAGTTACGTTTTGACTGAATGAAATACCACCAATAAAAATTGGAAGTATTAAAAGTAGTTTTATAAAAATTGTTTTCATAATGATAGCGGTAGTGGCTTATTTCAAAAGGATGGATTCTTGAGGAATAATGTATATAATTTTATTTGCACCTTTCAATTTGTAGACTTGTGCATCCTTCGTTGAAAAAAATTCATATCTCAAAGGATTAAAATTTGGCGAAGCTGCTTCAAGTAAAAACTGTTCAACTGTGATAGATTCATCTGTTTTACTTACAAGAGGAATAAATTCAATTGGTTCAAGTTCAGCATCATACTTGCCTTCACTCACAGTACGCACACTAAAACCATGGTTTACATACTTGTCCATAAGCACAAGTAAATCGGGCGCATCAACTTGCATGCGATCATACCATTCTTGTCCATAAACTTCAATGATTTTATCAGAATTTCCAACTTGTTGAGATAATCCAATCCAAGAAAAGGAAACAAGAAATAATGTAGTCAATAAGATTTTCATTTGTAGTAGTGTTTTTTTTTAAACCTACCACTAGAAACATTCTGTTAAGATGTTAATTTTTCAAACTTTTTTCTTTCTCAGTTAACACCCTAACATTCAGGCTTCATAGCAGTCAATAGCATTTTTTTTAGTGAGACGCTAAAGTAGTAAATTAGTTGCCATTAAAAGATTAAAAAAAATGATTTTTTTCAACTAATCCAGTCTAAACCCTTTGTTAATAAGTTCAGTGTACTTTGTTCCTTTTCAGATTTTGTTTGATATTGATATTCCCAAGAGGCATCTGCTGGCAAACTCATTAAAATTGATTCTGTTCTTCCTCCAGATAGCAATCCGAATTTTGTTCCGCGGTCATTCACTAAATTGAATTCAACATAACGTCCACGTCGAATGTTTCTCCATCTCAAATCCTGTTCAGAAACAGGAAGATTTTTTCCTTGAAGGACTTGATTTTCATATAATGCAGCGAAATTATCACCCAACTCTAAACAAAACTCAAACAATTGTTCTTTTGTTAAACCTGAATTTTCATCTTGATGATCAAAGAATATTCCTCCAACCCCTCGTGTTTCGTTACGATGAGGAATAAAGAAATAATCATCCGCCCACGCTTTGAACTTTGAATAAAATGTAGAATTATAGTTGTCGCAAATTGTTTTTAAACCTAAATGGAATTCTTTTGATTGTTTCGGAATAATGTAATGAGGTGTCAAATCGATACCTCCTCCAAACCAAAAGACACCTGTATTCAATTCGAAATAACGAACATTCATATGGATAATTGGCACATGTGGATTTGAAGGATGTAAAACAATTGAAACGCCAGTTGCAAAGAAATCATCACCATCTAAATTCAGTTGTTTTTTCATTACATCCGAAACTGGACCGAACACTTTCGAAAAGGCAACGCCACCTTTTTCAATAACAGCGCCATTTTGAATGATTCTGGTTTTTCCACCTCCACCTTCTTCTCTATCCCAGTTGTCTTGACCGAAAACAGCTAAACCGTCAACTTTTTCAAGTCGTTCACAAATTCGTCCCTGAAGTTTCGCAAACTCCTCAGCAATAAATTCTTTTGTCATTTTGACGGTTCAAGGTTGATTAGTTCATAATCGATTTGCTGAACAATGAAACTATTCACATTTTCATAACCACTATCAGCATTGTGTTGTTTCATTAGAAACTGGTTCATGACCATATTGTTGTTTTTCTTATTCAACAATAAATCAGCACAAAAATACAATGTAACATCAAATCCTTGTACAGCCATTTTTGTCATGTCAGAATTGTATTTTGAACGATACTTCAAATGCAATCTTTCTGTTTGATTGTATTTGTAATTCAAATCAGATGGACTAGCGAATGTATAATGAAACTTGTTTTTATACTGAGGCTTGATTGCATCAAAATTCACCCATTCTTTCGTTCCAAAAACAAAAATATTGTCTGTATTATATTTGCTCGAAACTCCATTCAAATTATTCATGAATTTTGTTGCCAACGATTTTTCGTTCGTCGGAAATACCAAAATTACTTTAACGCCTTTTTTCATAAATGAAGTAAAGTTTTCCACCGTGGCTTCTGTCAATTTTGGACGAGTCCCAGAAAAAGATGTTGTATTAAAGGTATTTCTAAAACTTTCATACATCGCCAAATCCTTTTCAGACGATGATTTAATCAATATTATTTGTGCTGTTGAATGATTTTTCAAGGTATATTCTGCCAATCCTGCCGTTAATGTCACATCTGATGCTACAGCTGAATAAACCACTTGATTTCCTTTTAAAACACTGGTATTCACAGAAACAGGACATACCATTCTCGCTTTGTTTTCTTTACACCAACGAGCAACAACATCTACTTTATCTGGAAAAAGAGGTCCAAACACTAAATCCATTCCTTGAAATTCTGGTTTTGCCAAAATCTTTTTGATCGAATTTGTGTCATTTCGAGTATCATAAACATACAATTGTGCCTTCAATCCAAGTTTCTCCAAAGAATCAACGGCTAACTGAGCACCCATATAATATTCAGTTGCTAAAGTTGTAAGATAATCACTACTTCCCTCTCCTTTATCAAGGAAGAAAGGTAATAGGAGCGCAATTTTATAATTGCTTTGTTTTGGAAACAAAAGCGTAGAATCTACTTTTCTAATTTGAATGCGTTCAATTTCACGAACTTTTACTTTTTCTACCTTTTCTTTTTTAACAGGAATTTTAATTGTATCTCCAGGTTTGATTTTTGTTGATTTCAAGCCATTTAATTTCTGTAAATCCTCTACTGGAACCATGAAGCGTTTTGAAATGCTGTACAAAGTTTCATGATCTAACACCACGTGATTGATAATTGTATCTGAAAAGGAAACAACATATTTAGGAGCAGAAATAACAGCAGTATCTTTTGCAACAGGGGTCGCTGGCACATCCGTTGAAAACGTTTGCGTTTTACTCACAAATGTCGGTTCCACCCCTGGAACTGTTATTTTTTGACCAACTTTTAGTCCTGATTCAATCCCAGGATTTGCTTTTGTAATTGCTTCAACTGTCACATTGTATTTTTTCGAAATACCATATAACGTTTCTTTGGCAGCAACTTCGTGTATAATCGTTTTTAAAACAATTGGAATCAACAATTTTTGTCCTTCGGTAAGACCTTTTTCTGTCCCTGGATTTTGCTTGATGATTTCTTCTACACTTATATTGTATAAATTATGAATTCCATACAAGGTATTTCCATCCTGAACGATATGAACATAATATTTCTTACCATTTACAACTTCTGTAGTCGCATTTTCCGGTTGAGCAAAAACGCCAAACGAAACAAATGTTAAAAGTATTAAAAGCCAATTCTTCATATGATTTTTTTTATTCCCGTTAGCAAGCAATATGCCATTCTATTATTCCCATTCAATTGTTGCTGGTGGTTTCGAACTTATATCATACGTTACTCGGTTAATTCCTTTCACTTGATTGATAATACGATTCGAAATTTTCGCTAAGAATTCATACGGTAGGTGACACCAATCTGCTGTCATTCCGTCTGTTGATGTTACTGCTCTCAAGGCAACCGCATTTTCATACGTGCGCTCATCGCCCATTACACCTACGGATTGAATTGGTAAGAAGATTGCTCCTGCTTGCCAAACATCATCATACAATCCATCCTCTTTCAATCCATTGATAAAGATTGAATCAACTTCTTGTAAAATGCGCACTTTTTCTGCTGTTACTTCACCTAAGATTCGAATTCCTAATCCTGGACCAGGGAACGGATGACGACCTAGCAAGGCCTCATCAATATTCATTGAGCGACCAATACGTCTTACTTCATCTTTAAAAAGTAAACGCAACGGTTCAACAACTTGTAATTTCATATAATCTGGCAATCCACCAACATTGTGGTGCGATTTAATCGTTTGAGAAGGACCACCATTTACCGATACAGATTCAATTACATCTGGATAAATTGTTCCTTGTCCCAGCCATTTTGCATTTTCTACCAATTTTGATTCTTCATCAAACACTTCGATAAACACACGTCCGATTGCCTTACGTTTTAATTCCGGATCTGTTAAGCCTGACAATGCTTCATAGAATTTTGCTGATGCATCCACTCCTTTCACATTCAATCCCATGTGCTTGTATGAATCCAATACTTGAGCGAATTCATTTTTACGCAATAATCCGTTATCAACGAAAATACAGTGAAGATTTGCTCCAATTGCTTTATTCAATAAAACTGCAGCAACTGAAGAATCAACTCCTCCAGATAATCCAAGAATTACTTTATCATCGCCAATTTGCGCTTTTAGTTTTGCAACTGTTTCTTCAACAAACGAATCTGGTGTCCAATCTTGTTTACAGTGACAAACGTGAGCAATGAAGTTTTTCAACAAAATCGCTCCTTCCAATGAATGGTAAACTTCAGGATGGAATTGAATTCCAAACGTTTCTTCACCTTCTATTTGGTAACCAGCAACTTCAACATCACTTGTACTTGCAATAATTTTATAATTTGATGGAATCTTTTTAATTGTATCACCGTGTGACATCCACACTTGTGAACCATCAGACATTCCTTTTGTCAAAATATTTGAATGATCAACATAAGATAAATGCGCACGACCATATTCACGTGTATTTGAAGGCATCACTTCACCACCAAAGTTGTGGGATAAATATTGCGCTCCGAAACAAACACCTAATAAAGGCATCTTACCTTTAATCGCATCTAAATTTGGTTTTGGAGAAGCTTCGTCTCTCACTGAGAAAGGACTTCCTGACAAAATTACACCTTTAATATTGGGAGTTAATTCAGGACATTTGTTCCACGGATGAATTTCACAATAGACATTCATCTCTCTAACACGGCGCGCAATTAATTGTGTGTATTGCGAACCAAAATCAAGTATCAAAATCATTTCATGCATGGTGCAAAGATACTATGAAAATCAGAACTTGAAAGCAAAGTTTTTATTCTTAATAAACATGAATTGTTAACAAATCAAAAACGACATTTTGTCATAAAAAAAGACTTTGGAATGGTTTATGACAAAGCAGAACAAAATTTTAAGAATATTTATACTTAAAAACTTCATTTTTTCATTAGATTTGGAGCTTTTAAAAAATACAAACAACCTCAGATGATAGCAGGAATTTTAAAGAAATTATTTGGTGATAAATCAGCGAAAGACCGCAAAGAATACCAACCAATCATTGACAAAGCAACTGAATTTTTCAATTCATTCAGTAACCTTACTGATGATGAATTACGCGCTAAAACTGCAACTTTTCAAGCTCAAGTAAAAACGGCAACACAGCCATTAGAGGATGAGTTGGCAAGTTTGACAAAACAAGGAGCAGATAATTCAACTCAAATCCACGAAAAAGAAGCAATCTTTGAGAAAATTGATAAACTTTCAAAAACGATTGACGAAAAAATAGAAGAAGTTTTAAAAGAAATTCTTCCAGAAGCATTTGCTGTAGTAAAAGAAACAGCAAGAAGATGGGCTGAAAATGGTCAATTAACAGTAAATGCTCAGCAATTTGATCGCGACTTAGCAGCGAAGAAAGACGGTATAACGATTGAAGGAGACAAAGCAATCTGGCACAACGCATGGACTGCGGCTGGAGCAGAGGTTAAATGGAGTATGGTTCACTACGATGTTCAATTAATGGGTGGAGCTGTTCTTCATGGTGGAAACATTGCAGAAATGCAAACTGGGGAAGGTAAAACATTGGTAGCAACGCTTCCGGTTTATTTAAATGCACTTTCTGGAAAAGGTGTTCACGTTGTAACAGTGAATGACTACCTAGCAAAACGTGACTCTGAATGGATGGGACCTTTGTACCAATTCCACGGATTAAAAGTAGATTGCATTGATAAACACCGCCCAAATTCTGAAGAACGTCGTTTAGCTTACCTAGCAGATATTACATTTGGTACGAATAACGAATTTGGTTTCGATTACTTGCGTGACAACATGGCAGGAGCTGTTGATGAATTGGTACAACAAAAACATCACTTCGCAATTGTCGATGAGGTCGATTCAGTTTTGATTGATGATGCGCGAACGCCATTGATTATTTCAGGTCCTACTCCACGTGGTGACGAACACGAATTTTACGAATTAAAACCACGCGTTGAATCAATTGTTTCAGCTCAAAAAAGCTACGTCAACCAATGTTTAGCAGATGCAAAACGTTTGTTGGTTGCAATCAACGGAACTGTTGAAGCCGGACAAGATGCGAAGAAAATGATTGAAGAAGGTGGAATTGCCTTACTTCGTGCTCATCGCGGTCTACCTAAGAACAAAGAATTAATTAAATATTTATCGGAGCCGGGAATTAAAGCACATTTGCAAAAAACGGAGAACTTCTATATGCAAGAACAAGGAAAGCATATGAAGAAAATCGACGTTGAGTTATTCTTTGTGATTGATGAAAAAAATAACACTATAGAATTAACGAGCAAAGGAATTGACCTAATCTCTGGGAATGACGAGCGCGATTTCTATGTGATGCCAGATATCGGTTCTGAAATTGCAAAATTGCAAAAGGAAGGATTAGAGAAAGAAGCATTCTTAGAGCGCAAAGATGCGTTGGTACGTGATTACAGTATCAAATCTGAGCGAATTCACTCGATTAACCAATTATTAAAAGCGTATACCCTTTTCGAAATCGAAAACGAATACGTGATTTTGGATGGAAAAGTGAAAATCGTTGATGAGCAAACGGGACGTATCATGGAAGGTCGTCGTTACTCTGACGGTTTGCACCAAGCGATTGAAGCAAAAGAAAATGTTCAGGTAGAAGCAGCAACGCAAACATATGCGACGATTACGCTTCAAAACTACTTTAGAATGTACCACAAATTATGTGGTATGACTGGTACAGCGGAAACAGAAGCAAAAGAATTCTGGGATATTTACAACTTGGAGGTGATTGTTGTTCCAACAAATCGTCCAGCGGTAAGAATTGACCAAAACGACTTAGTATTCAAAACTGCTCGTGAGAAATTTGATGCTGTAATTAATGAAACAGAAAAATTAGTTGCTGAAGGAAGACCAGTATTGGTTGGTACAACAACAGTTGAAATTTCTGAATATTTGAGTACCTTACTTACACGCAGAGGAATCAAACATCAAGTATTGAATGCGAAACACCACCAACGTGAGGCGGAAATTGTTGCGGATGCAGGTAAAGCTGGCGCTGTAACCATTGCAACGAACATGGCTGGTCGTGGTACCGATATCAAACTTGGTGAAGGCGTTAAAGATGCTGGTGGTTTAGCAATCATTGGTACGGAACGTCACGATTCACGTCGTGTTGACCGTCAGTTAAGAGGTCGTTCTGGTCGTCAAGGAGATCCAGGTTCTTCCCAATTCTTCGTTTCTTTGGAAGATGATTTGATGCGTAAATTCGGTTCTGAGCGTATAGCTAAGTTGATGGACAGAATGGGCTTGAAAGAAGGAGAAGTTATTACACACAGTATGGTTTCTAAATCAATCGAGCGTGCACAGAAAAAAGTGGAAGAAAACAACTTCGGTGTTCGTAAACGATTATTGGAATATGATGATGTAATGAACGCTCAACGTAAAGCAATTTACAAAAAACGTAAAAATGCACTTTATGGAGATCGTTTAGATTTAGATATCGACAACATGTTCTATGATGTTTGTGAAACAACTGTATTCGCTCACACAAAAGATGATTTCGAAGCGTTTGAATTAGACTTGTTACGTTTGATTGGAATTGATTCTCCAGTTTCTCAAGAAGAATACAAAACTGTTGATCGTCAAGATTTAGTTGAAAAAGTATACAATTCAATGTTCGAACAATACATGCGTAAAAATGAGAAAATTGCACATAAAGCATTCCCTCAAATTAAACATGTGTACGAAACAATGTCTGATCAATACAAAAACATTGTCTTCCCATTATCTGATGGACGTCGAGAAGTTCGCATGGTGATTGACTTGAAAGATGCATACGAATCTGAAGGAAAAGAAATCACTAAATCATTCGAGAAAAACATCATTTTAGGAATGATTGACAACGAATGGAAAGAGCATTTACGTGAAATGGATGATCTTCGTTCAGCTGTAAACAACGCACAATACGAGCAAAAGGACCCATTGTTAGTTTACAAATTGGAATCGTTCGAATTGTTCAAAGCAATGTTATCTCGCTTAAATGGAGAGGCAATCGAATTATTGATGAAATTGGATTTACCAATTGTTCAAGAAGTTGAAAGCACGAACAGTGAAGTAACACATCAGCACAATTATGACAAAGCGCAATTGAACCAAGGTTCAGATTCGAATACTTCTTCGACTTCTGCTCCGCGTTTCTCTGGAAGCGATGGTTATCAACAAGCAATTCAAAACTCAATGCAACAACCAGAGAAATCACAACCTGTTGTTGCAGACCCGAAAATTGGACGTAATGATGCTTGTCCGTGTGGAAGCGGCAAGAAATACAAACAATGTCACGGTAAATAATTAAACTAATTTTCCCGAGATGAAAGGCATACAGACAATTTCCATTATTGGAACAGGTAACGTGGCTTTTCATCTCGGGAATTCTTTTTTTGACCAAGGAATTACTATTTCATCGGTATTTGGACGCAATAAAAATGAAGCAGAAGCTTTTGCCAATCGTTGGAAATCGAAATCAGTTGAGCACATTTCAGAACTTGAAGCGGATTTAATCTTAGTTTGTGTGAGTGATGACGCTATTTCGTCCATCATCCAACAACTACCAACAACTCAAAAAATAGCATACACGTCTGGTTCAATTGAATTATCCAATTTCAAGGAACATGAGAACATTGGTGTCTTCTACCCTCTGCAGACATTTTCCAAGAACAAAGAATTAAATCTGAACGAAGTTCCTTTTTTGATTGAAGGAAAAACGCCTGAACTTTCGCAAGAGTTATTTGATTTAGCTTGGAAATTAAGCAGTAAAGTTTCATTCGCCAATTCTTTAGACCGCAAGAAATATCATTTGGCAGCTGTTTGGGTAAACAATTTCTCGAATCATTTAGCATTTCAGTCGAAAGCAATTATTGATAACCACGAATTGAATTGGGACTACTTGTTGCCTTTATTAAAGGAAACAACGGCTAAATTGTTGACAATGGATCCTTATGATGCTCAAACAGGTCCAGCACGAAGAAATGATCAAACAGTCATTTCGTCGCATGCAGCCATGCTAGAAGGAATACAAAAAGAACTTTATCTACTCCTTTCAAAAAGTATAAACGACACGTACAACAAACATGATTAGTTACAAAGAACGATTGAATCACATCACCACATTTCTATTTGATGTTGATGGAGTATTGACCAACGGAGATGTACTTTTATTTCAGAATGAAATTCTACGCACCTTGAATTCGCGCGATGCATATGCGATTCAATATGCGATTAAAATGGGTTACAAAATTATCATTGTTACTGGAGGAAATTCACAAGATGTGAAAGAGCGTTTGTTGGGATTAGGTGTTCAAGAAGTACATCTTTCTTCGTTCAATAAAATGAATGTTTATAATGATATCAAAGAGCGTCATAGCTTGACAGATACTGAGATTTTATACATGGGTGACGACATTCCAGACTATCAGGTAATGAAACATGCAGGAGTTGCTGCTTGTCCGCAAGATGCTGCTGTTGAAATCAAAGCAATAAGTCACTATCAATCACCGTTTAATGGCGGAAGACATTGTGTACGTGATGTAATTGAACAAACATTGCGTGTGCAAAAGAAATGGTTCACTGCCGAAGCTTTTGAATGGTAAAATGACAAATCAAGCGAGATGGATTTTAGGAATATTGGTGTTAATTAAACTTAGCATTGGTCTTCTATTTATTACCCATCATTCCATTGATTTAGATGAACCTTTTTCCATTTTTCATGCTCAAAACAACTTAAGCGATTTATTTGGGATTTTCAAAAACGAGAACAATCCTCCACTCCACTTTTTGTTATTGCATTTCTGGGAACAAGCATTCGGAATTTCACCATTTGCTGTTCGTTCGCTTTCATTAATCTTTTCTGTATTAACAGTGGTTGTGCTGTTTAAAGTTGGGCTAAAGTTCTTTTCACAACAAATTGCGATTTTCACCTGTTTGTTCTTTATCTTTTCGGATTTCCATCACTATTACGGACTTGAAGCACGCACTTATTCACTTCTAGTTTTTGAATATTCAATCCTCATTTTCCTTCTGTTAAAACTCATTTTAACGCCAAAAGAAAGCACTTGGAAAACCTTTTTAGCACTTGGGATTGTCAATGTTGCCTTGTTCTACACGCATTATATTTCTCTGCTAATTTTCCTTTCAGAAGGCTTCCTTTTATTGGTCTATATCCGCAATTTCAATTGGAAAAATTTGCTGCTTACATTCGGGATTTCGCTCATTGGAGTTCTACCTTGGATTTCAACTTTTGTTGGACGAGCAAGTAATGTTACAAAAGCTGGAACTTGGCTCACACAAGCGACGTACACGGAATTGTATGGTTTCTTCAATAAATTCTTGAATGACAAGTACGTATTTGCCTTTGTGCTTATGCTTGGCGTTCTTTATCTACTTACGCATTTCAATCAATCTAAACACAAACGTCAAGGTTCAGGAAGTATCTATTTTACGCTGGGTTCTTTATTTATCCTTCCGTTTTTAGCGGCTTTTATCTTATCTCGTTATCAAATTGCGGAAGTATATTACGACCGTTATTTGTTCTTCTTAACGCTACCACTTTTCTTTGGCTTGAGCTATTTTTTCCTTTCTATTCAACGCTTTTCAATTTACGCCTTGTCGAGCATTTTAATCGCCTTTATCATTTACTTCGATTACACTCCTGAAAACAATCGTGAGACGAATCAAGTTGTTGCATTTGTTAAAGAAAATAAAGTGAATAAGATCGTGCTATTTCCCAATTATTACGACTTGAATTTCATGTATCATTACAACCAGGAACAGTTCAAAGATGTGCATTTCCGAGATCACGTCAATGCATCCGGTATTTATCCAATGAATGTTGTTCAGGAATTAAAAGACTTGCCTTTAAAAGGAAAAATTGCGCTAGTTGATGCTGATTTCAATTTCTTACAACCGAATCAGCACGTGCAACAATGGTTCTTGGACAATGGATATCATTTGATTTCAAGCAAGAAGTTCAAAGGAAACTTTAGCGTTTCGATTTTCTTAAAGTAGATTATTGAACAATTAATTTAACATGCTTCGAATGTCCTTGTTCGTCTGATAGATTTAAATAATAAACACCTTTCAACCAAGAACTAGTATCAATTGTAGATCCATTTTCAATTGTATAATTTCCAATTAAACGACCATTGATATCAACTGCTTGCATTTGAACTGTTGCGTTCGTTTTAAAGTTAATCACGCCTGAAGTTGGATTCGGATAAATCGTAATACCTTTAATTTCTGTTTCTACCTCATCAACAGTCACAAGACTATTAATATCGTTCGCAGTGATGTCCAAATAATTGATCGCAGGAAAGTCAGCATTTGGTCCAACTTTATAGACAAATACACTACTTCCTCCCATTCCTGGTATTGTCATATAACCAACGACAACAACACTTTCATCATTGGTCAATGCTACTTCTTCGTTCTTATCATCTCCAGGAAATCCAACTGTAACGAAGGCGGCATCCCAAATCAAATTGTCATAAAAACGCGTAATTGAAGCATCAAAACCACCTGCAACTGAAAATTGTGTATTAAAATGTGATGAAACAAAGATTTTACCACCTGTACCAAACGGCATCACGTGATCATAAAACGATGAGCCTTGTGAATTATCACTTGCTTCCCAAAATAAATTACCTGCTAATGATACTTTTACGCGGTATTCGTCTATTTCATTACTTCCCGGAATCATTCTATTGCCAACAGCATGAATACTTCCTGCTCGAATGTAAAAATCATTCAAATAGTAATTTCCATTCGGTCCAAATTCCTTGTCATATAAAATGTTACCATTTGCATCAAACTTAATAATTGCTCCTTTGGAAAAAGTTGAATCAGCGTTGTAGCGATTACCAACTGCAAAAAAGGTATTTGCATCGTATTGTTGAATCGATTGTAAAGCATCTTCACCAGCAGAACCAAAATTACGCGTCCATAAAGTATCGCCGTTTTGATCGGTTTTAATGATGTAATAATTGTTGTCACCATTGGTCGTTCCAACAGTTTCACCTACCATGTAAATCATTGAATCTGCTGTGAACAAGGCATCATTGATTTTGTCCCAACCAGCATGATTATAGTGCTTTTGAAGGAGTTCATTCCCATCTTTATCGGTCTTCACCAAATAGGCATTGTAAGCACCTGTTCCCAAAGAATTCGAATAACCTGTGATGTAAAAAATACTGTCGTTCCAATTCAACACACGTCTTCCCCAATCGCTTTCAGTTCCACCATAATTGCGCGACCATACATAATCTCCGTTTTTATCCAATTTCAACAAAAAGGCCTGAGATGGAGAATCACTAAAACTACTTGAACTTCCAGTTACCAAGTAAGAACTATCGCTCAACTGAACAACTCCTTCACCGTAATCGTATCCGTCGTTTGTGTAGATTTTGAAAAATTTCACCTGACTGAATCCCAAGAAAGCATTCAGCAACAATACACTAAGTAGAACAATTAACTTTTTCATATTCTATATCTTAAGCGAAGAATGACTGATTTTCCTTTTCCTTGGTTGGAAACGAGACCAATAACATCTTCCGATGCCAATGCAATTGTCATGTTTTTGAAGGTGCTTTGCGCATACAATCCAGTTCTGAAGCGAGCAAATCCACCATAACTAGCGTTTACACCCACTGACAACCATGAATTAGCTCTCACATGTGCTCCTCCAAAAACGAGTGGTGCATACGTTGAAATTGTGTACAAACGAACGCCAAAAAATCCTTGCAAGCGCTGTTTACTCGTTTCATCAACGATTTTACCCACTTGAATATAACCTGGTAAAATTCTAAACTTTGTAACAGATAATGAATCAATTCCCAAGGTATCTAGAATACTTGTTCCGTTATCCATAACATTCGAATTACCAATCAACTGATCAAAGGTAAATCCTTCAAATGTCAACAAGGTATCAACTTCATAACGCGTAATTTTAGACGTCATTTGAGTAAACCCAATGTTTTTTGCTTGCAATTGAATAAAGGCGACTTTCTCTGGATTAATCATCACCGAAAAACGATAATCGATGTCAACTCCTACTCCATATCCTTTCATAAACGATGAAGACCCCGAATAATCGAATTGTCCATCCAAGGTTAAACTAACGGAATCACCACTTTCTGATTGAAACAAATATCCGTCATTCAAATAACCTTCTGCATAGTTTGAAAAGTTATAATAATTCAAGGAAAGTGAACTTTTCGATTTTTTATCAATTGCCCCAAAACCAATTTTCTGAAAAGAAATAGCTGAGAATTTACTTCCTGACAAATCTGCATCACCACCTAAATATTGCTCATTTCCAAAAAAGGTCAATCCAAATAAATCTTTCGAATAAATCGTCGATACGTAATTGTAATATCCAGCTTTTAAAACAAAACCATAACGTTCTTTTTTGAACAGATTTACATTCATGTTGCGGTATTCAAATTCAGCAGAAGCATCCACTCCAAAACGATTGATTCCTTTGTGTTGATCGAATGAACTTGTTTTGATTTCATCAGTGATTGCTCCACCAAACAATAATTTTGAAGACATAGAATTCAGAACAGAAGTCGAAGAATAATCTACGGATCCATTTAATATGAATTCTTGTTTATAGGGTAACGTATCGTATTGAATTGGCAATACATTTTGTGCATTCGTGACAATTGAGGCAAGCATTAAAGCAGCTAAAAGAAGACTTTTTCTCATCAGATAATTGCTTTAAATACAAACTTAGTTTTCAATTTCACTGCGATAAACGCTCCAACTGGAATCGCTTGTTGATCATTCAGTGATGTTGCTGGCGTCGGAGTATTGAAAGTCGCTTCAACAGCAATGTTTTTGATATTCGCTAAATCAACCAATACATTTTCTGGAAGTACAAAATTGACTTCTGAATTGGTTTTTAACATCCCGTCTTTTGGATCTACTGAACCATACAAGCTTGATTCAATTGGGGAACTTCCATTCACAATGTGCAAAGTTGTTCCATTTTCATCCAATAAATAAATTTTCACTGAACTATTCATTGGGAACGCGTTTGATGCATTTAATATCAAAGAACCAGATTCGATGTGCGATTTTTCTAAGTCTTGCGAAATGTTAATATCAAAGGTATCGCGCAAGGTTAATCCGTCAGCTCCGATGGCCATCGGCATTTGTGCTTTCAATTTGACTTTTAAGCGACTAGTAGAATAAATTTCATTAAAACCTCCTGAAGTATTTCCCCACGGATTCAATTCGACTTTATAACCAACGGTATGTTTGTTACCAAGGTTCTCAATGTAACTTTCTAAATTACTATTTGTTCCATCCAACGAAATTGTCTGAGAGGAAGGAACATATGACCAAGCACTTCCTGTTGCTGCATCCATGTAAATTGGATTTCCAATCAATGAACTTGATAAATTAACAGTTGAACCAAGTGTATTTGTATTCGAAAGTTTTGTCAACGTTGCTCGTCCTTCGACTTTCATTCCATTCGTAATTGACAACTGAATTGCACTTGAAGGAATATCAATTGAACCTGCTGTCAAACCGTTCAGAAGATCTATCGTGTAGGTTGTTGTATCCGTAAAAACTTTGTTTCCAAAATAACCTTTGGCATAATCAATTTTTACATTCTTAAAATCAGCGTCTACTTTGAACACATGCTGATTCGTCACTGTGACATTCGAACCAAGTGGATCTGTATTGATGATTAATTTTGACTGTAGAACATTCACTTCACCACCAGTAACTCCTGTTAAATCAATATCATAACCTGAAATATTCAAATTTGCTTCCACCGTTCCTGGTGTTGAACCAACCGCTGCAGGAGCAAAATAATTTTGTTCAAACGTAATTCCACCTTGTGTTACGCCCGGCAATTGAACCGTAAAATATACTTTCGCAGCAACTGGATTATAGATTTTTAATTTGATAGAACCTTGACTAATGCGAATTTTCTTTAATTCAATAGGCGCCAAATCAATCGTATGTTCTTCAATTTGATTGACAATACTTGTACCCGGAGGAATCGATAAACTCGAAACGACAATTGAATACGTTTGACTAATTGTTGTATCTGGAATTTCAATTAAATCTTCAATTCCAAAATCTGCGATGGTACGCGTTAAATCCAAATTATAGACTCCACCACTTTCAACAATCGTAGAGTCATTCACATAATCCTTCAATGAAAGCGTGTCACTCACCAAAGGAGCAACCCAATCCGAATCCCATGTTGCCTTTTCTTTTCTACACGAAAAAAATGCAAGCAATGGAAGAAACAATAAGCCAGTTTTCAATTTCACAGTTCTATAACGGATTTAGAGTTCGTTTGGTTGGGTTTATGCGCGTTCAATAATTGTCGCATAACCTTGCCCAACACCAATACACATTGTAACCAAAGCATATCGTTTGTTTGTTTTTTGAAGTTCGATTGCCGCAGAATGTAGAATACGTGCTCCGGACATTCCAAGCGGATGGCCCAACGCAATAGCTCCACCATTTGGATTGATGCGAGGATCATTATCTGCCAAACCTAATTCACGTGTACATGCCAACACTTGAGCCGCGAAAGCTTCATTCAACTCCAAAATATCCATTTGATCTAAGGTCAAACCTGCACGTTCCAATGCTTTTTTAGAAGCATGAACTGGTCCGATTCCCATAATGCGCGGTTCGCAACCAGCAACAGCTGCACTTACAATTCGAGCTAAAGGTTTCAAGCCATGTTTTTGCACCGCTTCACCGGATGCGATTAACAAAGCCGCAGCTCCGTCATTTAATCCAGAAGCATTTCCTGCAGTTACGGAACCATCTTTTTTAAACGCCGGACGCAATCCTGCCAAACTTTCAATGCTTGTTTCTGGGCGAGCAAATTCATCTTGTTGAAAGATAATTGGATCTTTTTTACGCTGAGGAATTGATACTGCAACAATCTCTTCGTTAAAACGTCCTGATGCGAACGCTTTTGCCGCTTTTTGTTGTGACCAAAGTGCAAATGCATCTTGATCTTCACGACTAATTTTATACATTTCAGCTAAATTCTCAGCAGTGTTACCCATTGAATCAACGCCGTAAAGTTCTTCCATTTTAGGATTAATAAAACGCCACCCGAATGAAGAATCAAACATTTGTGCATCACGACCGAATGCCGAAGATGTTTTTGAAATCACCCAAGGTCCGCGCGTCATGTGCTCTACTCCACCAGCAATGTAAACATCACCTGCTCCATCTTTAATAGCACGCGCCGCATTAATTGTTGCCGCCATTCCAGAAGCACATAAACGATTCACGGTTTCTCCACCTGATTGTACAGGTAAGCCAGCCAATAAACCAGCCATACGCGCCACATTGCGATTGTCTTCACCCGCTTGATTTGCACAACCAAAAATGACATCTTCCACCAAATTCGGGTCCAATGAACTGTTTTTTCCCATCAGAGACTTAATCACATGCGCTGCTAAATCATCTGCGCGAACACCTGAAAGTGTTCCTCCAAAACTACCAATTGCGGTGCGCACACCATCGACAATATATACTTCTTTTGACATACCATTAATTTGAAGGTTTAAAGTTAACATTTTTGACATTGTTGAAAACTAATTTCCCATCACATTTCGAATGTTTGTATCTTGGAGTTCCTAAAAATGTAAAACGACGTGAAAAAAAAGTATCTGCTATTGCTAAAGCTGTGCCTGGCTTTTGGAATAAACTCCTATGCACAGATTGAAGAACTCACACCTGCTGAACTAGCATACCGTGATTCTATTAAAGCCTTAAATCTTCAGAATGAAGCTGTTGCTAAAAGTCAAGAAGCCTATAACAAAGGAATTCAACTTTTTACTGCAAAAAGCTACAATGAAGCAATCAAGGAATTTTCAAATTCAATTGGTTTTGACCCAAATTTCACTGCTGCCTATTACAATAAAGGTGTAGCGGAAAATGAAGCTGAGAAATATGCTGATGCGGCCAAAACATTGAATACCTTGATTGAGAAAGATCCGAATTATTCAAAAGCGTATTTTCAGCGCGGTCGTGCATTTCAAGGAATGAATGATTTTTTGAAAGCTGAAAAAGACTACGAAAAATCGATTCAAATCGATCCAAAAAATGCGAAAGCCTATTACAATTATGGGACTTTGCGTTTCCTTCAACAAGATTACAATGGTGGAATTAAGCACTTCACAAAAGCGATTGAGTTAGATCCGAATTTTGCCTTCGCGTATAACGATCGTGGAAGTTGTTACCGTATGTTAGGTAATTATGCGAAAGCAGTTGCTGATTACGAAGAAGCTGTAAAGAAAAATCCTAAAATGGCCTTTGCCTTGAACAACATTGGAACGACAAAACGTAAAACAAAAGATTACGTTGGTGCTATCGCAGCATTCAACCGTGCGATTTCTGTAGATGCTAAATTCTATATGGCGTATAACAATCGTGGTGCTGTACAAATGGACCAAAATCACTTGGATGATGCGAAAAAAGACTTTGAAAAAGCTTTGGAAATCAATCCAAAATATGCTCCAGCAGCTTCGAACCTAAGTGCTATATATTTCAAGCAAAAGGACTATAAAAAAGCACTTGAATATGCGAACAAAGCAATTTCGTTGGATGCAAATTATGCGAATGCGTATGTGAATCGTGCGAATGCAAAAGAAATGAATCGCGACATGGAAGGTGCATGTGAAGATTGGCACAAAGCAAAAGAATTGGGTGCTGAACTAGGCAAAAATTACTATTCAAGCAATTGTAACGAATAAAAGAAAAAACCATGAAAAAGTATATATTATCAGCGTTTGTGGCGTTTTTCTCAATGCTAGCATTCGCACAAAATGTTGAATTCAAAGCGGCTAACTTCAAAGACGATAAAGAAGGTTTGAAAAAAGCCGAAGACGCAATTAAAAAAGGAGATGAATTTCTTACACTTGGAAATGAGGCAGTTTTCCAAGTTCAAAGTCCTGGATTTAACTTCCAAAAAGCCTTAAAAGAATATTTAGTTGCTCAAAAATTCAATCCAAACAACGGACATTTGAATTTTAAAGTTGGTGTTTGTTACGCTTACTCAACAGATCCAACAAAATGTATTGAATTCTTTAAAAAAGCAAATACGCTTGATCCTGCTTGTGATCCATTTATGAATTACTACCTTGGATATGCGTATCAATTAGAAGAAAAATTTGATGATGCGACAAAAGCGTACGTAGCCTTCGAAACAAATTACAAGAAAGCAGATAACTTCACAAAGTTTGTTTCTCAACGTAAAAACGAATGTAAATTGGCAAAAACAGCAAAAGCAGCTCCAGTGCGTGCCTGGGTTGATAACGTGCCATCATTGAATTCTGAATTTGATGAAATTTCTCCTTCTATTACAACGGATGGATCGGAATTGATTCTTACGTCGAATCGTCCGAATGGTCACGCTACAAATGAAGTTGGTGGTTTCGACAAAGACATTTACACAGCAAGTTTAAGTGACGGAAAATGGTCTACGCCAAAAGCAATCGCTGGTCCAATCAACTCTGACGGAGACGATGTTTCTAACAGTATGAATTATGACGGAACGAAGATGTTACTTCACCGCTTAGTTAATGGTCAATACGACATTTTTGAATCAAAATTAAGTGGTTTAAATTGGTCGAATCCTGTTCCTGCTCACTTTGCTATTTCATCTTCTAAAGCGAATGAACAATACGGAACGTACAGCGATGATGGTTGGAGTATATACTTCATGCGCGACAACGATAGCCGTGCAAATGGATTTGACATCATGTACAGTTCAATGCAAAGTAAATTGCAAAAAGACTATATGGCTGCAACGATGATTCCAACGGTCAATTCGAAATTCAACGATGGACCTATTTACTTGCACATCGATGGTGAAACAATGTACATCGCTTCTGAAGGTCACGAATCAATTGGAGGCTACGATATTTTTGTATCGAAAAAGGTTGGTGGACAATGGACGAAACCGGTAAACATGGGTTATCCAATCAATACGCCATACGATGATTTCTTCTTCGCTTCTACAGCGAATGGTAAATTTGCTTACATCTCTTCGAATCGTGCAGGAGGTAAAGGTGGTTACGATATTTACAAAGTAACATTCTGGGGTCCAGAAAAATCGCCAGTTGTAGATGTTGAAGATTATTTATTGTCATCAATCGCAATGCCGATGAAAGATGCACAAGTGGAAGCAACGGTTGACGTAAACAAAAAATCATTCACTGTATTCAAAGGAATGACAATTGACGCGATGACGAAAAAACCAGTTGAGGCTCAAATCGAAATCACTGATAACGTTACAGGTAAAGTAATTGAAACGTTCACTACGAATAGTGCAACAGGAAAATTCATTATCACATTGGCTTCTGGTAAAAACTACGGTATTGCTGTGAAAGCGGATAAATACTTGTTCCACTCAGAAAACTTCGACATTCCGATGGGTTCTGCTGACAACTTGGTCAACAAAGTAATCGAATTAAAAAACATTGCCATTGGAAGTAAAATTGCTTTGCGTAATATTTTCTTCGATACAGGAAAATCTACCTTGCGTGCAGAATCGAATGCTGAGTTAGATCGATTAGTGAAATTGATGAAAGATGTGCCAACTTTGAAAATTGAAATTTCAGGTCACACAGACAACACTGGTTCGGCAACATTAAACGAAACACTTTCACAAAGTCGCGCAGAAGCTGTTGTTGCTTATTTAACAACGAAAGGTATTGCTGCAAATCGCATGACTGCAAAAGGTTATGGCGCGAGTAAACCAATCGCTTCGAATGCAACTGACGATGGAAAACAACAAAATCGTCGAACAGAGTTTGAGATTAAAGGAAATTAAAAAGAAAGGCGAGTTTACTCGCCTTTTTTCTTTCTATAATGCGTAAATTTAAAGTATAAACAACCACTTTATGCAAAACAACGAATTCAAACTTTCTTTCCTTGGCGGTGCGGGTACTGTTACAGGTTCCAAAATTTTAATTGAAACAAACGATAAGCGCGTTCTTGTTGATTGTGGACTTTTTCAAGGCTTGAAAGAACTGCGATTAAAAAACTGGGCGCCATTTCCAATTGATCCAAGTTCGATTGATGAATTGATTTTAACACATGCGCATTTGGACCATTGTGGTTACATTCCTTTACTGGTTAAAAAAGGATTTAAAGGAGCAATTCACTGTTCTCATCCGACCAAAGAATTGGCGGAAATCATTTTGCTGGATAGTGCCAAAATTCAAGAAGAAGATGCTGAACGTGCGAATAGTCATTCTTATTCTAAACATGAGAAGGCTGAACCTTTGTACCGTGTTTCCGATGTTGTGCAAGCAATGAAGCAATTTGAAACACACGATACACACGAATGGGTGATATTGGATAATGATATTAAGTTCCAATTGTTGAATAGCGGACACATTATGGGTTCAACCTTTGTTGACATGCGCGTTTTTGATAAAAAGATTGTTTTTTCAGGAGATATCGGCCGTACGAAACCAATGTTATTGTATCCACCAGCGAAAATAAAAGAGGCGGATTACATTATTTTGGAATCGACGTATGGCGATCGTGTCCATTCAAAAGAAAACGTAAAAGAGGAATTATTGAGCGTAATTGAAGACACCTTCGAACAAAAGGGTATTTTGATGATTCCATCGTTTGCTGTTGAACGAACGCAAGAGTTGGTTTATCTGTTGCACGAATTAAAACAAGAAGATAAATTACCGCACATTAAAATCTATTTGGATTCTCCAATGGGTGTGAATTCAACAAATGTGTACAATAAATACGAAGATTGGCAAAATATTTCAGGCTACGACATTTCGCGCATGTATGACGATATCGTATTTGTCAACGACTTCGAACATTCAAGGGCAATTGTTCTGGACAAACATCCAAAAATTGTCTTAGCGGGAAGTGGAATGATGGAAGGCGGACGTATTTTGCATTACCTAAACAATCACATTTCTGAAGAAAAGAACACACTCTTATTTGTTGGTTATCAAGGTGAAGGAACACGTGGTAGACAAATTATGGAAGGCAGTAAAGAAATAAAATTCTTTGGTGAATACCGCAAAGTAAATTGTCAAATTAGAACAATTTCTTCGCTATCTGCGCATGGAGATCAAAACGAAATGATTGATTGGTTGCGCAATTTTCAACATGCTCCTACTACCCTATTTTTAAATCACGGTGAAGCACATCAAGCTGATGCTTTGCGAACAAAAATTAAACATGAGCTCAATTGGGAAGCAGAAATTCCTAAATTAGGCGCCGAATATCTATTGAAATAAAAAGACATGCATCCATTTCGTACCATCAATTCGCAAGACATCGCATTTTTTCAAGAACTTTTGGGCAACCGTTGTTTCCTTGATGAAACGAATTTAACCGAATATGGTCACGATGAAACGGAAGATTTGTGTTTTCTGCCTGACATTGTAGCAAAACCTGAAACTCCGGAAGAGGTTGCTGCGATTCTTCGTTATTGCAACGTGCATAACATTGCTGTTACCCCTTCAGGAGCGCGAACTGGATTGAGCGGCGGGGCATTACCGATTCACAAAGGAATTGCTCTTTCGATGGAACGATTCAATCGTATTTTGAACATTGACGAAAAAAACCATCAAGTAACAACCGAACCTGGAGTAATCACCCAAGTTTTGCAAAATGCAGTGAAGGAAAAAGGCTTGTTTTACCCACCCGATCCTGCCAGTAAAGGAAGTTGTTTCATTGGCGGAAATGTTTCAGAGAATTCTGGCGGTCCAAAAGCAGTGAAATACGGTGTTACCAAAGATTATGTGTTAAACCTAGAGGTTGTTTTACCAACAGGGGAAATAATTTGGACGGGAGCAAACGTTCTAAAAAATGCAACTGGATACAATTTAACCCAATTGATAGTTGGCTCAGAAGGAACATTGGCCGTGATTACAAAAATTGTCTTGCGTTTGATTCCACATCCAACGAGTGATTTGTTGATGTTGGTTCCATTTTTTAACGCAGAGAAAGCATGTGAAGCCGTTGCAGCGATATTCCAAGCAGGAATTACACCGAGCGGCTTGGAATTCATGGAGCGTGACGCATTAACGTGGACACAAGCATTTACGAATGATTTCACCTTGGAGGTAAAAGAAAATCACGCCGCACATTTGTTAATTGAAGTGGATGGATTTGATCAAGATGCGTTGATGCTTGAGTGTGAAAAAATCATGACTGTGCTAGAAAGCTTTGAAACAGATGAAATTTTGTTCGCTGAAAGTGAAGCACAGAAAAACAGTTTGTGGTCCTTGCGTCGAAAAGTTGGTGAAGCAGTAAAATCACAATCCATATACAAAGAAGAGGATACAGTTGTACCACGTTATGAACTACCAACCCTTCTGCACCATGTGAAAACGATTGGAAACAAATACGGTTTACATTCTGTTTGCTACGGTCACGCAGGCGATGGAAATTTACACGTAAATATCATCAAAGGTGAATTAACCGACAAACAATGGGAAAATGATTTACCAAAGGCTATTCGCGAAATTTTCACAGAAGTGGTGAAATTGGGTGGAACATTGTCTGGTGAACACGGAATTGGATTGGTACAACAACCTTATATGGACATTGCATTTCCAGAAATCAGTTTGAACATCATGCGTTCAATCAAGGATGTGTTTGATCCAAATGGAATTTTGAATCCCGGGAAGATTTTTAATTAATTATTCAAAAAATTCATACTACCACTTTTCATATCATGGTAGGCTTTTGCTAAATAGGCAATTAAAATGCGCATGGCATCGAACGCTTCTTCTGTTTCTGCGCTGATTTCTTTCTTTTGTAAACGAAGCAAAAGTTTCATGTACATGGCGTGAAACACAATTTCGATTGCATTTTTATCTTTCAAATTGGAAATCTCCTTGAATTCATCAATGAAAGGCGTTGCAGCTGTGAAAAGCGTTTTATATTTCTCGTCGTTTGAAATATTGATTAAGGTATTGTGCAAATACGACAATTCGACAATGATATCTTTCAGATCATGTAAATGTCCTGTTTTTTGAATACGTTGAGATTTCATTTGAGCAATCAAATCGCGGTACCATTCTTTGTATTGCTCAATAAATGAACTATCCGGCAATTGCGGACGAACGTATCCATCAATAATTGCCTCTAAATCAAAATCGTATGCACGAATTAAATCTTCAATCTGAAACATGTACAAGACATATTCAGCAATATTTTCATTAATCTTTTGTCTTGCAACTAGCATTCAACTTATTTTATATCCTTTTCGATTTCAGCTTGTTTTTCATTCAAAAAGTTCACAAATTCTGTTGTAACATCCATAGAAGGATTCACAAAATTTATTTGTCCACCAGGTCCGTGCATCAACAATAAATCGATTCCGTTTTTCTCACTAAACTCTTTTCCAAGTGCTTCAATTTTCTTATTGATTGCAGTTGATTTATCAAACGATTCTTTTTCAAGCTTAGCTCCTTCTGTTTGTTGATATTGCATCAACGCAGACTCCATTTGTTGCACTTTTTGTTGAATTTGCTGTGATTCATATTCAGACAATTCACCATTTTTCAATTTTTCGTTGTTGCGTACAATGTAATTTTGATATTCAGTTGAACGACGTTGAACTTCCTTTTCAAATGCTTTTTGTTTTTTCGTGATAATCGCTTCTTGTTCTTTGAAATATTCAAATTGTGTTTTCAAGGAATCGTTATAGTAAAAAGCAATTTTCAAGCCTTTCAAATCACGTGCTTCAACCTTTGGTGTTGTATCTTTCTTTACTTCTTCTTTTTTACCACAAGCAGCTGTAACAAGCAACAACCCAGTAAATACAATCATCAATTTATTCATCTTCAATTTTTTAAAATTTATTTCGAAAGTTCGTTGCGCATTTTAAAAGCCTCTTCCCAATCAGATCGCATCTCAATGAACCGTTTCAAGCAATTACTCAATAAAGCCGGAGTAATCATTTGTTCAACTTCTTCAAGAGAATTCACATCTGTTTCACCTATTTTGTATATCTGTTCAAACTGAGCCAATTCAATTTTCAGAATGTACTTGGCATTATAACTCATTAACTGAATTTTATACCTTTCGTGTGGAATATCTTTTAATAATCTCATCTTATTAATGCAAAAATAATAGAATTCCACTACTGAAAAAGTAATGCACAAAAAAAGCCCCGAAATTTCGGAGCTTTTTCATATAAAAAACGTTAATTATATCGCTATCGCAACATCATTATCTGCATATTCTTTAAATACAAAAGGAACTTTCACCATATAGGCATAATCCTGTCCAACTTCGTACATATCTTCGTCCGTTTGGCGATACAACCATTCTACATGTACATCTTTTCCTGCATCAGCCAATTCATTCAACTTATACAACAAGAACAAAATGCGTTTTGAAGATGAAATATTGAAATATTCCAAATCAATTTTAACAACTGTTTTGCTAACCGGATTCAACAAATAAGATTCAAACCAGTTTAAAACTGGAATCCAAAAATCATCTGGTTGATCAGGAATAGAGCGTCCTTTAATTACCATCACACCGCTTTTATTGCTAAAGTGAATAAAAGGGGTCTGAGGGCTTTCATTAATAAACAAATCTTCCATTTATCATTTGATTTATACTGCAATTTGCATTTTTTTTTGACAGCTTTATTATTTTTTCTACCAATTGCTAATTCTTGTAGATGAATACGCAATTTACTCAAACAAAATACAAATTAATTGAGTAAAGTGTACCATTTGTTGATTAAAGTGTGTTTTTCACGAAATATTTCGCCAATTCACGAATTGGCTTTTCTACCATTTTCACTACTTCCCACCCTTGTTTTTGGAAGATTTCATTAAATAATTCGCTTTGATAAAAACCATATGAGCCAACAAGTCCAATCGTTTTGTTTTCCTCTGTTTTGGGAAGATATAAGTCAATAAATGTCCTTGCATTTTCTTTATGAACTTCCATTATCTCAATATTTTGAACATCCCTCAATAAATATGAAATACTGGCAACAAACGATTTATCTGGATGATCACCAATTTTCTCCTTTAATAGTGCTTTCGTACCAAGAATTTCAATTAATTGTTTTTCAGTTTGTTCCGAAAAATATCCTGCTATGATTTTATCAATAATCAATTTACCAAAATAATATCCGCTTCCTTCGTCTCCTTTTAGGTAGCCTAATCCACCAAAAATTTCGCTTACCTGACGATTTTCAATTTTTCCAATAACGGAGCCTGTTCCTACAATCGCCACAAAACCATTTTCTTGATCTGAAGTTGCCAAATAAGCTGCAAGAATATCTGATTTTACTGAAACATTGCTCATTCCCCATTGCTCGAAAGCAGCAAGCATTTTCAATTGGTTTTCTTCTCTCAAACAACCTGCACCAAAAAAGTGTACTTCTAACTCATATTTATTAGTGTATTCCAGCCAAAAAAGGCGCTTCTCTTCAATCCATTCTGGATTCAGATACATTGGATGGTAAGAATCTGTTGTGAAATAGTGACAATTGTTCAACTCGTCAATGAGTACCCAATCGGTTTTGGTTCCTCCACTATCGGCTATTAATTTGGCACGTTTCATTTGCGAAAAATAATGGTTTTTCCCGAAAGATAAACTTACGGAACACTATTTCAAGGATTCTTTTAATTTTACAATACACATGGAGGAATTAACAAAATACCGTATACTAAAGGAACTTGGTTCTCAAAAAAAACGAAAGTTTGGGAATGTGTATTTGGTTGAGCACAAAGAAACTGGTCAAAAGGCAGTTTTAAAACATGTGAATAAGGATTCGGTAAAAGAAATCATTCTTGAACGTTTGAGAAGTGAAGCGTCTTTTGATTTTGATGCGAAAGGATTACCTAAAACGTATTATTTTGAAGAAAACGAAACTGAACTTGTACTCTTAAAGGAATATTTCGAAGGAATTCCGCTGGATTTGTTTTGGAATCAAGTAAATCGAAAAGATCGTTTAACTGTTTTAAAATCACTATTTCATGAATTAGTACCTCTTTTTCAGCAATTAAAAGAAGATTCAATTGCGCACTGTGATTTGAAACCGAGTAATATTATATTCAAAAAAACTGAAAATGGCCTATCAGTAGCAATCATCGATTTTGGAATGGCTGTTCGTTATCCATGTACTGAAAAACGAACGATTTTATTTCCATTGGGCTATGCTGCACCTGAATTGGTATTGAATGAGTTAGAATTGATCGATCAACGCAGCGATTTTTATTCTCTCGGAATCATTATTTGGAGATTATTCGAAAACAAACTTCCATTAATGCATCCGAATCCTAGTGTTTTCACGAATTTACAGTTGAATCATCCAACACCAGATGGAGATTCGATTCCAAAAAGTTTAATGAAATTAATCTCAGAAATGACATCGAAATATGCTTTTGAGCGTCCTCCAAATCAATTAGAACCTAACGAACGAGTGGAAAAATTGAAGATTGGAATTAACAATCGTCCAGCAAACTTCGCCGAAATTGTAGAAAAAATGGAAGCAGTCAAAGAGAAAAAATGGATTTTCTTTTAATACAATTCTTTTCGGAATCCAATATTAAAGGTAAATATTAAATTGCTGTAAAGCGTTGTACTTGATGCTGTTGCATTACTTGCCTGACCTAAAATCACATACCCAAAGCTTGCATCACCATAAATGCTTCCAATTCCGGCAAATGTATATTTTAATCCTCCATTCAATCCAAAACCAAGGTTGAAAATTGAACCTTTTGGTAATTCAGTCGTCGGCAATGCATATAACGTTTGATCATAATCATCATATTTACGTTTGACTGAATTAAAAATCAACATTACTGTTCCTCCACCGTAACCACCAAAACCAGAATCATAACCATCGCCAATGTAATAACGATTTCCACCTTCTAAAATGGTATAATTCATCGAATTTTGATATCCAACGTTTAACGAATATGGGGTTGTACTTGGACTAATCGCTGTAACATATGTTGTGGATTTTACTTCCTCACGTTGTTTACCATAAAAGGAAACTCTCCCATAAATTGAATTTTGATCATCTCTAGGAATCTCAACACCTAAATGCATACCTACAAAAGGTTTCGGTGTACCAAAACCTTTCAACATATTGATTCCTCCAGACAAACCAACTTGCGCTGATACAACATTTCCTAAGAAAATCAAACCGAAAATTGCTATTAACTTTTTCATACTTCCATCCATTTAGGTTGCGTTTTCTGTACTTTATCAAAAATAACACATTTTTCGTCATGTGCACCTTTTAAATATCCTGTACTCATAAGAAATTCATTTACAATTTCTCCTCCTACAAATTTAAACGTCTTTTTGAACAATTTAGTCCATTCCTCACGGGATTTAGGGTGCTGAATGTCTAACCATTGTTTGAACGATCCAAATTCCTCTTTCAACTGTAGTATCTGTTGAGCATTGTGAATTGCGGCATTGATTTTTAGCCTATTTCGAATAATCCCAGGATTTTCCATTAGTACAGCCCTATCTTCTTCTGTAAAAACAGCCACTTTATCGATAGAAAATTGAGCGTATGCTTCTCTGAAATTGTCCTGCTTTTTCAAAATCGTTTCCCAAGAAAGTCCAGCTTGATTGATTTCCAAAATCAAACGCCCAAATAATTCATCGTCATCTTCAATAGGAAAACCATAGTGAAAATCATGATAAATCTTATGAATGTTATCTTCTGTTTTGTCCGCGCAATAGGTGCAATAGCTCATTTTTCTCTTTCTCTTGATTAAAGTCGATATCAAAGATGAAAAAAAAAGTTCAAATTAAACTTCAAAACAAATTCCTTGGTATATTTGCTTAGCTATTAATATGACAAAACAATTCTACTTTTCTTTCGTAATTGTTGCGCTTTCTTTCATAACGGTTAAACGTTTGCAAGAGGCAGGTGTTAGCCATTTCCAATTTTTACAGTCTATTTTTCACAAAGAAAATGGTTGGTTCAATTTCAAAAAACCTGATTTTGTATTGAATTTACCTTTTGAATTGCGTGAAATTTCAGGATTAACAGATCAATCAAACAACGAAATTGCTTGTGTGCAAGATGAAAATGGCATTTTATTCATCTACAATCTAGAAAATGATTCAATCATTCATCAATACAATTTCGGAAACGATGGCGATTATGAAGGGCTAACACGCGTTGATAGCACCTATTTTATCTTAAGAAGTGATGCAACATTAATAGAATTGAGTGCACCATGGGATTCAACCTCAATTATTGAAACAAAACTATCGATTCCAACCTTGGACAATGAAGGCCTTTGTTTTGATGAGCGCGATAATCGTTTATTAATAGCACCAAAAAGCAAATTAGGAAAAGGTCCAGATTTAAAAGATAGTCGCGCAATTTATTCAATTGATTTAACGACTAAAAAATTGAACGAAACGCCTTTGTTCGTTATAAATATTGCTGAAATTGAAGCATTTGCAAACGCAAACAATTTGATGTTACCGCAGCGTTTACAAAAGAACAGCAATGATTCTATTAGCGCATTGAAGTTCATGCCTTCCTCAATTGCTGTGCACCCGAGAACGGATGAAATTTATATCATTTCGGCCATTGATCAAACGCTAGCAGTATTCGACAAGAAAGGTAAAATTGTTTCATACATGAAATTGGATGAGAAACTATTCAACAAGCCAGAAGGTATTACTTTTCTAGAAAATGGTGATTTAATCATCACGAATGAAGGCGAGTTTGGTGTGCCTACATTATTAAAATTTTCTTGGCAAAAAATCGAAGATTAATTTTCTTATCTTCGTTAAAACTATTTATCATGAAATCAATTTCTATTTTATTCACATTCATAGTGTTATGTTTTGGTACAAGCTTGGCTCAAGACACTAAAGCAGCTCAAAAACCTCCAAAAAAAGTTTACGGAGGAAAAGACGATAATTGCATGTTGAATGGAAGTTACAATAAGCCATTGACTATTTCTTCAATGAACAAAAACAAGGCTGCTGTTTCATTACAAAAATCTGACTATGTTCAATTTAATGCAGACGGAAGCTATGCTGAAGTTGTAAATGGTGTTTCGTCGAATGGAACTTGGTCGTATGATGAAGGAACTAAAAAAATAACAGTCGTATGTAATGGTACTAAAACATACGATGTAATCTCTCAAAAAAACGGCGTTATCGAATTGAACGACGGAACTACGAGCATGTCATTCAGTAAAAAATAAACATGAAAGTTGAAATTTGGTCGGACATAATGTGTCCGTTCTGTTATATTGGCAAACGCCATTTCGAAGCGGCATTAAAGGAATTTTCGCATGCTGACAAACTACAAATTGAATGGAAGAGTTTTCAACTTGATCCAACAATTCCAAAAATGGAAGAACGTGTAGATGTCTATCAATACCTTGCAGATAAAAAAGGAATGTCATTGGAACAATCAAAATCCTTGCATCAAAATGTCATTCAAATGGCAAAAAATGCTGGATTGGAATATAATTTTGATATTGCTGTGGTTGGTAATTCAAAAGATGCACATCGTTTAATACAATTTGCAAAAACAAAAGGTTTAGGTGATCAAGCAGAAGAAGCCTTGTTCAAAGCGTATTTTACAGATGGAAAAAATATGGCTGATATGAAGGATTTAATTGAAATTGGAACTTCGATTGGTTTGGATTCAGTTGAATTAACTTCTATTCTTGAAAGTGATGCTTTTGCCTATGAAATGATGCAAGATGTTCAAGAAGCTCAAAATATCGGTGTTCAAGGCGTTCCTTTCTTTGTGTTTGACCGAAAATACGCTGTTTCTGGTGCACAACCCGTTGAAGCCTTCTTGCAGACCTTAGAAAAAGTATACTCAGAACAATAGTTGAAAATCATGGATGAATCCACTGAATTAAGCATTCATACTGCTTTTCCGTTGCTTAATAAAGATTTGGTTAAAGAAATTATTGAACAAGCGACGGTACAAACGATTCCGGCTAATCAATTAATTTTAAAGGAAGGTCAATATGTCAAAGTGATTCCATTGGTTCTGGAAGGATTGATTAAGGTTTTCTCGAAGTATGATGATAAAGATCTATTACTTTATTACATCGAGCCAAAAGAAAGTTGTGTAATGTCTTTTTCATCCTGCTTAAAAGATGAACCAAGCAAAGTTTTCGCAATAACAGAGGAAGAAACTCGTGCAATTCTTCTACCCGTTGAAAAAGTTGTTAAGTGGATTAAGCAATATCCCGACATCAATACCCTGTTTTTCATGCAATACAACACACGTTACAGTGAATTGCTTGATACCATTAACCACATTCTCTTCGATTCGTTGGACAAACGCATTTTCACCTTTCTTGAGGAACGAATTCGTGTCACAAAACAAAATCCCATAAAAATTTCTCATCGTCAAATTGCAAGTGAATTAGGCACAGCAAGAGAGGTTGTTTCCAGAATTTTAAAGCGTTTGGAGACCGAAGGGAAAATAAAACAACACACAAATTCCATCGAAATTTTAAAATGGTGACTTTTGTCACTGTTTTTAGATTCACTTCTACGTAGGTTTGTTGAAACAAAAAACAAATCGTCATGAAAAAAAATATGGGTGGTGCTGACCGAGTTATTCGCGTAATAATCGCAGCAATTATAGCAGTGTTATATTTCACAAAAGTAATTCCAGGAACATTAGGAATTGTATTGTTGGCTTTAGCTGGAATCTTTGTATTAACAAGTTTAATTAGCTTTTGTCCGTTATACGCTCCATTTGGAATTAGCACGTGCAAGAAGAAATAATTTTTAATAAATTATAGACAAAGGAGGTTTTACGAAATCTCCTTTTTTTTTGCTTGTTATTTTTGTATTTTAGCAATCAGATTTAACACGAATATTTTGAAAATAACCACTCTACTACTCATTCTTTTGAGCTTAACAGCTTCAACTTCTTTATTCAGTCAAAACGAAAAAAACATTTGGTATTTCGGTGATAAAACTGGGGTTAATTTCAACACCGTTCCTCCCACTCCACTTGTTGATGGGCAAATGCGCGCGTTCGAAGGATGTGCAACCATTTCCGATTCCGCTGGAAATTTACTTTTTTACACGAATGGTGGACCGCTCACAGATTTTGGCTATTCAGGTGGGATTTGGAACAAAAATCATCAACTTATGCCAACTGGTGTTTTGGATGACACTTCTGGCTGTACAAGTGCTGCAACATCCTCGGTAATCATTCCAAATCCAGCAAATGAAGATCAATATTACGTTTTTACTGTTAATTGCCATGAGAACAATTTGACGGATGGTGTGCGTTACAGCATCGTTGATATGAATCTGGATGGTGGACTCGGTGATGTTTCCGTACGAGATATTCAAGTTATACCAAACGCAGTTGAAACGGTTACTGCAATAAAACATGGAAACACCTGTGATTATTGGGTTATTGCCCATGAAAATAATACGTCAAATTTTCATTCTATTTTAGTCTCTGATGCGGGCGTTAATGATAGTCTTACGCTGAATATTGGAAATGTAGCTCCAAATGCATATACTCAAATTGTAGTGAACAATGCTGGATCTAAAATAGCAATTGGAAATTATCTGACTGGAGTTACCCTTTTTGATTTTGACATTTTTACAGGAATTATTTCAAATCCTGTTTATTTAGATGTTCAGGCCATTGGATTAGCCTTTTCAGCATCTGGAAATTACTTATACTGCAATGATCGCGTTGAACCTTATCCAATGTGGCAATTTGATATGACAGCGAGTAACATTTTGGCAAGTAAAACATTTCTAGGTAACTGCACGGAATGGAACAATCTTGGACAGATGTTATTGGCACCAAACGGTAAGATTTACGTTACTGAACCATCAAAACATACATTGGGTGTGATTAATGCTCCTGAAACTGCTGGAAGCGGAAGTAATTACGTTCCAAATGGATTTTACTTGAGCTACAAGTACAATTTATATGGTTTGCCAAATTTCGCGAATAGTTATTCCACGTGTTCGGGCTTATCCGTTGCTGAAAAGAAAGAAATTAAAGTTGCACTGTATCCAAATCCGTTTACAACGAACATTCAACTAGAAAACTGTCCAGAAACGGCAGATATTCACATTTTCTCAGCTGATTTAAAAGAATTAAGCTTCAAACGTATAGGAAATGAATTGATATTCGAGCAAAAACCAGCTTCGGGAATTTATTTCATTCAAGTGAAAGAAGCAGAATCTACTTCCACGCTGAAACTATTTTGTGAGTAAATGTTTAAGGCGGATTTCAAATCTTTCGTTCAATCCAATTGCTCGTAACGAATAATGTTTACGGGACAATGCTGTTTTGCTGCTTCCAAGGCGGCTTGCTCGTCATTATCGACAAGTACAGAAAACCAGCCTTTTTTTTCGACTCCACCAATCAAGGTGCTTTTTCCATCTTTTTTAGAAATGCGCCAACGGTATTTATCGGCTTCTACGCAGGCATTACAACCAATGCATTTGTGACGATGTTGCACAACTCGAATCATTCTACAGGAACCAATTTATACAATTTATCAGAAGGGCGAATTTTCTCATTAACTGGGAACGTAATTGTAGCTCCACGTTTTGCAACTTCCGCTGGTTCATCATCGATTCGCAAGGATTCTAAGTGCAATTCTACAACTCCAGTTGTTGGACCAGTAATGATCAATTCATCACCGACTTTCACATTTTGTGCTTCGATTAAGAATTCACCAATTCCAGGACCTTCGTAATATTTCATTCCTTTACCGATGTACACTTTTCGTTTTGTCGCTTTCGATCCAGGCTCATCACTCCACTCACCCATTTTGCGCCCAAGGTAATAACCATCCCAGAATCCGCGGTTGAAAACAGTACTCAATCGCTCTTTCCAATCGGCCACTTTTTCAGAAGAAAATGTTCCATCGTAATACGCATCAATTGCTTCTCGATAACACTGAGTTGTAGTAAAAACGTAATCTGCCGCTCGTCCTCTACCTTCAATTTTTAAAACAGAAACACCTGCGGCAATCACTTTGTCTAAGAAATCAATTGTGCACAAATCCGCTGCCGACATGATGTATTCGTTGTCAATTTCAAATTGCGTTCCTTCATCTTTGTCCATCACCACGTATGGTTTTCTGCAATTTTGAACACACGCACCACGATTCGCTGAAGAAAAATGTGAATGTAAACTCAAATAACATTTTCCAGAAACTGCCATGCACAATGCTCCATGACCAAAAACCTCTGTACGAACTAATTTTCCTGATGGTCCAGTAACTTCACGACGTGCAATTTCTTTATTAATTGCTTCAACTTGTAATAAACTTAATTCACGCGCCATTACCATAACATCCGCGTAGGCCGAATAAAATTCAACCGTATCGATATTTGTGATATTCGCTTGGGTAGAAATATGAACTGTTACACCAATTTTCTTAGCATAATTCATAACCGCATGATCAGAAGCAATCACGGCTGTTATTCCACTCGCTTTTGTTTCATCCAAGATGCGTTTCATCAAACTTACATCATGATCGTAAACGATAGTGTTCAGTGTTAAATAGCTTTTCAATCCGTTCTCTTTACAAACACGCGCAATTTCAGGTAGATCTTCCATAGTAAAATTATGCGTTGATTTTGTGCGCATATTCAACTGTTCTACTCCAAAATAAACCGAGTTTGCTCCTGCCTTCACTGCCGCTGCCAATGCTTCATAAGAACCAGCAGGCGCCATTAATTCCATTTTATTCACCTTCACAATTTTCGGCAAAATTCTTGATTTTTTTTGGCTTACGCAAAATCATGAACGAAATGAAGGACACATTTAAACCCGCAACAAAAAAATAATATCATATAAACTACTGTTGTTAAGGCTCAACTTCCTTATTTGGAGTTAATCTAAATTTCAAGTATTACCAATTTATACCTCTTGAACACTTAACTTTGTCTCGAATTTGAAAACGTATTGCTATGAAAGCACTGATTATTGCACTTTTGATGGTTACCAGCTTTAACCTTTTTGGTCAATTTGAATTTGTAAAAGATAACTATTACCGTAAAGGAAATTGGTTTGTTTATTGGGGTTGGAATCGCGCGGCATACAATACTTCAGACATCCATTTCAAAGGAGATAATTATGATTTCACTTTGGAAAATACAATTGCTAAAGACAGACAATCACCTTTCAATGTTAAAACCTACTTTAAGCCTTCTAGCATTACAATTCCACAATACAATTTCAGAATTGGTTACTTTTTCAATGATCATTATAATGTTTCTTTGGGAGCAGACCACATGAAATATGTGATGCAACAAAACCAAACTGTCAAAATCAATGGTACAATAGCGAATTCTGGAACAAGTTATGATGGCACCTACAACAACGATGACATTAAGTTGACGGAAGATTTCTTGAAATTTGAGCATACGGATGGCTTGAATTATGAAAATGTTGAAGTACGCCGATTTGATGTATTATTCGGAAGAAAAAATTTCAGTTTTGCGGCAAATGAAGGATTTGGAGTTGGTGTATTAATTCCACGCACAAATACAACTTTATTGAACAATGCGCGCTATGATGAGTTTCACTTAGCCGGTTATGGTTTAAGTACAGTTCTATCATTCAACGCAACGTTTTTCAAGTACTTTTTCATTCAAACAGAATGGAAAGGTGGATTTATTCACATGCCTGATATTCGCACAACGATGAATAAATCTGATAAAGCAAGTCAACACTTCTTGTTTTCACAGTACAATGTCGTATTTGGTGCAAATTTCCGTATTCCGTCTAAAAAAGCTAAATAATCTATTGTAACTTTGGGAAAAAGTTCACAATGGCGGTTTATGAATTCAATGGCTTTAAGCCTGTAATCAAAGAAAGTAGCTTTATTCATCCCTTGGCAGCTGTCATCGGAAATGTTATCATTGGCGAAAACGTTTATGTTGGTCCAGGCGCTGCTATTCGCGGTGATTGGGGACAAATCGTTATCGAAGACGGCTGCAATGTCCAAGAAAATTGTACAATTCACATGTTTCCTGGCACCACTACCCGTTTAAAAAAAGGTGCGCACATTGGTCACGGAGCAATTATTCACGGAGGAACAATTGGTGAAAACTGTTTGATTGGAATGAATAGCGTTGTGATGGATGATGTTATCATGGAAGATGAATGCATCATTGGTGCTTTGTGTTTTGTTCCTGCGAAAATGCATTTACCAAAACGAAGTCTTGCAGTTGGTAATCCAGCCAAAATTATCAAAGAAGTATCAGATGAAATGATTGCTTGGAAAACGAAAGGAACAGCTTTGTATCAAGCTTTACCTGCAGATTGTTTCGCAACATTGAAAGAATGCGAACCTTTGCGCGAAATTGAAGCAAATCGCCCAGAACAAGAAGCTTTGTTTAAAACATGGGAAGAAATTAAAAATAGTTAAATCCTTATTCATGAATCCAGCAATAGACGCATACATTGAAGAACTGACGCAATGGCGTGAGGAAATGATTTACATGCGAAAAATCGTTTTAGAATGTAACTTAATTGAAGAGCAAAAATGGGGACAACCGTGTTATTGCCTTGGAAATAAGAACATTCTATTGATTCACGGTTTTAAAGACTATTGTGCTTTGTTGTTCATGAAAGGTTCCTTATTGAGTGACACGCATAAACTATTGATTCAACAAACAGAAAATGTACAAGCTGGGCGTCAAATTCGTTTCAACTCTTTGCAGGAAATCATTGAACTTGAGCCTGTATTAAAAGCGTACATTTTTGAGGCAATTGAAGTTGAAAAGGCCGGTGTAAAGGTTCCAATGAAAAAGCATGAAGATTTCATTGTGCCAGAAGAATTGACTGCCAAATTCACAGAACTTCCCGAATT
>Ga0207967_1000031_pt1 | contig 109610 bp, 70 predicted proteins | sample LakWasMet20_HOW5_2_FD_183866 | JGI IMG/M metagenome (GOLD analysis project Ga0207967, IMG submission 183866) | Freshwater sediment methanotrophic microbial communities from Lake Washington under simulated oxygen tension - Sediment Metagenome... | ecosystem: Environmental > Aquatic > Freshwater...
GACAATGAGTGATGGATCAGTTATCAACGGATGTGGAACTGTAACAAACACATTTACAATGCCTGGTTGTTATGATGTAACACTTACTACAACTTCGAACAATGGCTGTGTAAATTCACTTACATCAACTAATTTAATCTGTGTGGAAGGAGCACCAAACGCTGCTTTCACTCCTTCAAATTCTATAATAACAGATGACAATACAAACGTGTTATTCAATAATAATACAACAGGAGCTTCACAATATGTTTGGAGCTTTGGAGATGGTTCACCAATTTCAACATTAACAGACCCTGCACATGATTATCAAACAGGAGAATATGGAAATTACTTAGTTGTTTTAGTTGCTACATCACCATTAGGATGTATTGATTCTGCACAGGCAACGATTCAAATACAAGAACCGTTGATTTACTATGTTCCGAATACATTTACTCCGGATGATGATAATTTTAATCAGACTTTCAAACCAATCTTTACATCAGGGTTTGATCCATATGATTACACTCTGTTGATTTTTAACAGATGGGGAGAAATAATTTTCGAATCACATGATGCAAATGTTGGATGGAATGGAACGTACGGCAACAATGGTGAAATTGAAATGGTACAAGATGGAACATACACTTGGAAAATAGAATTCAAAACCAAAGCCAATGATGAACGCAAAATGATTATTGGACACGTTAATATCCTTAGATAATAAAAAAGGCTCCTGGTTAGGAGCCTTTTTTATTTATTTGATTTCTTTAGAAAGAGCTTTTGAAATAATCCGATAATTATAATTGTAAAGAAGCCAAACATCGCAATTTTAGAAAATAAACCTCGAATTGATTCGTAAAAAGTTTCTTCTGTTTTTTTCTCTATTTTGGCATTCAACAATCCAGTATCATTTCCTTTTTTTGTAGCAATGATGTTACCATCCTTATCAATAATTGCAGATATTCCTCCATTTGAGCTTCTACAAATCGGAATTCTTGATTGAATCGCTATTGCAACATTGTTATACAAGTATTGTTCAGAGCCTTTTATATTTTTATTCCAATATTCATTAGCAAGAATTACATAAAAATCTAATTCCTCACCTTTTTCAGAAAGAAATAATGGAAATATGCTTTCGTAGCATAATATGGGCATGAATTTATGTCCTTTAGTTGTTTTATGAACTTCATTTCCTGCTTCGTACAATGAAACCCGAGTATTTGCGCCAACAACATCAGCAAGATATTTCATCATTGGGAAATGTTCTAAATAAGGAATTCGTTCTTGAAAAGGTACAAATATCTCCTTACTCCTAACATCAGGTAGATTTGAACTAGAGTATGTCATTGCTACATTATGCGCATTGTAATAAAATCCTCGCTGAGCCTCATATTGAGCATAGGGATCTTCTTTACCCTTAAAATTTACAGAAAAAGCATATCCCCCAAGGCACAAAGCAAAATTTGGTTTATATAAATTATAGTAGTTTGATATCAATTTGTAAGTCGTATCAACTTGTTGATTCGTTAACCAACCCATGTTCGAGATAATCGTTTCTGGCCAGACAATTAACTCTTCTTTATAAGAGGTAGATTTTGAAATAGTCCATAAATTATTTACCATTATCTCTGGATGCGCATGATTCTCATTCGAATACGGTTCCAAATTGGTATGTAAAACTGAGATGTTCAATTGATCAGTCTTGACATTGGTTGGATCTGATTTTATGAATAAGGAACAAATAAATGGTAAAGCACTTATTGCTATAAAAATTAAATTTTTAGTGTACTTTGTTTTGTTTCTATAATTCTCAATGATAAAAAAGATACTCAAGTTTAACAAAAGTATAAACACGCTTCCACCTTCAACCCCAATATACTCGTATACTTGAATAAGCCCTGGATTTTGCCCTAAACCACTACCCAAAATAAAATAAGGGGTACCAATTGACCATTGTTGATTCAAATATTCCATAAAAACCCATATGAAACAAAAAAAGAACCATTTACCATTTCTTCCTAAACCTTTGCTTAGAAACAAGAAACAAAATGGAAGTGAAAAGATTAATGATTCCAGAATAATAGCAACAAAATAAGTCTTAACGGAAACTGAATACATCCAACTCAAGCTGCCACCTATCCAAATAAAATGTGCCAAGAAAAAAGATGTGAATAAAACCAACAGTTTTCTTTTAATTTGTTTTTTTTCTAAAATGTCATTAATGAAAAATAACGGAATTAGTCCTAAAAATAAAAATGGAAAAAAACCAATTGTTGGCCAACCAACATACATTAAAACACCTGACAACACAGCAAGTAAGTATATCCCTCCTAATTTGCTCGTTTTCTCTTTCATCATAAGTAGTAATATTGAATGGATGTAAACTTAATTAATAATTTTTTAAAAAAAAGATAAGGCTTAGCAACCTATTCGAACATTTCACGTCAAATAGAAGATAATCAACTAGATTTATTGATTATTAAAAAAATACGTTAATTTCGAACTTAAATTTTACTAGAATGAAATTACTACTACTACGATTTCTGTTTATAACAGGGATTGGTTTCTCCTTCAACACAATAGGTGTGGCACAAAGTGATGTAACCAATAATTCATTGCAAATTCAAAAAGTTACCGGCTTTTTAAATGAAGTCTATGCAAATTGTCCTGAATACGTTGATTCTATTCACATCAATAGAGGTGTTGAATTTTTATCACGTGTAGCTGTTCATACAGTTTCTGCAGAACAATATCCGGAATGCCTTCTATTATCGAGTGTTGCATTAAAAAATAAATGTAATTCAAGCTTAACATACGACTCAGTAAATTTTGATTTTGAAACATTTAATCCTTTCAAATATTTGTTCTCTTATTATTCCACTCAGACCGCATTTTTCAGAGTTGATGGAACAAATTATATCATTGAAATAAAACCAAAAAATTAATCACAATAATCATCCTGATTATGAAAAATTTCTTCTTACTACTACTAACAATCTTTACGCTTTCAGTTAAAGTCTATGCTTCTGGAAGTGGATGTACTGGGACGGTAATCCCATGTTCCGATGCGAATCCTTTTTGTACATCTAACTTATACAATTTCCCGAATGAGACAAGTACTTGTACTCCTTCAGGTCCTAATTACGGATGTTTAAGTACCACTCCAAATCCTGTTTGGTATTATATGGAGGTTGATGTTAGCGGTACATTTCAAATCAATTTATCTCAAACATCTGGTCCAAATGGAACTGGATCTGGTTTAGATGTTGATTTCGCGCTTTATGGACCTTTTCCAAGCCTTTCATCAGGATGTGGAACAGTAAATGGTGGAGCGTCTCCAATACAATGTAGCTATAGTACCGCTGCAACTGAAACCATCGGAATTGGAATGTCTGGAGGAAGTCCTTCGACGACACCAGCCGCTGGTGTTGCAGGTCAAGTTTATATTGTATTGATTACAAATTATGATAGTGGTGCCGGTTACATTTCCTTTAATCAAACAGGGGGTTCAGGTGTTGCAGATTGTTCTATTGTAACTCCGTGTGATTTAACGACACTTACTGCGACTCCTTCAGCTTGTACTCCGGCAACAGGTTTATATAACCTTACAGGATCTATGACTTTTGTTTCTCCACCTTCTACAGGTACCTTAACAGTTACAAATTCATGTGGAGGATCTCAAACGTTTAATGCCCCATTCACTTCGCCATTAGCTTATTCTATTCCGAATCAAACGGCAAATGGCGCTTCTTGTACAGTAACAGCAACTTTTAGTGCAGATTTAACTTGTACAAAAACAGCAACCTATACAGCTCCTGCACCTTGTGCACCAACATGTACAATTAATAGTGTTTCTGCTGCACCATCTACATGTTTGGCAGGTAACACATATAATGTTACGGGAAGTGTTGCATTTACGAATCCACCTGCCTCTGGAACATTAACTGTTTCAAATTCTTGTGGTGGTTCTCAAGTTTTCAATGCGCCATTCACTTCCCCACTAGCTTATAGCTTAAATTCATTGACAGCAAATGGTTCGTCTTGCACTGTTACAGCCTCCTTCTCAGCGAGTGCTTGTTCATTAACTCAAACATATACTGCCCCTTCAGTTCCAACACCAAATGCCGGTGTAGATCAAACGGTATGTGCTGGAACAGCAGTAACATTAACAGGATCAGGAGCATCCACTTATTCTTGGACAGGTGGTGTGACTAATGGAACTGCTTTTACCCCTGCATCTACGGCAACATATACACTTACAGGTACAAATGCTTCTGGTTGTACAGGAACAGATGCGGTTGTTGTAACTGTTAATCCTTTACCAATTGTTAATGCTGGTGTTGACCAAACGGTTTGTAACGGAACTGCTGTTACCTTATCAGGTGCAGGTGCCACAACTTACTCATGGACTGGAGGAGTTACAAATGGTACTTCATTCACACCTGCTGCCACAGCTACTTATACTGTAACAGGAACATCTTTAGGTTGTACTGCAACTGACGCAGTTGTTGTAACTGTTAACCCAATTCCAGTAGTAAATGCTGGAGCGGATGTTTCAATTTGTACTGGGGGAACTACAACATTAACTGCGATAGGCGCATCAACTTATAGTTGGGCTCCTGGTGGACAAACAACAGCAAGTATTTCAGTTAGCCCTGCTGCAACAACTGTATATACAGTTACAGGAACTTCATTGGGTTGTACTGCAACTGATGCTGTGACAGTAAGTGTTAGCGCAACTGCCGCTATCAATGCTGGTCCCGATGTATCCTTATGTTCAGGAGCATCAACAACATTAACTGCATCTGGAGGGTCAACTTATTCTTGGGATAATGGTTTAGGAACTGGAAACAATTTCTCTATTAACCCTGCATCGACAACAACATATACCGTAACAGGCACTAATGCAAGCGGATGTGTAGGTACGGATGCAATCACAGTAACTGTTAATCCAAATCCAGTTCCATTGATTTCTGGTGCTTCTACTTATTGTATAGGTAACTTCTCAGTGTTGTCCACAACATCCCCATTTACGACTTATTCGTGGTCGAGCGGTTCAGCTTCATCCACTATCAACGCAACGCAAGTTGGTAGTCCTTTTACTGTTACTGTTACGAATGCATTTGGTTGTCAAGCGACTTCTCCTGCTTTTGCAGTTACAGAAAACTCTGTTATTACAACAAATTCAACTATTACAATTTGTCAAGGCCAATCTGCGTTAATTCATGGGATTAATCAAACTACGGCAGGTACATATTCGAACACAACAATTTTAGGAACAGGATGCGATAGCGTTTCGAATGTGACGTTGGTGGTAAATCCATTACCCGCAGTAAATGCCGGAATCGACCAGTCTGTTTGTACTGGAATTGCAACAACTTTAACTGGATCAGGTGCTCTTAATTATTCTTGGAGTGGAGCAGTAACAAACGGAGTTAGTTTTGTTCAAGGTGTAGGAACTACGACATATACTGTAACTGGAACTGACGCGAATGGTTGTATAAACACCGATCAAGTTGATGTAACAGTGAATCCTTTGCCGACTACAGATGCGGGCTTGGATCAAACACTATGCGCCGGAGCCTCTGTAACATTAACTGGTTCAGGAGCTTCAACTTATTCGTGGGATAATGGTGTCACTAATGGATTGTCATTTACACCGATATCGACAACAACATTTACAGTCACAGGAACTTCAGCTGCTGGATGTACGAAAACTGATCAAGTAGTAGTAACTGTTAATCCTATACCAACTGTATTTGCAGGAAATGATATTTCAATCTGTGAAGGCCAAACGGTTACATTGACAGGTTCTGGAGCATCAACATATACTTGGAACAATGGAGCAACGAATGGAGCAACATTTACACCATCTGTTGGAACCGTTACTTATACAGTAACTGGAACAACAGCTGCTGGCTGTACAAATACAGATCAAGTAATTGTTACTGTAAATCCAATTCCAGTAGTTTCATTCTCGCCTGATGTTACTTCAGGCTGTGTACCATTAAGTGTTAATCTAACAAACACTACTGTTGGTTCGACAAATTGTGTTTGGACAATCAGTAATGGTGATGTTGCAAATGGATGTGGTACGATTAACACAATATTCAATGCACCAGGTTGTTATGATGTAACATTAACTACAACATCTGCAAATGGTTGCTCGAATTCATTGACATCACCAAATCTCATTTGTGCAGAAGCAGCACCAAATGCGAATTTTACACCATCTGAAACTCTTTTAGAAGACGTTAGTACAATTGTTTCTTTCAATAACAATTCAATTGGTGCAACAGATTATTTATGGAATTTCGGTGACAACTCTGGAACATCTGTCGTGAATAATCCAACACATGATTATGCTGCCGCAGGATACGGAACATTTGGGGTGACATTATATGCATATTCACCACTTGGTTGTGTTGATAGCGCATTTGCGACGATTCAAATTAATGAACCTGTAATATTTTACGTGCCTAACACATTTACACCTGATTTCGATGATTACAATCAGACATTCCAACCTATATTCACTTCAGGGTATGACCCGTTTGATTTCACAATGTTAATTTTCAACCGATGGGGAGAAATTATCTTTGAATCACATGACGCTTCAAAAGGATGGGATGGCTCTTATGGTAGTAATCGAGAAACTGAAATGGTACAAGAAGGAACCTATACTTGGAAAATTGAATTTAAGACAACAGCAACTGACGAAAGAAAAATGGTTGTTGGTCATGTGAATATTGTAAAATAATCACATAACTAAGCTTAAAAAATCCATCTTAGAAACGAATCATTTGTGACTGCGTAGAAGTTAATAAATAACTTTTACGCAGTCACATTCTGCAAATTATCCAATCTATTAATAGAGTTATCTACTCATACGTGTTATTCATAGGAATCAATGTGAATAAGGTAAATATATAGCTGATGGTCTAGTGAAATAAGAGGTTTATACAAGGCTAATTGAATTTAAAACAAAGGCTTCTAATGAAAGAAAAATGATTGTTGGACATGTAAATGTGTAGAGATAGGATTTTTTTTCTTAGGTTAGAGGATGATATCATGGCTGTTAAACAGAAAAACACTCACCGTCTTTGTATTTATTACCTTGACAATGCAATTTTTTGCCCAAGGTGATGACTGTTCAACTGCGCTTCAATTAAATAACGTTTCCAACTACTGTTCTGGTGCTGCCTTTTATACAAATGCTGGTTCAACAACTGGAACATGGGGTAACGCTACTTGTTTCGGTGCTACGACAACTGAAGATGTCTGGTTCCAATTTACAGCAATAGGAACGGATGCTTTGATTTCTGTTGGAGGAAACGGAAATGGCGGAACCATGTCAAATCCCTCCGTAGCGATTTACAATGGAGATTGCACTACAGGCGTGAACGAGCAAGGATGTGCTGCTGCAACTTTTGGATCTGGAATCGTTCAATTGTATGAAGGTGCAATGATTCAAGGTGATGTTTATTACATCCGAGTTTCAACAACTGGAACAAATGAAGGATCATTTGAACTTTGTGTAAATAATTACACTCCTACTGCAAATCCAGGAGCAGATTGTGGTGGTGCAGCATTTTTGTGTAGTCAAAATCCAGTCAGCGTTGGAACGTTGAGTGGCGGCGGATTAGACAATGATGAGCCTGAATCCAACTCTTGTCTCGAAAATACTTTTGGCGCTGATGAAGGAAATTCTTCTTGGTTTTATTGGACGTGCGGCACTTCTGGTACATTCACACTTGATATAACCCCTTTGAATCCTACCGATGATATTGATTTTATCATTTACCAATTAAATAGCACAAACCCTTGTGGGCCACGTACAATTCTCAGATGCAACTCCTCCTCTTGTTTAAATGCAAATGGCTCTACAGGATTAAGTTTAACAGATGTCAATATAACAGAAGATCCTGGCTGTGATCCAGGAGAAAATGCCTATTGCCAATATATCAATATGACCGCTGGAACAAGCTATGCGATACTAATAAATAACTTCAGCGCAAATATGGGTTTTACAGTTAATTTCGGTGGAACGGCTACTTTTCAAGGCCCAAACCCGAACATTGTTGCGAATCCTATATCAATTTGCACAGGAGGTTCTGTTGTATTTAATGGCTCAACATCAACGAATGTAGCTGGTGGGTTAAACTGGAATTTCTCTAATGGTGGTTCACAAGCATCTGCTTCTGGTGCCGGTCCGCATACGATTTCTTATTCCAATCCAGGTACGTATACTGCAATATTAAACGGAACTGATTTTGCTGGATGTACCTCGACAGAAACAGTAACAATAACAGTTTCACCAATTCCAAACGCACCACAAGTATCCACTATTACTTATTGCCAAGGAGCAACCGCAAATGCTTTGACAGCAACTGGAACCAATTTGCTTTGGTACCCAACTGCAACTGGTGGTATTGGTTCTTCAACGGCACCAATCCCATCAACAGCCAATTCGGGAACTTTTAGTTTTTATGTGTCCCAAACAACTAATGGTTGTGAAAGTCCACGTGCACAATTGAATGTAATTGTCACACCACAGCCAACCATGGATGTTCCTACCAATCTAGATGCGTGTCCAGGTGAATTACTTCCAACTGTAAATTTTACGAGTACTTTTTCAAACGTAACGTATGCATGGTCAAATGACAATACCACTATTGGGTTAGCAGCAATTGGTGCAAGTTCTTTACCCAGTTTCACAACTTTGAACGCAACAAGTAATGATTTGGTAGCCACTATATCTGTCACTCCAACTGTTGGGACTTGTTCTGGATCGCCAATAAATTTTACGATTACCATACATCCTTTACCTCCAATTAATGCTGGAAATGACATATCCATTTGTGTTGGGCAAACTGCAACTTTAACTGCAACAGGTGGTACAAATTTTAGTTGGAACAATGGCATTCAAAACGGGGTGCAATTTACACCTGTGAATACAACAACTTTCACGGTTACTGGTACTTCGACTGATGGATGTATTAATTCGGATCAAGTATTAATAACCGTTAATCCAATTCCAACCGTTTTTGCAGGAAATGACACAACGATTTGTCCGAATGCTTCATTCACTTTAAATGGAAGCGGTGCATCAACATATTCGTGGAATAATGGTGTCACAAATGGTGTTTCATTCATTCCTTCTTCGGCAATTTCAACATATACAGTTGTTGGAACAAGCGCGGTTGGTTGTACCAATACAGATAACATGAACATTCAATTTTATCCTGTTGAAAATGTTTCATTTTCTCCAGATATTGTTTTAGGATGCTCACCTCTACTAGTTAATTTCACGAACTCAACGCTAAATTCAGTGAATTGCAATTGGGATTTTGGCAACGGAAATACAAGTAACAATTGTGGAACTGCATCGTCAACTTTTATTCAAGTAGGTTGCTATGATATTACTCTGAATGTGACTTTTTCCAACGGATGTACAAATTCACTTACACAACCAAACTTAGTCTGCGTTGAAGCACCACCAATGGCCTCATTTGTCCCAACACCATCTATATTAAATGAATACGATTCTCAAACAACCTTTAATAACACAACAATCGGCGGTGTTTCATACATATGGAATTTTGGAGATAGTACAGCACTTTCGAGTGAAATAAGTCCTGAACATGATTATGCAGGATTACCGTTAGGAAATTATTTAGTAACGTTGATTGCCTTTTCGCCCTCTGGGTGTATTGATTCTGTGAGTAGAATCATACAAATCAAAGAAGATTTATTAATCTACATACCGAATTGCTTCACGCCTGACCAAGATGAATTCAATCAATTTTTTGAACCTGTTTTCACATCTGGATTTGATCCTTTCGATTATAATCTTTACATCTACAACAGATGGGGCCAGTTGATTTTTGAATCACACGACCACACGCAGGGTTGGGATGGAGCATACGGTAATGATGGAAACGCACGCTTAGTTCCAGATGGTATTTATACATGGAAAATCGAGTTCAAAACCTCAGATTCCGATGAACGAAAAGTGATTGTTGGACATGTGAATGTTTTGCGATAAGTTAAGTCAGTTTTCAGAATAAAATGGTGACATTTGACTCTATGAATTTCAATTTACGTAAAATGGTTTCTTCAAAATACTTAATTGTTGGAGGTGGAATTGCAGGACTAACTGCCGCAATCGCTTTAAAAAAGAAGGGTTTTCAAGTACTTGTCGTTGAAGGCACATCCACAATAAAACCTGTAGGAGCTGGGCTTTCCTTAGCTGCAAATGCCATGAAAGCGTTGAAACATATTGGAATTGCAAATGAAGTCATCAAAGAAGGAAGGAAATTAACGTCATTCTCCTTATACAATGCATCTGGAAAACTCTTGAAAAAAGGTGATACGGATCCAGAAAACTCAAAACATGGTATTAGTAATTTCACAATTCATCGAGCTGATTTACATCGAGTGTTGTTATCTTTTTTAGACCCTGAAGAAATAATTTTAGGAAAACGTTCTCAATCACTGACTAAAATGGCGAACGGCTATACCGTTACTTTTGAAGATGGATCAACAATCAGTTGCGAACATTTAATTATCGCTGAAGGAATTAATTCTGCACTTAGAAAACATTTCGATGAAAAGTCAACATTAAGATTTGCGGGTTATACATGTTGGCGAGGAATTGCCAACGTTGAAAAATTGAATTTAGAGGAAACATCAGAAACCTGGGGAAAAGAAGGCCGTTTTGGTATTGTTCCATTAGCCCATAATTTAGTTTACTGGTTCGCGTGTAAAAATGCTAGTGAATCAAATTCGATTTGTAAGAATTTTACGTTGAAAGACATTCATGAAAATTTCAAAGCTTTTCATTCCAACGTGCAACTGGTTTTAGCCCATACAAAAGAAGAAGATGTAATCTGGAGTGATATTTTTGATTTAGCTCCAATTGATAAATATGCTTTTGACAATGCAGTCCTAATTGGCGACGCAGCACATGCAACAACTCCAAACCTTGGACAAGGAGCATGTATGGCAATCGAAGACGCAGCTATTCTAGCAGAATGTATACATCGAAATCCCGATTTTAACACTGCTATTTTGGAATTCGAAAAGTTGCGTATAAAGCGAACACAATCTATTGTGGAAAAATCATGGAAACTGGGAAAAATTGCCCAATGGGAAAATCCAATTGCCATGCTACTTAGAAATTTTGCATTTAAACTATTTCCTCAAAAAAGCTATCAAAAACAACTTGAATCGCTGTATGATATTGAATTTTAGATCGATTCTTATTCAATAAAAAAGTCCAACAATCTTCTGACTGTTGGACTTTTTAGTGGTCCCACTTGGAATCGAACCAAGCACCTACTGATTATGAGTCAGTTGCTCTAACCGAATGAGCTATAGGACCAGAGCAAGCGAAGCTTGCGATAATTTTCTAGCGTTAGTGCAGAAACCTGTGCGAAGCTTGCGATATTTTTCAAGCGTTAGCGCAGAAAGCCTATGCGAAGCTTGCGATATTATCAAGTTAAATCAATGACAACCTTCAAACACCATAATCCAATTCACGTTCGAATCGGGTTGCAAATATAGTATATCATATGCAAAAATCAAGTACTCTATAGAATTAATTTGATGCGGCTGTTCGCACTCTAAACACCAACATTGTTAGTACCCCAAATAGAATAGCAGCAAAAACCAAATGACTTGTTTGAACCAATCCAGGCATATTGGCATAGGCCAATAAAACTCCCGAAACTAATTCTAACACCAAAATTGCATACGCCGATCGCATAATCATCAATTTTGACGTTTTCTCGTTTTTCCAAATCATAAATGTCATTAAGACCAAAACCAACCACGAGAAACTTCTATGAATCAAAAATGCCCAACCTAAATGCTCCGTCCAAGCTTCTCTTCCATAGCCTGCCTTCGTTAATTCATCAATAAATTCGCGTACTTGTGTCCCCAAGAACATTTGGTAGAAAGTGATTCCTAAAACGAATATAGCCATCCATTTCATCGTTTTATTCAACTCAATTTTCTTTTGTTGTACTGGACTGATTTCTCGAATCACATACAGTTGTATTCCGATGATGACCAAGGCCAAGAACATATGAATAGTAATTGTCCACGGAACCAAATTCGATGCAACAACGATAGATCCAAACCACGCTTCCAAAAACATCAAGACCAAATTGAAAAGTGTAATCAATACCAACTTGCGTTTACGATACTTAATCAACATCCAAATGAACATCGCCAACATGAAATTTCCTGCTAAGAAACCAACCAAGCGATTTCCATATTCCGTCCAAGTGCGTTTCCAATTGAACGATTCTTCTACACGCAATGTCGGATCGTTCATAATCTGATCCGCGGTCGCTTTTAAACCAATCTTAGATAAGAACTTAGCAAATTTCTCAATTTTCTTCGCACGTTTTTCCGAATAAACCTCTTTGTAATTTGAAGGTAATTCACTTGCTTCTGTTGGTGGAACCCATTGTCCAAAGCACTTAGGCCAATCCGGACAACCCATTCCACTGCCTGTGATTCGAACAAAACTACCAGCTACAACAACTAGATAAATTAGGACAAGCGTGACCCAATTAAAACGTACGAAGGATTTTGAATAATTCATACTGTAAAATTACTGAAAAGATGGATTTAGAAGACCTTTTTAATCAAAACGTTCAATGAAAGTAAACATTTTAATTATTGAGCATTTGCAACAATCTCATCAACAATTTGTGGGTCCAATAGCGTTGATGTATCTCCCAAATTAGAAACATCTCCTTCAGCTATTTTGCGCAGAATACGACGCATAATTTTTCCAGAACGCGTTTTTGGTAGACCTGAAACAAACTGAATTTTTTCTGGCAAGGCAATCTTTCCAATTTCAGCAACAACCGTTTCCACGATTTCTCCTTTCGCCATATCTTGATCTTCTACGCTCGAATCCAAGACAACAAACGCATAAATCGATTGACCTTTCACTGGATGCGGATAACCAACAACAGCTGATTCAATCACATGACCATTGGTATTGATCGCATTTTCAATTTCAGCCGTTCCAAAGCGGTGACCCGAAACGTTAATTACATCGTCAATTCTTCCAATAATCCGATACATTCCGTTTTCATCGCGTTTCGCTCCATCACCAGTAAAATAATATCCTTTGTAATGTGAGAAATAATTAATTCTGCAACGCTCGTGATCGCCATACGTTGTACGAATCATTGAAGGCCAAGGCGCTTTCACACACAAATAACCTTCCACATTCGCTTCTTGAATTTCATTTCCTTCTTGGTCTAACAAAACTGGTTGAATTCCTGGCATTGGATAACCAGCATAGGTAGGTTTCATCGGTGATAAATTTCCAATTCCGGAAATCATAATTCCACCAGTTTCCGTTTGCCACCAGTTATCTGTTACCGGACAACGCTCTTTTCCAACGTGCAAATAATACCATTTCCATGCCTCTTCATTGATTGGTTCACCAACCGTTCCAAGTACTTTCAATGAATCCAAACTATACGATAAAACGTGATCTTCACCATACGCCATCAACGAACGAATAGCTGTTGGAGCAGTTAAGAATTGGTTCACACTATGTTTATCGATTACTTGCCAGAAACGTCCTGGATCTGGATAAGTTGGAATTCCTTCGAACATAACCGTTGTCGCACCCGATAATAATGGTCCGTAAACAATGTATGAATGACCTGTAATCCAACCAATATCCGCCGTACACCAATAAACATCCGACTCTTGATATTGATAAACATTCTGGAACGAGTAAGCCGTATAAACCATGTAACCACCACATGTATGAACAACACCTTTTGGTTTTCCAGTCGAACCAGATGTATACAAAATGAACAACATATCTTCAGCATCCATTTGTTCAGCAGGACACGATTTTGATTGACCTGAAATAGCATCATTCCACCAGAAATCGCGATTTTCAGCCATCGTAGGCATCCAACCCAAACAATCAAAAACGATTACCGATTCAACAGTTGTACAAAATTCTAAAGCTTCATCAATCACACGCTTCAATGGAATTTGTTTCGCTCCACGGTTCAAACCGTCAGCAGTAATCACCATTTTCGCTTGTGCATCATTCACACGATCAGCAACTGCAGTAGCAGAAAATCCCGCAAAAATAACTGAGTGAATTGCTCCAATGCGCGCACATGCCAAAACAGCAATTGTAAGTTCAGGAATCATTGGCATATAAATACAAACGCGATCACCTTTCTTGATACCTTTTGCCTTTAAGGCATTAGCAAACTGACACACTTGCTCGTATAATTCACGATACGTGTAACGTACAAAGCGCTGTTTCGGATCATTTGGCTCCCAAATTAAGGCCAATTTATTTCCTCTTTTTTCAAGATGACGATCAAGGGCATTCTCTGTAATGTTCAGTTTCGCTCCTTTGAACCATTCAACTTTCGGTTCGTCAAAGTTCCATTCTAAAACTGTATCCCATTTTTTCTGCCACACAAATTCATTTGCAATTTCTTCCCAAAATCCTTCCGGATCTGATACACTTTTCGCGTATTTCTCTTGATATTCTTCAAAAGATTTGATTTGTAATTTACTCATAGAAAAAAATTAATTATCAAGCTCTCCACGTCAAATAATTGATCGTAAAACTAAACTTTGAATTACAATGCCCATGTTTAAAAGTACATTTTTTCATTTAGAATTTATGTTGGCACCTTATAAATTTGAATATTCAGATTAATTTTAACCTCATGAAAGTAACTTTAATTGGTTGTGGTTGGCTTGGACTTCCTTTGGGAATTAACCTGCTTAAAAATGGATATACTGTTTTTGGCTCAACACAATCTGTTGAAAAGGTTGAATACTTATCCAGTTTAGGCTTGAATGGATTTTTATATTCAGAAGATAATTTAACGAATATTCCAAATGAAGCTAAAATTTCGGATATTCTAATCATCAATTTTCCTCCATCAAAATCTGCTGATTATGCCAAACAAATTGCTGATTTAATCCGCGCGTTTTCAAACGACACAAAGGTTATTTTCACTAGTTCCACAAGTGTCTATAAAGACATTGATGGACAAATTGACGAAAATGGCGAACTCAACGAATCCCATCAAGTTACTTTAGCTGAACAAAGTGTTATTAATTCAAAACATGCTTATTGCATCTTACGCTTAGCAGGATTAATTGACGAAAACCGCCATCCAATAAAATTTCTAAGCGGTCGCGAAACACAAAATGCCTTGGGAAAAGTCAATCTTGTTCACAAAATTGATGTGATTGGTGCAATCGAAAAACAGTTAAGTTCAACAAAATGGAATACTGTCTACAATGTTTGTTCTTCTGAACATCCTTCACGTCGAGAATACTATACAAAAAGCGCCGAATACAAAGAGATACCTCATCCTATATTCATCTCTGAAGGAAGCTTCGGAAAAGAAATATCAAGTCAAAAACTGATTGAATCACTTGGTTTTCAATTCACTCAATCAATCTTTTTTTGATTGATTAACATTTTAACAACTTTTTGGAACAACATTTGCCGTAATTTCGCGTCTTAGAAAAATGAAATACTTAAGTGCGCTCATAATTTTCCTTTCGCTGTTTTCGGCTAGAGCTTCACACATTGTGGGAGGAGATATTTATTATGACTACTTAGGAAATAATAATTACCGTTTTTACATTTCTGTTTATCGCGATTGCAACTCTACGGGAGCTGCATATGATGATCCTTTATTGTTAGCGATTTACACTTCCAGTAATTTTTTGGTGGATAACGTATCAATTCCTTTTCCTGGAAGTACCGTTTTACCTGTGGTTTTCAATAATCCTTGTGTAACACCCCCGAATAATATTTGTGTGGAAAAAGCTGTTTATACAACTGTGATTAACCTTCCTCCAACACCTGGTGGCTACACTGTTTCTTACCAACGTTGTTGTCGAGGACCAAATGTTACAAATCTTGTAAGTCCAGATAATACAGGTTTGACTTTAACAACACACGTTCCAGGTTCAGAAACAAATGCTACTGTCAATAGTAGTCCACGTTTCACTAATTACCCACCACTGTTGTTGTGTAACAATGACGATTTAGTTTTTAATCATTCGGCTACTGATCCCGATGGTGACCAACTGGTATATTCTTTAGTAACACCATTTAGCGGTGGATCATCTGGTGCACCAGCTCCAAATCCCGCAGCACCACCAAATTACTTTCCTGTTAATTGGGCAGGTGGCTTTTCAGCTGCGAATCCACTTGGACCAGGAGCTACAATTAATATCAACCCAACGACAGGTGTATTAACTGCTTCTCCTCAAATGCTAGGACTGTTTGTTGTTGGTATACGAGTACAAGAATATAGAAATGGTGTCTTGATTGGTGAAACTGTCAGAGACTTTTTATTCAAAGTTTTCAATTGTGACATCAGTATGCAAGCATTACTTCCTGAACAAGAAGACCTACCAACCTTTGTTTCTTATTGTCAAGGTCTGACTGTTGCTTTTGAAAACAATTCTTATGGTGGAACAAACTACTCTTGGAATTTTGGTGTAAATGGAATTACAACTGATGTTAGTTCAGCTTTTGAACCAACTTATACTTATCCAGCGCCTGGAACGTATCAAGCAATGTTGGTTGTAAATCCTGGATGGCCTTGCACGGATACTGCCTACATGGATTTGATTTTGAACAATCAACTTTCTGCGGATTATTCTGTTCAAGACTCAGTTTGTATACTTAATAATAGTCTAGATTTTACGGGAATAACCGACGGCCCGCCTTCAACTACGTTTGTTTGGGACTTTGGACCAAATGCCAATCCGACCTCGGCAACAACTCAAAATGTCAACAATGTAAGTTTCAACACAAGCGGCTTTATTCCAGTTTCTATAACTACAAATAATGGGTCCTGTGAAGCGACGTATGAAGATTCTATTTACATTTTCCCAATGCCGAACGCCAGTATTGTTTTGCCAACGAATTATGAATGTAACGGTCTGACACTTCCATTTGGTAATAATTCTACCGGAACATTCAATTATCAATGGGATTTTGGCGTTAATGGTACAACAACGGACGTTAGCACATTAACTACTCCTTCATTTACATTCCCTGCTGGGGGAACATATACTGTAACATTAATTGGTAGTTCATCTGCAGCATGTTCTGATACAACTTCAGAAACAATCACGGTGTATGAACCATTAACTATTGACTTTACAAACAACGATTCTCTTTGTATTTTAAGCAATAGTTTTAATTTTGATGGTTCCATGACCGGACCTTCGATTACAACTTATTTATGGGATTTTGGACCAAATGCTTCCATCCCATCTTCAACAAGTTTGGATGTCAATAATGTTGTATTTAACACGTTTGGTAGTATTCCAATTACTTTAACAGGTTCATTTAATAGTTGTTCCGAATCAGTGACTCATTCGATTTTCATTTATAGAGAACCAACAATCAATTTCAGAGTTGAACCAGGTCCTCGTTGTGCTCCTGCTTTGGTTGAATTTACAGATTTAAGTGTCGCCGATTCTCCAATTTATTACTCGTGGAATTTTGGCGATGGTGGAACTTCGACCTTATCCGACCCAAGTCATTTGTATACAACGCCGGGTAGTTACAGTGTTGGATTAAACATTCACACAACGGAAGGCTGCATTGATACCTTGAACATGTTCTTGCAAGATACTGTTGTAATTCACCCATCTCCAGTATCAGACTTCGAAATTGATCCTAAGAAAACAGATATTTGTCACGCTGACATTACCTTTAGTGATTTTTCATTTGGGGCGAACAGTATTTTCTATTGGTTTGATGACAGTACTTACTTCTCAAATGAAGCAAATGTTATTCACACTTATCAAACAAGTGGATGGCAACGACCAATGCAAATCGCTACGAATCAGTGGGGCTGTAAAGACACAAGCTACCAAGAGTTGTACATCGAACCATTTGTAATTTATGCACCGAACACATTCACGCCCGACGGAAATGAGTTTAATAACGATTTCAATGCTTTGTTCGCACTTGAAGTTTACGAATGGGAATTGCGCATTTACAATCGTTGGGGACAAATGGTGTACGAATCCTTAGACCCAAATTTTGGCTGGGATGGAAGTTACTTAGGCAAATTAGCCCAAGAAGGAACTTACGCATATACTATTCGCTACGTTTCGTGTGAAAAGCCAGATTCATGGCAAATCATCACTGGACATGTGAATATGCTTAAATAACTTTATTACAGATTAAAATTAACTGTAATCTTCGGTACAAAATTCTCTAAAGCTTCTGGATTCGAATAAGGGCCGTAACGGTAAAACAACCCAATTCCAACTCCTGAGAACCCAGAAATAAGTACATTGTTTAAAATGACGCCTCCTTCATAATATCCTTTGTCCATCGATTTAAACGCCATTGAATGCTGTGCAATCGAACTCGCCGACATTGTTCCAACTCCCAAAGCATGATGAAAACCAATTTGTGGTTCATTCCATTTTGCCTTTGTTTTAAACGGATTCAAATTCCATCGTGTATAAAATGCTACTTGTGAGGTGCTGAAAAATTCGGATGGCGCCATTGTTTCAAATGTATTTGCGACGGATAAGTTCCAAGCTCTTCCGGTTCCATTTCCAACTTGTGCCAAAAACAACGGAACATCTCCTTGTGTTGTTGATCCAGCCAAGGTCCAACTAATTTTTCCAGCTCCACGTAGCAAAATGTCTTGTTGAAAGTCAGCATACACTCGAAGATAATCGACCGAAGAACTTGCGATTCCAGTCCAACCCTTGGCAACTTTCAGCCTAAGTTTTGGAAATTTGGTACCTTTTGAAATACGATTTTCACCAACCATCATAACGCGTTCACGTATGTTCCAGGTAAATTCCAGGGCAGTTTCAGCAATATCGAAATTCGTTTCTGGTAGCGCCAAAGTACTTGGATAATATGCGTAATTTTTCATGGTTTGAATACGCTGAAAATTTCCCAAAACGGTTATTTTCATGTTCGAACGAATATTTCCAGAAAATGCAATTTCAGCCAAACGCTGTTGTTCCATATTTAGAATAAAAAAGTGGCGATACAAGGATGTTGATGTTAAGGAAAAAGCATCTTTTTGAAAATCAGTCCCTCCTCGTTCAAGTAAATCTTGTTGAAAGCGAAGGTTCATTTTTACTCCGTTTTTCTTATTGATATGAATTGTTGCGTATCCTCCATATTTCGACTGTTTATCGCGTGTTGCCCAACCATAATAGCCTCCAAATGTTCCCCAACGCATGAGTTTTTTAGATGTTTCCAAACCTGCACCAAAGCGATAACCTTCATACAAGTTGTAATCAAGAACGCGCGTAAGATCCAAATTAAAATAGCCCATTGGTACTTTTCCTTGTAATAAGGACGAAAGCATTAACGCTTTTTCTTCAAGCTTCTCGGAATGTGATAAACTATCAATCATTTCATAGGTTCGTTTTTCCTTCGCATTTATTTGATAAACACGCATGGTGTCCCAATCTTTGTCTTTTACAAAACCAGCATCTTCATTTGTTACAACAGACACATTGTCAAAATCACGTTTTCTGAGATCGGTTGGATTCAATTGAATGTTTTTGATGTAGGTATTTCCTTTTCCTTGAATCCTAGCTTCGGGAACCTTGGGAATCAAAGTAACATTCCCAAAAATGATTTCTGTACTTAGCTTTAATGGAAACCATTTTTTATTGTCAACCAAAGTATATTCTTGAACAATTTGAACCTTCATTCCTGTTGTATCTTCATACGGAGATGCTGTCACTTTTTCAATTGCCCAGCCGTTTGTGTTGATGTACAAACGACCTGTCATTCCTTCAAAATTTCTGCCTTTTCGAGGTCGATAGAATATCGTAAACGTAGAATCTTGACCAACAATCGTCGTGTCTTCTAAAATAAACAAGTAGCGCTTTGTACCACCGAACGCAATTGGATTGATGTACGTTTTTCCTAACAATTGAAATTGATTTTCATAGAAACTAAAACTTTGCATTTCATTTGCGAAAGTCGAAAACATAGGATCTGTAAATCCAGAAACTTTATAGGCGGTTATCTCTTCTTTGTCTCTTGAAGGCGGCATAAATGTTCGGATAGAAGCACTTTCGATCATGAATAAATACTGCTCAGTAAAAAACTTTTTCAAACGCAATAAAGTTGTGTCACTCGTCGAATCTGAAATGGAAGCCACAGCATCTTCATTTACATCAAAAATGAATTTCGAATAACTTTCATAACGAAAAGCATCATTGTCTACTGGATTGTTCTTTTTCCTGTTTTCAATAGCATGATCAATAATTCGATGTGCCGGATTGATGCCTGGAACAACACTCACTTCGTTCAAATTTCGAAGCATTCCGACCAAATAAATTTCTCCATTGACGATGTCAGCAACGTTTACAAGTGTATCTGTATATCCATAAACACGAATATCTAAGCGCGTTTCATTTCCTTTCAATAGAATTTTTCCATCTATATCCGCTAAAAATGGATCACCAACATCTGGTCGAACTTTTGCAAACGGAATTGGGTCCTTCGTGAAATCATCTTTAATGAAAATAGTAGTTTGAGCAAATGAATCTATCGCAAAAAAGCACAGAAAGAATACGAGTAAGTGTTTCATGTACTAAAAATACACTTTTCTCAACAAATCGAACTTTTCGCCATCCAATCTATGATCCATGTTCTATGTTCCATGCTCTTTTAGTATCTTTGATTCATGTCGCAATTCACCGATTCATGGAACATCTTCAAACACTTGACTTTTCGAAGAGCATGGAATCTCATTTTGCTAAAATTATCCTATTGGTTTTCACGCTTAACTCGAAAAGCAAACACGTGGGGAAAGCCTTTTTCTCTTTCAATTGAACCAACTACAGCCTGTAATTTAGGTTGCCCTGAATGTCCAAGTGGTTTGAAACAATTCACGCGTCCAACAGGGAAATTGAACCTCGATTTGCACGAAAAAATTCTTTCGCAAGTCAGTTCCTCTGTTTTCTATATCAATTATTATTTCCAGGGAGAACCATTTTTACATCCACAATTTTTAGACTTGATTCGTCAAGCAAAAAAGCACAAAATTTATACGGCAACTTCAACCAATGCGCATTTCATTGATCAAAAGAAAGCGGAAGAAATCATCGATTCTGGTTTGGATCGTTTGATTATTTCGATTGATGGATTAACCCAAGAAACCTATGAAAATTATCGTGTTCATGGTAATTTGGCAAAGGTGATTGAAGCGAGTAAATTATTGATTGAAGCCAAGAAAGCAAAAGCTTCTGCTACCCCACATTTAATCTTTCAGTTTTTAGCTGTTAAACCAAATGAGCATGAAATCCCAGCCGTTTTCACCTTAGGAAATGAAATGGGAATTGATGAAGTGCGTATCAAAACGGCTCAAGTGTATGATTATGAAAATGGAAATCCATTGATTCCAGAAAACGAAAAATACGCACGTTATAAACGTCAAACCGACGGAATGTACAAATTGAAATATGCAACTGGGAATCACTGTTGGCGTATGTGGTCGGGAAGTGTATTGACATGGGACGGAAAAGTTGTTCCATGCTGTTTCGATAAAGACGCTCAACACGTTTTGGGGTCAATCGATACAAGCAATTTCCAAACTATCTGGAAAGACAAAAAATACCACAATTTCAGACAAGCAATTCTAACGGGTCGCAATCAAATTGATATTTGCCAAAACTGCTCAGAAGGTGCTAAAGTTTTCCAGGATTAAAAAACCAATTAATTCCAACAAAAAAACGCCGCTATCACTAGCGGCGTTTTTATAAAATCTATATGAATTGCAACTTAATGCTCTTCTGCTTCTTCAAAAATTCTTTTCGGGCGTAATTTTTCGAAAACTCCTAATGTAATCCAGAAAGGAAGGACGAAACCCATTAAAAATAATAGCATCCAGAATGCCATTCCAAAAATCAAAAGAAATAATACGATACCGAAAACGCTCATTTTGTACTTATTTAATGTTCGAATACGGGGTAAAAATACTAAAATATTCAAATATGCAAGCAAAAATTCAGCGCTTTCACTTAAAAAGTTTCATTCCAAATAAGTGTAGCTTTCGAAAATGAAAGATTTTCAAGGCCTTAAGCAAAACTCCCTGTTTTGAAAATCGTTTAGGTTCGAAATGTTACGTTAACATCAATTTTACTTTAGCAATCCCTTTTTCGGTATCACATCGCTAAAAAATAACTACTTTTGAGCTGCACTTGAAAGGACAATGTCTAAAGTTAAAAAGCATACATTATACGTCGACCAAGCATACGATTTTGATATGATCGGAATCTTATCGCATCACAACGATTATCGATTAGCGTGGGGACTAAATGAACAGCTTTCGATTCAATTGGTGAAAACAGACGAAGAGTTTGTGGTAGTCAACAAAAAAGGTGTTAAAATTTCAAGCCACTCGATGTACGAATTCAAAGACCACGAAAACCTCATCGAATATTATTTAATTAAAAACAAGAGTCAAGGAAAATTCTTAATTCCTGAGAAGCCAGCTGTCGATTACTTCTTATTTTTATACGAAAATCACATTTGGGACTTGGAAGACATTGTTTCAGAATTGAGACAAACACCAAGTGTTTTAGGAGTTTATACCTTCGACCCAGAAGAATTCGATTCAACCGAAAATTTAGTTTTCAATTGAGTTGATTTCAAACAAACCTGAAAAGGAAAATAGAATATGAAAAAAACAAAAATAGTTGCAACACTCGGGCCCGCGTCAAGCGACAAAGAAGTGTTACGTCAAATGTTTTACGCAGGATTAAACGTTTGTCGTTTAAATTTTAGTCATGGTTCTCACGAAGACCATGCTGCTGTTGTAAAAACAATTCGTGAATTAAACGAAGAAACAGGATTGAATGTTGCGATTTTGGCCGATTTACAAGGTCCAAAAATTCGTACAAATGAAATGGAAAACAATGGCGTTGAATTAATCAACGGTTCGATTGTTACCATTGGAACAGAAAAAATTCTTGGAACAGCAGATCGTTTCTCAATTAACTACACAAAATTGCCGCAAGACGTACAAGCTGGTGAGCGCATTTTGTTGGATGATGGAAAACTTGCATTGGAAGTTGTTTCTACGGATGGTAAATCTGAATTCAAAGCGAAAGTGATTCACGGTGGAATTTTATCTTCTAAAAAAGGAGTGAATTTTCCAAACACCCGCATTTCAATGCCTTCGTTAACAGAGAAAGATTTAATTGATTTAGATTTCGCTTTGGAGCAAAATGTGGATTGGATTGGTTTGTCGTTTGTTCGTTCAGGACGCGATATCATCGAATTGAAACACATCATTGCAAATAAAAAATGTAAAGCAAAAGTTATCGCGAAAATTGAAAAACCAGAAGCAATTGATGATATCGACGCGATTATCAAAGAAAGTGATGGTTTAATGGTTGCGCGTGGAGATCTTGGTGTGGAAATTCCTTATCAAAACGTTCCAATCATTCAAAAAATGTTGATTAACAAATGTATCATTCATGCAAAACCAATTATTGTGGCAACACAAATGATGGAAAGTATGATTACGAACATTACACCAACACGTGCAGAAGTGAATGATGTTGCGAATGCTGTTTTGGATGGTGCAGATGCGGTGATGTTATCGGGTGAGACGTCTGTCGGGAAATTCCCAATTGAAGTAATAAAAACGATGACAAACATTGTGACTGAAATGGAGAAATTTGATGGAATCTATAACAAAGAAGAAATTCCAGACAAAAATCAAGCGCGCTTCATTACAGATTCGATTTGTTTTAATGCATGTCGTTTGTCTCAACGTGTTGAAGCAGATGCCATTTTAACAATGTCTTTTTCGGGTTATACAGCTTATAAAATTGCATCTCAACGTCCGAAATCAACGATTTACGTTTTCACAAGTAACAAACAAATTCTAACACAATTGAACCTTGTTTGGGGTGTGAAAGCCTTTTTCTATAACAAACAAATTAGTACCGATCATACAATTGCCGACATCAAGTATTTGTTAAAAAAAGAAGGTTTGTTGAAAGAAGGCGATTTAGTTATTAATATTGCTTCGATTCCGTTGGAAGATCTAGGAAGCTCTAACATGTTAAAATTGAGTTACGTAGAATAATAATGACAAAAACCTTAATAGTAAGTTTATTCACTGCTTTCGTTTCATTCGTTTCATTTGCCTGTACGGTAGATGTAACGATCTTGGAAGGAACATCGATTTCCTTTTGCCCAGAATCAGGCGGAACAATAAATGCTAGTCCCGGATTTGTTGCTTATGCTTGGACTGGTCCACAAACTGGTTCAACTGCAAGTCTTTCTCCAACCGTTTCAGGACAATATGTTGTGACTGCTATTGATGGTGTTGGATGTGTGTCAACAGCTACAATCGATGTAATTATCTATCCTTCAGCCGCTGGAACAATTGCCTCAAGCGAGGGATTAATTTTATGTCCAGGTAGTGCGGGTTCAACACTTAGCACAACGCCGAGCTTCACATCCTATTTATGGAGTACAGGAGCAACTTCTCCAAGTATTTTAGTGACGCAAGGTGGAACATATTCGTGTCAATTTATAGACGGAAACGGTTGTACTGGAAATGCTCAAATAACGATCAGCGTTCCGAACTTCAGTTTAAGTCCAACAGGAACAGTGAATGTTTGCGACGGTTCAGCGGCAACACTTATTGCAACAGGTGGTGGAACTTATTTATGGTCGACTGGTGAAACAGGTTCTACAATTGTAGTTTCTCCAACGGTAACAACGAATTATTCTGTAACAATAACAAATGGAAGTTGTGTTGAAACATTGAGTCAGACGGTGAATTTTTTAGACCTACCAACAGACACAATAAAAAACGTTTTCTACATTGCTCCAGGTGAAGTAGTATTTATAAATGGTCCAGACAATTATGAATCATATACATGGTCTCCAACCAATAATTTATCGACACCAACATCACAAGGAACGGTTTACAATGGAATGCAAACAGCAAATTACACTGTAACTTCGATCAATGAAAACGGGTGTACACGCAATGACATGATTTCAATTTATTTGATTGTCTTAGCCATTCCAAATGCATTTTCACCAAACAATGATGGATATAACGATTTATTCGTCGTTCCCGAACTCGATGTTTATAAAGGAAAAATTGCCATTTTCAATCGTTGGGGTGATAAAGTATTTGAAAGTGATCATTACTTGAATGATTGGGACGGTAAATGTCACACCTCTTTTTGCATGGGACAAGGGGATTTACCTGAAGGAACTTATTTTTATTCAATTGATGTCGAACACATTCATTTTGATGGATACATTACTTTAAAACGTTAATCCATGAAAAGAATTCTCATCATATGTTTAGTTGTGAGTGGCTTTTCCATTGGCCAAAATGTCGTTCGATTCTCACAATTCAATTTAGCAAAATCACTGTATAACCCAGGAGCTTTGGCAACAGATGCTAAATATTCCGCAGATTTAATTTACAGAAATCAATGGGCTGGAGTTGAAGGTTCGCCAACAACCGTTGGGTTCAATGCATCAGCTGAATTAATGGATGACATGGCTGTCGGTATCAATTTTTACAACGATCGAATTGGCGCAACGCAGGTAAATTCTGTTTCTGCAATGTATGCGTATCGTCTGTTGTTTGATCGCAGAAATTATCTAGCATTTGGATTAGGTTTAGGCGTTGATAATATTTCAAGCAACTTGGCTGGTGCAATTACAACGACTCCAAACGACCCGACATTTAGCACAAGCTATTCAAAGTTTCAGTTCAACACATCATTTGGATTGTATTACCGAAATTCGAATTTCTATATCGGAGCTTCGATACCTCAATTGTTCCAAGATGTTGTAAGTGGTCCTTCAAAAGGAATTCGTCCAAGATTATGGCATTACATGTTAGCAACCGGCTATTACTGGGAGGTTTCCGATCGTTTTATTTTAAATCCAAACCTTCAAATTAAAGCCGTTTTTAATGCACCAATTCAAGGAGATTTTGTCCTTCGAGGTATTACAAATAATCTTGGTTTTAGTGCTGGATACAGAAGTGAGAACTCATTGATTTTTGGAATCGATTATACGTTTATTGAAAAAATTCGCGTTGGATATTCATTCAATTACGACGCAGGTAAGTTGGCACGTACGAAAGGAATGTCGCATGAAGTTTACATCGGTTTAGGACTTCCTTATTATTTCAACAAAGACAATTTTAACACACGCCAATACATTGGAAGAAAATCAGGTTTTCAACGAAATTACAAACGAAGATATCACCGCAGTAAAAAGAGATAAATCGTTTAAAATCATCGCTCAAACAACTATTCAATAAGTTAAATTTTAGATTTTTCTTCGTTGTTAGTAAACCGTTTTAATTTTCACATGTTATTCCTTAAAAATACGTCGATTCGATGTATATTTGTAACCTCAAATTCAAATTGTAAGGAATGAGCGCTTTCTCTAAAAGACACATCGGTCCAAACGAAGCTGAAACAGCTACCATGTTGGCAAAAATCGGAGTACATTCAGTAGCCGAATTAATTGACAAAACAATCCCCGCACATATCCGCCTGAATCGTGAATTGCACGTTTCTGACGCCATGAGCGAACAAGAATACTTAAACCACGTAACGAATCTTGCGAACAAGAACAAAGTATTTAAATCATTTATTGGTTTAGGTTACAATGAAACAATTGTTCCTTCTGTTATTTTGCGCAACGTTTTGGAAAATCCAGGATGGTACACGGCATACACGCCTTATCAAGCTGAAATTTCTCAAGGTCGTTTGGAAGCATTGTTGAATTTCCAAACAATGGTGTTGGAATTGACTGGAATGGAAATCGCAAATGCTTCTTTACTAGATGAGGCAACAGCTGCGTCCGAAGCAATGATTATGTTCTGGAATTCACGTTCTAGAAGCGATGTGAAAGAAGGAAAAAATAAATTCTTTATCGCAGAAACAGCTTTCCCACAAACAATTGATGTTGTTGAAGGACGCGCTAAAAATCTTGGAATTGAATTAGTTATTGGAAATCCAGATACGTACGCATTTGACGGGATGTTCTTCGGAGCATTGGTGCAATATCCAGACGCGAAAGGAACGATTACAGATATTAAAACATTTATTACACGTGCTAAAGAACAAGGAATTCAAGTTGCGGTTGCGGCAGATATTCTTGCTTTGGTTATTTTATATTCTCCAGGATCTCTTGGTGCTGATTGTGTATTGGGTTCTTCTCAACGTTTCGGTGTGCCAATGGGTTATGGTGGTCCTCACGCTGCTTTTTTCGCAGTGAAAGAAGATTACAAACGTAATATTCCAGGTCGTATCATTGGTGTTTCAAAAGATGCTGATGACAACATGGCATTGCGTATGGCGCTTCAAACACGTGAGCAACACATTAAAAGAGATAAGGCAACTTCAAATATTTGTACAGCTCAAGCATTATTAGCTGTTATGGCGAGTATGTACGCTGTTTATCACGGTCCAGCTGGAATGCGTGAAATTGCATTACATGTTCATTCATTAGCAGCAAAAACTGCAGATGGTTTGAAAGCAATGGGAATCGAATTAGGTTCTGAAAATTACTTTGACACATTGCATGTTAAAGGAATTCAAGCTTCAGCAATTCAATCAGTGGCAGAAGACAATCACTTGAACTTCCATTACCTGAATGACCATGAGTTAACAATCAGTTTTGGTGAGCCTCATACAACTGCAGATGTAGAAACAATTTTAGCAGTATTTGCAAAAGTGAATGCTAAATCGGCTCCAGCTGTAACAACTGAATTACATGCTAACTTGAGTGGTTCATACATGCGTTCAGATGCTGTATTTACACACCCAACGTTCAACAGCTTCCATTCAGAGTCAAAAATGATGCGTTATTTGAAACGTTTGGAAAACAAAGATTTATCATTGGTTCACAGTATGATTCCACTTGGATCATGTACTATGAAATTGAATGCTGCATCGGAGTTAATGCCAATCACAAATCCTCAATTCGCAAACATGCACCCATTTGCTCCGTTGAATCAAGCAGAAGGTTACCACGAAATGTTCCGTGAATTAGAAGCTGATTTATGTGCGTGTACAGGATTTGCTGCTATGTCATTGCAACCAAACTCTGGAGCGCAAGGAGAATACGCTGGATTGATGGTTATCAAAGCATACCATGAATCACGTGGCGATTTCCAACGTACAAAAATGATTATTCCTTCATCTGCTCACGGTACAAACCCTGCATCTGCTGTTATGGCTGGATTCGAAGTGGTTGTTACAGGATGTGATGAAAACGGAAATATCGATATCGAAGAATTAAGAAAAGTAGCAACTGAATTGAAAGATTCATTGGCTGGTTTAATGGTAACATATCCATCAACACATGGTGTTTACGAAGAAGGAATTCGTGAGATTACTTCAATTGTTCACGACAATGGTGGACAAGTATACATGGATGGAGCAAACATGAATGCACAAGTTGGATTAACAAATCCAGGAAACATTGGAGCAGACGTTTGTCACTTGAACTTACACAAAACATTTGCAATTCCTCACGGTGGTGGTGGACCAGGAATGGGACCAATCGGTGTTGCAGCACATTTAGCACCTTTCTTACCAGGAAGTCCATTGGTGAAAGCTGGTGGTGAGAAAGCGATTCATGCAGTTTCTGCAGCGCCATACGGAAGTGCTTTGATTTTGTTGATTTCATTCGGTTACATCAAAATGCTTGGAGCAGTTGGTTTACGTGAAGCAACTGAAAATGCAATTTTGAACGCAAACTACATTGCAGCAGAATTGAAAGGTGACTACGACATTCTTTACACAGGTAAAAATGGAACAGTTGCACACGAGTTGATTTTAGATTGTCGTGAAATCAAGAAAACATCTGACGTTGAAGTAGCAGATATTGCGAAACGTTTGATAGATTACGGATTCCACGCACCTACAGTATCATTCCCAGTTGCTGGTACATTGATGATTGAACCTACTGAGTCTGAAGACAAAGAAGAATTAGATCGTTTCATTTTAGCGATGAAAACAATCCGTAAAGAAATTGCTGAAATCGAAAATGGCCATGCAGATAAGGAAAACAACTTGATCAAAAACGCGCCTCACACAGCAGATTGTATCATCAACAAAGATTGGAATTACCCATACACTCCGCAAGAAGCTGTTTATCCAGTTCCATACTTAAAAGAGTTCAAATACTGGGTTCCAGTTCGTCGTGTTGACAATGCTTACGGTGACAGAAACCTTGTTTGTTCTTGTCCAAGCGTTGAGAGTTATAAGACAATTGAAGCATAATTAAGATTAATAAAATAGTAAATCCCTGCCAAATGGTAGGGATTTTTTAATTCTAGGCAACTGAGATGTTTCATCTGACGTCATGTTAGTATAAAAACTACTACTATGAAAAATCATCTTTTCAAATCGTTAGCATTCGTCATAAGTTGTTTGCTAACTTCTTTTTCCTTTTCACAAGGATTTCAAATTTCTTCTGTTACTGCTGTTCAAAATGGAAACTTCATTTGTGATTCTACAGTTGAAATTTCTATTGCTGCACTCAACTCAGCTACCAATACAGGCTTCGATTATGATTTAGCAATTGTAGGATCGAATTTCACCGGCACACAATTCCAAGTTATTATCGATTGGGGCGATGGCAACACATCTACGCATTACGGTGGAACATCAACAAGTGGAACTCCTATTGCATTTAATCCACCAATAACACATGATTATTCTACTATCGGATCGCATACAGTTATTGTGCAAGTAATAAATCTTCAGAACACGTCAAGTGCATTTGTAACTATAACACCAAATACACAGACATGTACGTCATACATCTACTCACCAGTTGGTGTCGATTGTGATGGTGATGGGACAATTGAAACTCAACTCACGAGCGGCGTTCCAATAATCATTTCAGACGGAACCAATTCGTATACGGGTATCACTTCTGGAAGTATGGCAATGATCTCTGGTATACCTCAAGGGACTTACACAATTACGGTCGATCCTTTTTGGTTGAATACAAACAACTATAATGTAACAAGTATATCACCTTCAACTATGGTGGTAGTGACAAATATGACAACATACACAACTCAAATTGTTCTTGGTTGCTCAACTCCTACAGGAACAAGTCAATGTATTTCAGGAACAGTTTTTTGTGATTTGAACGGCAACAACGTTTTGGATGGATCTGAGCAAGGATTTCCAAATGCACCGATAAACATTCAAGCGAATGGCCAAAACTATTCCGCGGTAACAGATCCAAATGGATATTATTCCATATCGTATACAGCTCCTGCATCAACAGCTGCCATTGTCCAAATAAACCCAAATTGGTTAACAGCCAACGGTTTAACAACCACACAGCCGATTTATTGTTTGATTTCAACTGATTGCTCACAAACACAAGTGCCAGCAAATTTCCCAATCAATTGTAATGTTACACCAACAGCAGGTTGTGTTTCTGGATTTGTTTGGTGCGACGCAAATGCTGATGGAGATTTTGATACAAACGAAATCCCTTTAATTGGAGCGCCTGTTATGCTTCAAGGTAATCAAATTAATGTCACAGTTTATTCCGACTCAGCAGGTTTTTATTCTTATTGCGGAACGCTAATTAATCAATCGTACGCAATTGGATCTATCAATCCGAACTGGCTATCCACTCATGGTTATACGATTACAAATAACAATTATACAATGTTGTTTATGCCTTCTTTAAATACTCAACCTTTAGGTTTGGGTGTAAATTGTGGTGGAACACCAACTACATGTGCAGACCTCTGGACAACAGTTACTCCTTGGATTGGCTATTTCCAAAATCAAACCAATTACATTCATTTAAACTACGGTAATTATGGCCCTGGAGTACCAGGAAATTACACGGTTTCACTGACGTATCCTGCAGGTGTAACTCCAATTACTAGTTCTATCAATAATCCAAATTATACCATTGCTGGAAATACGATTACTTGGACCTTAAGTAATTCGAATACATGGTTTTCTTTTGATGATGTGATTTACTTTAATACGCCAAGTGGAATTCCAACAGGAACAGCTCATTATTTTACAAGTACAATTACACCAACTGGTTCCGCTACTGATTGTTGCACTGCCAACAATGCTGGCTCATTGCTTCAATTAGTTGGAAACAGTTACGATCCAAATGATAAGACAGTTAACAAAGAAGAAGGTATTTCAACAGCGATTCAAGATGAACTTACCTATACAATTCGCTTCCAAAACACAGGATCGGCTCCAGCACAAGATGTTTATATCATTGATACATTAAGTGCTAATTTAGATTGGTCAACATTACGTGTTTTAAACACGAGTCACACAATGCAATTGGTAGATCTTGGAAATGGAGTGATTCGCTTCGATTTTCCACAAATTTGGTTACCGGATAGCACTTCAAACGAACCAATGAGCCACGGCCAAGTTGTTTTCAGCATTGAAGAAAATGCTGGGAACCAAAATGGAAGTGAAATTTTCAATACAGGATATATTTATTTTGATTGGAATCCAGCGATTATAACAAATACTACTTACAATATCAATGGAACTTTAGGGGTAAACGCACTTGATAAAGACAACTTATTGGTTTACCCAAATCCAGTTGCGGATGAGTTGACAATTAAAGGAAGTTCTATCATTCAATCGATTCAACTGATTAGTATTTCTGGACAACTGATTGAAACCTATTATCCTCATTCTTTGTCAACTAACATTAATACTACTGATTTGACAAATGGGATTTATTTGCTTCAGATTCAGACAGAAAATGGAACGACAACGAAAAAAATAAATAAGAAATAATTACAGAAATCTTGAAAATCCCTTCCGTATCTGCGGAGGGGATTTTTTTGTGCACTAAAATTAATGTTTGACAATTCCAATTCCTTTACTACCTTTGCTCCAATGAAAATGACCAATAGATATAATTTCTGTTTCCATCAATGGCGAATGTTTAATCGCTGTATGGTCATTTCTATGGGTATCTAATTACCCCGAAATCCCAAAATTGAGTTCCTGATTCCTCTTAAAATCAGAAAAATCATTTAATAATTTTCGTAATTCATCACACTTGTGGAAGCAACATCTCTCCCTTTGGATAGTGTTTCAACGAAGAAGCACTCAGAAGAAAATCTAGTGAAGCGTTTAGCTGAGCTTGAAGCAAAATCGCGTGAAATGGAAGAAAGCATTCGTTATGCTGGAAGTTTGCAACAATCTATCTTGCCAAACGAACGTATTTTTCAAAATGCATTTATGGATGCATTCGTTTTGTTCCAACCGAAAGATATCGTAAGTGGCGATTTTTATTGGATTTATCAGCACCACGATGATGTCTATTTTGCTGTTGGTGATTGTACCGGTCACGGCGTTCCTGGTGCTTTGGTAAACATTGCTGGGAATACCTTGTTACGCCAAATTATACGTTTAGAAGGTGTTTCTGATCCTGCCACGATAATTAGATTATTAGATAATGAATTGACAAGTTTGTTCAATGAACATTTAACCGAAGGAACACGTCGAGACGGGATGGATATTGTTTTCTGTAAGTTTAATTTACGCACGGGGAAAGGTTCTTTTTGTGGAGCTGGCAGACCTTTGGTTTTAATTCGAGAAGGACAATTGGTTGAATTCAAAAAAGGAACTGACTCAATTGGCTATTGCTTAAACTGTAAAAAAGAATTTGAAACTGTTCATTTCAATCTTCAAAAAGATGATGTTTTCTACTTATTTTCAGATGGCTACACAGATCAATTTGGAGGAGAAAATGTAAAAAAATTCAATCGTCAACGTTTTCGAAATCTGTTGCTTTCAATTTATGAAATGCCCTTTGATAAACAGAAAAAAGAACTTGTGTTTTCCTACCAAAACTGGAAAGGAAAACAAGAGCAAGTCGATGACATTTGTGTGATAGGCTTGAAAATATAAACCAACAAAATCCTCATCAATTGATGGGGATTTTGTTAAATTACAAATTGAGAATTACCACCAACAGTTAATTGAACCAGTCGTGGATCATCAGTGATTGTTAACGGTTCAGTTCGTCGAGCTAATTTCGCTACGAGACCCTTTCCGCTTTTAGGTTCATCATGCGTTGGTAAAATTGTTTTCGCACCACATAATTCTGCGTTTTTAAGTGCTCTATCCCAGCCCAAATTCACCGTTCCTCCCAACCAAAACGGAAGGTAAAAACGAACGGTCGTTGTTATCAATACATCCGCTTGAGGCAACGAACTAAATTGACTTCCATGAGGAGAATAAATCAACGATTTTCCAGACTTTTCAGTCAGTACAAATGCACCATGAACAAGATCAACGAATGACCTTGGTTTCAAATAAGCAAGTTGAAATGGTACCTCTTCAAAGGAAACAAACTGTTTAAAATGGTTCCATTTACGGATCTTTCGTAGAACTGATGGCAGAGCGATAATCGGAATGGATGAATCAAATTGCAGAAGTGTCTCTTTATTGCAATGATCTGTAAAAGGATGAGAAATAAACAGGAAATCCGGTTTCGGTAGTTCACGAACAATTGGTTGAGGCGTAACATGAAACTGCTCACTGAACCAACCCGCTAAATCTACTTGAGAAGGACTGAACCAAGGATCAACAATAAGCGAGTATCCATCAATCACCCACCACCAAGAGGAATCTTCATTTAATCGTTTGATAATCATCTCTGTTTAACAATCTTGTGGATGAAAGGTTCAAAAAAAAACGCCTCATTACTGAGGCGTTTATATTTTCAATTAGAATTTTTTACAATCCGAAAGCTGCTTTCACTTTGTCTACAAAGTCAAGTTTCTCCCAAGTAAATAATTCTACTTCGATATTTTTTACTGTACCGTCTGGCGATTTGAATGATTTAGTAACCACTTCATTTTTACGACCCATGTGACCATAAGCAGCAGTTTCAGAATACATTGGGTTACGTAATTTCAAACGTTGCTCAATTGCGTATGGACGCATATCGAAAATCGCTTCAACTTTACGTGCAATTTCACCATCTGTCATATCAACTTTCGCTGTTCCAGATGTATTGATGAATAAACCACATGGTTTAGCAACACCAATTGCATAAGAAACTTGAACTAATACCTCATCACACAATCCTGCTGCAACCAAGTTTTTAGCAATGTGACGTGTAGCATATGCCGCAGAACGGTCAACTTTTGATGGATCTTTTCCAGAGAATGCACCACCACCGTGAGCACCTTTTCCACCGTACGTATCAACGATAATTTTACGACCTGTTAATCCAGTATCTCCGTGAGGACCACCGATTACAAATTTCCCTGTTGGGTTAATGTGATATGTAATTTGATCATTGAATAAGCCTTGTAATTCTGGTTTCAATTTCGCTTTCACACGTGGAATAACGATTGAAATAATATCAGCTTTAATTTTCGCTAACATTTCTGCTTCAGCAGCAAAATCATCGTGTTGTGTAGAAACTACAATCGTATCGATACGTTGAGGAACATTGTCATCAGAGTATTCAATTGTAACTTGTGATTTCGCATCTGGACGCAAATAAGCAATCAATTCTGGTTCGTTATTACGAATATCAGAAAGCTCTTGCAAAATTTTGTGTGCCAAATCCAATGCCAATGGCATGTAATTATCTGTTTCAATTGTCGCATAACCAAACATCATTCCTTGGTCACCTGCACCTTGAGCATTTGCTTTTGACTCGAAATCATTGTTTGCTACCGCACGGTCAACTCCTTGGTTGATATCCTCAGATTGATCATGTAATGCTGAAATGATTCCACAAGAATTTGCATCAAACATATATTCAGACTTCGTGTAACCGATTTTTTTAATCGTCTCACGTGCAATTGATTGAACATCCAAATAGGTGTTCGTTTTGATTTCTCCAGCCAAAACAACCAATCCTGTAGTAACCAACGTCTCACATGCAACTTTTGATTCTGGATCAAAGGCCATGAAATTGTCAATTAATGCATCTGAAATTTGGTCAGAAACTTTGTCAGGATGCCCTTCTGAAACTGACTCTGATGTAAACAAATATGACATTTTATTATCTTTTAATTTAGAGGTGCAAAATTAGTAAAAAAAGATTGTAACTGAAAATGAAAAAGCCATGTAAATAAAATATCACATGGCTTCTTCTTTGGATCAACTAATTATTATTTTCCTGAGATTACAATTCTCTCCATTTTTACATCACTACCAGATCTGAATGTCACGAAATATACGCCTTCATTCATTTGAGTGGAATTGAAAACAAATGCTCCCGAATTAGCAACATTTTCGTTTTGAATTATTTTACCAATCATATCAGTTATTTCAATAACTCCATCTTTACCTTCTGGAATAGTTAAATCTACCGTAAATGACGTTGACGCTGGATTTGGATAAACTTTCATCTCTAAGCCAAGACCAGCAATTTCATCGAGTCCAGCTGTATTCAAAATCGTATACGTTATTGTTGTATCACATCCTTCAGCCGAAGTAATAATTACAGTATAAGTTCCAGGTGTTAATGAACTAACATCCTGACTCGTAGCGCCGTTGCTCCAATCATAAGTATACGTTGTTGTCGTTGGAAGCGTAAGGTTTATACTTCCTTCTGTACAACTTGAGCATGTAGAATTGGTTATTACAGCGGTTGTATTGAATACTGTAACATCGTTCACAATAGTATACATTTCAGTGAATGTACAGCCATCATTTTGATCAACAATTGTTACATCGTATGTTCCTGCGGAAAGACTAGAAATGTCCTCGTTTGTTGCACTTGTTGACCAGGTAAAGTCAAAAGGACCTGTTCCCCCAAATAGTGTCAAATCAATTGCTCCAGAACCATCAGCACAAACTTCATTTGTCACTGTAGAACTCACAACTGTGCCGTTTGTATTATTTCCAACTGTATATGTATAAGTTTCTGTACAACCTCCTGGGAATGTAACATCACAAGTATAAGTACCATAAACTAAGCTTGAAACATCTTCAGTTGTTGCGCCATTCGACCAAGCATAGATCAATCCTGAACCAGAAACTACTGTCTGATTGATTGAGCCAGAGCCTTGTCCGCAATAGTCATTACCTGTAGTTGCTGTGATAACAAAATCAACATCGTTACCTACAATAACGGTTAATTCATCCGAACAAAAACCTCCCGATTCACTAACTGTAACTGTATATGTTCCTGGTGCTAAATTGCTAATATCTTCAGTTGTTGCTCCATTGCTCCATGAATAAGTAAATGGTCCTCCTCCAAATACATCTAGATTAATTGATCCATTGCTAGATCCACATGTAGCATTTGTTGGAGTACTAAATAATGTAAACGAAGCATCATTTCCGACAACCGCTGTTGTATCAACAGAACAACCATAATCATCTGTAATTGTTAAGTTGTAAGTACCTGCCATTAATGGGTCTGATACTTGACCGCCGATGTCAACGCCATTGATATAAAAATTATCTGCAGATCCATTTGTGTGGAAAATAATTTGACCTTGTCCACTCATACAGAAATCATTATAAATTTCGAGGTAATTATAATGTAATCCTGAATTTTGAGATCCAACGGTTATATTTTGCGTTGTTTGACAATTAGCTCCATCGATTATAGTAATGGTATAAACTCCAGATGAAATCAAACTGATATCTTCAGTTGTTGCTCCTGTACTCCATAAATATGAGAAAGGTAAAATTCCACTGACAACAGAAATATTTATTGCACCATTTGAAGAGGTACAATAAGCATCTGACACGACAGAGTTTGCGCTAACATTTGATTGGTTTGTATTTCCAACCGTGAAACTTTGCGTTAATTCACACCCTGAGCCATCTGCAATAGTTACAGTATATGTTCCAGAAGACAAATTCAAAATATCTTGAGTGCTCGCACCTGTATTCCATGCATAAGTGAATGGCCCTGTTCCAGATGTTTGAATATCTATAAATCCTTGTCCGTTTCCACAAACTTCATTTTGAACATTTGTAAAGGAAATAGCTAATGAACCAGTTTGATTTCCTACCGTTGCGTTAATACTTGTTGAACAACCTGTTCCATCTGTAGCTGTCAATGTATAAGTACCAGCACTAACTGTTGATAAATCTTCTGTGGTAGCGCCATTGCTCCACAAATAAGAAGTTGCGCCTGTTACGGTTGCATTTACTGCACCATTTCCTTGTCCACAGTTTTCATTCGTTACACTTGTAATTGAAGCACTTAAACCATTTGCATTATTTGTTACAGTACCTGAATAATTCACTGAACAACCGTATAAATCTGAAAGAATCAAATTATAGGTTCCGGCAGATAAAGAAGTTAAATCTTGTGTACTTGCCCCATTCGACCACGTGTATTGGTAAGGTGAATTTCCTCCGAATACTGAAACATTCACCTGCCCATTTTGATTTCCACATGTTTCGTTTGTCACAACGCCTGTAACAGCAAGGGTTCCTGCATCATTACCAACTGTATAGGATTGAATCAATTGGCATCCAGCAGCATTCGAAACTGTCAAGGTATAGGTTCCAGCACTTAGATTTGAAATATCTTCTGTTGCAGAACCATTCGACCAAGAGTAATTGTAGGGTCCAGAATTACTAGTCAATGTAACATCAACACTTCCTGTTGCTGATCCACACGATTCATCCGAAATTGAAGCAGATGTAATTGCCATGTTACTTCCATTTACCAAAATCGTATAAGATTGAGTAAGTGAACAACCATTACTTGAATTTACTGTTATCGTATAGTTTCCAGCTGTTAAGCCTGTTACGTCTTGAGTTGTAGCGCCATTACTCCATAAATATGTGAATGGAGCCGTTCCGCCAGCAAGAGTAATATTAATCGCTCCTTGTCCATTTGTACCAACACCTCCCACACAACTTTCATGCGTCAACACTGCATTGGAAATGGATAATGATCCTGACACATCTTGAATTGTTACAGAATGAGCTTGAGAACAACCATTGTTATCTGACACTTGCAATGTGTAAAGTCCAGCAGTTAATCCTGTAATATCTTGACTAGTAGAACCGTTACTCCAAGCATATGTATACGGAGAAGTACCTCCAGTTACATTGATATTTATTGCTCCAGCATTATTTCCACAAAGTTCATCTGTTACTGTTTGATTTGAAACAATCAAATTTCCAGCGGTATTAATCAACGTAATTGAACCTGTATTGATTGAACATCCTTGAGCATTTGAAACAGTACAAGAATAATTTCCAGCAATAAGTCCAGTAAGGTCTTCTGTTGTAGCACCATTCGACCACAAGTAAGATAATCCACTTCCTGTAACAGTGATATTGATTGCGCCTTGATTATTGTTACAAACTTCATTCGTAACCAAGGTTCCCGATAAACTCACATTTCCACTAGTTTGTCCAACAGTATATGAATTTGTTAACGAACACCCTGAACCATCAGTGATGACGCAAGTGTATGTTCCAGGTGCTAAATTCGTTCTATTTTGCGTGGTTGCACCTGAATTCCATAGATAACTTACTGCTCCATTTGCTCCGCTTACTGTTTGTGTAATCGAACCGTTGGTAGAAGAACAAATTGCTGAATTCACATTTCCATTTACGGCAAGTGATCCCGTATTATTTGCAACCATGTGCGTAGATGTTATTACACATCCAGATGCACTTGTTATTGTAACTGTGTATGAACCTTCAGCCAAACCTTGCACATCTTGACTTGATGCACCATTACTCCATGAATACGTATAAGGTGCTGAACCTCCTGTAACTGTTATATCGATCGCACCATTTGAATTTCCACACATTTCATCTGAAACCGTAGCTGAGGAAACTGCAAAACCATTTGAATTATTTGAAATTGTAAATGTTTCAGTTTGGCTACAATTGTTAACGTCAATAACCGTTACTTGATAAGTTCCCGGTACCAATCCACTGATATCCTCTGTTGTAGCTCCTGAACTCCACGAAATTGTGTACGGCGCTGCTGCATTCAATACATCAATATTTATCGCACCTGTTGAACCACCGCATGTTGAATTTGTTAGTGTATTTTGATTTACGTCTAGGTAGCAGAAATTACTACAACCTGTTAAATTGTTAGCAATTGTAAATGATCCTGTTCCTGTACAACCCAAACCATCCGTAACCGTAATGTTATAAGTTCCAGAATTTAAAGATGAAAGATCCTGAGTAGTTGCACCGTTCGACCAAGCGTAGCCATAAGAACCATTACCACCAGTAACATTCACATCGATTAAACCATTTGTTGTATTACATTGTTCATCTTGGGAAGAAACAAGCGTTGCCGTTACTTGAGCGTTGCTTGAAACGGCAATTTGTTGTGAGAACAAACATCCCAGCTGATCAGTCATTGTTACAGTGTAAGTTCCTGCTGTTAAACTTGAAATGTTTTGAGTTGTTGCTCCATTTGACCAAGCAAATGTGTATGGTGTTGTTCCACCCGTTGGTGTAATAGAAATACTTCCATTGTTGCCACCGAAACAGGTCACTGGAGTTGTCGTTGAAGCAATGGCCAGCGTTCCAATGTTGTTTACAATAAACGTTTCACTGCTTTGACAACCATTTCCATCCGTTGCAGTTAATACATACGTTCCAGCCGCCACATTGGCAAGATCTTCGGTTGTTGCTCCATTTGACCAAGAATAAGTAACTGGGGCAACGCCATTTAATACACTTACATTTACTGAACCATTTGCTGAACCACATGTCGCATTATTCGCAATTCCTGATATTGAAATTTCGGTTGGTTGCGTCAGAATAACTGTTGTATCTGGTAAATCACCAATTAAACTAATATACCAATTGAAAATATAACCATTGTCTAAACCATATTGATCTGTGACAAGAACAGTCCATGTACCGTTCATTTGTGAACCCACAAGACTAGAAAAGTTTCCTGACGCAGTATATGATCCTGCTGGTAAATAAGTGTCAGTATATGAGTTTCCAACACCATCCGTATAATTACGAGTGAAATTTCCACTTTCATTCACCATTGTTCCATAAGATGGGTTTGCATTGAAACAATATTCATATCCCGTTCCAGGAGTGATGTCGGAACTTCCTGTTCCATCAACAGGTCCTGTGGCAATAGGCTCACCTAAGTCACATGAACCACCACCATTTTGTGGTTTCAAATCAACTATTTGACCAGATGGCGATTGCACTCGAATCCAAAGATCACCCAAATAAGAATGCTCCATGGTTAAACAAATTTGTTGAATCTGACTAATATTTGTAATCGTTTGTCCAGGATTAAACCCAGAAATAACCAATGGCGCTTGATAAGTAACACCACTTCCATCAGGTAAGAAAGTTGTTCCTGCGTTAAATTGTCCACCAATAACTAATGCCTCGGCTTTACAACCATAAGTATCATGAACTTGAACTGAATATTGTCCTGCTGGGAGTCCAGTTATCGGGTTTGTTGTGTATGTCGTTGTTGTTCCAGAAGGATTTGTGACGTAATACGTATATGCTGGAAAACCTCCAGTTGCATTGACAAGGATCTCACCCGAATTGTCCTCAAAACAATCCAAATTCGTTCCATTCATGGTAAAATCAATTGGTTGAGCGTCGTTGATTGTCAAGGTAATCGTTTGAGGCGCCGCGCATAAGCTTGGGGAATAGGTTAAGGTAACTGTTTCAGCTCCTTCAGTTAAACCATCGGAAAAAGCATCTATGTAAATCGTACCTGTCGAAGATCCTGAAGGAATGGTGATTGAATTATCTAAAAATGCATAATCCACTCCATTAACCGCTGAACCTCCAATTGTATAATTGATTGTAACATCCTGAGAAGCTGGATTTGCCAAAGCGAAATTAAATTGACCTTTAATACATCCTTCCAAAGCAATTCCATCGGAATTTATTGTTTGTGTAGCTGCATTAATTATGTCACCTTGAACAAAACTATTTTCTTGCAAGAATACTGCAGAATTGTAAATATGATCACCAATATCCGCAATAACAAATTTCAGGTGATACGTCTGACATGCCGTAAGATTAAGGCGCTGAGCAGTAAGTAAAGTCGTATAACCATCAAATTGAACTGCTTGACCTCCAGTATTGTTTACATAATATTGGGAATTCGTTACTGGATTGATATTATTTATCGATACTGCATTGGTCGTGGAAGGTACAAGGGCAATGTTTTCTTCGCCTGTAATTCCTGGACCGCTAATGTAAAAAGCAAAAACATCATTGTATGAACTACTGTTTGGTGGAGCATATTCAGGATACTCTTCTGAAGCAAATATGTAGTTGAATTCAATTGATGTTGACTGTAAGGCAAAATCAAACTCTAAAGTAACAGCATCATAGGAAGTCGCTCCTCCAAGCGTTGTCATTTGAGCAGTACCAGTCGTGTTTAAATTATACTGTGCACCTGTTCCTCCACCCGCTGAACCGTTAGGACCGGGAGAAGTGTTAACATTTCCAGTGGAGAGTATCACTCCCGAATTCATTGGAAATCCTGCACCAGTATAAGTGAATTGTCCAGATGCAACATTTGAACCAGTCAAGACCGCATTTGAAACAGTAATGTTTGGGCCTGCCAAGTAATTGGCCAATTGTTGGGCGGTGTAACCACCTGTTACGGCTATTTGTGCATACGAGGAGAATGCAGACAACAACCCAACAAAAGCGAGTGCTAATTTATAGTTCATTTTCATAGTTTACATAGTTTGATAGCGAAATTTAAACCTTTTTTTCTAAACAATTCAAGTTGTGACCATTACAATGAGTGCACTGTTGAAATCCTAACACAAATTGTAACTACACACGATTAAACTGCTAGAACTTGAACTACCAATTAAAACACAAAGGGTTGCCTGGAAATAAAAAAAGACGCCGAAGCGTCTTTAAATTTTTAATGTTTCATTCCGCCAGGTTGACAACAACTTGGCAGTTTTTGTTGCGCCTCAGGATTTGCTTTCATTTCATCAGCATCATAACCCAACTCAACAAGCTTTTTCTTAATCGCTTCTAAACTTATTTTAGCTGGTTGAAATTTAACTGTTAGCTTTTTTGACTCTACTTCCAACTCTGAAAATTTCACTCCCTTAGTGTAATTCAACAAATTCTCAATACGTTCTTCGCAATCACCACATTCTGCAGATGTTTGGATCACGACTGTTTCAAATTTTGCTTTTTTCTCTTGTGCCGTTGCAACTTGAACAAACAATAGTGCAAATACGGCGAATAATACATTTTTCATCTTTTTATTTTTTTGATTTATTTTTAATTGAATACCTAAAACCAGCATAGACATTTAATCCCATAATTGGCCCCCAAACACGTGTTGCATCAAAGGAATTTCCGAAAGGATTTGAAGCATCGATAATTGCATTTCGTTGAATATAATTGGTCAAGTTTTCTCCACCAACATAAAAATCCCAACGTTTGAATACATGCGTAATTTGTGCGTTCAGTATCGGATAAACTTCACTTTCTGAAGGTAAATTCGTTACGCCAATATCTGGTAATCTGGAAGTTCCAAATATGGATAATGTTGTGTTAAATTCCCAGCGTTTGTTGCGTGTGACATACCCAAGATTCATGAATCCTCGGTGTTTTGGAATCATCACTTGTTGTTGCATTTCACCAGCATATTCCGCTTTCACATCCAAGTATTTGTAAGCCAACCGAATTTCAAAATTCTTCAAGGGTTCAATACTCAATTCAATTTGAAAACTATTTGAGAAGGATTTACCGCTCAAATTGGTGAAAATAATCTGATTAAAATTCGCATCACGATCCACCACCAATTGGTTCTCGAAAAGCGTGTGATAAAAATCAGTTGAAATGGTTCCTTTTCGCTTAAAGAGTTTGAATTCATGCACGATTGATCCTCCAAAATTCCATGAAATCTCAGGCAACAATTCTGCTGGAACAATCCATGTTTTAGCATTTGCCAATAAAGAAACATTGTCGATCATGAAATTCGGAACGCGCCATCCTTTTCCCGCTGTTAAACGCAAATCGGTGTATTCACTCAACAGAAATTTTGTGTGAACCCGCGGTGAAAATTGAAATCCAAACAAATTATGGTAATCTCCGCGAGCGCCAACAACAGCTGTCATGCGTGACCCTGTATAGGTATATTCACCAAAAATTCCAGGCACAATTTCAATGCGATTGCTTACTAGCGTATCCGCTTTTTGCTGCATATCGACATAAACGCCACTTGCTCCCAATTTTATTCCATGAGTCGTTGTTCCAAAATAACCATCGTAAATCGCATTGATATAACCGCGTTTTTCTGTTCCGTCGAATGTTCGATTACCAAATTGCGCATTCACCTCCTGGTATTTTACATTGTAAACAATTCCTATGGATGTTTGTGGTTTTTTGAGGAAAAAGCCAGTCTTTGCAAATGCATCTATATGTTTCGAATCGATTTGCACACCATATTTACCATCGCTGACTGTTCGATCAAAGCCCATTTGTCCACCATTTTTAATGTCCAAATAACTATTGATTCCAAATTGGGACTCCATCTTTTTTCCTTGATACGCCCAACGATTTAAAAACGCGAAGTTATTTCCCTTCGGTACATCACGGAAACCATCTCGGTTGTTATCCATTTCACCAAACATTCCTGATCCGTGAACAAACCAACCAGTACTCCATTTTTCATTTAAAATGTGTCCTGCATTCAAATTCAATTCTGCTCGACCATAAATGCTTCCGTAACCATTCACATAGAGTCGTTCCATTTCGGCAGGTTTTTTTACCTCTAGATTCACTAAACCAGCCATGGATTCATAGCCATTAACAACATTTCCCGTTCCTTTCGTGATCTGAATTGATTCAATCCACGTTCCTGGAATCGAATTTAATCCAAACGAACTTTCAAGCCCTCTCAAATAAGGAATATTCTCCAACTGAATTTGGGTATAAACACCGTCCAAGCCCATCATTTGGATTTTCTTCGCGCCGGATACAGCATCCGTAATATTTACGTCAACAGAAGCATTCGTTTCAAACGATTCAGATAAATTGCAACAAGCTGCTTTACGCAACTCGCCTTCACCAATTTCCTCGACATGAAGTGTTTTTAAGCGCGAAATAGTATGCGTTCCCTTTTTATAAGTAACGATTACCTCATCCATCATTTTATCAGAAAACAAATTGATTTCCAAGGCAATGAATCGATCTTCTTTCGTAACAATGGTTGTGTCTGGATTGTAGCCAAACGCCGTAACCACCATAGTATCTGGTAATTCTTTGGGAAGAATCAAGTCAAATTGACCTTCCTCATTTGTTGTTACACCAATTTTAGCGTGCAACAAAAGTATTTTTGCTCCGATGAGCACTTCTCGCTTCTCATTATTAATTCCGTGCACAACACCTTTCATTTGTGAAAAGCTGCACGTACTAATGAAAAGAAAGAATAAAAAACTTATTTTTTCAATCATGTTTAATACCATTAAATGAATAACTTATGTTACTTCATTTTGGTACTATATGCGAAAGACTTGATGTTTAATTAATAGATCCCTACCACTCAGAACTGGTGGTGGATTGATTGTTTTTGGAAGTTCAATTGAGCGAATTGGTAAAGCTTCAATAAACTGAAATTCAACAATATTCTGTTCTGCACTTGCAATTAAATGAATTTGTTGAGAATACTCAGAGAAATAGGAGAAATTAACCTGATAAACAGCAACATTATCTGAGCAGCAATCATCTTTTTTAACGGAAGAACTTGCACCTTCTTTTTTGCAACATGGTGGAACTTTTTCTTCAATGTGATCGTCACAATGATCATCTAATTTCACGAAATAAGATCTAAAAACTCCGTCTTCTTCACACGAATGTGTAAACACGCTCATACCAATGTTCCCCACAAATGTGAAGAGAATCAATAGTGATACAAGAAGTGTTTTTACCATTTTCACAAAACAAATGTAAGACTTTAATTGTCTTAATAAAAAAGAATGTTTGCTTCACTATTGGAAGTTTAACGTAATTTTGTACAAAACACAGACAAATGAATAATGTACCAGTAACAGTATACGTCGAAATGACTCCCAATCCATCAACAATGAAATTTGTTGCGAACAAATATTTACTTATCACGGGGGAATCGGTTGAATTTTTATCGAAAGTAGAAGCGAAAGGATATTCTCCAATGGCGGAGGAATTGTTTAATTTCCCTTTTGTGAAGAAGATTTTTATGGCTGCTAATTTTATCACTATCACCAAAACAGACAATGTTCCTTGGGATTTTATTACCATGGAGTTACGTGAATTTGTGAAATCATGGATTGCTGAAGGAAAAGATGTATTGATTCAAATGCCAGCTCCTAAACCAGCAGAAGAAAATGCAGTTGATGAAACACCGAAAAAAGTGTATGCTCCTTCAGAATACGATGATGCAATTCGCAGTTTATTGGATGAATATGTTCGTCCTGCAGTTGAAAATGATGGTGGTGCAATTGAATTCCGTGGATTTGAAAATGGAGTTGTTTCCGTTTTAATGAAAGGTTCTTGTGCTGGATGTCCTTCGTCAACAGCAACTCTAAAAGGAGGAATTGAGAATTTACTAAAACAACATTTACCGGAAGTCACCGCGGTGGTTGCAGAAAATGAATAAACGAAAAAAGTCCAATTTTACAATTGGACTTTTTTATGACTTAAATTTTTCTTGCTATAACCACGAGAACATCGCTTCCAAATCTTGCGGTTTCATCCATTGTTTCATACGTTCAGCCAAAATAGCCTTCAAAGCGTCTTCTGTGTAAACATCTTTGCCTTTTTCATCGTAATTCAACACATTCGCAGGTAACACAGCTGCTTCAACAGTTTTAGCGAAGTAAATTACGCTACCATCTTCTGTTGCCAATCCCAAAATTGCTCCTGGTAATCCACCAAATCCTTCTGGACCAATGGATGGAACCACTTCTACAGAAAACCAAGCATAAATGCGTGTTGAATCGTTCATGTTCCAAATCGCTTTACGACAATTATAACCGCTAATAACACGTTTGCTTTCCGTTACTTTCCAATCGCGTTTATCAATCGTGTCTTTAATATAAGCAGGATTTCCCCACAAATCCATTACGATAAATTTCTCACGCTGATTGACATTTTGATAAACCGTATTGTGCGTTGTGAAATACTTCATCATTCCTTGTTCAGGTTCATCGCTTTCAATTGGACGAAAAATTGACATTGAATCATTGAAATACAATTCAAAATTCTCAATTCGGTATTTATTTTCTTCTGTAATGAAATTTTTCATACGAGGATTATCACCCAACCGTTTTTTAAGATTTGTCTTACGTTCAAACACAATCTTCCCTGAAGTCATTTGTCCAAATGATTGAAGAGAAAGCAGCGTAACAACTACAACTGCTAATAGTTTCTTAGTGCATACCTCTAAAGTCATCTTCTTTTGTTTTTCTGTTATTGAATCGGTACGTTACTTTGAATAAGAAATAACGTGAAATAATTGTTGTTCTAAAGTCAGTTACAGCATTTCCACTAACTGTTCTTCTAGCATTAATATTTTGGTTCAGAATATCGTTTCCTGTAATTGCAACAACAAGATTTTGTGTTTTAAGGAACTTCTTGTTGACCTCACCATTTAAGACAAAATACTCAGTGTCATAAAATCCTTCACCTGGTTGTGCATTTTTAGTGTATTTTCCATCCATTTTAATCGTAAAACCAAGTGGTAATCTCCAATCAAACCCAGCTGAATAAACCTGAATACTAAATGGCGTGTTTGAAACTGAACTCAACGAACTAATTGGGTTGTTGTATGAATAACTTCCCGATAAATTAATATCCAACGAATCCCATTGGAAATCAATTTGCATTTCTGGTGTTACAGCATAATTATCGGTAACATTTTCCAATGAACCAATCATACTTTTGAAACGATTAAACGATGCTGAAACAGATGGTTGGAATTCGATCATTCTGTTTAATACTGGATAACCACCTCCGGCCCAAACAGACGAAGTGATGTTTCCATCAACATTGACTGTCATCGTGTTTGTTCTACCAAATTCATCATAAGTTGTTTGCGTTCCAAAGGCATTGTTCGTAAGAGCAACCATACCACCTGTCCAAATATACTTACCAGATAATGCATTCCATGTATTGAAATTCATCATTACATTGTGTACATAATTTGGCTTCAAATTCTGATTTCCGATTTGAATTCTATTAGGATTGGAGTTATCTTGAACTGGTTGTAAATCATTAATTGTTGGTTGAGAAGAACTTGTTGTGTAATTTACACTGAAACGCTTACTCATACTTGGTTTATATTCATATTTGAATTTCGGTAATACGTTATTGATGTTTTGGTTCACAATTGAATCAGTGATTAAATTATGATTATCAATGTTGATGTTTCGAACATATGCTCCAGCTGACACCATGTGCTTTCCTGTTTCATAGATTAATTCTGTTCCCGCTCTATTTTGAATACGTGTATTATCAAATGTATTTGATAAGTCTGCACGGTAAGCGGTATAAACTGTTCCAACTTTGTCGTAAGTTTCTTTCTCTTGTTTAGAAATTCCGTATTCAAATAAATAGTTGAAATTAATTTTTAATTTTTTCGAAAGTGGCTCGAAATAACTTACAGTTCCGTAATGACTCGTCGATGAATTATTATTAATCTTCTTTTGATCGGTTGTGTCGGCGGTTGCCAATAATTTGTAATCCGACAAAGAATACAATTGACCATCCGTTTTGTTATTGGTTAAATTCAAATCATAACGCACTTCTAATTCGCGTCTTTTCTTCATGAATTTACGATACAATCGAACAGTATTATTGCTTTGAATTCCCTTTGAATCGTTTGTATTATTAATTTCTGTTGACAAGGATTCTATTCCTGTTTCACCAATAAATGAGGAGAAATCTTCATTTTCCGTAAAAGCTTTACTAAATGAAACAGAAGGTTTGAACTCCAATAAAGTCAACGAATCCAATTGACTAGAAAGCGTCAAATTCAATTTATGCGCTGCGTTGGTCGAATAATTGCGTGTAGAATCATTCGTGTAATAGGTTGTGTCAGATAAGAAATATTGTGATTGACTTGAAGAACGAGCATCCAATCGATCATTGTAATACGAATAGTTGAACAACAATTCAGTATTTTGTTTTTCACCAAACTTATCTGAATAATAAATACCAGCCTTTAATGTTTGTGGAATACCATTCGTGTTAGATGTATTGTTTGGCTCCCAAAAATTTCTGTTCGCTCCATCTTCATTGGAAAGCCCGAACTTATTCAAATCACCACGACCAAAATTCGAACGTGGAGTATTCGATCCCAAAGCAAAGATTGATATTTTCTGTTTTGAATTAAACTTATTTAGTAATAACTCTCCCTCATAAAAAGGAATAGTTCCCGCATAATCTGAACTTAACGGTGTTAAAGCCATATCGGAAGCACCAGAGACTCTTCCAAAATAGCCTTTCTTCGCTTCATCCTTGAGCTTTAAATCGAGGACTTTTATCTTTTCTTCAGATCCACCAATAGTTTCATTATCGGTTTTTTCATAGATCTGTACCGTTTTAATTCCATCTGCTCCAAGGTTCTTGGTTGCAACCGTAGGGTCACTTCCGAAAAACTCATCTCCATCCACTAAAACCTTGTTGATTTCTTGCCCTTGTGATGTGATTTTACCATCACTGTCAATTTTAATTCCTGGAAGCTTTTTCAATAAATCTTCAACAACTGCTCCTTCTGCTACCTTAAAAGAATCGGCTACATAGACCAATGTATCGCCTTTGTAGTATATTGGATTTTTATTCGCGTAAATGACAACCTCCTGCAATTCTTTTGACATTGGTGCCATTCGAACATTTGGAATATTGATATCATAATTATCCTTACTACCAAAAATATAGTAAGTGCGATCATCACATTTCGGATGAGCAACTACCAGCGAAAATGTATCTGCCGGAAATCCTGTCAATGTGAAATTTCCTTGTTTATCAGAACGTGTAAATCCCAATAAAAGGGAATCTTTTACACGGACAGCCATGATCATTGAATTGTGCAATGGTGCACCAGTTGAATCGTTGACAACGCCTGAAACTTTCATTGTTTGAGCAAAACTGCTTTGCATTGAAACAATCAAAAAGAAGGCAACAAAAAGTTGGTAAATTTTATTCATAACATTGATTCTCTATCGAACTGCAAGTTTAGCTATTTCATTCGACGAGAAAACGTTAAAAATGTCAAACGGCACGAATCTTTGCTTAGTGGTTAAGCTGGTAGATATAAAAAACGCCTCGTTAATTGATAACAAAGCGTTTTATTCGAATTTCGTCATTGGTATTCAGCACCAAGAAATAGGATCCTTCTTCCAATTGAGAGAGATCGAAGGTCATCAATCCTTGCTCGTTTGGAATGAATTGAAAATAATATTCAGACCCTCTAGTGTTTGTAACTGAAACGGAAGAGTATTGATCAAAATTTCCGTTGACTTCTACCAGCAATTCATCCGTTTCTGGATTCATTTTCATGGTGAAGATTGTTTCCTTTACAACAGCGGTATCTTCTTTTGATTTCTCTTTCTTTTCGTCAATCGAATGAGCGAATAAGGTGTTCACACTTAATAACAGCATGACTAGGCTAAGCACTTTTGTTTTCATCTTTAACTTTTTAATTGTTCATTAATCAGTGTTTGAAGGTGAGACCACTTGAGACTGGATTTGTTACTTTTTATTCAAAACAATTGTTGAATGGTTTCAATTGCTTTTTGAACGGCACAAATCCTGTTCAGTTGAATCGTTTCAAACTGTAAAGATGACACTACTCGCGCGCTGCAGGTCATTTTTGACACCACAAAATTGATAACTTTTTGCTTTTAAAAAACGTGGAAAAAGAGATTTAACAAAAGCTTAATTACACAATTCCGAATTAAACTTTTGCCAATGTGCGCTTGGTGCTTATTTAATTTTAACCGTGATTAGCACTTGAAATGTTAGTCCTGTATTATCAGTCATAACTTCATGATTGACAACCAGTGGAGTCCCGATCATTTTCTTTTCGTTTTTCATTAACTTGACAATGTCGCCTTCTTGATATTGTATCGCTAATGAAGAAGCATAACCATCTGCAGAATTTTCTCCAACTAATAGATATTTCATTCCTCCACCTTCAGCAAAACCTTGGAAGGTTGTTTCGAATTGACCTTGTTGATTGATAATTTGCATTGCGCGATCTACTGATAAAGCTTTTGCTGGAACTACTTGAAATGTGGTGTTGATTAAATCATCCTCAACCTCTGCTTTGCGTTCTTTCGTGAAAATTACTTTTCCTTTTTCGTAAAACGAAATTCGCTCAATGAACATCGGTTTCATTCCTGTGTTTTCGTAATACACTTCTTTTGAAGCGAATTGCGTTCCGTTTTCTACATAAAAAGTATTCGTTCCATAATTACCTGTTTCAGCGTACGAGAATTTTTCTTCGATTTTTACTTCCTTTTGGTCTTTATCCAAATAACCGATGGCCTCAGCTGTCGAACCTGCATTGTTATTATATGACAAACTTCTAACTGGTGTCAATTCTGGATTATTCTCAATCGCCGCAATACGATTTTCAAATTCTGTTTCATTATCAATTTTTTGAACTTTTTTAACCTTCTCTTTTTGTCCATCTTCTTTATCTGATTGACATGCTGTAAATACACTCAAAAGGATTACTGCGAAAAATAATATCTGTCTGTTCATAGCTTCTTGTTTTGACGATAATGAATCGAGCCACAAAAGTAACAAGTTTCAGCAAAAAAATATGAAACCAACTAAAATCAACAATTGGTTTTAGTTCGGTCAATTAAATCGGAAGTAAATCCAACATAAATCTTGTCGAATGCTGGCGAAAATAGTGCGTAGGCTATAAACATGTGTTTTGAAGTAAATTGATCCTTTAATTGTAGCGAGGGCCAGAATATCCTTCATTTCATTTCGGATGGACGTTTTGGAGCTTAACAAAGAAAACCGATTTGCTTCGCAACTCTTTTTTATGCCTTAAACCTTCATTCAACCCTTCGGCTTGATTCTGTTTACGGCATAAAAAAACCTGAGTCATATAACTCAGGTTTTCTTTTTGTAGCGAGGGCCCGACTCGAACGGACGACCTTCGGGTTATGAGCCCGACGAGCTACCAACTGCTCCACCTCGCACTCTATTCAATCGATACACGAATGCTCGAATGCGGTGCAAAGATACGCCTTTTTTATTGTTTTCAAACAAAATCATTAAATAATTTTAATTTTTTCCTTTTAAACAAGGGAACTTCCGCTTTTTTTTACCTTTATTCCTACATTAAAATTAAACCATGATCATTTTTGTAAATGGATATACAAAAGGCTGTCAACCCTTTAGACCCTATTGGTCTTCCTCCAAGAATTCTAATGAGTTCATTGAAGCGGCAGGTAACTATTTCAACGATGCTGTTATCAATGAAGAGAGTTTTGTAAATGGTTCAGGAAAATGGTTCGGGTCGCTTGCTTCATTTCGATATGCAGCTGGTAAAAAATATGCGCTTGAAAAACTGAACATCTACAAACAAAACCTTCAACATAACGCAAAAATCCATCTTGTATCACACAGCATGGGAGCTGCCTTTGCCGAAGGAATGATTGAAGTCTTTGTTAAAAATAATCTACCTCTTGGAAAAATCGTCCACTTCGCTCCAGCACATGCTCGAAAAATTAAGATTAGCCCAACAACCAACAACCTGCTGCGTATTCAACTAAATGCATCCGAAGATACAATCATTGAACGTTTTTCAGATCCATTCATACGTGGAAAAAAACTGCTGATTCCTGGAGTAAATCTATATGGAAAAGTGCATTGGAATCCTTGGATTTATCACCCAAAACACATGGCGTATGTACAAAAAATGAAACGCAAACACCAACAAAATCCGCACTTCGATTTAAAAACATATGCCTTTGTATTTGAATGGTTGCGCGATTTGGAAACACTTTCACAAAAAAACAAACCTGATCAAGTTTCCATCAAAACAAAATTCGAAGCTGTCTACATGCACGGAAAGTATTTTGAACTTATGTGACTTAAGTCATACTACAACCGAAGAATTTCCACTTATTTTGCACCCAAATTTTGGTACATGAAACTTTTTTTGTTCACCCTAGCACTATTTTTAGGCTTATTTACTCAAGCGCAATCATTTCCCTACGATCTAAAAATTGACTCGATTTCCATTCCTCAATTAGGTGGACTTCAATCGTTTGGAGTAGGTCAAGCAAATGGAAAATGGTTAGTTGTTGGTGGACGTTTGGATGGCTTACACCGTCGCCAACCGTGGGCAACGTTCGATTCAGCTGGACACAATACGCAATTGGTTGTCATTGATCCAATTCTTAAAAAACGTTGGGTCGCTCCATTTACTTCTCTTTCTACAAGCCTACAAGAACAGCTGAGTTCAACCAATATGGAATTCATTCAAAAAGGCGAATACCTATATTTGATGGGTGGTTATGGTATTTCAAAAACAGTAGATGACCACATTACCTTCCCCTATTTAACAGCGATTCATTTACCAAGTGTAATAGATGCAATTGTCAATAAAACAGATTTTTCGAAGCATATTTTTCAAGTCAAAGATGAACTTTTTGCGCTTACGGGCGGACAATTACTCATCGTTAATGATGCATTTTATTTAACCGGCGGACACCGTTTCGATGGGAAATACAATCCAATGGGCAATGGAACCTTCACTCAAACCTATTTAAGTGGAATTCGAAAATTCACTTTTTCTGTAACGAACAATGCGCTGAACTACAAACACCTTGGCGATGTGATCAGTGAAGATCATTTACACAGAAGAGATTTCAATGTGCTCCCACAAATTCTTCCAAATGGAAAGGAAGGTTTAATTGCTTTTTCAGGGGTTTTCCAAAAAGACGTGAATCTTCCTTATTTAAATGCTGTTGTGATTGATAAAGATTCATTCACAGTAGTTCCCGATTTCGCGCAATATTACAATCATTATCATTGTGCAACACTTTCCTTGTATGACAAATACAAACAAACAACGCACAATTTATTTTTTGGAGGAATTGCTCAATATTATGATAGCTCGACGTATTTAGTTCAAGACAACGATGTTCCTTTTGTTAAAACTGTTGCCCGCGTTGCCTACGATAAAAATGGAAGATTGGCTGAATACAAAATGCCGGTAAGTATGCCTTCTTATTTAGGTGCTGCATCCGAATTCATTATCAATCCAACGCTTTCCATTCTTCCAAATGAAGTGATTCCCTTGGATAAATTAATTGGTGACACTGTTCTTTTAGGTTACATCTACGGCGGAATTCAAAGCCCAGCAGCTAACATTTTCTGGATCAATACAGGCGTTGAAAGCAAGGCAAGTGAAATGATTTATCCCGTTTATCTAATTAAAACTAAAGGTGATCACAGCACTTTGAATGTACAAAGTATTGGCGGTATGCAATTGCAATTATATCCAGATCCGATTGAAGACAGATTAAGTATGAATTTTAATTTGAAAACTGCAGGAGATGTGTTGGTTGAAGTCACAAACCTTGATGGAACGTTGCGTCTGGAAAAAACCCTTAAAAAACTAACGATTGGACAACATTCAAAAACCATCAAATTCCGAAAATTAAACCGTGGCGATGTTTATTTTGTGCGTTTGACAATGGGAGAAGTGAAAGTGGTGCAGAAGATGATTGTGAATTGATTGGAACAACGACCGCTGCGCTATTAGATAAAGGACCGCTGCGCTATTAGACTTGTTAGTATTACATCACTGAAATTCTTTTTTCTAACATTCTTAGTCTTTCGTCTTCAAGTCTGCCGAAAGCTTTCGGCATCTTATCGTCTTCATGTCCTTCGTCTTCATGTCCTTTGTCTTTTGTCCTAAAGTCTTAAAGTCTTTTGATACTAGTTGCATTTTATCTACCTTTGCCAATTAATTTCAGTGTAATGTCTCACAAATCAGGTTTCGTAAATATTGTTGGTAGTCCAAATGTTGGTAAATCCACATTAATGAATCGTTTAGTCGGCGAAAAGTTATCCATTGTAACTTCCAAAGCTCAAACGACGCGCCATCGTATTCTCGGAATCGTTAATGATGAGAATTATCAAATCGTTTTTTCGGATACGCCAGGAGTTGTGAACGCAGCCTACAAACTGCACGAAGCAATGATGGATTACGTAAACGCTTCGTTGAAAGATGCAGATGTACTCATCTTCATCACCGACACGAAGGAAAACGACATGAATCACAAGGAAACATTGGAGAAAATCCAGAAGTTGCGTGTTCCTGTGATTTGTTTGATCAATAAAATTGACTTAAGCGATCAAGCGAAAGTGTTCGAACGCATCAAATTTTGGCAAGAAAAATTACCGAATGCCTTGGTGTATCCAGTTTCTGCTTTACACGATTTTAACGTTCAAGCCGTTTGGGAAAAAATTCTTGAATTGGTTCCTGAAAGTCCTGCTTACTTTGATAAAGAAGAATTATCGGATCGCCCAATGCGTTTCTTTGTTTCGGAAATTATCCGTGAGAAAATCTTTTTGCACTGCGACAAAGAGGTCCCTTACAGTTGTCAAGTAGAAATTGAAGAATACAAAGACGAAATCAACTTAACACGCATTCGTGCTGTGATCATCGTTGAACGTGATTCGCAAAAAGGAATTGTGATTGGAAAAGGCGGCGAAATGTTGAAGAAAATTGGTCGCGAAGCACGCATTGAAATTGAAAAATTCATTGATCACCGCGTATTCATGGAAACATTTGTTAAAGTGGATAAAGATTGGCGATCAACAGAAAATAAATTAAAGAAATACGGATATTAATGAGATCCGAGATTCGAGACCCGAGATTCGAGAAAATAATTCTTGATCCAAACTCGGCTCTCGGTTCTCAGCTCTCGGTTCTATAAAAATATGGGAAATATAGTTGCAATAGTAGGTCGCCCGAATGTGGGAAAATCGACCTTGTTTAATCGCCTGACGGAGTCACGCAATGCGATTGTAAAAGAGATTAGTGGTGTAACACGCGACCGTTTATACGGTAAAGGTGAATGGAACGGCGCACAATTTTCGGTAATTGATACTGGAGGTTATGTTAAAGGTTCGGATGATATTTTTGAAGGTGAAATCCGCAAACAAGTGGAAATCGCTATTCAAGAAGCAAATGTCATCGTTTTCATGGTAGATGTTACCACAGGAATTGTTGATTTAGATGAGAAAGTTGCGGCTTTGTTACGCAAATCTAAAAAACCAGTTTTCATTGCTGCGAATAAAGTGGACAGTAATGATCGCATCGGTTTATCAGCTGAATTCTACCAATTTGGATTGGGTGATGTGTTTGATTTATCAGCGACGAACGGAACTGGAACAGGTGAATTATTGGATGAAGTGGTTAAACACTTTGACAAAGAAGACGAAAGTGTAAACGAAAAAGATCACTTGCCGCGTATTGCCATTGTTGGACGTCCAAACGTTGGGAAATCATCGTTGGTAAACGCTTTAACAGGTGAAGAACGCAACATTGTAACCAATATTTCTGGTACAACACGCGATTCGATCAATACACGTTACAATGCATTCGGATTCGATTTCATGTTAATTGATACCGCTGGTATTCGTAAAAAAGCGAAAGTTCAGGAAGACATTGAATATTACTCTGTCTTGCGTTCAGTTCGTACCATTGAAGAAGCAGACGTTTGTATCTTCATGATTGATGCAGAGGAAGGATTGCAGAAGCAAGATTTGAGTATTTATTACATGATTGAGAAAAACTCGAAAGGAGTTGTTGTGTTGGTGAATAAATGGGATTTGGTGGAGAAAGATCAAAATACCATGAATGAATACGAGGAGAAAATTCGTGAACAATTGGCTCCATTCAACGATGTTCCAATCATCTTTACATCGACGATTACAAAGCAACGTATTCACAAAGCCTTAGAAGCTACAATGATGGTGCATGATAACAGAACGAAGAAAATTTCAACTTCTGTTTTGAATGAGGTGATGCAAGAAATTATTTTAGCAACGCCACCGCCAGCATTGAAAGGAAAATATATTCGTATTAAATACATTCAACAATTACCAACACATTCACCTGCATTTGCATTCTTCTGTAATTTACCGCAATATGTTCCTGAATCATATAAGCGTTTCTTAGAAAACCGTTTGCGTGAGAAGTTTGATTTCTGTGGAGTACCAATTCGTATTTACTTCAGAAAGAAATAAGTTTTTATGAAGTTTGGTGCTATCGACATCGGAACCAATGCAGCTCGACTACTCGTTGGAGAAGTTGAAAAGGAAGGAGAACATTCGTTTGTAAAGAAAATTTCTTACACACGTGTTCCTTTGCGTTTAGGTGAAGAAGTATTTGACGATGGAAAAATTTCGAAAAAGAAAACCGAAGATTTTGTAAAAACCATTCAAGCATTCAAACTTATTTCAGAGATTTTTGATGTGAAGAAATTGCGTGCTGTTGCTACATCAGCAATGCGTGAAGCAGTCAATTCAGAAAAGATCATTGAAAAAATTCTGGAAGAAACCGGTGTTCAAATCGAAGTAATCAGTGGTGATGAAGAAGCTGAACTAATCTTTGGAACCTTCTTCTTGCTCGATTTCGATAAAACGCATCCTTTCATTGTGATTGATGTTGGTGGAGGTAGTACCGAAGTCAGCGTGTTTGAAAGTGGTGAACGCGTTGCATCAAAATCCTTTGAAATTGGAACGATTCGTTTATTAAAGGAAAAAGTTAAAAAAGATATTTGGTCAGAAATTCACGATTGGATTGCTTCCCATGTTGATTTGAAATCACCGCATCGTTTGTTTGGTACGGGAGGAAATATCAATAAGGTGCACAAAATGCTCGGTGCTGGACAATTGGAAGCATTATCAGTGAAAGCGGTTTCAACGTTGCGAAACGAATTAGCTGAGTTAACCGTTTCTCAACGCGTAGATCAATTTCAATTAAAACCAGACCGAGCAGACGTTATTGTTCCGGCTATGGACATTTACTTGTACATTCTGAAAGAGCTGAAAGCAAAAGATATTCTTGTTCCAAAAATTGGTTTATCCGATGGGATGATTTACCAAATGCATTTGAATAGTAAGAAGAAATAGGAATTAAGTCAACTTAAAGGCAATTGGCAAGGTAAAAACGGACTTCACATCTTTTCCGTTCATTTTCCCCGGCTTCCATTTCGGCATGTTTTTTACGACGCGCGTTGCTTCTTTATCGCATTCAGCACAATCTGAAATTCCACGCAAAATGCGCACATCTGAAATTACACCATCGGTGTTCACGACAAAACGTATGTAGCATTTCCCTTGAATTCCATTTTCTTTCGCAATGGCTGGATACATCAAATTTTTCTTCAGGTACTCGCGCATAGCGTCCATTCCTCCTGGATATTCAGCAGGTTCATCCACAATTTCATAAACTACATCCTCTGTTATATACCGAGGTTCAGGCACAGCATCACCATCACCATAGTAATCTTCAGTACCTTTTTGTGTTCTGGCCGACCAATCTGGTTCTTCAATTCGCTTAACTGTTGGAGGATATTCGTCATCATACTCTACAACTCTTGGCGGTTCAAACTGAATTATACGCTGATCATTTGGTACATTAACGGTTTTTGATGCAGTCTTGCTTGGAGAAGAATTACTTGGTTTTTGACTAAGCTTACTACCGTTTGCTTGTTCCCCCGTTTTCTCAATTTGCGATTTTTCTACCGACTTATTCTTTTGGTCTTTTGCATTATCCGCACATGCACTTGACAAGCCAACAAGCACAATTCCAATAAACAGACTTACTCTTTTTACAACCATTCTTAAACTTTTAAACCACTAATTTAATCGAAATACAACAGGAATTGTCATATAAACCTTACAAGCTTTCCCTTTATTCATCGCTGGTTTCCAATCTGGCATTGCTTGAACTACTCTTCGTGCTTCTTTGTCACAGCCTGGGCCTCCATTTACACCACGAAGCACTTTAACGTCTGAAAGTTTACCTAACTCATCCACTACAAATCGAAGATACACCTTTCCTTCTACACCATTTTCCATTTCCATTTGTGGATACTTGATATTTTCAGCAAGGTACTTTTTCATCGCTTCCATACCTCCTGGAAACTCAGGCATTACTTCTGCATAGGTCAAAATTTCATCCTCAACTTTTTGTTTAAGCTCTGGAACTGGTTCAATAATCGGTTCACCTAAATAATAAGGCTCTGGATAGGGTTCTGGCATAGGACCCGGATATGGATCAATTGGTGGTATCACTTCTGGAATCATCAACTTTTTAACAGTTTTTGAGGAAGATTCGTCCTGATTCGAAGTTCCATTTGGTGGTGTATAAGCAACTTCACCCATTGTTCGTTCTCCAGTGATTTCAACTGTTTGCTTGTCATTCACCGCCTTCTTTTGTGGAGTCTCACTGCACGCAGCCAAACTCAAGCACAACAATGAAAGCACTAAAAATGAACTGTTTCCTCCTTTTTTACTAAGCGTATCAACAATCAAAGGCACATCTTCGTGTTGGAAATCAAATTGCTTGTAATTCATTCTACCACAGATTTTTTTATCAGAATTTTCCATTAAATACGTAATTATTTCAACGCGATTCATTTGTGTAAAATCCATCACAGATTTCTCACACACGGCACAATGACGAGAACGCAAACCAATGCGCATGTTATTCCAATCTTCTGAACACGGTTCTTTTATGTTGACTTCCATAACTTTCAAATTTACGTATGCTGTTACAGGTATCAAGCAAATTGGTTCACCATCAGCCCATCGAAATTAAAAAAGAAGTAACCATTTTGAAGTATTATCCTGTCAATCTTAAACCAAACTATACAAGTCTAATTTTCCAATTTGTAATTTGTAATTTGTAATTTGTAATTTGTAATTTGTAATTTGTAATTTGTAATTTGTAATCTGCAATTCCCCCTAAAAAAACGCCCTCACTTCCATCCCACCACTGTGAATCATGCGGGTTGCTTCTGATTTACGACCATTGTATTGAATAGAAATCTGCAAATTCTTTGAAACACTGCGCTGGTAGCCTAAGGTCCATGTGTAATTGATTCCCGGTTTTAACGCTTCCAACATTTCAAATCCTAAGGCTGAGTTTTGATTACCGTCATACTTTATATTGACCATTTTCAATCCGCCTTGTAAACTTCCTTTTTCGGCCTGATTGTATTTAAAGGTTGATCCAATTTCATACAAGGTCGCATTCTCACCGCCATAATTGATTGAATTCTGCTTTTCGGAATAGCGGCCGTCTAATGTTAATCTAAAGGTAGTTGTTGGCTGATAAATCAAACTTGGTTGTACAAAATAATAGCTCAATGAATAATTTCTTCCTGAAGTATAATCTGCTTCAGCATCTTTAGTCCCGACTTGACCTTTTGCTTCAATCGAAAAAACACGTTTGATATTCCATCGGAACGAAAGCTCGTGATAGCGGTTGGATTTTGAATCGAATCCAGTTGCTAATAATGTTTTTGCACTTAAATCTTGGAAAGAATATTCCGCACCAAAGATGCTCGAAGTTCGGTTAAAAAAGACGGTGTTTCTCAAGTTTGAGTTCGTAGAAATAAGATTCGTATCGCGAATGGCCGTTGAAAATGGATTGAAGGAATTAACACCGTTGAACAAATTCGTTTTACGATTAATACGCACACGCGCTTGATCAGAGAAACGAGATAAAAACTTTTTGATTCCTTTTTTCGAAGCCCAAATACGTTCTGGTCGCCAATAAATCGATTGATTGAATTCGTTTGAATACGTTTTAATGTATTCGTTGCTTGGCGTGAATACGCGGATATAGCTCGCTTGATCTACAAACTGTGCAATTTCAAATTCGTTAAGATCTTTAATGCCATCCGCATTGTAATCTATCCACGTATAAACGCCTTGACCATCGTTGACTTGGATGTATTGAAATTCACGTTTTAATTCTAATCCTGAACCTACTTCATAGAAATTGTTCCAAGTAAAAGCATTTTTAAACAAACGCAATTCATAATCGATGCGACCCAACAATGAATTTTCAGGTGTTTGATTCAGTAAGTTTGAGTTCAATACTTTCAATTCGCGGTAACTCGTCACAACATTCAACGATTGATTTCTCATCTCTGTTAATTTGATTTCACCACCTGCAGTTCGCGCTTTGGCAACTGGTGTCAAATTCAAACTATCCGAACGTTGATCGTATCGTTCGCGGTAAAAGATTTTATAATTGTTCTTTATTGAATCTCCGTTGGCTAAGTAAAATTGGTAATCGTAAAACTGATAGCTATTGGTTTCCAAGACCACTGTTCCACCCGTAAAACGGTTCAATTCATGATCGTCAATAAATCCAACTTTCAGCCATTTCAAATCTTGAGAAACTTCAGCCCTGTGTCGAATAAATTCATTTTTCTGTGTGGTTTCACTTGATAAATAACTTCCATCCCAACGCGCATAAAATCCTTTCTGTTTCCAGGTTCCATTTGTCGCTGAGCGAAGACCTTGGTAATCACTTCCAATTAAAAAATGTTGACCTTCCAAGACTAAATTTCCAAATTCACGATTTTTGAAATTCGCACCTACTGAACTCGCCAATTGATTTCCAACATAACCCTTGTTGCGCGTATTCCAATCACGATCAAACTCAACAGAACGGTATTGTTCAATTGGAACAAAATTCTTATCCAAGGCTTCTAACTGAACTTTCGTTTCCAATTCCCACAGCGGAATAGAATCTTTTGAAAGAGGTAGTGTTCCCACCAATTTCGTTCGATTCGAATAACCATGATCATCGGATGAATTGTAAGGCGAAAAGGTATTCACGTCATTTGTCGTATAGGCCATTTCCGTTTCCAACACCAAGTTCTTTCGAATACGATAGGCAATTCCAGAAGAAAACAATTGCTTTTGTTTCGGTGTAATTAAAACACGAGATGGAATGTAATCGCCTTGTGATATTCCACCAACTGGTTCCACCCATTTGTATACTTTTCCAAGTGCATTAAAATTGCTGAAGACGTAATCACCTTTTCCAGCTCCTACAAACGTAAATGTTGCTTTATAAACGGCCGAATCCGGATGAACAGAATACACTAAAACTGAGTCATAGCCCAATGAATCGACCATTTTGTATAATACCTGATTGTCGAAATAACCAATGGAATCGATACTATTGATTTGTGCCAAAGACAAGGTGTCACCAATTGCGGCTAATTGCTGTTTTTGAGCAAAACTTAAATCTTGCTGAATCGTTTGATTCTTAGCATCCTGTTCTGAATAAGCATTGATCCAAAAATCCATCTTTTTTGATGAATAAGTAGTCGACATTTGCATCAAGGAGCGCGCATAATTCTGATCTGAATATTGAAATTCAACAACAATTCGAGAATCCTTTGTAATCAAATTGCGGGAAGTGAAAACAACTTCGGCTGAATTGTAATTGATCACATAATCAAATTCTTGTCCGCGTTCCAACAGTTTTCCGTCGATGTAAACGCGCTCAGTTCCAGAAAGAATGATGATAAATGGTTCGTTTTCGTTGCCTTTCAAACGATACGGTCCTTGATTTCCTTCAACACCTGGAATGATTTGACGTGCAAATTTCCCTTTCGATAAGGCACCACTCACTTGCGTTTTCCAAACATGAGCAGTGTCCGTTGTCCATTGATAATCGACTGTTAATCCTTGAGCACGTTTTTTATACGTCAAGAAATAACCTTTGGGTTTTGTGAGCCAGAAATCACCAGCGATAATTTTCAATCGATCATTGTAGATTTGAATAAACACTTGGTCAAACTCTTGTAGTTTATTCGTGTTCCCATCCGGTTGAATTGGTAAATTATCATCTGATACGGATGCCAATATTTTCAAATTCGGTGCGATATCTCCAGAAAGTTCAAGGTTCAAGGTTGAATTTACACCCAAATCTTGGTTGTTTCCGAAGGTAACACCACGCGAAATACTTCCTGATTTCGAAATGCTTGTTCCGCCAAACACATCGTTTACATCATAGGAATTGGTTTGAAGAAATTTCTCGCGTTCCCCTTTTTCCTTCGAGTAAATTGAATTCGTATCCCGTGAACCATACACCTTAGACAAATTCATGGGTAAGACACGGTAGGAAACACGTATTGTATCAATATGTTGATGCAATATCAATTCACCTTTCGCGTGATTCAATGTGTAACTTTCAAAGTTAACAAGCTCATTGTTATTGAATAGTTGAAACGAATTCGGGTAGATGCTCAAAGTATCCAATTGCAAGGTATCATTGGAAACAACAATTGTTTTAATGCGCAAGGTTGATGTTTGTGCCTGGGCAATTTGCACCAGGAACAAGCAACAAAAAAGAAGAGATATGCGCTTTCCAACTGACATTCGTACGAATGTACAACGTAGAAATTAGAAAAATCGTGTTTGAAGGATAAAATTGCACGAACTGAAAAATCGCGAAGACTAGATATCTAGTCTTTTAGAGGTTTAGGATTTTCTATCTAAAAACCCGAATTAACTATTTCTTCAAAATCTTCAACCTCGAAACATAATTCGCTTTCCACTTTTTGGCATTCGCAACGATAATGGTGTACACTCTAATTGAGCGATTGTATTTATTGTTCAACATCCTTGTAAGATAGGCTTGTCGATCTGTTTTGATTTTTGAAACAATCTTGAAATAATCCATCATCTTCGTAAACCGCGGTTTATACTTGTTTTTCAGCTCACTTTCTAGTTCTCGTGAAAACGCAACGCGATTTTCAATGATTGTTTGTTCTTCCAGCATTAATTTATTCTCTAAACCATACAGATAGGATAAATAATTTTTGGTTGGAACCAGTGAATCGTTTTTCTTGATGATCGCCCACTTCTTTTCTTGTAATTTGATTTGCTGATCCATCTTTTGGAGTAAGACAAAGGATTTGCGATTACTCAAATAACCATTGATGCTGTCGCGCATTAAACGTGTTAGGCACGATGCCGAATCAATCAATTTTGCGTCGTTCTGTAAAAATTCACGTTCATTCAAATAATGTCCTTCGAACATCAGGCGCATATTCTCTTGCATCAAACCATTATTCCTGTAAATCAAGGTGTCGAGTTGTTGCAAGTAGGTTTGACCAGTGGCATTCTCGAGCTTTTGATAAAAAACAATGGAATCGCGCAAATTTTCAATTTCCTTCACCAGCTTTTGAACTTCCGGCAAAGTATCCATTCCCAACGGTGGAAGTGAATCGAACTGAAATCCGAAGCGTTGTATCAAGCGACTTTCCAAATTATTCAACAAAACATCTTCCTTCAGCAACAAGCGATCGCGACCTTTACGATAAACTTCTGGATTTAAATTAAACAGTGTTCTGGTGTAATTCAACTGTTTCAATTGATTTACCCTATTTCTGTTTTCTTGTCCGAATGATTTTGTAAATGCTCCTTTGCGTTTCTTAAATTCTGCTTTGTTCAATTTGATTGCCAAGGTTCCATGAACTAAAACGGTGTCTGCAATGGAAACAAAATGTTCCAGGGTACTTACCGATTTCGTATTCGATCCATAAAAATGACCCAAATAATTGTGTGCATTCAAAGCCTTGTCACCATGATTCAATTGATGATAATTCAAGGAAGAATCAGAAACATACAACAAACGCTCAGGAATTTCTAGCGCATAGTATTGATCATTCTGTTTATTGAAGCCATACGTTCCTTTCTCACTGTAATACAAATCGCCCAAGCTATGGGAAGAATCACAATATTGTTCAACAGAAATCGGTGCTGACTTCATTTGAATGTGTGCTATGTTCGGCAAATGCGTTTTTAAAAATTCATCTGGATCCTTAAAAATGAAATCTGTTCGAGGCTCCGAAATAAATCCTTTTTTGTAGCTGATGGTTATCGTTTTCTCCGTCTTACTTTTCTTTTTCTTCTTTTTGCGAAAGAGGTACCTCAATTTGAATTTCTTGAGACGTTGCCAAAAGGTTTTTTTCACCTCTGTAACTTGCACATCCATCAAATAACCAATTCTTCCCGCATCCCACGTTGGATCCGCCAAATGCCATTTTCCATTCAAAGAGAAAGCAACCCAAGCATGATCAGAAGAAAGCTTTGTTGAATCCAATCCCAATACAAAATCATGTGTAAATCCTTCAACAGCGTAAGCTGGAATTCCCGATTCCGTCAATAAATAAACCATCAGATTTGAATAACCTGTACAGGTTGTTTTTCGGCGTTTGAAAACGAGTTGTGGCGATTGATGACGAATGGGTTGTCCGCTCATATAACTGCCATAATCATACGAAATGTTTCCAGTAATCCATTTATAAACCGACATCACTTTGGCTGAATCATTCGGTTGACCTTCCGTTAATTTTGTCAGCAATTCTTCCAATGATTTTGGCTCTTTGTCACGATTGATCCAACGCACTTTTGTTTGACCAAAACTTAAAAAGCTTGACAAGAAAAAGGTAAGCAAGAAAATTCGACACCAAAAATGCATGAATTGTTAAGTTTTCAAGGGTCGCTAATCGAACCAAATAGTATTCATTCAGAACGTGAAGCTAAGAGATTAATTGTTTAATTCTGAAAGGTAACAACAATCTTGTGCTGTTAAAAAACGTTAAGCCTCGGCGGTAGAACGCAAGCGAATCTTATTTTCGCTAAAAACTAAGGACGTGCGTAAAATTCGTGTTAATTTCATTTTTGCCCTTGTAGTCGTTGCTTTGATTGCGGTTTTGGTCATTCAGGCCTTTCAAACCTTGCAATTATATGATCGCAAACACGCAGAATTTGAAATGAATTTATCGACTTCGATGGAACGAATTGCGATTCGCCACGAGAAAGCAGAAGACATTCGTCGTTACATGCACATTGTCAATCGCGATTTCAGTGGTCAATACAAGGACGTTCTAAAAGAAGAATTCAAACACTTGGTTTCTGCGCAAGAATCCATTTCAATTCAGGACACGACGTTGTATGAAAACGGGGAAATTCAAAATTACCTCATCATTAAAGGAAAATCATTTGATTCTTTGACCGGATTAACAACCGAACAAAAGGTTTTGGCACGCGATGTTCGTCAATTGCGCGATTTATTTGACAAACAAAAAAAGCAAATTCCACACAACGATTCCATCAAATTGGCCATTCAATTGGATCAGCGCGTTTTGCAACAAATTTTCAAGAAAGCGAAATTCGTAAACGACATGATGGTCGAAGCCTTCCGTAACAATGTGTACGAAGATCCTTCCAAACGTATCGACGCAGTGTTTTTAGATTCAGTTATTCGCACAGAAATTGCCAACGATAATTTGCCAAAAACCTATCGTTTCATGGTTGCCAACGAATATGGTATTCCAATTCAATTCGACAATGCTCCAAGCAATTACGATACGAAACTTGATACGCTACTTACAGGAAAATCAGTGCTGTTCCCAAGCAATATTTTGGATGAAGATCTATACTTACACATCTATTTTCCGAAGAAAGGAATTTTCCTTTTTCAAGAAATGTGGGGACCTTTTACCATCAGTTTGACCTTGATGATTTTAATTGTCGTGGCCTTGATGTTCATGTTTAGAACCATTTTGACACAGGAAAAGATTTCTGAAATTAAAAATGATTTCATCTCCAACATGACGCATGAATTCAAAACACCGATTTCTACCATTTCCCTTGCCTGTGAAGCATTGAGCGACAAAGACATGATGAAACAAAACACGACAGATATTGCGCCTTTCGTTAAAATGATCAACGACGAAAACAAGCGCTTGAGTTTGTTGGTGGAACGCATTCTTCAAAGTGCGGTGATGGAACGTGGAGAAGTGAAATTGCGTGAAGAAAAAGTCATCTTGAACGAAATTATTCATGAAGTAACTAACCACGCACAATTCAGAATTCAAAACAGTGGAGGAACAATTAAGTTGAACATTCCGAATGAGTTAATCACGATTCAAACGGATAAAATGCACATGACAAACATTGTTACCAACTTGGTTGATAATGCTATTAAATACAGTTCGGAAGCGCCGGATATAGAAATTTCTTTACGCAGAGAAAATAAGAAGTTACTATTGAGCGTTAAAGACCATGGAATTGGTATTAAAAAGGAACATTTGAACAAAGTGTTCGACAAATTGTATCGTGTTCCGACTGGAAATGTTCACAATGTGAAAGGATTTGGTTTGGGATTAAGCTACGTGAAAGCAATTGCTGAATTGCACGGCTGGAACGTGGTTGTACGAAGCAAATATGGAGAAGGATCAGAATTTACCCTTGTAATGAAAGAACTATGAGCAAAAAACTAAACTTACTTTTAGCAGAAGACGATGAGAATCTTGGGCAATTGTTGCACACGTTTCTTAAAACAAAAGGATACGATGCCGATTTAGCACGCAACGGAAAAGCAGCATTTGAAAAATTCACGAATGGGAAATACGATTTTTGCATTTTCGATGTGATGATGCCAGAAATGGATGGATTTACACTTGCGAAAGAAATTCGTGAGATCGATCGCAAAGTTCCGATTTTGTTCTTGACAGCTAAATCAATGAAAGAAGATAAGTTGGAAGGTTTTGCAATTGGAGCAGATGATTACTTGACGAAACCATTTGCGATGGAAGAATTACTTGCTCGTATTTCTGCTATTCTTCGTAGAACTGAAACAACAAGTTCAGAAACAAGCGAAGAATTAAAAGTCGGTAAAATCAAATATGAACCAGAATTGCGTTTGCTTCACTTAGAAGAAGGCGTGAAAAAATTGACAACGAAAGAAAATCAATTGTTGCAATTATTGGTGAAAAATGAAAATGAAATCTTGGATCGTCAGGCAACTTTGCGCGCCATTTGGGGTGATGACAATTACTTCAACGGTCGAAGCATGGATGTTTACATTGCGAAATTGCGCAAATTATTAAAAGAAGACGAAGTGATTGAAATCATGAACGTTCACGGAAAAGGATTTAAACTCATCGTCAAATAATTGATGATTTGTGATTTATAGAAATTTAAATTTTGTAGGGGTGCGATTGATCGCGCCCCTTTGTGTTTTATAGACCAAATTATTCCAGCTTATTTTAACTTTACAACTTTCATCTTTTATTGAATATCAAATGCTTTATTCTACTCGTTATACCATTCAATTAAAACAACCAATCGAGGTAGTTCATGATTTGCTGAGCGAAAAGATTATTGGTTCCTTTGAGTATGAGACGAACAATTTATTTAAAGAGAAAGATGCTTATTTTGGAGAACGCTCTTTTAATGAATTTACAATTGCACGGGGAAAGCGTAGAATGATTTTGCCAGATGCCATTCTTCAACTTGACTCAGTTTCTGAGCATGAAACGAACGTTGATATTACAATTCGTTTTTCTATTCTCTGGAAAATGTTATTGATCCTATTGCATTTAGGGTTGATTCTTATACCGCTTTTTGCGCCACATTTCCGACTCTTTAATTCAACAGTTGAACCTACAATTTTGCTGCGAGTTCTATCGGTTCTACTCTCTTTATTAATCGTGCAATCAATACTTTATTTCTCTTTTTTAAGTCAAAAAAATAAATTTAAAGCACTCTTAGAATCAATCTTCAATACCAAATCATAAATCCTGAATCACGAATGACGAATCACGAATCATAAATCACGAATCATAAATCCTTAAAAGTCCCCAACTTTTTCTAACTTAGCGGCGTTTTAGAAGAAGTGAAGAATTCGGTTAAATACATATTGCAAAAATTGATGGGTTTTCGAACGTACTTATATGTGTTCGCAATCTTCAAAATCAAAACCCTGCGCTCGGATTCCAAAGAAAAAGATTTCTTTCACTTTCTATCCTTGTTAGAAGATGGTAAAGGTGCCGTGCTCGATGTTGGTGCAAACATCGGAATTATGACTGTTCACCTGGCAAATAAATTACCCAATTCTACTGTTCATGCCTTCGAGCCAATTCCAGACAATTTATCGGTTTTAAAGCGTATAATCGCAAAATTCAATTTAAAAAAGATTAAAATTCACGAAGTTGCCGTTGGTGAAACAAGTGGAAATGTGCAAATGATTCTTCCGCATCAAGGTAAAACGAAGATGCAAGGACTGAGTCACGTGAAGCACGAATCCATCACCGAATGGAACGACGGGGAAGAGTTCAGTGTTCCATTGAATACCTTGGACAATCTGCTCAACGGTGAACCAATTCAAGGAATTAAAATCGATATAGAGAATTTTGAATACTACGCTTTGAAAGGTGGAAAACGTATTTTAGAATCCAATCACCCGATTATTTACGCTGAATTGTGGGACAATGAAAACCGCAGTAATTGCATCGATTTGTTGACTTCGATGAATTACAAACCACATGTTGTAGTGAACAATGAATTAACCGTGTTTGATGAAACACAGCATAAAAATCAGAATTTCATTTTTATTGCACCCAAAACGCTTGCTGAACAAAATTAATCAGTCATATTTGCGTTAACTGGCTTAATGCGAGCTGAATTATTACCAGATAACATGCAAAAGAAATTTTTCTCAAATCTTCTTCTCATAATTTTACTGAATTTACTGGTAAAGCCTTACGCTATTTTTGCCATCGATGCTACCGTGCAAAATCGTGTTGGAGCAGAAAATTACGGAATGTATTTCTCCTTGCTTAACCTAAGTTTCCTCTTCAATATTTTAATGGATTTAGGTATCAACAATTTCACCACAAAACACGTTGCACAATACCCAAAAGTGGTCTCAAGCTACGTTGGAAAACTCTTTAGCTTTCGACTCATTTTGTTTGCCATTTATGCGATCGTTACGATAATCATCGGCGTTGCAATTGGTCACAACGGAGAAGAATTGTATTTACTATTGATACTCATTTTCAATCAATGGTTGGTAACCTTCATCGCGTATTTCAGAAGTCATTTTGGAGGATTGCATTTGTTTAAAACAGATGCGCTCATTTCCGTGTTGGATCGTGTGTTGCTTATTTTTATCTGTGGTTTTGTACTGTTCACAAATGTTACAGGTAAACACTTTGAAATCGAATGGTTCATTTGGATGCAAACCGTTTGTTACCTCATCACTTTGATTACTGCATTTATTTTATTGACCCGTAAAATTGGTGTTCCTAAGTTCAAATTTCATTGGGCGTTTTCCTTAGCGATTTTGCGTAAAAGTTATCCCTATGCCTTATTGATCTTGTTAATGATGATTTACACGCGCACGGATTCTGTAATGATTGAGCGCATTCATCCGAATGGAAAATACGAAGCAGGAGTTTATGCACAAGGATTTCGTTTACTCGACGCCTTGTTCATGTTCGGAATGATCTTCGCCAACATGTTGCTTCCCATCTTTTCGCGCATGTTTAAACAGAATAAAACCGCCATTCCGGCTATACTTGTTTCCAGCAGAAACTTATTGGTTGGTGGTTCCATTTTGATTGCAGCCGTATGCTTTTTCAATCCCGAATTTATTCTTGGCTTGATCTACAAAAATGACGTTTCGGCTTCTACGCAAAGTTTTCAATGGTTGATGTTATCCTTCATCGGAATGTGTTTGAGTTTAATCTACGGAACTTTGCTCACTGCAAAAGGCGACATGCGTTTTTTGAATCAATTGTCCATCGTTGGAATTGTCGTTAACATTGCATTCAATGCTTTGTTGATTCCCGAATATGGTGCCGCAGGTTCGGCTTTTGCGACCTTGGTAACACAAGGATTTACGGCCCTCATTCAACTATTTTACGCACATTCAAAATTGGAGATTCCCTTCCATTTCACGCAAACACTTCGTTTCGCAGGATTTACAAGCATCTTCCTGGTCTTCTATTTCTTTGTCCCTCAAAACGATTACAACATCTATTTGCAATTGATCGCTGGTACAATCGGCTTGTTTGTGTTTAGATTGATTGATGTGAAAGAATTGAAGAAGCAGTTTAGCACAGAAATGTAATTCGTGATTTATGATTCGTGATTCTAAACAATATTCTACTGATTTTTGAGTTAATGCTTTGGAATTTAAACAAACGCTAACCTACATGAATTGCAGCGACGCTTATTTTAACTAAATTCGCACATCAAAAACAAAAACGAATGGCTGAACAATTGCACGAAATTGAAAAAGAGAGACAAAATTTATTGATTTTTATCTGGCGCAAGCGCAAAATCTTAATGCTTGTTTCAGGTATCGCAGCAGTGGTTTCTTTAGTGATTTCATTTTTAATTACTCCACAATATCGCTCAACAGCAATCGTCTTCCCAGCAGCAACAAGTACTGTTTCGTTCTCGGAACAACGCAATGCAAAAGCAGCAGCAATGGACTTTGGTGAAGAAGAACAAGCAGAACAATTGGTTCAAATTTTACAATCGTCACGTATTCGCGATAAAATCGTTCAACAGTTCGATTTGATGAAACATTACGAAATCGATCAAAGTGATGCAAACAAGTATTACAAGTTGATGAACGAATATGCGAATCACTTTCAATTTCAACGCACACGTTACGGTTCAATTTCTATTGATGTCTTGGATGAAGATCCAAAATTGGCAGCTGAAATGGCTAACAAAATTGTCGATTTAATTGATACTGTTAAGAACACAATGGTAGCTGAACGTACATGGCCGGCTTTCGAAGTGAACAAACGTAAGAAAGATTTATTGGATCAGGATTTAAAAATCATCTTGGTACAAATGGACAGTTTAGCAGATATGGGCGTTGTTTCCTTGGAAGGTAGAACAAACATGTTCCAAGCCTTTGTTGATGCGAAAAACCAAGAAGATAGAGCATTCTTGCGCAAGCAAATTGATGTCAACTTGAAATACGGAGCAAAATTCGATGCCTTGGAGCAAATCCGTGATGAGAAAATTATCAAATTGGAGAAATTCCTTGATTCATACGAACAAGCAGAATCGGATGCTTACGCTGTTTTCAACCACAAATTCGTAGTGGAGAAAGCCGTTGTTGCAGATAAGAAAGATAAACCGAAAAAGTTGATTTTAGTTCTACTTTCGACTTTGGGTACCTTCGTTTTCATGGTGTTCGCCTTGTTAATTTATGACCGAATTCAAGAGCTGAAGAAAATCGCTTAATTCGTGCAAAACATCAAACAAAATAGTCTATTCCTTCTACTTGGAATTGCTTACATAGCGCTTTCCAGTTATTTTATCTGGAACGATCAAGGCTATTTGAGTTTATTTCCGCTGGGATTAATTGCAATCTACTTTGCGATTTATGAAACCGAATGGACATTTTTGAGTCTGGCATTTCTTACACCTCTTTCCATCAACATTGAAGAATGGACGGAGAGTTTCGGACTTTTCATTCCCACTGAGCCGATGCTCTTTGGTTTCATGCTTCTATTTCTCTTGATGCAGCTGAAAAAACCGATTCTCGATAAACGCATTTGGAACAATTACATCATTTGGGCTATCACATTTTATATAGCGTGGGCCTTTGTTACTTCGCTCACGAGCACACATCCACTTGCATCCTTAAAGTTCATTCTAGCCCGTTTGTGGTTCATCATTCCGGTACTCTTTTATGGAACATATTTCTTTAAAAAACGCAATAATATTCGCATTTTCTTATGGTTGTTTGTCATCGGAATGGTCATCGCGATATTGTACACCTTAGTCGTTCATGCGAGCTATGGATTTGGTGAAAAAGAAGGACATTGGGTCATGTGGCCTTTCTTCAAAGATCACACGATTTATGGAGCAATTGTAGCCTTGGTCGTTCCACTGATTTTTGGTCTGTATTGGTCAAGAAAGTACAATCCTCTGTTTCAAGCAATCATTTTAGGTTTCATTGGAATCATTCTCCTTGGCTTATTTTTCTCGTATACACGTGCGGCTTGGTTGAGTATTTTCGCTGCAATTGGCGTTTGGGGCTTGATTCGTTTTAAAATTAAGTTTCGCTGGATTGCCAGTTTTACCGCTGTTCTAGGACTTATTTTGTTCTTTTCATGGGATGTCATTCAAATGGAAATGGCAAAAAACAATGCCGAACACACAACAGAAGAATTTGGTGAACGCTTGCAATCAGCAACGAACGTAACTACAGATGCCTCGAATTTGGAGCGCATCAACCGTTGGACATGTGCCATCGATATGTACAAAGAACGACCATTTTTTGGTTTTGGTCCAGGAACCTATGCTTTTGAATATGCACGTTTTCAACATCCTGAGAATTTAACGATTATCTCAACCAACTTTGGAAATTTAGGAAATGCGCACAGCGAATACTTGGGTCCTTTGGCTGAAATGGGAACCATCGGGTTTTTAGCGATGTTGTTGATTGTTGCAGCGATTTTCTATAAAAGCATCACCTTGTACATTCGTTGGCCGAAAGAAGATACTGAAATGCGCACCTTGATTCTCGCAATGATTTTATCCTTGGTAACGTATTTTGTTCATGGTGTATTGAACAATTTCTTGGATACTGATAAAGCCGCTGTTCCAATCTGGGGGATGTGCGCGATGTTTATTGCTTTGGAGATGTCATTGGAAAAGAAAGCAGTTTCAAAGGAAGACTGATTTCAAGAGTATTGATTGGTTTTTTCACCACAGAGGCGCAGAGAGGTTATGAATTAAGCTTAATGAATTAATCATAACTAATTCGTTTTACCCCATCAATCAATTTTGCTTCATTAAAATTCATCAACAATCCTTTCGATTTGTTGGATATTTTCATGTAGGTAATAATTTGTGCCATGTGCACTGGAAGTAATTCTTTAACAGATTTCAATTCAACGATTACTTCATTTTCTACAATTAAATCAATTCTATAGCCTGTTTCCAAGCTAACATTTTTGTACTTAACAGGAAGTTCCACTTGCCTTTCTACATAAAGCCCCATTTGCTCTAGTTCATAAAATAAACATGCTTCATACGTCGACTCAAGTAATCCTGGACCCAGGGTTCTATGTACTTCAATTGCTGCTCCAATTATGTTTTTTGTAATCTCATTTATTTCCATTGTTTTCGTTGTATTTTGCTTTCAATTAGCAGAAAGTAGGTTAATTATATTGTTCAAACAGCTCTCATTTTTATCCTATTTTGAATATTAATTTAAGAAAAAATATTGATTGCATCATTTATCTTTTACTGCATTTCTGGAATTCACCACAGATGCACAGAGCAAATAACCATCTTAATCAACCTTACATGAACGAAGTGAATAAACTCCGTGCCCTCTGCGCCTCTGCGGTGATAATTACTCTAAACCACCTGAAAAGATTAATTCTTAAACAAATTTCAAAATGAAGTGAAAACCACTTATGAGTTTTAACTCTTATCAACCATATTTCAAAATGAACGAAGTGAATAAACTCCGTGCTCTCTGCGCCTCTGCGGTGAATAAACTAAGAATTCAATGGGCCTTCTTTTCTTTGCGTTGAATATTTTTTATCGCGACCTGTCCTGCATTTCGGTAAAGGCGTGAAGAGTGTAAAGGATTGATGAACTTATATTGAAAATGGGTTCTAAGATGTTAGCCATTTCATTCAATTCTGAATTTGAAGCAGTAGAACGAACTTAGTTTAACTATTTTCCCTACATTTAAACCTAGAAAATCAGCTCAACCAATTCAATGGCAATAAAGCGACCCTTCATGCATTTTCATAGACTTTTCTGTCTTTCTAGTTTGCTGTTTCTTACTGGTTTTAGCAATTCGCAGGAGAATTTGATTAAAAATCCTTCCTTTGAAAACTTGAATTGTTCACCTCAAACACATTATGATTTTCAGTGTATTGAAGATTGGTGGAATGTAAACAACACATCTATAGATATTTGGAATCGATTTGCTTCAATTGGTAATAATTTTTTTGAAAATCCGGACGGTCCACAAGATACCGAATGGGGTGACAATTATATAGGAATATTATTAACTATGAAATGGTTTTCAATGTCTCCTCCTTATTATGAACCAACATTTCAGGTACCTGATGGATATGGTTACAATAATTATCAAATCATAGAGGTCGCTGGAGGTAAATTTGAAAAATCCTTAGAAAATAGAATATATTATTACGAGTTTTATGTAAATGTTCCAGATTACACTTATATACAAGATGATCCTGATCAAAGCTATTTGATATCAAATAGTTTGGACATGTATATTCTTGATGACGATACGTTAAACCTTCAGAACCCTTCACAATACAATGCTTATGGAAAACATGTCCTGAAAAATGAAACTATTTTTAAGGATACAGTAAATTGGACTAAAATTTCAGGTTGTTTTTTAGCAAATGGTGGTGAAAAATATTTTGCCGTAGGCTCAATTAGGGATACCAATCAAATTGAAACTGAACAATATATTAGTTGGGGAAATGATATAACAATTTTATCATACTTATTAATGGATAATTTCAAACTTTTCGAATGTGACACCTGTTGCCTTGGAGAATTTCCCTATGAGGATCATGTAACAGTTTCATCCAATCCAAGTAATATCCAAAATCCAACAACCTTTTCAATTTTGTTAAATCCAAACACCACAGGAACATTAGCCTTGTATGATAGTGCCGGTCGTTTGGTGGCTAAAGAAGAATTTTCAGCTTTACTGACCACGTATACACTTCCAGTGTTAGCGAAGGGCGTTTATCAATATGCGCTAACAACAAGTAACGGAGTTGAAGATGTTGGAAAAGTTCTGGTGGTTGAGTAGGATTTAATACAGATGCACAGAGCAAATAACCATCTTTATCAACCATACATGAACGAAGTGAATAAACTCTGTGCTCTCTGCGCCTCTGCGGTGATAATTACTCTAAACCGCCTGAAAAGATTAATTCTTAAACAAATTTCAAAATGAAGTGAAAACCACTTATGAGTTTTAACTCTTATCAACCATATTTCAAAATGAACGAAGTGAATAAACTCCGCGCTCACTGCGCCTCTCCCGAAATACGGGACAGGTGTAGTGATAATTAAACCCGAAAAAGAAATGAAAATTATGAAACCCCGAAAATTGATTTACAAATCCATGTCTTTTCCAGTGACCAATTGAAATGTTACTGGTAAATGATCTGAGAATTTAGTACGGAAATCATCATGTACATACGGCTCCAATTGATACGTTCCAGCAGGAACTAACTTCAAGATCTCCGCTTTTAAATCAACCACTTTAAAGGAATTCTTTACCAAATCTTCCGTCGAACAGCTCGAGTAAAAAACGTGGTCGTACGGTTCGCCTTTTGCAACATCGCCGTATTGCAATGAATTCGTTGATACACAGGCTTCATTCAAACTTTTTATATTCTTCGTTTTGTAATCGACAAATTCTTTTTGGTCGTAAATATTGCAATCACCCAAGACATAAATATCCTTGTTCGATTCTTTCACCGTTGTCATCCAGGAAACCAAGGCATCCAATTCAGCTTTGCGCGCAATTACGTCCGTTTTTCCATCATCTGGATGCAAGTGAACTGAAACTAAGGTGAAATTCGATTTCCCATGAACTGCTTTGAACGGAAAGGCATAAGGAACGCGATCAAATGTTGCATTTGCTACCAATGGCTGAGAAACGAATCCATGACAGCGAACCGTATCGGGAAGTACTTTTTCTTTCTTGTAAAACACAATCCACCACTCACTCGCAGTTGTTGGCGTGTGATTTTTGGTTGGACCAGTATCTTCTGTCGACATCCAATAAGAAAATCCGCGTTTGGTCATTTCTGCTACGAATGCGCCACTTTCTTTATCGGCTTTGTAAGGTGTTCCATCTGGATAGAATCCATCAACAGGCGCAGCAACCATTTCTTGTACAACAACAATATCATTGTTTTTCACTACATCCGCTAAAACTGCATTCTCACGCGTTTGAAAATGTCCCAAAAATTGAATATTAAACGAACAAATCTTCAAGGTATCTTGCGAGAAGCCCTGAAAAAAAGTGGTAACAAAAATAAAGAATATGAGTTTTTTCATGCGCTTAATGCGTTACCCAAAGCGATGGATTCAAACATTGTACAGCCGTTCCAACAACTTGATGGATTTCGAAATGCGCCACAGAAGTTGAACTTCCATCTTTCACCAACAAGGATCCTATCGATTGTTTTGTCGTGACTTTCGTTCCAGCTTTTACATACGTATCTTGTAAATTACTGTAAACTGTGCGGTAATTTCCATGCTTGACAATCACTACTTTTCCAGCTCCAGGAATGTTTAATACACTCGTTACTTCACCTTCAAATACTGCTCTAACTTGTGCGTTTTTCGGCGCACTGATATCGATTCCATTGTTGTTTGTGAAGACATTATCCAAGGTTGGATGGGCATTTTTCCCAAATCCTTCTGTGATTGATCCTTTGTCGACTGGCCAAGGTAACTTTCCTTTGTTTCCTTCAAAACTTTTACTCAAGGCCGCTGATTCTTTCGTTTCTGTGAACGCTACTTCTTTCTTTTCAGTCGTTGGTGTGGTAGTCGTCGTTCCTCCAGCAGGTTTTGTTCCAGAGCCACTTGTTGTTGTTGAAGCACTTGCTTTTTTCTTCGCAGCAGCTTCATCTTTCACGCGTTTTGCCTCAGCAGCAGCAATTTCTTTTTGAATGGCACTGTTGATTTTTTGCTTCAAGACTTCTTTTTTCTTTTCGTCTTCACGCAATTGCGTCAACAATTTGGTTTCTTCTTGCTTGAACTTCTTGTATACCTTTTCTTGTTTTTGCTTGTCCTTTTCGATGGCTTCTTTTTCTTTCTTTTTCTCTACCAAGATTTGCATTTTGTACTGCTTTTCTTGTTCGATGGAAGAAATTTCTTTTTTAATTAAGCCTTGATGCTGACGAATAATCAAGAATTGTTTTTGCTGAATATCCGCAACGCGTTCCAAGTAATTTCCGCGCTTGATGGCTTCATTGTAGCTGTTCGAAGCGAAAATAAACATCAAACGACCGAATTTGTTGCGGTGTTTGTACGCGTAAATTAATAATGCTTTGTATTGTTCTTTTAGACGAGCAAGTTTTTCTTGTAAGTTCTTGATTTCACTTCCTTTTTCAATCACTTTCATTTCAGCACCACGCACTTGATTGTCGAAGTTATTCACCAATTCTTCGCGGAATTTGATTTGATTATCAATCAAACGCAATTCGTTCAGCGACGTTTCAGTGTTCTTTTTCGATTTATCTAAAAGTGATTTCGTGTTGTTGATTTTCTTCTCAAGGCGCGATTGCTCTGTTTTCAATTTTTCGCTCGCAGCTTGACCAAACACAAAGGTGCTTGACAAAAAACCAACAATTAAAACAAGTTTACTTACACATTTCATAACCTTCCGGAATTACGAGAAACAATGGTTGCGGTTGATTAATTTCCGCTTTGTCATAGCTTAATTCGATGCGCATCACGTTTTTTGGTGAGGTAATAACGATGAGTACTTCTTTCGGTACATTGTAATTTTCGACCATTTCACGCGAAGAATAATCGACTTGAATGGTTGTTCCATCTTCAGGACTTTCAATGTTCATGGCTTTCAATCCATGGCCGTCATTCGTCAAATAGTATTTTATAATGATATCATCTTTCTCATCCTGACGATCTGCTCGTTCAGGACGATCTCCCCGTCTTGCTGTTTTCTTTTTGTGCGAAGAAATAATATAATTGTACGGATCGTGAATTTGGAAATACTTTTGAGTCGTGTCGTAATCTAATGGCATTCCCAATACCAATTCTTCCAAGTTACGGTAATTGAAATCGATTCCAAAATTATCCTTGATATAACCCAAACTTTGAATGATGTAGCATTTGTCTTTCTTATTGACAATCTTCACTGTGTCTTGCGTAATAATTGAATTAACGATAGGAATTTTTGCATACGTAATCAAGGTGTTGATCGCGCTGTCTTTCACCATTCGAATCGACGTTTTGAAATTGATATTGCGCGTCGTATCTGAGAAATTGGTCGAAATCTTTGTATAGAAAAAATCAGGTTTACGGTGCGACAAACTATCCATCACCTCCATTAATTCAACCGTTTTTTTACGTGGCAATTTATCTTGTTGTGTATCCGTCAATTGTTTTGCACACGAAAACAAAAAGAGCATTGACACCGCAAGGCTAAAGAAATTAATAGTTCGGATCATAGTACTCTTTCTTTTCAATTTTTTTATCAAGGTTCTTATTTGTTGAGCCTAATTCTTTTGCTTTCATCCAAAATTCAAGCGCTTTGTCCTTGTTTCCTGTTTTAAAATAGGCATCACCCATGTGTTCAACGACGATTTTGTCAGAAGGTTGTGATTTATATGCTTTTTCGAACAAGGTCATTGCATCAGCGTACTTTCCTTGTTGAAAGAGAATGAATCCTTTCGTATCTACAAAATGAGCTGTTTCACCAGAACCAACGATAGATTCTATCAATTCCAAGGCGTGGTCAAGGTCAATTTTTGCAAGCGCCAAACGATAAGCATAATTGTTACGCAACAAACTTGAAGCAGGATCTAAAACCAAGGCTTTCTCATAATTTTCCTTTCCAAGATCGTTTTTCTTTTGGTAGAAATAGGCTTCACCCAATTGCCCAAACATTTCAGCTTCCATTTCTTTATCATTCGCCACTAGATCTTTTCCAGCTTCTAGAATGGCAATGGCATCTTCGTAGCGTTTTGTTTGAACTGCTCCAACTCCATTCAACAAGTATACCGTCGCAATTGAAGGAAAATATTCCAAACATTCTTTACTGTCTTGATATAACTCCTCAAACTTCGCATCTTGGTATTCCATGATTAAAATCTGGTTCCAAATCGGATATTGCTTTTTGTCATATTTAAGAGCTTCTTTGTATGAAATCAATGCTTCTTCCTCTTTTTCTGCGCGTAACATATAATCACCACGAATGGAATGTGCTTTTGCTTCTTCAGGATGTTGTTGTACCACTAAATCTACCAACTCGTATACTTCAGGATCGATTTTGTAGCTCGTTTCGTGAATGTTAATCAAGATTTTCATCTTTGTGTCGATATCGACGTCCTCACAAACAAACGCTTTTTTCAATTCAGTATACGCTTCTTTTTGTTTCTTTTGTTGACGATAAATATCGGCCATTGCCAAATGTGCACGCCCATTTTCAGGAGAAGCAAGTGTCAATTTTTCCAGCATTTCAATGGCCTTTTTTTCTTGACCTGTTTGGAAATAATAATCAACCAAGGTTGCTAATAAATTTGGGTCCTCTGGGAATTGTTTACGTGCTTGTTCGATTTCCTGAATACCCTTTTCAGCCTGTTTAATTTGAACGTATAAGTTGAATTTCTGAATTGTTAAATCTGGATGTTTACCAATTTGCTCTTCTGTACGATCCAATGCTTTAATTGCTTCAGCAGTTTTACCTTCTTTCATCAAACATTCTGCGTAACCGTAAAGCCATTCTACATTGCGAGGTTCGCTTTTTACCAATTTTTCGAAGTTTTTAAGCGATTCAGCATAATTCCCACGCTCGAAATACATGTACGCCATTTCTTGGGTGTACCAAATGTTTTTCGGATCGATTTCGGCAGCTTTTTTAATATACTCCGCTGATTTCGTTTGATCGTCTTTCATCAAGTACAACTCGGACAGAGCATAGTAAACGGCATCATCATTTTGCTTGATCAACAAACACGATTCAAACTGAGCTATTGCTTCTGCTACTTGTCCACGTGCTTTCAAACGAACACCTTCGTGGAACTTTTCAATGTACGGATAATCCGCCGCTGAAAAGACTTTGTCGTCTTTTTTTGCATTTTTGGTCGACTTACAGGCCACCAACGTCAAGCAAGAAACAACAGCTATATACGTTATAAATCTCATTCGTTTATTGTTGAAAAATCGCCAAGGCTCAAATCTCGTGCCGAACCAACATATGAAGCGTTCGATCCAATCATTGAGTTTGCCAATACGGCATTAGCGACTTCTGAATTTTGTTGAATATTCGTATTCGATACTACTGAATTGATAATGCGTGTTCCTTTTCCTATTGAAACGTGTGGACCAACAACCGAATTTTCAATCACAGCATTTTCACCAATGTAACACGGTGGAATAATCACTGAATCGATAATCTCAGCTGTTTCGCTCACCATTTTCACATTTTTCTCGAAATCGTATTCCAAGACACGTTGGTTTGTGTGAACAGTTACTTCTTTGTTTCCGCAATCCAACCATTCAATTACTTCTCCTGGTTTGAATTTGTAACCTGCTTCTGTCAAACGACGCAATCCATCTGGTAATTGGTATTCACCGCCTTTGATAATATCATTGTCGATCAAGTATTCCAATTCTTGACGTAAACGTGCGCCATCTTTGAAATAATAAATTCCAATCATTGCTAAATCAGAAACAAACTCTTTTGGTTTTTCTACGAAGTCAATGATTTCTCCTTGCTCATTCATTTTGATTACACCAAACGCACTTGGGTCTTCAATTTGTTTAACCCACAAAATTCCGTCATCGTTAGGATCGATTTTGAAATTCGCTTTGAACAACGTATCCGCAAAAGCAACAACAACTGGACCTTCCAATTTCTCTTTCGCACATAACACTGCATGTGCTGTTCCCAAAGGTTGTTCTTGATAATGAATCGAACCTTTCGCTCCTAATTTGGCTGCAACTTCGATTAATTCTTTTTCCACTTCAGGACCAAAATCACCAATCACAAAGGCGATTTCATCAATTTTTTCTGTGCAAACCGCTGCAATATCTTCCACCAAACGGTGAACAATCGGTTTTCCACCAACTGGCACTAATGGTTTTGGTGTTACTAATGTATGTGGGCGAAGGCGACTTCCGCGTCCCGCCATTGGAACAATTACTTTCATCTTATCATCATTTTCAGTAGGGTGGCTTCGAGTGCCTCAGCCGCCCTAATTTATTTGTTTGAAAACGGTGGCTGAGGTTCTCGAAGCCCCGTTTCTATTTTCACTTCACTCCTGTACTACCGAAACCTCCGGCGCCACGATCTGTTTCTGTTAATTCTTCAACTTGCGTCCATTCAGCTTGCGCCACTTCAGCAAATACTAATTGTGCAATGCGTTCACCATCTTCCACCACAAAGGTTTCATTAGAAAGATTGATTAAAATCACACCAACTTCTCCGCGGTAATCTGCGTCAACGGTTCCTGGTGAATTCAAAACAGTAATTCCTTTTTTCAAGGCTAAACCAGATCTTGGACGAACTTGACATTCAAATCCAACTGGGATTTCCAAGAACAAACCTGTTTTGACCAAAGCACGTTCAAGTGGTTTTAATTCGATTGATTCGTCCAAATTTGCACGTACATCCATCCCCGCAGAAGCCGAAGTTTCGTAAGCCGGAAGCGCATGTTTTGAACGGTTAATAATTTTTACTTGCATTTACTTGAAAATTGACTTCAAAAATACGAAAAAAGAAAGCGTGAAAAAGACGTAAAATCAGCTAGAAATGAACAATGAAGTATTAACAAAGCCTTATGCTTTTTTGAAAGCAGATTTTTCCAAAGTGTAAATCATTCCAATGTAAACAATGATCAACATATTGTGCACGAAGAATCGTCCAAAAGGCCCACGCAAATCCAATAAATAAGCAATAAAATAGAACAATAAAGCAACGCCTAAATACAAAAAGAATTTGCGCAAATTGTACTTGATTGGATAATATTTTTGCCCCAAATAATAGGATAAAACCATTTGCAAAGCATAAACAATCATCGTTGCCCACGCACTTGCCATGTAACCGTAAGTTGGAATGAACAGCATATTGATCACCAAGGTTGTGATTGCACCAATAATTGCAATGTATGCACCGAATTTTGTTTGTCCACTTAGTTTATACCAAATACTTTGATTGAAATAAATACCTAAGAATACGTTGGCAAGCAACAGAATTGGCACTACTTTCAAGCCAACGTGATAGGCATCATTGCGAATGAATTCCTTGAACAAATCGAGGTTTAATGACACAACTAAGAATACCAAACATACCATCGCAATGAAGAAATTCATCACTTTCGCATAGACTTTATTTTTCTCATCGCTTTTCATTTGTGCAAAGAAAAAGGGTTCTGCTGCGTAGCGATAAGCTTGCAACAAAATCGTGACGAGCATGGCCAACTTATAACAGGCACTATAGATTCCAACTTGTGCTTCTGCGTATTTCAGCGAGGCGACCGTTGTTCCGTCGTATAAAATATGCTTGAGTAAAATTCGGTCAATTGTTTCGTTGATAATTCCTGCAAAACCAGCAATAACAAGCGGAATCGCATATATTCCCATTTCCTTTGCCAATTGCATATCGAAATTTAGCCGCAGGTTCAAGAAATGCTTGTAGAGCAAAATTGGCTTCACCAATGAAGCAAATAAATTCGCGAAAAGGATGAACAACACTCCGTCTTCTGGCGGTGAATAAATTACGCCTGCTTTTATTAAACTTGGATCACTCGGTTGTGGATTAAATACCACTAACATCAAAAACAAGTTTAATCCAATGTTCATTGCGATCGATGCAAATTGAATTGAAGCAAACTGTTTTGCTTTATTTTCGGCTCGGAGTTTAGCCAACGGAAGTGCTGTTATTGCATCGATACACACAATTGCTCCTAACAAAATAATGTATTCCGGATGATCTGAGAAAAGGAGTAAATCTGCTATACTTTGGTTGAAAAAGAGCAGAACAATAAAAAACAGAAGATTGATTCCAATCACGGTTAAAAAGCCGTTCAAGAATACTTTGTCTTTATCGTCTTTATCTTGCAGAAAACGAAAGAAAGCTGTTTCCATTCCAAAGGTCAAGAAAACAACTAAAAATGCGACCCACGCATACAATTCAGAGACAACGCCATAATCAGACGGCTCAGCAAATACGCTTGTATAAAGTGGAACTAAAAGATAATTCAATAACCTGCCTACGATGCTCGAAAGTCCGTAAACAGCCGTTTGACCCAATAATTTTTTTATTGGGTTTGACATTAAGCTCTGAAATTAGGTTTACGTTTTTCTAAGAATGCAGTTGTTCCTTCTTTGAAATCTTCTGTTCCGAAACATTTTCCGAATTCTTCAATTTCAACGTCGTAACCATTCACACCATCTTCGAAATTTGCATTAATTGCACGAATAGCAGACGCGATTGCAGTGGCAGAATTGTTTACTATTTTAGCAGCGATTTCTTCCGCTTTTGCCATTAATTCTTCTGGTTCAACAACATAGTTTACCAAGCCCCAAGACAATGCCTCGTCCGCTTTGATCATTCCTGCTGTAAATACCATTTCATTTGCTTTTCCTTTGCCAACCAATTGCGCTAAACGTTGTGTTCCACCGTATCCCGGAATTACTCCCAACGAAACTTCAGGTAAACCCATTCGTGCATTTGTCGAAGCCAAACGAATATGTGAAGCCATTGCCAATTCCAATCCACCCCCAAGCGCAAAACCGTTAACGGCAGCAATAACTGGAGTTGAAAGATTTTCTAGGAATGTAAATAATGTTTTTTGTCCTTGCAAAGCCAATTCACCACCTTGAGCAATATTGAAATCTGCAAATTCTTTAATATCAGCACCTGCAACAAATGATTTTTCACCTGAACCCGTCAAAATAATTACACCGATTGAAGAATCTTCGTCACCTGCAGCTAATGCGCGGTGCAACTCGTCGATCGTTTCTTTGTTCAATGCATTCAATTGTGCTGGACGATTAATCGTAATTTTTAACACTTGTCCGTTTTGTTCAGAGATGATATTGTTGTACATATTCAATTCGTTTTGATGCGTAAATATAGAAAAATGTCGTCAAAGTAGGGACAAGTCGCGACTTGTCCCTACGAGAACCATTTCCTTAATTATTTCTTTCGTAATTTTTTATAAATTTTAATACCAATCATCAAACCAATAGCAACAGCGAAAAATCCAACCGTTCCTTTGATCCAATTCATGGTTCCTTGCATTTCGACCAAGAAAACAATTGCTACAAGCGCTAAAGTTGCAACTTCGTTCCACATGCGCAATCCATTCGATTTCCATTTAAACAATCCGCGCTTAAGGTCGAACATTATTTTTTGACACACAAAATGATACACCAGTAATAATCCAACAAAGGATAATTTAAAATGCATCCATGGCTGTTCCAACAATACTGGGTTCAAGACAATCATCCACGTACCAAAAATGATAGTTAATACCATTGCAGGCGTTGTGATAATCCACCACAACTTCTTTTCCATTTCAATAAATTGCGTCGAAAGAATTTGTTTTTCTACCTCCGTTTTGGCTTGCGCTTCCGTGTGATAAATAAACAAGCGAACGATGTAGAAAAGTCCTGCAAACCAACTTACCACAAAAATGATGTGTAAGGATTTGATTGTTTGATACGTTTCGAAATTCATGGTACAAAGATAGAAAAAGAACATGGAGCATAGAACAAAGAGCATCGACTAAATACTGTTAAAACAGTCCATTTTTCCGAATTCTTAAGTATCTTTGTGCCCTAAAATTAACGAAATGAGTGTTTTTGAACTTTCTGAACAAGAAATTCAGCGCAGAGAATCGCTGAATAAGCTGCGCGAGATGGGAATCAATCCTTATCCTGCAGATTTGTATCCTGTAACTGATTATGCTACAGTAATAAAGGATAAGTTCGAAGATGGTAAGCAGGTGTGTTTGGCTGGTCGTATGATGAGTCAACGCGACATGGGAAAAGCGTCGTTTGCTGAATTGCAAGATTCAACAGGACGTATCCAATTGTACATCAACCGCGATGAAATTTGTCCGGGAGAAGACAAAACGCTTTACAATCAAGTATTCAAGAAATTATTGGATTTAGGCGATTTTATTGGGGTGAAAGGTTATGTTTTTAAAACGAAAGTTGGTGAAACATCGATTCATGTTAGCGAATTTACATTATTGAGTAAATCGTTGAAACCGCTTCCATTGCCAAAAACGGATTCAGAAGGAAAAGTACACGATGCATTCACCGATCCTGAGATGCGTTACCGCCAACGTTATGCAGATTTAGTGGTAAATCCACACGTAAAAGATATTTTCATCAAACGCACAAAGTTGTTTTCAGCAATGCGCCATTTCTTCAATGATGCTGGTTACATGGAAGTTGAAACGCCTGTTTTACAATCAATTCCTGGTGGAGCTGCTGCTCGTCCGTTTGTGACGCACCACAATGCACTGGATATTCCATTGTATATGCGTATCGCGAATGAGTTGTATTTAAAACGTTTGATTGTTGGTGGATTTGATGGTGTTTACGAATTCTCTAAAAACTTCCGTAACGAAGGAATGGATCGTACACACAATCCTGAGTTTACAGCAATGGAAATCTATGTTTCTTACAAAGATTACAACTGGATGATGGAATTTACTGAACGTCTTTTGGAGCATTGTGCGATTGCCGTAAATGGTTCTTCGGAAACGACATTTGGTGAGCATAAAATCAACTTCAAAGCGCCTTACAAACGTGTAACAATGCGTCAATCAATTATTGATTTCACAGGATTTGATATCGCTGGTAAATCGGAAGATGAATTGCGTGCTGCTGCGAAAGGAATGGGAATCGCTGTTGATGAAACAATGGGGAAAGGAAAATTAATCGATGAGATTTTTGGTGAAAAATGTGAAGGAAATTACATTCAACCAACGTTCATTACAGATTATCCGAAAGAAATGTCGCCATTGTGTAAAGAACACCGCGATAATCCGGAATTGACTGAGCGTTTTGAATTAATGGTATGTGGAAAGGAAGTAGCTAACGCTTATTCTGAGTTGAACGACCCAATTGATCAACGTGAACGTTTTGAAGAGCAAGTTCGCTTATCTGAAAAAGGTGATGACGAAGCAGGACAATTCATTGATAATGATTTCTTGCGTTCGTTGGAATACGGTATGCCACCAACATCAGGTTTAGGAATTGGAATGGATCGTTTGATTATGTACTTAACGAATAATCCATCCATTCAAGAAGTATTATTCTTCCCGCAAATGCGCCCTGAGGTTCATGCTGTAAAAGTTGAATTAACAGAAAATGAGAAAACGATATTCGACATCGTTGAAAGCACCGGAACAATGGACTTAAATACTTTAAAAGCGAAAGCTGGTTTAAGCGGAAAACAATGGGACGTGAGCATTAAAAGTTTAACCAAACAAGGCTTACTGAAAGTCAATAAGACAGAAGATTCTTTACTTGTTGAATTGGTTTAAGAATATCTTAAAATAGAAAGGGGCACTGTAAAAGTACCCCTTTTTTATTCTCTTTGAATCAGAGGTTTATGATAAGGTCGGATAAAAATCTTCTAGAATTTTTACATGGTTGGTTTGATTTTTTATCAGTAAAAAAGTGAATTACTTATTCCTTTACAAATTTGATTGTTAGGCCTTCTGAGGTTTGAATAAAATAAATACCTGCCGCAAAAGCTGATAAATCTACTTGAGTAGAACCAGTAAGTTCTGTATTCAACAAAACTGTTCCGTTAATATCAACAAGTGAAATTGAAGTAGGGAAATTGGATTGAATTGTTACATTTCCTTTACTTGGATTTGGATAGATGTTCAGCGTATTCAGCGCTTCTTCTTCAATTCCGTTTACTGCTGAACAATCAAGGCTATAACTTAATCCTGCATCTTTATTTGTCCAATTGGCAGTGCTATAAGCCACATCATCAACTTGCACGCACAATAAATTAGGGTTATTCATAAATGCAGCATAGGTAATAATTGTATTGTTCCCGTTTTGTAAATTGACTTCTTCAAAAATTCCATGATGTATTGCCAATTGCTCCAAGAGGCTGTTGTTGCTTAAATCCAACAATGTAATATCTGTGTACGTTGCTCCGAACTGATTCAATAAAGTGTTATTACTAAGATCAATAGTTGAAATGTTTGTGTTAGAACAATCAAATTGCCACAGTTCTGTGTTATTGGTAACATCTATGGAAGAAAGATTACTAGTGCCACAAAAGAAATAATTTAGTTGTGTTAACATTGAAACGTCTAAAGTTGAAATTGGATTTGTACCACATCTAAGTTCAACTAATTGAATATTTTGACTTACATCCAAAGTAGAAATGTCATTTTCGTAGCATGTAAGATGTGTCAAATTAACACAATCTGTTACATCTAGACTTGTCAAATTATTTATTCCACATTGAAGGACCGTAAGATTGGTTTTATTGGTGAGGTCCAAGTTTGGAATTTGATTGTCTTCACATGAAAATGTTGTTAATCCATCACAATTACTGATGTCTAAACTTGTAAGATCATTGTAAGAACACACGAGATAATTACAAACACTATTCAATCCCAAATTCAGCGATGTAAGTTGGTTTGTGGAGCATACAATTTGTAATAAGGATAGGTTATTACTTAAATCTAAACTTGTCAGCGCATTATTATTACAGTATAATACTGTGCAATTCGTGAAAGCTTCAATACCTGTTAAATCTGTAATTCCTAGTGAAGGACAATAAATTGAACCCGTAAACGCTGCCGCTTCAGTGCATTGAATTTCAGTATCCGCATTCGTATTAATCAATGTATTTCCAACTAAATAAGCCTTGAAATTTGCATCTGGAATTGTGACATTACAATTGGCAACTAGGGTAACAATCGTAGGTAAAAATGTATACGGCTGAGATGGAGGTGGCATTCCTGTCGGAATTCTTAAGGTAATACTCGCCATCGTTTCATTTCCCGTTAGCGTATACGATCCAACGAGCGTACCTGCATTAAAATAGGTGAAAGGCACAATACTTCCATTTGTTGTATTTGCAGTGTATTCACCACTCATACTCGAGTAAAATTCCAACACGTCTCCAGGTTGATAATTAATTGTAGACATTGGTCCATTGTGATTTATGTAATGAGTCGTTGCGTTTGCATGTTGCATACTTATCACTAAAACCAAGATAAGGTTAAGTACAGTTTTTTTCATTTTTTATCGTTTTGTGTTTTCTAATTCATTCAAAATTAGGGACTCAATTCAATGATTGTTCTGGCACTTTGCGAATGACAGCTTCGACTTTATAAACAGCAAAAAAGCCACCCATTGGATGACTTTTTGCTTTTTTCAGAAGTGGTTGTTGTGTTATTTATATTTCATTGCTGCAGCGCAATCGACTGTAACGATTATTTGAACTTCACCATTGAAATAGGTTGGTCCATAAGAACTTCCATTGTAGTCTTGTTTCACTTCAATTTCTTCCCATTGGCATTCACCAGCAGGATTTTTCATTACAGCAACCATTCGGATTGTTCTTCCTGTTGTGACACCATACGCATTGCGAATAATTGACCAATCACTGCTTTTGATGTAACAATACGTAATTGTTTGACTCCATTTTGCCACAGCAGCCTGTTTTTTTACTGCATCCAAGGCTTGCGTGCATAACGTAGCATCTTTCATGCTACTCGCAACTGGCATTGGATATTTATCATTCATAGCTTTGTTGTGAGTAGCTTTGAAATTTCCTTCAAATTTTTTCTGGAATTCAACAATTTTGTCCCAACAATAATCATTTGTATATTTCTTAGCTATTTCTGCCTTTTCTGCTTTATACAAGACTAATATCACAGCATATTTTTTCTTGTATTCAAGGTTATTGTTAATGTCTTTACCAATAGAAAAATCCCCTAAAAGTAAAATTCCTGGCTCAATTTCAAGAATTTCATCATGACGTGACAAATCAGCATAATAATCTGGACCTTGAACTAAATTACCCTGTAAATCAGTTGTAGTACTATGTGTTAAGAATTCGTAATCTCCGTTCTCGGTTGCGGCAGCTTTTAAGTATGCATGACCAGCTTTAAGAGAAGCATCAATACTCACAACATCACCTCCAGCTGTGTATGTTGCTCTTCTAACCCAATTGTTTTTATCTGTTGTTTCATAAGAAAACTGTGTATTGATTTCAATTTTGTTGTACATTTTTGGATCTTCAAAATAATTCACCAAAAATTTCTTTGTATAATTCTTTTTTCCGCCCAAAAACATACTTGTTTTAACTGGAATTTTCGAGTAGTAAATTCCGCTCAATCCTCTAGAATCTTTATTTATTTCTTTACCATTCAAAAATGTACTCGCGCTATCAAGGGCTGCAATTCTGTTAATCTCTATATTCTCTTTGTTGCTTTCAAGGTTTTGGATTACTTGTTTAAAATTGTTCAACTTATCCTGATACACAAGTGTTTCAGAGGCTACAGAAAAAGTAGCAACTTGATTTTTATCAATGTGTCCAACACCAATGAACTTGTAAGTATCATCTACTTTCTTTACTACCAATAATTTTTCATTATTCTCCAAAATAAAGCCATTGTAATCGTCGTGTGATAAGTACAAAACAGCCTTTTTTTGTTCATCAATAACACCAACTTTCTTGCATTCATAATCCTTACGGCATTTGATACTCGCATAGATTAACATCGCAACGTCTTCACTTTTAAATTCTAGGTTTACTTTCTTCGTGATGTCTGTCAATTCGTTACCGCCATAGCAACCAACAATCATTTTTTCATTCAGGGTGTACGCAGATTTTTGTGCAATCAATTGGTTCCCGACGAATAAGGCAATTGAAATAAAGAGTATATTTTTCATTTGTGAATAATTTTTCAACGAATTTGATAAGTTAATTCTATACCTACCTCTTCTAATTCACAAACAGTTTAATTGACTTTGTAAATGACAAATAATTAACCAAAAAGCCTTGTCAGATTTTCTTAATTCGTTTTAATTTCCAAAAATTCTAAGACAGCTGATTTACGTTCCCGCGAAACAGGAATAATTTTAGAATTTCTCAAAACCAAACTTCCTCCTGTTGATTTAGAATAAGCCACGACTTCAGTCATATTCACAATAAAAGAGCGATGGGCTCGCACAAAATTCGTTACACCTTTGAGAGAATTTTCGAAGTATTTTAAATTTTTGGCTACTAGTTTATACTTTTCATTTGCACAGGTTATACGCACATAAGAACCATCAGCTTCCAAATAGAGAATATCTTTCAACGGAATATATTCGAATCCACCTTGAATAGGAACGCACAAAACATCAGGTTTTGATTCTTTCATGTTTTTAGCCAATGCTTCCATTTTGACACGTGTGTCTTCACTATTCTTACGGTCTCGTACTTTCTCAATTGATTCAAGTAATTGGTCTTCTTGAATTGGTTTCAAAAGATAATCAATGGCTGATAAACGGAAGGCATTAATCGCATATTCATTATAGGCGGTTGTAAATACAATAGCACAATTACACTTGTTTTCAATGAGTTCTTCAGCTAACTGTAAGCCTGATTTTCCCGGCATTTCTATATCCAAAAAAACGACATCCGGACGAAGTTCCAAAATTGACGTTTTGCCATCTTCTGCATTTCCACATTCTTGTACAATAGAAATAGAAGGTGCTAATTCCATTAACATCAAACGAAGTAATTTCCTTGCTTGTGGAGAATCATCAACAATAATTGCTTTCATTTTAAATCTATTAACAGTTTATTCTAATTGTTACCCTAGTACCTTTACTCATGTTCATTTCATCAACCAAATCTTCCAGTTCTACTCCCACAAATCCAGCCCGTTCGAAATTCAACAACTCGAGTCTCTTTTCATTCGCTTTAGTTGCAAAGGATGTATGATTATGCCGCTGCCGTTGATTTATTTCTGCTGAGGCCATGCGACCAACACCATTATCTAAGATTTCAATTTTAAGTTCATCTTCTGCTTGGGAAACACGTAAGATTAATTTCTTGTTGCCTTTTTTATGACGCAACCCGTGTTTCAATGCATTTTCGATGTAGGGCTGAATCAATAACGATGGAATTTTAAAGGCCGCTAAATCAATTGCTTCATCAACCTCTAGCTCAAACTCAAAATCATCTTCCAAAAGCATTGACTCCAAATTAATGTACAATTTGACTGTTTCCAATTCTTCGCTCAATGGTACAGTTGGCAAAGAACTCATGTCCAAAACTTTTCTTACTAAATTGGAAAAATCACTAAGGTAACGCGCTGCATTTTTCTTATCGTTTTCATAGATAAACCCTTTTATTGAATTCAATACATTAAATAAAAAGTGAGGATTCATTTGAGCTTTAAGGGCATTTTGTTGAGTCAAGCGTAATTCATTCTCTAATTTAAGATGATGTAAGCGTTGTTTCTGTTTTTCTCTTAGTTGTGAAACTCTGCCTTTAAAAATTAGGAAGCTAATTGCCCCAACACTTATAACAATCAATATATAAAACCACCAACGTTGCCAAAACGGAGCACTTACAGAAATCGAAAGTCGAATAACATTCAGAGAACTATTGCCATTGGCATCGACCAATTTTAACTCCAATACAAAATTGCCAATTGGTAATCGAGGAATCGTTAACTCTTCAATCGAATTTGGTACTTTAATCCATTCTGCATTTTTTCCAAAACGATAAGCAAAACTAAAATTTCCATGAGAGCGATAGCTCAAACCATCCACTAATAAACTTAAATTATCATTGAAATTAAGCTGTCTCAAATCATGAAAATGTACCTCTTTTCCATTTACTTTCAATTGGCGCAAAACAATCTTTCCTAACGAATTTTGATCATTCAAATCGCTCATCGATAAACGATTCAATCCCTTGCCCGTTGCTAGCCAACACGTATTTGAAGAAAATGCAATGTCTTTTATGTTATTCGAACTGAGTCCGTCATAAACCGTAATTAATGTTTTTTTCTTCGTGTTAATGTCGAAGATGAGCAAGCCCAAATTAGATGCTAAATACAACTTCCCATTTTTGTATTTTATTTCCACCATTCGATACTGTTCATCCATTTTGAACAGAAACTTGGGTTTTTTATTTTTTCCTAATGAATAGACTTCACCATTAAATGAGAGGTAAAACAATTCACTTTTATTTACACAAAGCGATAAAATTTGTTCATTGAGAGCGTACGTTTTGAGTTGTTTAAATTCCTTATTAATCAATGAGCATTCGACTAAACCAGTATTGGTTGCTATAAAAACGTGATCATTAAAAGGTGATTTAATTAGATCCCTTGACCATCCCTGCATGACCAATTTCTCCTCTTTAAATTTATTTTTTGGTGTGGAATATAGAAATGTCCCTTGTGACGTTGCCAACAAATACTGATTCTTGAACCTATAAAAATTTTTGACTGGGTGTGTATTTGCATTTAACAAGGTAATTTTTCCATTTTGGTATTGAAAAATTGTATTCATTTTATTGAACAACAGACATTTTTCAACATCATCATAGTACACCGCACCAATATCTGATTTTAAGTTGTTAGGAGTGAGTTGAATCGTTCTTAAATCGTCTTTGAAATTTCCGATTATTCCATCAATCGTAGTAAAATAAATTTGTTTATTCTGTGCTATTAAATATGAAAATTGATCAGGAAAATCAGGATTTGTTTGATAATTCCAACAAAGAATATTCAAATTCGCCATTCTTAACACTCCATTATTGATCGTCGAAAACCAATAATTTCCTTCGTTGTCTTTCAAGACACTTGAAAAAGCGATTTGAGGATAAAGCAATTGCGCTTTCTTGGTGATTTTATTGTAACGCACAATCCCTGAATAGGTTGAAACCCATATATCATTTCCAATTTCTTGCGAATTTGTTAGTTTTCTACCTATTAACAAATTGCTAAATCCTGGGTGATTTGCTTGCTGATAACCCTTTTTTGTTGGTTCAAAAATGGTTCCGCTAATCATACGAAATACAAATGGGCGATTTGAACCCGAAGTGATATAAATGGGTTCATAGGAGCTTTCGAGATTCAAATTATAGACCTTTGTTTTTTTCGAACGTCTCTCGATTATTTTTCCATTTAAACTAAAATAAATGGCACCATTACCTGAAGCCTGAACTCCATAGACGAATTTAAATGATTCCTTTTTACCATCATCATCTAAATCAACAATTTCCTTCCACTTCAACGTTTTATCGGAAAAGCAATACAATCCATTAATCGTGGAAATCCACACATTCCCTTTTGAATCTGCGGTCAGGTGGTTGATTGACTCTTTCCAGTTTTTTACCACTGAGAGTTTACCATGTTTGATATAGATGAGTTGATTGTTGAAATTGTACGCAAAAATAGTTCCGGATGAAGTTTGACAAACACCAGTTACAGCTCTAGAAGTTAATTCTTTCGAAGAGAATTGTTCAAAATTAACCCCATTGAAACGAAACAATCCTGCATCACAACCAATCCAAATATATCCATCCTTGTCTTGAATAATACTGTAAATTTCATTCGAAGGAGCACCATTTTCTATGTTATAGCTGAAATAATTGGGATACTGTGCAAGCAAGTTAACATGAACAGCCGTAAAAACTAATAGAGCAAAAAGTAGTTTCATAGAATTCTACAAATTTAGAATAATCATTTAAAAGATTAAATCACACCCCAATAAAATCATAAATCTATAATTGAAAACAGTTGCCGATAAATTCCCATAAACAAAAAGAGTGAAAAAAATAAATTCTTTCACTCTTTTGCTCTGAAACATTTTTAATTAAAAAACTCCTACTTTTTTGACGACTGAGGCAATTGAATTACTTACACGTACAAAATATATTCCTTGAGAAGTCTGAACATCATTAAATGAAATTGCATGTGACCCTGACTCAAGTGTTGCAATTCTTGTTGCAATTATTTTGCCTGTACAGTCTGTAATTTCAATTGAATAATTGCCCTTCAATTCATTGGTCAACATTAGTACCAACTGGCCATCATTTTGTAATAAAGAATTGATTTTAACACCCGATAATTCACTACAATTTGAACTAATTACGTTTAAAACCTTTTCAACTCCATCAAAATCTACTTGACTCAATCTATAATAGTTTACCTCTGTTGAATTCTCATCATCTATCCAGTTATACGCGATAGTATTTGATGAATTTCCTGCACCATCAATGATTGATTTTAAGGTATATTCCTGACCATTTCTAGATTTTTCAATCTTGAAATAATCATTATTGTGCTCACTATTTGTTGACCAATTCAAGGAAACATTTCCATTATCGCAATTCATATTGAAATCCGACATTTCAACTGGTAACAGAGTTGCAGGTAAACAAAAACTTTGTTGATTGTTTAAGCCTCCAGTAGACGCCGTAAAACCAAAATAAGGATTGTTCGTTCCAAAAACAGTTAACGGATTGAACGAATAAGTTATTATTCCATAAGTTGCTGTTGTTGCCAAATTCATCACTTTTGCAGTAAGGGTTGTTGTTCCCGCATTCCAACTTATTCGCAGGATATGGTCAAGCCCATTTTCAATGTCGTAATCCAATCCACCATTTAACAAAGGTATTGCTGCCGGAATCACGCGAGTACCTGCAGGGCTGCAACCTGAACCACTACCTGTAGGATTAACGTTTCCATTTAACCACAAATCCATATGATCAGGTTCAGGTCCTCCAACACAAATTACAGTAGGTAAACCGTCATCACGGTCATCGTAATTGAGATATGTATCCACTTCGATAATCAATGAATTTAAAATCCCTCCTGCACCAAGTTGATCTCCTGTTAATCCACATTTACATCGTCCGATAGGGTCATTTTGAATCACAAAAGCTATTCCATCAGCTCCATTGTTGTCACTTCCCAAATTTATCGTAAAGTCGTAGCTGAAATTTGAGGCAAATGCAAGCGTACTGTTTTGATCCCATGCACATCCCCGTTGGACATTCGACGCTGGAGTTAATGTCACACAATTGTAAGGAGCTATTGATGTCGCTGCATCCACGATGTTATATTGTGGATTTGGAGTCGTTGTAAAACTCCAAACAGAACAGGAAGGTGCCGGTCCTGAAGCATTTCGGGGACGAATTTCCCAATAATATGTCGTATTACCGGACAGTGAAGGTGTATATGAAGTCGTTGATACATTTGTCACATAAGGAGGAGGATTAGTTGTTCCAAAATAGACATCATAACTAGTTGGAGCATTACATGCCGGGGCTGTCCATGAAATAGAATTACATGTGTTGTAATTCGTTGTCGCATTTGCAGGAGAAGGTGAGGTTGCACAACTTGGTACAGTACCAGCACAACAACTAAGAGTCAGTGTAAATGTTCCAGTGGCTCCAGAGTAACCATTAACTAGAATATAATAATTCGTTCCAATGGTTGTGTTGAAAGTTACCTGAGATTGTAATCCACAGAAATCATCGTTGTTTCCTTCACATGCGGTAATTGCTGCACATGAAGACCCTGAATAGACGTTTATGTATGTATCGTATGCAGATCCGCACAAACTTGCAGTTACCGATCCTCCGGTTCCAGCAAGAATATACCAAACTCCAGGACCTGATGGTGTACTGCAACCTGGAAGACCTGTTTCAGTATTCATTCCAACTGTTGTTCCATTATAACTATTGTTGCATGTAACCGCAATTCCTCCACTACAAAGGTCATTATTGCTACAAGCGCCGCCTGTAATTATTACGTCATCTGTGGAAGCAGTACAAGGAGCATTAGAAATTGTCCAACGCAATGTTGTGCTCACCCCGGCAGATAAACCAGTAACTGTCGATGTAGGTGAGCCAGGGGTTGTTACCGTTCCAGGTCCTGAAATGATCGTCCAAGTCCCCGTGCCACTTGTCGGTGTATTGGCAGCAAGTGTTGCTGTTGTAACACATGATCCTGTAGTCTGATCTGGACCTGCCGCAGAGGTTGTTGGAGGAGCGGACACAGTAATCGTAACAACATTGGACTTCGGGCCGTTGGATGACGTATTTGTTGCAGGAGTGTAAATACAACAATAATAATAATATGTTCCTGCAACGCCTGTTGGTGGTGAATATGTACTTGATGTAGCCCCTCCAATTGCAGTTCCTCCACTGTTCGAATTTGTAGTGTTAGAATACCACTGGTAGGCCACCCCAGGAGCACCTGAATAAACTGTATATGAAGACGTTAAAGAAACAGCCGAACCTTGACAAACAGATTGAGTAGAGGCTATTGTTGCTGAATTTACAGCAGGTGTTGCGGTTAGACATAAACTATTTAACGTCATATTGTTAGCCGTCAAATTAAGCACTTTAACATAGTATGTTCCGGCAGAAAGAGTTGTTGGTCCTATTGTTTCAATATCTGCACCTCCAACATTTGTTGTATTATCACATGCGACTTGTGACAGTCCAGCACATGAACCACTTAATAGTTGTAAGGCTATATTTCTATTAGCCGCATCTCCCGTAATGGTGACAGCAGTTGTTCCATTAATAGTAAATGTATACCATCCTTCTCGACCAATGGTCCCTCCACAAGTATATGAGTCAGTGGTAACAGTTGCATCATTTATTGTTGCCACGTCACAAGCCCCATTAATAGTAATAAGTTCAGAAGTTGCACATGTTGTTCCTTGAGAAAAAAGAATCTGAATGGAAACAAAAAAAAGTGCGACAAATAGTACAAAAGTCTTTTTCGATAGCAGTCGATAATACATAATAATTGAATTAGGTGCAGCAAATATACGCACTAAATCAATTTAGTAAAACGATTTAGTAAGATTTTTCCATTGATACATGATCAATTTTTATCCACTCTTGAAATCTTAACTAGTTAGAACCGCGTTCAATGAATTCACATGACAGAAGAAGGTGTTTGCCCGGAACCTTTTTTTCTTTGAGACGATCCAATATGCGTTCAACGCTTTCTATTCCGATGTGCTGAACCGGTTGACGCAATGCAGAAATTGCAGGTTCCATATAAGAGAACGCTTCATTGTCATCAAAAGAAATCAAACGTACATCCTTTGGAATATTGATTTTAAATTTCTTAAGGGAAGAAAGCGTTTTAAAGGCAACTTTATTATTTAAGGGCAAGAATGAATCTGCCCCTTCGTCTAATTCTTTTTTGATTAATCGATCAATAGTCTCTTGATCCTCAGGAAGGTTAACTATTGAAATGCTAATATTTTCAACGGCACATGCAGCTTTGGTGCCCTCAATACGCTTGGTTATGGTATCAACAGCCTCAGCATAAGGGGTTAAAACAACAAGTTTCTTGGGTTTTTTCGTAAATGAACCAATTAATTTCTTTGCTTCCTTCTCATTGTCTACCCCAACAAAATCGGCATGATCATCACCGGGTCTATCAGCAAAAACGACCGGAATGTGGGTTTCATGTAAAATAGGAATCAAGTCTTCGATCACATTTGCCGGAGAAATAATCATTCCATCAATTGAACGTTGCAATAATTCTCTCATTAAAGTTTTTTCCAATTCCTTATCATCATTTGTATTAACAATGAAAGTATTGTAACCCCTTTCGTACAACTTCTCTTGAATTGTTTTACACAATTCTGCATAGAAAGGGTTTGAAATATCTGCTAATACTAAACCAATTGTTTTTGTAGAACCTTGACGTAAACTTTTAGCGAAAAAATTTGGCACATAAAGTAATTCCTTTGCTTTTTCTTTTATTAAACGTTGTTTTTCTTTGCTAATATTGAATTCATCTCCTTTGTCATTCAATACAAATGAAACCGTTGCTTTTGATACACCAATACTTTTGGCGATATCTTCCAATGAAGTTCTTTTCTCTTTCATCTATGGCTAATTTAAACGGTACTAGTTTTTTGGTAACAAAGCTACCATTGCCTTGTATTCCGTCTTAAAGTCCTTAGAACCTGTACAACCCATTGTTGTTTTAGAATTTTTAAAATGTTCAATTCTATTTCCTGGATCTGGATGCGTACTTAAAAACTCCGGTTGTCTTGCTCCACCTAATGCTTGAATTTTTTCAAAAAATCCTGCACCACCTGCAGCGTTATATTCTGTTGGACATAAGTACATTACCGAACGTTCATCTGCCTCAGTTTCATGATTTCTAGAAAATTTCAAACCAACTAAAGCAGCTGTAACTTGCTTAATCGCATCTCTTTTTCCTAACAAAACGTCTTCCAACATTTGCACCCCAAACATGGTTGTCATTTGGCGTGTTGAATGACGCATATCGGCATGACCAATTTCATGTCCCAACACTCCAGCCAATTGATCTTCCGAATCTAAAAATTTCAAGATTCCCGTATACACATAAATATATCCTCCAGGAGTACAGAAGGCATTTAATGTACTATCATCATGGATGATGCGCAGTCTCCATTGAAAATCATTTTTCAAATCTACTTTGCCAGAATTCAAAATGTTGTCACGAACTTTGTATAAATAAGCATAAACTTGCTTGTATTGAACTGAATCTAATAAAGGGTATTCAGTTGTGTTACTATCAATTTCATGCGCAACTTGCGCTCCTAATGCCTTATCTTGTTCAATTGTAAAAAGATTAAAACCTTTTCCCTTATTTTTTTCGTTTAAAACTCCACAAGCTGTGAAAAACGCGAAAAAAGCTACTACTAAAGTAAGTTTAAAATGTATTGGTTTCATGATGAATAAAATGATTCTTGTTTATCCTACAGGATAATAAAAATTGATTAAAAATGTAATTAAAACTGCTAAGGACCAACCCGTATAAACTTCAGTTGGCGTATGCTTTCTTAGAAATAATCGTGCCATAATTGTTAATCCCGAAGCAACGATAACAAAGATAATCGTCCAAAATTCAAAAGTCGCTTGATTCATTGAATAGGCAATTATAAATCCTGATAAAATTCCTGCACCACCAGCATGTAAACTGATCTTAATCCAGCGGTTAATTAAAGTATAGCTTGCTGTAACAAAAACACCCGCCAAAGGTAAGGCATAAGCGTATTTAGGAAGCATATGGTCATGTGCTTTAATTAAAAGAAGGAAGTACAATAACAAACAAAATGAAAGCATGATCAGCATTGGAATTAAACGTTCACGTTTATTTTCCATATCAATTGTTGTGATAATATTCATTGATCTTAAAAAGACAAAAGAAAGTCCCGGTAAAACTGTACTGAAAACGAAAAACATGAAAAGTACGACCCATTTGTTTTGCTCTTCCATTAGGAACAAAGAGTCATTATTAACCAATGATTCTGGACTTGATGGAACATACATGGCAATAAGCAATCCGTAAAGCGGCATAAACAAGGGCAAAAATACCCAAGAAAGTAAATGAGATAGTAGTTTCATAATTCTTTACGTAAACGTGCGACGGGAATATTTAATTGTTCGCGGTATTTTGCAACGGTTCTTCTCGCAATATTATATCCCTTCTCTTTCAATAAATCCATCAATTTTTCATCCGTCAAAGGTTTTTTCTTTTGTTCACCTTCAATGGCTTCCGAAAGAATTTTCTTCACTTCTCTAGTTGAAACTTCTTCTCCGCTATCCGTTGATAACGATTCTGAGAAAAAGTATTTCAACGCAAAAATACCATAGCCTGTTTGAACATATTTACTATTCGCTACACGAGAAATTGTTGAAATATCCAGTCCTACAATTTCAGCAATATCTTTAAGAATCATCGGACGCAAATTTGTTTCATCACCTGTCAAGAAATATTCTCTTTGGTAATTCATGATCGCATCCATCGTGAAAAGCAGCGTATTTTGACGTTGTTTAATGGCATCAATGAACCATTTCGCACCATCCAATTTTTGTTTAACAAACATCAAGGCATCTTTATCAGACTTTGAGGTTTTTGCTCCTTCAGCGTAGGTTCGAAGCATCATTTCATATTCACGACTCACTTTTAAATCTGGAGCGTTGCGACCATTCAACGTAAGTTCCAATCGACCTTCAAACTCCGTGATCATAAAATCAGGAATAATCTGTTGATAGTTCTTTGCTGATTCGATCATTGAACCACCTGGTTTTGGATTCAGTTTCAAAATTTCGTCGATGGCATCTTTCAAATCCGCATCTTCAATTTCAAGTTTTTTCGCTATCTTATCGTAATGTTTTCGGGTGAACTCTTCAAAATAATCTTCAAGAATAATTTTAGCAGTATAACGTGTTATATCTCCATCCTGTTTTCTTCTTATTTGAATCAACAAACATTCTTGCAAATCACGTGCGCCTACACCTGCAGGATCCAATTCTTGGATAATCATAAGAACCTCTTCAACTTCTTTTTCATCTGTAATTACATTAGCAGAAAAAGCTAAATCGTCAACAATTGCTTCGGTCTCACGATTTAAATATCCAGATTCATCCAAATTACCAATCAAGGTGTCAGCAATCGTAAATTGATGGTCATCCAAGTATAACAAATGTAATTGCTCTGTTAATTTTTCTTGAAATGATTGTTCTCCAGACAATGGAATTACGCGTTCTTCATCATCTTTGCTATGATTGTTCGCCTTGGTTTTATAATCAGAACCTTCTTCGTCTATATAATCTGAAATATCGAAGTCTTGGTCATCACTATCTGAATCGTAGTCATCATCAAAATCATCGTTATTGTCGTATTCATCTTCATTTGCTTCAGCACCTTCTTCCAACGCAGGATTTTCTTCGATTTCCTGTTTTATCCGCTGATCCAATTCCATCGTTGGCACTTGCAACAACTTCATTAATTGAATTTGTTGAGGTGATAAACGTTGTTCTAGCTTTTGCGCTAAATGTTGCTTTAATGCCATTTAAAGAATGTTAGATTGGTCGAATCTTTTCGTTATTAAATATACTTATTAATTTTAACACTTCACTTAAAACTCAGCATTTTGTGGTGTGCGAGGGAACGGAATTACGTCACGTATATTCGACATTCCTGTAACAAACATAACCATGCGTTCAAACCCTAAACCAAAACCAGCGTGCGGAACTGAACCAAATTTACGCGTATCTAAATACCACCATAATTCTTCTTCAGCGATATGAAAATCTGCACATTTTTTACGTAAAATGTCTAAACGTTCTTCACGTTGAGACCCACCGACAATTTCTCCAATTCCTGGGAACAAAACGTCCATGGCGGCAACGGTTTTTCCATCATCATTTTGACGCATGTAAAACGCTTTAATTTCAGCTGGATAGTTGGTTAAAATCACTGGACATTTAAATTCTTTTTCAACCAAGTAGCGCTCGTGCTCACTTTGTAAATCTATTCCCCAAGAAACATCGTATTTGAATTTTTTCTTTTTGTAGTGATTTGAATTCTTTAGAACCTCTATCGCTTCTGTATATGTCAAACGTTTGAATTCATTGTTTACAACAAATTGCATGCGTTCAATAAGTGTTAATTCATTGCGTTCATTTTGCGGTTTCGCGGTTTGTTCTTGCGCTTCACGATCATTTAAAAATTTCAAATCATCTGCACAATTCGTCATAACATATTGACAAATGTATTTTAGGAAGTCTTCTGTCAAATTCATGTTATCCAACAAATCGTTGAAAGCCACTTCAGGTTCAATCATCCAAAATTCAGCAAGGTGACGAGATGTATTCGAATTTTCTGCTCTAAACGTAGGTCCAAAGGTATAAACTTGTCCAAGTGCCAAGGCAGCCAATTCTGCTTCTAACTGACCAGAAACTGTCAAATTCACAGCCTTTCCAAAGAAATCTTCTTTGAAATCAACTGTTCCATCTTCGTTTAATGGTGGATTGATTGGATCTAAATTTGTTACGCGGAACATTTCTCCGGCACCTTCAGCATCGGAACCAGTGATAATTGGTGTATGAAGGTAAAAGAAGCCTTTTTCATTAAAGTAATTATGAATCGCAAAAGCTACAGCATGACGAATTCTGAACACCGCTCCAAATGTATTTGTTCTAAAACGCAAATGGGCTTGCTCACGCAAAAATTCCAAACTGTGTTTTTTCGGTTGCATAACCGTTTTTTGAACATCCTCTGGATTCGCTTCACCGATAATTTCAATTTCAGAAACCTGCAATTCAACTGCCTGTCCAGAACCTTGAGATTCGATTAATGTACCTTTTAAACCAACCGCTGCTGCTGTGGTGATTTTTTTCAAAACCGCTTCATCGAAATTTTCAAAATCAACAACTGCTTGAAGTGTATTGATTGTTGAACCGTCATTTAACTGGATAAAGCGATTACTTCTAAATGCTCTTACCCATCCTTTAACAATGATTTCTTGACCAATTTGTGGCTGACTTAAAATTTCTGCGATTTTTACTCTTTTCATCTGATTCATAAATTGAAGCACAAAAGTAGTAAGAATGACTGATATTTTCACTTTCGTTAAACGCTATCTTTCAAAAGTTCAGCAGAATGTCAAAGAATTGTATTTAACAAAAAACAGCATTGTTATCTTCTTTTGAAGTCAACAATGCTGTGAATGTAAATTTGTTGAAATCGGTGATTTATTCTAGTACTCCGAATTCAAGAAATTCAGAAAATAAATGTTCCCCTAATTGGGATTTAAATTTTTCAGCGTCTAAGCGAAATTGTTCGTTTAATACATGAAAAAAATGATCGTATTCGTTTTGTTCAATAGCCAAGTTTGCGACAAAAGCAATCAACCCTTCTGTTTCAAAGGCAACTTTTTTTGCGAAATCTAGCTTTTGAGAATCGGTCATTTACATTTTGATTATTACGAACTCCGTTCTACGATTTTGTTGATGTTCAGCTTCTGTACATGTTGATTTCACCGCTCCTTCACAAGGACAATCTACTTTCAACTTATACTCACCATATCCTTTCCCGTAAATTCTTTCTGGATTTTTAATTCTTGCTTTAATGTAAGCAGCTGATGCTTTTGCACGATTATCAGAAAGCTTTTCGTTAAAAGCGTAACTAGAACGACAATCGGTATGTGAACCCAACTCAATTTGCATCGTTGGATAATCATTCATCACTTTGACAATTTTATCTAGTTCAAGGGCAGCATCTTTGCGAATGTTGTATTTTCCTAAATCGAAATAGATTGGTTTAATATCGATGATGGTAGCTAAATCAATACCAACTTCCAATTTATCCATCGTTAAATCTAAATCCTCATGAACATTGATAATTCCTGGCTTCACAATTCGTTGCGAAAAAACAACCGTTTTAGATAAATATCCTTCTTTTTCTAATTTGATGGTATACGTTATCTGATCATTGATTTTCTTGTCCGCGATTCCTTTTTTTGCATCTCCAGATTCAGGTGTTGTTGTTGAAAGGAATTCTTGGCCATTTGTTTTGTCAATAATGGTCAATTTCACTCCTTCAAGAGGTGCGCTCGATTTTGCATCGGTTACTAGACAATACAATGCCAATCCTGGATCTTTATCCAAATCCAAATCTTGTTTAATTGATTCTATTTCTGGATTTAAGTTTACTGTATTAAAGTTGGCTAAATCATCGAAATATTTGTCTTTAGTGGCAGAAACAACATAGTTTTTTTCTGGTTCCAACTCGAATGAATAAGCACCTTTTTCATCTGCTGTTGTTGTTGCTAATACTGTTCCTTTATCGTCTTTCAAATAAACTGTTGATCCTGGCAATATCTCTTTCGTTTGAAGATCTGCCACTATTCCTTCAACCACCAAGTTTTGTTTGAATGGTTTCGTTAAGACATAGGAATAAATATCATCATCACCTTTACCACCATCGCGGTTGGATGAGAAATAACCAGTTTTGTTGTCTTTATTCATGGTGAATGCAAAATCATCATGTTGACCATTCACAGGCTTTCCGACATTCATTAGTTTCTCAAAACCACCATTTTTATTTGGCAACATGACAAACACATCCAATCCGCCTAAACCAATGTGACCATTTGAAGAGAAGAATAAATGTCCGTCGTTACTCATCCAAGGGAACATTTCTTGACCTTCCGTATTGAATTGTTTCCCAAGATTTTCTGGTTTTCCATACGAACCATCAGCATTCAAAGCAACTTTGTATAAATCCGCTCCACCAAATCCACCGGGCATATCAGAAGCAAAATAAAGTGTTTTACCATCTGCTGTCACAGAAGGATGGCCTACGGAGTATTCTTTTGAATTGAAGTTCAAAACTTCTTCATTTATCCATTTACCTTTTGAATCAACTGTGGCTCTATACAATTTAAGGTTTTGAATGCCTTTTTGATCTTTGCGTTTCGATCCTTTCGCAATGTTGTTTCGTGTATAATAAACGAATTTACCGTCTGGAGAAAAACACATTGGTCCTTCATGAAAACGTGTGTTTACTTTTTTCGTAATTAATTCCACGTTTTCTAACTCACTTGAGCTAGCTATTGTTGATTTATACAAATCCAAAAAACGTTTGCTATTCCAAGACCATTCATTTTGAACAAAAACACGTTTTCTTCTAGATGAAACAAAATACGCATCATTATTTACAGTCGATGGATATCCTCCAAAATCAGCAGATGGTGTATTACAATTCAAATTATTGATTGTAAAATGTATTCCTTGTTTTTCGATTTTATCTAAATACGTCGGATTATTTACAAAAGATAAACCACGGGCATCATTGGCAGCCATCTTGTTGAATTTTTCCATCCACAAATCGCTTTCAACGTACTTTCCGTTTTGTTTCAAGGTTTGTGCATAGTAAAAGAAATCTTCTCGTGTTGCAACATCTGAATTGATCATTTGAGCAAATGTCTCTTCTGACTTCTTCATTTCACCCATATTGTAATAACAAATCGCTAGTTTCGATTTCATTTTCGGGCTATCAACTTCACTCCCCAACAACTCTTCATACAAACCAGTGGCGTATGAATACGATAACTTTTCAAAGTAATTGTCCGCTTTTTTTAATTTACCAGCTTGACCAAAAACCGTCATCGTGGCAACTAAAAAACTTACTACTAATATTCTTGTCTTCATGTTAAATTGGTTTGTGCTTTAGAAATATCGTGGTGAACGAATACCTTGTTTTTTGAATGTGAAATCGTATGAAGCCATTAATTCGAACGTACCATAATTATAATTTCGAATCGCTTGCGTTCCAAAATCTGAAGCAATTCCTAATTTGAACTGCGGTGAAATTTGGTACTGAACAAATGCTCCAAAAGCAGCATCTAAGCGATACATCGCACCAAACCAAAATTTCTCTCTGTAAATTCCAGCAACACTCGCGTCGACACTCGTTGGAGCTCCAACTGTCATTTTAACTTGAGCCGTTGGTCGCAATTTCCAAGTATCTGACAAAGTAAAAACACCTCCAATGATTCCAAAATAATGGCGTTTTTCAAGATTGGTTTTACTAACACCATCATATCCTTTTTCTAAAATTTTTGGTGTGCTGGCACCTATAAAAAATCTTGGTGTGTGGTAATAAATACCAAAACCAAAATTTGGATTAATATTATTTTTTACACTTTGTAACAATTTTGGATCACCCGTTTGAGTTGTTTGCAAGCTTGAGGATTCAACTGAAATCATATTCAATCCACCTTTTAATCCAAAGGATAACTTTTTAACTGGGTTTTTGAACTTTATTGTATAAGAGAAATCACCATAAAACATGGTTTGCTTTACGGGACCAGTCTGGTCATTCACCATAGTGATACCCAAACCAACTGACTCATAAGATAAAGGTGAGTGCAAACTTAAGGTAGTTGACGTTGGTCGACCTGCAAATCCAATCCATTGTTCACGGTGAATCCCTGTAACATTCAACATGCCTCTACTGCCTGCATAAGCAGGATTTATAAAAAGTGTATTATCAAAATACTGCGTGAAGTGTGGTTCTTGCTGAGCAAATAAAGGACTACTCATTCCTGTTAAAAGCAAAATTCCAACAAATTGAATTAAATTTTTCATCTTCTTATATTTTTATAAACGCTCCTCCTAAGAGGAGCGAATCTACTTTTAGCGTTGTAAATAAATATATCCTTTGTAAACCTCGTATCCTTCTTTCTTAGGATCTAGAATATAGTAATATGTTCCTGTAGGTAAATCACCATTCCCTATATTCAATGAACTATTTGAGCTTCCATTCCAATCATTTTGATAATTAGTTGCTTGGAACACAACATTACCCCATCGATTTAAAATAACGATCTCATTATCAGGGAATAATTCAATTCCTTCAATAACAAAGTTATCATTAACTCCATCTCCATCCGGTGTAAACGCTTCAGGAATAAATAGATCACATGGTTTTGGACTACATGTATTCAAAGGATCGCTACCACCAGTAATTTCGTCACCATTCGTAACTCCATCTCCATCACAATCTGCTGCCAACCATGCTGCACTAGGTGCAACTGTTGTATCCGCTAATGCAAAGTCACAAGGATCATTAGGATTTGTTCCATTTGGTCCAGGTGTTCCATTTCCATCTGGATCTACTTCATCACCATTTGTAACGCCATCCCCATCACAATCAGATCCTAACCATGCCGTCGATACAGTTGTGAAATCTTGAGCACTTGCATCGAATTCACACGGATCATTTGGATTTGTTCCATTAGGTCCAGGTGTTCCATCGCCATCAGGATCAACTTCTTCACCATTAGTAACTCCATCTCCATCACAATCTGCTGCTAACCAAGAACTGCTTGGTGCTACAGTTGCATTTGCAAAGTCGAAATCACACGGATTATTTATATCTGTTCCATTTGGTCCAGGCGTACCATCACCATCAGGATCTACTTCATCACCATTTGTAACACCATCTCCATCACAATCTGCTGCCAACCAAGCCGGTGAAACAGTTGCAAAATCTTGAGTTACAAGATCAAAATCACATGGATCACTTGGATTTGTTCCATTTGGTCCAGGTGTTCCATCTCCATCTGGATCAACTTCGTCATCGTTTGTAACTCCATCTCCATCACAATCTGCTGCTAACCATGTGGATGAAACAGCTGCGAAATCTTGTAAAGTACCATCGTAATCACAAGGATTAGAAGGGTTGGTTCCATTTGGACCAGGTGTTCCATCACCGTCAGGATCAACTTCTTCACCATTGGTAACTCCATCGCCGTCACAGTCTGCTGTCAACCATGTTACTGAAACTGTTGCAAAATCTTGTAATGCACTATCAAACTCACATGGATCATTTGGATTTGTTCCGTTTGGACCAGGAGTTCCATCGCCATCAGGATCAATCTCTTCACCATTTGTTACACCGTCTCCATCACAATCTGCTGCTAACCACGCTGTACTTGGTGCAACCGTTGCGTTCGCAGAGGCAAAATCACATGGATTGTTAATATCTGTTCCATTTGGTCCAGGTGTTCCGTCGCCATCAGGATCTACTTCGTCACCATTTGTAACACCATCTCCATCACAATCTGCTGCTAACCATGAAGATGAAACTGTTGTGAAATCTTGCGTTACAAGATCAAACTCACATGGATTATTTGGATTTGTTCCATTTGGTCCTGGTGTTCCATCACCATCTGGATCAACTTCTTCACCATTCGTAACTCCGTCTCCATCACAATCAGCTGTTAACCATGTTGATGAAACTGTAGTGAAATCTTGTAAAGTACCATCATAATCACATGGATTAGAAGGGTTCGTTCCGTTTGGTCCTGGCGTTCCATCACCGTCAGGATCAACTTCCTCACCATTTGTAACTCCATCTCCGTCACAATCTGAAGCCAACCAAGTTGAAGAAACCAAAGCCAAATCTTGATCTGCCAAATTGAAACTACATGGATTTAGTGGATCTGTTCCATTTGGACCAGGCGTTCCGTCTCCGTCAGGATCAATTTCATCTCCATTCGTAACACCATCTTGATCACAATCAGCCAATAAATCAGTTGCTGAGCATGGGTTTATTGTTATAAAAATAGTATCGTTAACACAAATCACTGGTATTGGGGTTCCATCATCACAGATTTGAACCACAATGGTATCTTGACCAACATAATTAGGGTTTGGAGTGTATGTAAACGAACCATCAGGATTTATGACAATCGTTCCATTGTTAGGTCCATCAACTGGTGTTGTCGTAACAACTAAGTTTCCATCAACATCAGAATCTCCAGCATTGGTTAAGTCACCACTTACTGGCGTGTCTTCATTTGTTGTGATAATTTCGTTATCCACGATTGGTGCATCATTCACCGGATTAACCGTAATAAAAATTGTATCGTTGATACATATTATTCCTGGTGCTCCGGCATCACAAACACTTACAATAACAGTATCTAATCCATTATAGTTTGGATTTGGAGTATATGTATAAGTTCCATCCGCATTCACAACGATTGTTCCGTTGTTAGGTCCATCAACTGGTGTTGTGTTCACTGTTAATGTTGTTCCATCTGGATCACTGTCACCTGCATCTGTTAAGTCTCCACTTATAGCAGTGTCTTCATTGGTTGTGATATTTTCATTGTCCACAATTGGAGAATCGTTCACTGGATTTACTGATATGAAAACAGTGTCATTCACACAAATAATTCCTGGTGTACCCGCATCACAAACACTTACAATAACAGTATCTAATCCATTGTAGTTTGTGTTTGGTGTGTATGTATATGTTCCGTCTGAATTGAGAACGATAGTTCCATTGTTTGGTCCATCAACTGGTGTTGTGTTCACTGTTAATGGAGTTCCATCAGGATCGCTGTCACCTGAGTCTGTTAAATCACCACTTACTGGCGTATCCTCATTTGTAGTGATAATTTCATTGTCCACAATTGGTGCATCATTTACAGGATTAACTGTAATGAAAATCGTATCGTTCACACAACTAATTCCAGGTGTTCCTGCATCACAAACACTTACAATTATTGTATCTAATCCGTTGAAGTTTGTGTTTGGTGTGTAAGTATATGTTCCGTCTGTATTTACAACGATAGTTCCGTTGTTCGGTCCATCAACTGGAATTGTATTCACTGTTAATGGTGTTCCATCCGGATCATTGTCACCTGCATCTGTTACATCACCACTCGCCGGAGTATCTTCATTTGTTACAAGTACATCGTTATCGACTACTGGAGCATCATTTACCGGGTTAACCGTTACAGTTAGATTGGCACTATTAGATGTCGCACCTGCATTATCAGAAATTGTATATTGGATAGTTGCAGTTCCATTGAAATTTGGAGCAGGTGTAAAGACCACATCTCCTGTTGTTGTATTCAATACCCATGTACCTTGTGCATTCGTAAATGTAGTTTGTTGTCCAGCTTGTGTTGGGTCTAAATCGATTGTTCCAACAATAACTGACCCATCTGAATCCGTGTCATTGGTTTGAATTGCAGTTAATGTCACTGCTTGATCTTCATTCGTTGTTACTGAGTTATCAACTGCAACTGGCGGAACGTTCACATCAATAATTGTTACGATTGCTTGTTGTGTTCCTGATTCTGATGCACCATTTCCACCTGTTACCGATGTAATATCAGCAATCACTGTTTCTGAACCTTCATAAACGGCATCCACAGTTGGATCAACAGTTACTGTTCCCGTAGTTGAACCAGCTGGAATAGTGATTGTCACACTTGAAGCTGAGTAATCTGCTCCAACTGCTGTTCCAGAATATGTTAATGTTACAACTGTTGCTGTTGTTGATACATTCGACAAGGTTGCTGTTAAGGTTGCAACTCCTGCTGCATCTTCTGCTATTGATGTTGTTCCACTCAACGTTACTGTTGGTGAATCATTATCTGTTATCGTAACCGTAGCTGTTTGTGTTCCAGATTCAGTTGCACCATTTCCTCCTGTTACAGAAGTAATGTCTGCAATCACCGTTTCTGAACCTTCAGATATTAGATCATCTGTTGGATCAACTGTTACTGTTCCTGTAGTTGAACCAGCTGGGATTGTTATAGTCACACTTGAAGCTGAGTAATCCGCTCCAACTGCTGTA